>WBZS01000099.1_pt1 | contig 171651 bp, 159 predicted proteins | sample 5204201 | NCBI WGS metagenome assembly WBZS01 (sample SAMN12344357, study PRJNA552823) | activated sludge metagenome | biome: Activated sludge suspended growth; feature: Nitrification reactor; material: Wastewater; isolation source: activated sludge from nitrification reactor of wastewater... | reverse complement strand
CGGCCATCCCGCACACCCCGAATCTCGTTCAACCCCAACACGGCCCGACCACGCCCTCACACGGCCCGATCACGACCCCCATGAAAGAGGGAGGTTAGCGGTCATCCACGTTGCCACCTCGCAGCCCTCCTTTCGCTTGCCGCTGGCACTTCTTGCAGTCCATCGGAACTCCTTTCGTACAATCGCGCTGGACAGAGGTCCTCTGACGGACGGGCCTGCCCCCGCTTCGACTGAGGGGAATGGCAGCGCCGTCACAACCCCGCCAGCAGGCAGGCCGACTATCTGGATCACTCCGCCAGCCCCTTCGTCAGCCATTGACCTGCGAAACTCGGGCCAGAGCTCTGGATCGACAGCCCGGCGGCTGACACTCTGGCCATCCTCTGCGCTGATGCCAGCCTTCGTCGCGACCGGCTTGGCTGCGCCTGCTCCCGCTGCGCCTACGTCTCGCCCTTTGGTGGCGACCTTCTCGAGCCCTGCCGGCTCAGGGGAACTGCACGTCCGGGTGCAGGCCGAGGATGATCCAGTAGTTCCAGACCCACCAGCCTTGCAGCACCACAAGAACCACGGCGTATGCCGTGAGCCACCAGGCCCGCCGCGGCCGCAAACGCGGCCGGTTAAGGATCCAGGCCAGGAGCAGGAAGACCGGCCAGGCCAGCAGCGCGTAGCGGATCCGGGACGGGCCGATGCCGGTCACCAGGACCTGGTATGCCGGATAGGCCCCCGCCCAGCCCCACAGCTCAGGCCCCCACCGTGCGGTGTCGACCGAGAGCATCTTCATGACGAACCAACCCACCGCGAGCAGGCAGGCGAGCCAGCCGAGCTTGCCGTAGTCGGCATCGATGTAGTCCAGCCACGTGGGCAGCTTGATCTCGAACGCGTCGACGCCCCAGGCAGCCATTGTCTTGGTGTAACCGTCCTTGTCGCCGGTCACCACACGGCAGATGGTCGGCCAGAGGAAGGTGAGTGCACCGGAGAGCACGGTGAGCCCGGCCAGCCCGATGCGCTGCCGCCACGGGAACGGCTCGGCGTCGCGACGCAGCCAGCGCAGGGCAGCGTGGGCAATGAGCGGCGGGGCGGAGATGAGGACGAGGTTCCGTGTCAGCGCCAACGCGACGAGCAGGACGAGGACCCACCAATACCGCCGACCCCGCAAAGCGGTGAGCAGCAGAACGATGACGAGCAGCGCACATGCTTCGGAGTAGTCGGTCTGCAGCACCGGGGCCGCGACCCAGGTCGTCGTGGCGACGGTGGCGACGATGGCCGACCATCGCCCGGCCGCTCGATCGACGAGCCGGAACAGCAGGACCATCGCCACTGCCCCGACCACCGTCGACAGCAGGCCACCAGCAACATAGAAGTCGAGTCCGGTCACTCGCATGACCGCCCGGGTGAGCATCGGGAACATCGGATAGAACGCCCACGGGTTCTGGACGACCTTGCCGGTGACCGGGTCGGTGGGGAGCGGGTCGGGATAGCCCAACACCGCGATCTCGTGGTACCACTGCCCGTCCCAGTTGGCCATCACCGGCCAATAACCCGGCCCCGCCGGGGTCGGGAAGATGACCCGTGCGGCACCGTTGCCCGGGACCATCGGGATCTGCGAGCGCTGCATGACGGCGAAGTAGACGGCGTCGATGAGGCGGGTGACGGCATACACGGCGAGGGGGAACCAGACCGCGAACCGGCGCCACCACGGGGTGCCAGGGGCGTCCGCCGTGCGCGGCACGGCCTCCTCGGGGGGGATGGGCGCCGTGAACGCGGCGGCTACCCGCGCACTCCGCCCACCTCCCATGGGAGGCAATGCTAGAGGGGGTATGCCGTCCCGGGTCACCGCCGCGCGATCCCGCGTGGCCGCGGCTCAGACCGGCGGCACGGAACGGCGACGCTCGCTGAAGTGCCGGTCGCGCCGCGAGGCGTAACGCAGCCGGTGCAGCAGCTCCTCGCGCAGCGCGTCGGCCTCCAGGACCCCGTCGACGACGAGGTCGGCGGCCAGCCGCTCGAGGTCGACATCTTCTTCATACTCGGCCCGGCGAGCCGCCACGAATGCCGCCCGCTCATCGGGGTCGGCGATGCTGGCGATCTTGTTGGCATAGACCGCGTTGACCGCGGCCTCCGGGCCCATGACGGCGATCTTGGCGGTCGGCAGAGCGAGGGTCGCGTCGGGAGCGAACCCGGGGCCACCCATTGCGTAAAGCCCTGCGCCATAAGCCTTTCGGACGACCACACAGAACTGTGGCACGGTCGCCTCGGACACGGCGGACACCATCTTGGCGCCGTGCCGGATGATCCCGCCGCGCTCGACCTCGGAGCCGATCATGAAGCCCGGCACGTCGGCGAGATAGATCAGCGGGATGTTGAAGGCGTCGCACAGCCAGATGAACCGGGTCGCCTTGTCGGCGCTGTCGGTGAAGAGCACGCCGCCCTTGACCGCCGAGTTGTTCGCGACGATGCCGACTGTCTCGCCGTGCATCCGCCCGAAGCCGACGACGAGCTCGGCGGCGAACAGCGGCTTGATCGGGAAGAACGAGTCGGCGTCGACCAGCCCGTCGATGACCGTGTGGATGTCGAACGGCTGGCTCTCCCGCTCCGGGACGGTGTGCCGGGTGAGCGGCTCCGCGGGCTCCTCCGGGTGGTAGGTCGGGGGCCGCTCGCGCCAGCAGCCGGGCACATAGGAGAAGTAGAGCTTGGCCAGCTCGATGGCCTCGTGGTCGTCCTGGGCCAGCAGATCGCCGACGCCGGAGACGGTGCAGTGCATCCGGGCGCCGCCCATCTCCTCGAGGGTGACCTTCTCCCCCACGACCATCTCGGCCATCCGGGGGCTGCCGAGATACATCGAGGCGTTGCCCTCGACCATGATGATGAGGTCGCAGAAGCTCGGGATGTAGGCGCCTCCCGCAGCCGACGGGCCGAACAGGCAGCAGATCTGCGGCACCTTGCCCGACAGCGCGACCTGGTTGTGGAAGATCCGCCCGGCCCCCCGACGCCCCGGGAACATCTCGACCTGGTCGGTGATCCGGGCCCCGGCCGAGTCGACGAACCAGAAGACCGGCAGCTCCTCACGGGTGGCCATCTCGGTGGCGCGGACGATCTTCTCGACCGTCCGCGCACCCCATGAGCCGGCTTTGACGGTCGGGTCGTTGGCGATGACGATGGCCGGTCGGCCGTCCACCGTCCCGCGGCCCGTGACGACGCCGTCGGCGGGCAGGTCGCCGGCGAGGGCGTTGGCGTAGCGCCCGTCCTCGACGAAGGACCCTTCGTCGAACAGCTGAGCGATCCGGTCGCGGACGTACATCTTGCCCTGCTGGGCCAGCTTCGCCCCGAGGCTCTCGGTCAGGGGCGCGGCCGTCGCCCGGTATGCCGCCGCGAACCTCGCCCGGACGTCATCGACCCGCGGGTCGCCGCCGTCCGCGGCGGACGGACCAGCGAAGGGTGCTTGTGTCGGGTCGGTGCTCGGCGGCATACCTCATCCTCTCCCAGGTGGGACGCGTCGGGACCTACGGGGTGATCGGCGGCTCAGTCGCGACTGAGGCGGCAGGTCAGGCGGGCAGACCCAGGCCGCGAGCGATGAGCATCCGCTGCACCTCGGACGTGCCCTCGCCGATCTCGAGGATCTTGGCGTCGCGGTAGAACCGGGCGACCGGGTATTCCTCCATGAAGCCGTTGCCGCCGAAGATCTGGGTGGCGATCCGGGTCGCCGTCACCGCGGCCTCGCTCGTGTAGAGCTTGGCGATCGACGCGGCCTGCTTGACCTCCTGCATGGTCCTGCGGCCCGCGTCCATCTCGTCCTTGAGCCAGGCCGCCTTGTAGGTGAGCAGTCGGCTGGTCTCGGCGAGGACCGCGAGATCGGAGACCTGGAAGGCCACTCCCTGGTAGGTCGCGATCGGCTTGCCGAAGGCCAACCGCGTCTTGCTGTATGCCGTGGCCTCCTCGAGCATCCGCTGCGTGCACCCCGTCGCGAGGGCGGCGATGGCGATCCGGCCGTCGTCGAGGGTGGCGAGGAACTGCGCGAAGCCCTTGCCGCGCTGGCCGAGCAGGTTGGCCTCGGGGACCTGGCAGTCCTGGAAGGACAGCCCGTGGGTGTCGGAGATGTGCCACCCGAGCTTGTGATAGCCCGGCGCCACCGTGAATCCCGGTGTCCCGGAAGGGATCATGATCGCGCTGATCTCGGGCGTGCCGTTGTCGCGGGTGCCGGTGCGGGCGGTCACAGTGACCACGGAGGTGATCGCCGAGCCGGAGTTGGTGATGAACGACTTGGCCCCGTTGACCGTCCACGTGCCGTCGGCGAGCGTCGCCTTGGTCTTGGTGCCACCTGCGTCCGAGCCAGCATCAGGCTCGGTGAGGCCGAAGCCCGCCAGGGTCCGACCGGCCGCCAGGTCGGGCAACCAGCGGGCCTTCTGCTCGGCGGTCCCATAGGTGAGGATCGGGTTGATCCCCAGGCCGACACCCGCCTCCAGGGTGATGCCGATGGCCTGGTCGACCCGGCCGAGTTCTTCGATGGCCACACAAAGCATGGTGAAGTCGCCACCGCTGGCGTCCGGGCCGGCACCCTCGGGTTTGCGGGTTCCACCGAACTCCTCGGGGACCACCAGCCCGAACAAGCCCAGTTCGCCGAGCTTGGGGATGAGTTCGGCAGGGAAATAGGAGTCCTTATCCCACTGGGCCACGCGAGGTTCGATCTCGGCTTCGGCGAACTCTCGCACCAGGGCGCGGAACTCCTCGTGGTCAGCGCTCAGTTCGAACATGACAGCCTCACTTCCGGGCCGGGCCCGCCGCAGCGGTGACGGGTGCGTCAAGGGCAGGGACACGGCATACCGCGACCCGTAGTTGACGTTGACGTCAACGTAAAGCATGCTCCTGCCTGTGGCAAGCGCACGGGACGCTGATCGGACGTGGTCTATCGCACAGGTGGCGGCCGAGTTCGGGGTCACCCATCGGACGGTGCGGCACTACGAGGACCTCGGGCTGATCTCCCCCGAGCGGCATGGGACCAGGCGGGTCTTCCACCGACGCGACCGGACCCGACTCGCGCTTATCCTGCGCGGCAAGCGCCTGGGATTTCCGCTGGAGGAGATCCGCACGATCATCGACCTCTACGACGCACCGCGCGGCAAGACCAGCCAGTTGGAGTATGCGATCGCCCAGGCCAGGATCCGTCGGGTCGACCTTGAGGAACGTCGCCGCGACATCGACGAGTCGCTCGCCGAGCTGGCGGCGTTCGAGGCCTCCTGCCAGGCCGACCTGGACCGGCTTGGCTGACCGGTTCCGCAGGCGGATCCGCACCGCCAGAAGCGGTTGACAACGGCGTCCGGGGCGCGGAAGGGTGGCCTTTCCGGCGAGGTATCCCGCGGGTCATCCGGGGGCAGGAAAGGGCACACCGATGGGCTTCTTCAGCAACTCCAACCTTCAACCGACACCCCAGCTGGCGCCGTTGGGCAAGGAGCGCATCAAGGCAACGCTTGAGGCCAACAACTGGTCCTACCAGGTCGACTCGGACGGTGACATCGGCAGCGGGTGGGACCACGGCATCATCTGGTTCTTCACCTATGGCAACCAGTCGGAGATCCTGCAGGTGCGGGGGATCTGGGACGGCAAGCTCAGCCCGGCCGACCTGCCCCAGGCTCTTGAGGTCATCAACGAATGGAATCGCGACCGGCTCTTCCCCAAGGTCTATGCCCGGGTCAACGACGAGGGCCAGCTTCGGGTGATCTCCGAACACACGTTGGACTACGAGCACGGGCTCACCGACGACCAGTTGAACCTGCACGTCAATACGGGGATCGCCACGAGTTGCCAGCTGTGGGAGCGGCTCAACGAGGCCTTCCCCGAAGCGGCCGCGGCGGCTGCGCAGGAATGACGCCGATCGCCGTTCGACCCGAAACTGCACGCGCCGCGGGCTGATGGACCCTGATGTCGGAACGATTCCGGGTCGACCTGGCCGGCATGGTCGACCTGTTGTCCCACCATCTCTATTCGGGCCCGCACGTCTACCTTCGCGAGTTGTTGCAGAACGCCGTCGACGCCCTGACCGCGAGGTTGGCGCAGGACCCCGACGCGCCGACGACGATCCGGCTGTCCTCGACCACCGAGGCCAATGGCACGACGGTCCTCGTGGTCTCCGACAGCGGGGTGGGTCTCACCGCAGACGAAGCGACCGAGTTGCTCGCCACGATCGGCCGGTCCTCGAAACGCGACCCGCACGGCCTCGGTGTCGCGCACTACCTCGGCCAGTTCGGGATCGGCATGCTCGCTGCCTTCATGGTCGCCGACCGGATCGAGGTCACCTCCAGGTCGGCGCGGCCCGGCACCGACCCCACCATCTGGGTGGGGCACAGCGATGGCACCTTCGACGTGTCAGCTCTGCCGCCAGGTCCAGCAGCCGACGCCATACCCGTGGGCACGACCGTCCGGGTCTGGTCCCGTCGGGGCTGCGAGCATTGGCTGGAGACCTCCACCGTCGTCGCCCTGGCGACGGACTATGGCTCGCTCCTGCCGTTTGACGTCGCCGTCTCGGTCCCCGTCGAGGGAGCGGAACCGATGTGGCGACGGATCACCGTCCCGGTGCTGCCGTGGCAGGTGCGTTACCCGACGGCGGAGGTCCGCTCGCGGATGCTGGCGGCATACTGCGAGCGCGTCCTGGGGTTCACCCCGCTGGGACACATCGATCTGAGCGTTCCTCTCGCCGGGGTGTCCGGGGTGGCGTTCATCCTTCCCCAAGCGGTCACCCCCGGCTCGGGTCGGCACCGCGTCTACAGCAAGCAGATGCTCGTCGGGGCTCGCGTCGACGGGGTGCTGCCCGACTGGGCGTTCTTCACTCGGTCGATCCTCAACTCGGACGCGCTATCCCCCACCGCCTCACGCGAGCAGATCCATGACGACGAGATTCTCCTGGCGACCCGTGAAGCCCTCGGGACGCAACTCAAGGAGTGGGCCACGGCCACCCTGACGACGCCCTCGACCCTCACCCGACGTTTCGTCGAAACCCACCACCTCGCGCTGCGGTCGCTCGCGCTCACCGACGAGGACATGCTCGACCTCGCCGCCCAGGTTCTGCCGTTCGAGACCACCGACGGGGTCCGCACCCTGCATGACATCGGGCAGGACGGCGAGATCGTGTTCACCTCGACGACCGAAGCATTCCGCCGGATCTCGGCGGTGGCCCGCGCCCAGGGTCTGGTCGTCGTCAACGCCGGCTACGTCTACGACGCCGACCTTCTGGCCCGCCTCGGACGGCGTCCCGGGTGGCAGGTCCGCGAGCTGTCGAGCACCGACATCACGCAGGTGCTGGCCCTCGTCGCGCCCGCGCGCGAGGCGCACCTCGCCGCAGCCTTGTCCGTCGCCGAAGCGGTCCTCACCGACGAGGACTGCCACGTCCTGGTGCGGACCTTCGAGCCCGAATCCCTGCCCGCCGTGCTCCTGCGCGACCCTGACGGCGAGCACCGGAGAGCCCTGGCCCGCGAGCGGGAAGCCGCCCCGGGCCTGTGGGGCGGGTTGTTGGACGCCCTTGAGACCGATACGACGACACGCACCCGCAGCCTTGTGCTCAACGACTCCTCCACCCTCGTCCAGCAACTGCTCGCCGCACCCGACGGGGTGGTGTTCGCAGAGGGGCTGCGCGCCCTCTACCTGTCCGCCGTGATGCTCGCCGGCGAAGGCCTGCGCCCACGTGAGGTCGCTTCCTTGCACGATGCGCTGAGCGTGCTGCTGGCCCACTCCCTCGACCGCGGCCATCCGATGCCAGACCCGCCAGACCCGCCAGACGGGCACCCGACCCACCCGAGAGGACCCTGAGATGGCCCCCGCCGACGCCGATGCCCGACGCGAACTGCGCACCATCCGCGCCATGCCCTATGGCAGCGCCCGCACCGCAGCGGCCGAAGTCATCGTCCGGCGCATCGACGCCGAAGGACCCCAGGAACGCCTCGCCGAAGCATTGCTGGACCTCGTCGAGGCCTACAGTTTCACCGGCCAGGGAGACCGGTCCTTCGTCACCTTCGCCCGGCTGTTGCGGCTCTGGGACAGCCAACCCGAGTTGTTCGACGAATCCGACGAGCACAACCTGTTTTGGGAGTTCAAGTGGGTCGCCGGCGACCTGCCCGACTATCCCGCGATCACCCGCGAGCAGGCCGACGCCTTCCTTGAGGACATGAGGCGCCGGTTCGCCCTCGCCGGCAAGGGCCTCGGGTCGGTGCTCGGTTCGAGGTTCCGCTGGGAATGGCACAGTGGCGACGCTGGAATGGAGCAGGCGCGGCTGGCGTGGTTGGCCCTGCCCGCTGATGACATGGACAACTGCGCCGCCTGCCGGATCGGACATCAGGTCGACTACTTCACCGAGACCGGACGCTTCGCCGAGGCGATCGAGTTGGGGCTAACCCAGCACTCCAGCTGCAACCTCGAGCCCACCCGGACCCTGCACGCCCTCGCCTTGGCCCACCTCAACGCCGGTGACGCCACGTCGGCGCTGGCGGCATACCGACGCGCGGTGGCCACGTTGGACACCTCCGCCAGCGACTACGCACCGGCCCGCGGACAGGGCTTCGAGACGGTGGCGCGCGGCGGACACATCGAGCGCGCGCTGCGATTCCTCAGGGAGGACCACGCCGAGCTCCTCGAAGGCGCCGACACGCCCCTGTTTCGGCTGCGCTTCCTGCTGGGCGTGCTCGCCGGGCTCTCGGCCAACCTCGACCACGGCGACCTCCCTACGGGCCTGCGCTCCCCCGATGCGCCGACGCTCGCGCAGTTGCATGCGTGGGTGCATGACCAGACGGCCGACCTCGCCAGTCAGTTCGACGCCCGCAGCGGCAGCGACTACTACGCGCGGCTGCTGACCCGAGCGCTGACCGCCACCCGCACGCCCGTCGCGCTGGACTTCACCATCGCCGCACTCGCACCCCCCGTCAGCTCACCGACTGCGGCGAAGGCCGGGGCCACGCCCGAGTCCGAGGTCGAACCCGACGCCGCGCGGGACGCCGAAGCGGGCCCGACCGGGCCTGAGTCGGTGGCCGCTGCCTTGGACACCGCCGAGTGGCACGCCAGGGCACGCGCCTTCCCGGCGGCAGCCGCGGCATACCTGCAGGCAGCCGAGGTGGCCACCGCGGCGGGGTTGTTGGAACACGCGGGGATGGCGTGGGTCGAGTCCGCGCAATGTGCCGCCAGCGCGGGTGACGAGCAGACCGCCCACCTCAGGTATGCCGCTGCCCTCCCCCTGTTGCGGGCGGCTGAGGGGGATCCGGGCGCAATCGCCCAGATCCTGGCCGCGTGGGCACCGGTCGCGGCCGGGTGCAACGACACCGAAGCCCTCATGGCCCACCTTGAGGCTCTGCTCGGTCAGGGAACCGACGGCGGCGCGGCCCAGTCGGCGACCCTGACGCCCGACGAGGACCACGGCGCGTTGGACGACGACCTGACCGAGCGGCAGCGTCGGCAGTCCGAGCGCGTCCACGCCTCGCTTCTGGAAACCTGGGCACGGGTCGTCGCCACGATCGGTTCGCGCGGCGCGGATGCGGCTGACGCCGCGACTCGCGCAGGCGAATTGTTCGCCCGCGTCGGCGAGATTGGAGCGGCCGCTCACGCCTTCTGGTTGGCAGGCCAGATCCAACGCGAAGACGGCGATGTCACTGGCGCGGTGCGCTCGCTCGAATCGGCATATGAGGGGCTCACCATCGCGCGAGACTCAAGCAACCGGGCCCGGGCAGCGAGCGAACTCATTGACGTCCTGCGAGCCACCGGCCAGCACGACCGGGCCGACGCGGTCATCGGGACGCTGACGAGCGCCACGTGACCTGTCCCGCTGTAGGGCCAACCGCGCCTTGGGCGCAACGTGAGCCATGCCTCCACTGCAGGTCGGGTCGCGCGGAGGGGTCGTGGCGCTAGGCTCCCCCCCATGGCGAAGATCTCAAAGGTGCTGATCGCAAACCGCGGCGAGATTGCCGTGCGCATCGCCCGGGCGTGCAAGGACGCCGGGATCGGATCGGTGGCGGTGTATGCCGATCCCGACCGGGACGCCCTGCACGTCAAGGTGGCGGACGAGGCGTATGCCTTGAACGGGTCGACCCCCGGCGACAGCTACCTCGTCCAGGAGAAGTTGCTGGCCATCGCCAAGGAGTCGGGGGCCGACGCCGTCCACCCCGGCTATGGCTTCCTCGCCGAGAACGCCAGCTTCGCCCAGGCCGTCCTGGACGCCGGGCTGATCTGGATCGGGCCCGGCCCTGCCGCGATCGACGGGCTCGGCGACAAGGTCAAGGCCCGGCACATCGCGCTCAAGGCCAACGCCCCACTCGTGCCCGGCACGTCCGACCCGGTCAGCGGCCCTGACGAGGTCGTCGAGTTCGCCAAGGCGCACGGACTCCCCGTGGCGATCAAGGCGGCATACGGAGGCGGCGGCCGCGGCCTCAAGGTGGCCCGGGATATGGACGAGATCCCGCACCTGTTCGAGTCGGCCGTGCGCGAGGCGGTCACCGCGTTCGGGCGTGGCGAGTGCTTCGTCGAGCGCTTCCTCGACCACCCCCGACATGTCGAAACCCAGTGTCTGGCAGACCAACACGGCAACGTGGTCGTCGTCTCGACCCGCGACTGCTCGCTGCAGCGGCGCAACCAGAAGCTCGTCGAGGAGGCCCCCGCGCCGTTCCTCACCGAGGCCCAGCACACCGAGTTGGTCCGAGCGTCCAAGGCGATCCTCAAAGAGGCGGGCTACGTCGGCGCCGGCACCTGTGAGTTCCTCGTCGGCCCGGCTGGCGACATCTCGTTCCTTGAGGTCAACACCCGCCTGCAGGTCGAACACCCGGTCAGTGAAGAGGTCACCGGCATCGACCTCGTGCGCGAGCAGTTCCGCATCGCCGAGGGCCAGTCGCTGGACTACCCCGACCCGGTGCCGCACGCCCACTCGATCGAGTTCCGGATCAACGGCGAGGACGCCGGCCGCGGCTTCCTGCCGGCCCCGGGGACGGTGTCGGTCTACAAGACCCCATCCGGCCCCGGCGTTCGCGTCGACTCCGGTCTGGTCGAAGGTGACACCATCGGTGGCGCGTTCGACTCGATGCTGGCCAAGCTCATCGTCACCGGCCGCGACCGGCAGCAGGCGCTGGAACGGTCCCGCCGAGCGCTGGCCGAGTTCGTCGTCGAGGGCATGCCCACGGTCATCCCGTTCCACCGCGCGGTGGTGGACGACCCGGCCTTCGCACCGGTCGACCCGGACGAGAAGTTCTCCATCCACACCCGCTGGATCGAGACCGAGTTCGTCAACACGATTGCTGCGTATGCCGGTGGATCCGGCGCCCTGCCCGAGGCCGAGGAGCGGCAGAAGGTCGTCGTCGAGGTCGGGGGCAAGCGCATCGAAGTCAGCCTGCCGGCGGGCCTCTCGCTCGGCGGCGGCAACGGCGGCGGCGGAGGCGGCGCTGCCCGCAAGGCCGCCCCGAAGCGCTCCGGTGCCGCCAAGTCCGGTGCTGCGGCCTCGGGTGACTCGGTGACCGCCCCCATGCAGGGGACCATCGTCAAGGTGGCGGTCGAGGAGGGCCAGACCGTCGCGTCCGGTGACATCGTCGTCGTCCTTGAGGCAATGAAGATGGAACAGCCCATCACGGCTCACAAGGCCGGTGTCGTCACCGGGCTCAAGGCCACGGTCGGCGAGACCGTCGCCAGCGGCACCGTGTTGGCCGAGATCAAGGACGCCGAAGGCTGATGCCCGCGGAGACCGGGTTCTCCTTCGTCAACCTGGCGATCCTCATCGTCGTGGCGCTCGTGGTGTTCCCCGGCTATCGCTGGCTGCGCACGTCGATCTCGACCCAGCGCCGGGAGCGGTGGGCGCGTGAGGACGCTGCTTACCGTGCCGCGGCAGAGCGTGCCGACGGAGCGGGCCAGGCCGCACCAGACAGCTGAGGCCCGACGAACTCGCCGTCCGGCATACCGGAGGCGCTGGGTGCGCCAGGCGTGCACTCGGGCACTCGACGCAGGGTGTAGGGACCGGACTGCGCCACAACCTCGAAGTGGGGGTTGCGGGCCGTGGCGTCGACCCCGGCGTATTCAGCGGTGTGGTCGAGCACACCCCAGATGTGCATGCTCCCCCCCGTGAGGACGTAGTCGACCCGGTGCCGGGCCGCGGCGGAACACACCGCGGTTAGGCTCTCCACGAGGGTGAGCGACGTGCCGATCAGTTTCCGGTCGGGCAACATGAGTGAGTTCTCGGTCGGGTAGAAGACCTCGACACCGCTCGCGACGTAGAAGAACATCCCGCCGCGGTAGGGGTTGGCTGCCACCACCGACCCAGCCGGAACGAAGCCGCTCAACTGCTGCAGGGCGGCATACTCCTGCGGCGTCACCCAGGAGTAGTCCGGACCGTCCTCGCGATAGGTCTCGTCCACCACCCACCGATGCGTCGGTATGCCGCCCCCCAGCACCGCAACGACGGCTGCGGCCACGAGGGCGGCCAGACTCTCCCGCCATGGCGCCCTCCGCTCGGCGGAGAGCAGGCGGGCGAGCCACCCTCCGACGGCCACTGTTCCTGCCGTGGCGCACAGCAGCGTCGGCAGCACTAGCGCGGCACGGACCCGGTAGTGGTCGTTCCACCACAGCCAGGTGAGCTGGCGCACGATGGGGCCGTTGACGGCATACAGGGCCAGGAAGATCACCGAGAAGGCGACGACCGACACGGTCACCCACCTTCGGGCCGGGTCCCTGGCCAGCCTGACAGCCCCTACGACAAGCAGCGCAAGCAAGGCCCAGACCTGGGGCCAGGTTCCGTCGAACACCGCCACCCACTCGGCCAGCGCGAGGTCCCAGGTCGCCAGGACGTGGGCGTTGATGAGATACATCTTCGGCGGGATGAACCGGGTCGACAGCACGACCACCCCGGCCACGAGGGCCAAGAACCAGGGCAGCCGCAGCCATCGATCGGCCCACCGACGCCCCACCATCGCACGCCAATGCGGCAGGGATGACGCCACGACCGCGCAGCCGAGCACCGCTCCGGTCGCGACGGCGTTGGGCTGGGTGCCGAGCAGGACGAGCAGGCCGAGCACGGCATACGCAATGGCCCGCACGCGACTGGCACCGAAGGCGCGATGAGCCACCAACGCCGATGGCGCCGCACCACACACCGCCCCGGCAAGGACGGCCGGGAGCAGGGCATTGGCCAGCAGGTTGGACCACAACGGACCCCAGGCCAGGAACCGGACCGGGAACGAGGTGAACACGAGGGTGAGCAGCCCCGCGGCAACGAGCACCCCGCTCCCCCGCCCGAGGACGACCCGAGCCAGCAGCATGACCCCGAACGGCCAGACCACCCCGACGGTGACGATGAGCAACGCGTGCCAGGTCGCGGTCACCGGCAGCCCGGTGAACGGAGCGAGCGCCGCGACGACGGCGTGGAACCCACCCGGATAAGCCAGCGGCCCGTCCAGCTGGGCGTATTGGTAGACGTCCAGCACCGAGGCCGAGCCGTGTCGCACCATCCACTCGACGGCGCCGAGGTGGAAGACGACGTCGGGCATCTGCGGGATCGCCAGCGGCGACGCTGCGGCGCCGGCCAGCACCAGGTATGCCGCTGCGAGACAGACCACGGCGACGAGGACGGTGGCGCGCAGGGGGGCCGTTTGTGAGGGCGGAGGCGACTCGGCGGCGGGGCGGCGAGAGCGAATAGCTCGGGCGATCACGACACCGCCACCGAGCCCGAGGGTGATGACGAGCGCCACCGACAGGATCCCCGTGACCGGTGTCCAGGTCGCGCCCACCAGGTCCACTGCCAGACCAGCGACGACGATGACACCCACGCTGACCGCGGGTGCGGCGAGCACCGCGGCCAACCAACCCAGCCCAGTGGCCCGCAGGATCAGGGCGCCCGGCCCGACGAGCACCGCGACGGCCAGCAGGACCGCCGGCAGCAACTGCGGCCAGGACACCGACACGAGGTCCGGCTCAGCTCATCCGCGCTGCGACGTGCAGCCGCCGGGCCGCCTCGCCGATCGATCCGGTCATCGAGGGGTAGACCGTGAAGGCATTGGACAACTGGTCGGCGGTGAGCCCGTTCTCGACCGCGATGGTCAGCGGATAGATGAGCTCCGAGGCGCGCGGGGCGACGACCACTCCGCCCAAGACGGTGCCGTGGCCCGAACGCGCGAAGATCTTGACGAAACCGTCGTGGAAGCCGTCCATCTTGGCCCGGGCGTTGGTCGACAAGGGCAGCATCGTCACGACGGCGTCGACCTTGCCCGCGTCGACGTCCTGCTGAGAGACCCCGACAGTGGCGATCTCCGGGTCGGTGAACACGTTGGCGGACACGACATCCAGCCGCAGCGGGGCGACCGCGTCGCCGAGAGAGTGCCACATGGCGATCCGGCCCTGCATCGCGGCCACCGACGCCAGGGGTAGAACCCCGGTGCAGTCGCCCGCGGCATACACCCCGCGGACCGACGTGCGCGAGACGCCGTCGACGACGATGTGCCCGCCCGGGCCGACCTCGACGCCGACGTCCTCGAGCCCGATGCCCGCGGTCTGCGGTATGGAGCCGACGGCCAGGAGCGCGTGACTGCCCGCCACCGTGCGTCCGTCCTCCAGCCGCACGAGCACCCCGTCAGCCGTCCGCTCGACGGCACTCATCCGGGACCGGCCGAGGACCTCCATCCCCTCGCGGCGAAAAACCTCTTCGATGACAGCAGCGGCGTCGCTGTCCTCGCCGGGCAAGACCTGATGCCGCGACGACACGAGCGTGACCGCGCTGCCCAGACCGAGATAGGCCTGGGCGAGCTCGGCACCGGTCACCCCGGAGCCGACGACGATGAGCCGCTCGGGCACCTCGGTCAAGCCCCAGATCTGGGTCCAGGTGAGGATGCGTTCGCCGTCGGGGACGGCAGTGGGCATCACCCGAGGCGTCGATCCCGTGGCGACGAGCACGACGTCGGCGGCCAGATCCTGCGACCCGCCGTCGGTGAACTCCACCCGCACCCGGTCCGCGGCGAGCAATCGACCGGTGCCGCGGCATACGCGGACGCCGTCGGCCTCCAACCGGGCGAGGATGTCGGCACTCTGCGCTGCCGCGAGGTCAAGGATGCGCGCGTTGACCGAACGCAGGTCACTGGCCCGCGGACGCTGCGTGAGGTCGATGCCGTGTTCGCGGGCGGCACCCATCCGGCGCAGGACGTGCGCGGTCGAGATGAGGCTCTTGCTCGGGACACAGTCGGTGAGCACACATGACCCACCGACCCCGTCGCGGTCGACCACGGTGACCGAGGCTCCCAGGCGGGCAGCGACGAGGGCGGCCTCATAGCCGCCGGGGCCGCCGCCGAGGACGACGACCGACCAGGTGCGCGACATCACGCGATCATCCAACCACTTCGGGCGACGCCCCTCGCGCTCGCCCGCCCCGGTGCACCTTGGACCTCGTGACCCAATCGCGGACCTCGTGACCCAATCGCAACCCGCCGGGCGAGCGGCGGCCATGACGCTAGGGGGATGATGTGGGGGCAGTTCACCATGGAGCCGCGGGCTCCCCTCACGGTTGGAAGGTTCCCCGAGTGAGAAGCACTTCGTTCAGGTATGCCGTTGTGTCAGTCGCTGCTCTCGCCGCCCTCGGCGTCGCCGCGTGTTCGCCTCCGCCAGCCTCAACGCCCACGACGACCATCGCAGCGGGCGGTGGCGTCAACGCCGCCAAGGCAACCTCGGCAGCGGACTTCGGTGGCATGGACGGTCTGATCGCAGCCGCGAAGAAGGAGGGCGCGCTCAACGTCATCGCCCTGCCGCCGGATTGGGCCAACTACGGCGAGGCCATCAAGGGCTTCGAGGCCAAGTACGGCATCAAGATCACCTCCGACCAGCCGGACGGCTCCAGCGCCGACGAGATCTCGACCGCCCAGCGGCTCAAGGGTCAGAGCAAGGCCCCCGACGTCTTCGACCTGGGTGCGAGCGTTGCGATGGCCAACCTGGCCATGTTCGCCCCGTACCAGGTCGCGACCTGGAAGGACATCCCGGACAACGCCAAAGACCCCAAGGGCGTCTGGGTCTACGACTACGCCGGGTACATGTCGGTCGGGTATGACTCGGCCAAGGTGCCGGCCCCGACGTCGCTGGCCGACCTGCTCAAGCCCGAGTACAAGGGCAAGGTCGCGCTCAACGGTGACCCGACCAAGGCCGGCGCCGCGTTTGCGGGCGTCCAGATGGCCTCGATCGCCCAGGGTGGCAGCGCTGCCGACATCGCCAAGGGTGTCGACTTCTTCAAGCAGCTCAAGGCCGCTGGCAACTTCCTGCCGTTGGACCCCAACGAGGCCAGCGTCCTGTCCGGCCAGACCCCGGTCGTCTTCGACTGGGCCTACAACAACGCGCCGCTGACCAAGAAGCTGCCGACCTGGAAGACGTGGATCCCGGACAACGCGGTCCTCGCCGGCTACTACATCCAGGCCATCAACGCCGACGCCCCGCACCCCGCAGCGGCCCGGCTGTGGCAGGAGTACCTCTACTCCGACGAGGGTCAGAACATCTGGCTCAAGGGTGCTGCCTTCCCGGTCCGCTACGACGCGATGAAGGCCGCCGGCAAGATCGACGCCGCCGCTCAGGCTGCGCTGCCCGCGGTCAACGGCAAGGTCGTCATCCCGACCTCCGCCGACAACGACGCCGCGAAGGCCTACCTCGCCGCCAACTGGACCGCAGCCGTTGGCTGACCGTCCGGTCCTGACCGGCACTCGCAGGGCGCTCGGCGGCTTCCGGCCGTCGGGCGCCCTTGCGGGCGTCGTCCCGTTCTTCGCCTACACGACGGTCTTCCTGCTCATCCCGACGATCGTCGTCGTCGTGGGTGCCTTCGTCGACGGCTCGGGTCGCCCCACCCTGGACAACATCGCCGCCCTGGGTGGCTCGACGTCGAGCTTCCTGCCCGCGCTGCAGCACTCGCTCGTGCTGTCGGTGGTCACGGCTGTCACCGGAGCGGTCATCGGGGCCGTCCTCGCGTATGCCGTGTCCACCGCCCGCCCCGACGGCATGCTCAAGCGGTTCGTCACCGCGTTGTGCGGGGTCCTCGCCCAATTCGGCGGTGTGGCACTGGCGTTCGCGTTCATGGCGACCTTCAGCCTGCAGGGCTTCCTCACCGTGTGGTTGACGAACCTGGGCATCGACACCGGGTCGAGCCTGTGGCTCTACCAGTGGGACAAGGGCCTCATGCTCGTCTACCTCTACTTCCAGATCCCGCTCATGCTCATCGTCTTCCTCCCCGCCGTCGAGGGCATCAAGCCGCAGTGGCGCGAGGCGACCGAGACGCTCGGCGGCACGACGTGGACCTATTGGCGCCGGGTGGCCGGCCCGATCCTGATGCCGTCGTTCATCGGTGCGACGTTGCTGTTGTTCACCAACGCCTTCAGCGCCTATGCCACCGCCGCCGCCCTGATCAGTCAGGCCAGTCCGATCGTGCCATTGCAGATCGGCGGCACCTTCACCTCCGAGGTCATCCTCGGCCAGGAGAACGTCGGCAAGGCGATGGCGATGGCGATGGTCGTCGTCGTGGCTCTGGTCATGTGGCTCTACGCCTGGCTGGACAAGCGGGCCAGCCGGTGGCTGGTTCGGTGAGGAGGCACCCGAGGTGAGCACCCGGCATACCGAACGGCGCAAACGGGCCGCGCTGCGATGGGGCGTCATCGGCCTCACCCTGCTGTTCTTCTTCATCCCGCTTTACGGGATGCTCGAGTTCACCACTCGTGACCTCATCTCCGGCGGGCGGACCGGGCGCGTGTGGACCACGCTCGTCGACGTCGGCCAGGTCACCGACCGCTACCCCGCGCTCGCCGAAGGCTTCCTTGCGTCGCTGGCGCTCGCCCTGTTCACCGTCGTCGTCATGCTGCTGCTGCTCGTCCCGACGATGACGTGGGTGCGGCTGCGGCTGCCCGGGCTCACCCGGACGGTCGAGTTCATCTGTCTGCTCCCCCTCACCGTGCCGGCCATCGTGCTCGTTGTCGGACTCACCCCGATTTACGCGTGGGTGTCCTACCTGCTCGGTGAGGGCACGGTGTGGCTGGGGCTGGCCTACGTCATTCTCGTCCTGCCCTACGCCTACCGGTCCCTCGACGCCGGGCTGCGCGCCATCGACGTCAAGACGCTGTCCGAGGCGGCCCGGTCGCTCGGCGCATCGTGGCTGCGGGTCATGTGGCAGATCGTCCTGCCCAACCTGCGCACCGCCGTGCTGTCCGCGTCGTTCCTCTCTGTCGCGCTTGTCCTCGGCGAGTTCACCATTGCCAACCTGTTCAGCCGCAAGAACCTCCAGGTCGCGATGTACGAGCTGGGCAAGTCCGACGGTCAGCTCTCGGTCGCCGTCGGGCTGGCCTCTCTCGTGTTCGCGTTCGTCGTCCTGTTTGCCATGTCGTTCGTCGGCCGCAAGGAGAAGTCATGACCGCCACGCCCTCCCCCGCCGCCTCCGCGCGCGGCACCGAGGTGCGGCTCACCGACCTCACCCGGGTGTATGCCGGTAGCGTCCGCGCGCTCGACGGCTTCACGTTGCACATGGCCCCCGGCGAGTTTGTCGCGCTGCTCGGCCCGTCCGGGTGTGGCAAGACGACCGCCCTGCGCCTGCTCGCGGGTCTGGAGGACGCCGACGGCGGCACCATCGAGGTCGGCGGCAAGGACGTCACCAGCGTGCCGACCAACAAGCGCGACATGGGGATGGTCTTCCAGGCCTACAGCCTGTTCCCGCACATGACCGCCCGCCAGAACGTCGAGTTCGGGCTCGAACTGCGCCGTCAGGACAAGGCGACCCGCCACCAGCGGGCCGCCGAGATGCTCGACCTGGTGGGATTGTCCAAACAGGCCGACCGGTTCGCCCACCAGATGTCCGGCGGTCAGCAACAGCGGGTCGCCCTGGCTCGGGCGCTGGCCATCGAGCCGCAGGTCCTCCTGCTCGACGAGCCCCTCTCGGCCTTGGACGCCAAGGTCCGCTCCCAGCTGCGCGACGAGATCCGCCGGATCCAGCTCGAAGTGGGCACAACAACCCTGTTCGTCACCCACGACCAGGAGGAGGCGCTGGCCGTCGCCGACCGGGTGGGCGTGATGAACGCGGGGCGCCTGGAGCAGCTGGCCAGCCCGGCCGAGCTCTACAAGAACCCGGCCACGCCGTTCGTCGCCGAGTTCGTTGGCTTGACAAACCGGTTGCGGTGCACGGTTTCTGGTGGGGTTGCGACGGTGCTCGGTGGCTCGGTGCCGTTGTTGGCCGGGTCGGCCGGTGACGGTCCGGCCGTCGTGCTCATCCGCCCCGAAGGGGTAGAGATCTCGACCGCGCCTGCCGGGAGCGGGTCGGTCGCCGGTGCTTCGGCGAGCGTGGTGAGCGCGAGCTTCCTCGGTGCCTCGGGCAAGATCGTCGCGCGCCTCGACGCCTCTGCCGGGGGCGGCGGCGAGCTCGTCTCGGTGCAGGTGGACAACACCGACGTCACGGCATACGCCCCGGGTGACCGGGTCATCCTGAGTCCGCGCGGAGACGCCGCGCTCGCCGTCGCGGTGAGCTGACTTCCGCCACTCGGTATGCCGCCCGGCCCGGCCGTTGGGGACCACGCGGCATACCTGTGGCACGGTCGGTTGCGACCGCGCGGCATACCTGTCGCAGGGTCTGACGCCTCGCTAGAGTGCCGGGATGACTGCGTCCCTGAATCTGTCCGACCCGACCGTTGACCCCTTCGAGGTGGCCGCCGCTGCGGCTGCTGTGATCGCCGAGAAGACCGGTGCCGAGCGCCACGACGTGGCGCTCGTCCTGGGCTCCGGGTGGGGGCGCACCGGGGATCTCATCGGGGAGACGCTGGCCACGGTGGACAACGCGGAGGTGCCCGGTTTCCGCAAGGCGGCGGTCGAGGGGCACTCGGGGTCGATGCGCTCGGTGGCGATCGGCGACACCGGCAAGCGGGCCTTGGTTTATGGCACGCGTACCCACTTCTACGAGGGGCACGGGGTGCGCGCGGTGGTCCACGCCGTCCGCACGGCTCGCGCCGCGGGGTGCACGTCGATCGTCCTGACGAACGGGTGTGGCGGGCTCAATCCGGACTGGGGGCCGGGCACGCCGGTGCTCATCCGCGACCACATCAACCTCACGGCAACATCACCCGTGGAGGGTGCCAACTTCGTCGACCTCACCGACCTGTATTCGCAGCGGCTGCGTGATCTGGCCAAGTTGGTCGACCCGGGGCTGGACGAAGGGGTCTACGTGCAGTTCCGGGGGCCGCACTACGAGACCCCGGCCGAGGTCCAGATGGCCAAGGTGCTCGGCGGTGACCTCGTCGGCATGTCGACGACGCTGGAGGCGATCGCCGCCCGGCAGGCCGGGCTGGAAGTGCTGGGGATCTCGCTGGTGACCAACCTCGCCGCGGGCATCTCCGAGACCCCGCTCTCGCACGAGGAGGTCATCGAAGCCGGGCGGGCGGCGGCGTCGCGGTGCGGGGCGTTGTTGGCCAAGGTCGTCACGAAGATCGCGCAGGGGCACTGAAAGCGATGGCACCGGAGCCCGAGACCACAAGCGCCGCAAGCGAATCCGTCGGCGCCGAGCCCGACAATGGCCCGTTGAGCGCGCTGCTCGCGACGGCGGAGGCCTGGCTGGCCGACGACCCGGACCCTTCCACCCGGGCCGAGCTCGCCGAGGTCGTGGAGCGTGCCCGAGCCGGTGATGCGGATGCCGCGGCCGACCTGGCGGATCGGTTCGTCGGGATGTTGCAGTTCGGCACGGCCGGGCTGCGTGGGCGCCTGGGCGCCGGCCCCAACCGGATGAACCGAGCGGTGGTCATCCGCGCGGCAGCCGGGCTCACGGCATACCTGCAGCACGATGCCGACCACCCACGGAGCGAGCCGTTCGTCGTGGTGGGCTACGACGCACGGCACAAGTCCGACGAGTTCGCGCGGGACACGGCCGCAGTGGTGACGGCCGCGGGCGGACGCGCCGCGGTGCTGCCGCACGTGCTGCCGACGCCGGTGCTGGCGTTCGCGATCCGCCACCTCGGCGCCGACGCGGGCGTCATGGTGACCGCGAGCCACAACCCGGCGCAGGACAACGGCTACAAGGTCTATCTCGGCGACGGGTCGCAGATCGTGCCGCCGGCCGACGCGCTCATCGCGGCCCGGATCGATGCTGTCGGGTCGGTGGCGGATGTTCCGTTGGCGACCGACGGGTGGGAGACCCTCGGCGCGGACGTGCTGGACGCCTATCTGGACGCGGTGTCGGGGCTGGTGCGCGCGGACGCGCCGCGGGCGGTGCGGGTGGTGCACACGTCGCTGCACGGGGTCGGCAACGACACGGTCCTGGAGGCGTTCGCGCGGGCCGGCTTCCCTGCTCCGTATGCCGTGGGCAGCCAGTCCCAGCCTGACCCCGAGTTCCCGACGGTCGTCTTCCCCAACCCTGAAGAGGCCGGGGCGATCGACGCGGCGGTGGAGCTGGCCCGGCAGGTCGGACCGGACGTGGTGGTCGCGAACGACCCGGACGCGGATCGGTGCGCGATCGCCGTGCCCGACCCGGCTGTCGCGGGTGGCGGCGGTTGGCGGATGCTGCGGGGGGATGAGGTGGGGGCACTGCTCGGAGCGCACATCTTGTCCCGGGGGGTCGACCCGGGTGGGGTGTTTGCGAACTCGATCGTGTCCTCGCGGTTGTTGGCGGCGATGGCCCGGGCGGCGGGGGTGGCGCACGAGGAGACGCTGACCGGGTTCAAGTGGATCGCCCGGGTGCCGGGCCTGGCGTTCGGTTATGAGGAGGCGCTGGGCTACTGCGTCGCGCCGGAGGTCGTGCGCGACAAGGACGGTGTGTCTGCGGCGCTGCTGGTGACCGAGCAGGCCGCCGCGCTGGCGGCGGCGGGTCGGACCCTGTTGGACGTGTTGGACGACCTGGCTGTGGAGCACGGTGTCTATGCCACGGATGCGTTCTCGGTCCGGGTGAGCGACCTGGCGCTCATGCCCGCGTTGATGGAACGGCTGCGGTCTGCGCCGCCGACGCAGGTCGCCGGGGTCGCCGTCGTCCAGTTGGACGACCTGGCTCGCGGTGACGGCGGGCTGCCACCCACCGACGGGCTGCGATTCTTCCTGGCCGACCAGTCCCGGGTGATCGTCCGGCCCTCGGGGACCGAACCGAAGGTCAAGGTCTATCTCGAAGCCATCGAACCGGTCAGCGGCCGGGGAGACTTGGCCGCAGCCCGGGCACGAGCTGGGACACGGCTAGCGGCGATCCGCGCCACCTTCGAAGACCTCACCCGCATCTGAACACTGGCGCTAAAACCGCCCCAAGATTCTTGCCGCTCTCACACGCGTTGCGGCTCGCGGTTGAGGGCAGCGTGGTGGGCGGTCCTGACCTCGGCCGGGGTCAGGTCGTGGGTTTCGTCAAGTTCCATTGCCCCACCGTGCGCAGGGCAGGTCTGGTCAACCTGGGGGCGTGCACCTGTCGGTGCCTCGACACATACCTATCGTGACGGGGACGGAGAACTGTCCGGTGCGGCCGTTGCGGTCCACGTAGGTGAAGACCAAGGGAGTAGCGGACGACCGATCCATCCCTGCTGGCAGCGAGACTTCAACGAGCAGCTCATCTCCGGCTGGCTCAGACACACTGCACACCGTTTTGACGGATGTCCCGAGTTGGGCGAAACCCAGGGTGTCCAGAGTTCCGGCGTTTGCACCAAACAGATCTGTCCGCACGGTAGGGCGCGTTCGCGCCTTGACCCGATCGGAACCACCAATGCTGGCGGCGACGATCTGTGCCTCGGGCCCTTCAGTGCACACTTCCCCTACCCCAAAAACGGCCGCGCTAGAGCTGCCGATCGGCAGCGAAACTCCCCACTCAGAGGTTCCTCCAGGATTCACCCAAGTCAGACGGGTGGTCGATTCGGGTGTCGTGCCTGAAACTGCCCCAGGTGCACCGCTACCGTGCACCCCGGCGTCACATCCTGCCACCAGGATGAGTATCGAGGCGGTGAGAGCCCAATAGCGTCTCACCACTTTCGAGTGTCAACTTCCCGGGCGGTTGCCCATCCCACGTTCGATCCGCAGACTCTGCCGTTGGCCATGAGATCCCGGCACAGCTTGGTCGAGGTGTTCCCGGCAGATTGGGCGGAGACGTTCACTAGCGGAAGCGATACGCCCGAACCGAACGTTACGTTAGCTTCTTGATGTTTCCACATCACAACCTGAGAGTAGCAGGAGGAGCAGTTCGACAAGGATCGATGCGGGGCGTAAGTGAAGTACCCCGGTGGCAGCAGCGAATCGACGCAATGCGGCTTCATGGAGTCGTACGGAAAGCAGTCGTTGCAATACGAACGGTAGACGACGGCATGGTCAAGCCTCTTCTCTCCTGGGGCCACCTCTATGAGAGCGCAACCGTGCGCATCGTGCACAGAACGCAACCGATGTCGAAGAGGACATCGTCCGGATGGTCCTGCCCGAGGTGGCGAACGAGGACGGGGATTGCCCGATCGAGGATCTCCGTTCGCGTGCCGAGTGCGAAGACATTTCTCACGAAGACCTGAACGGCCTTGAGGTCATCGAGCACCAGCGCCTCGGCGGCAAGGCTCTCTGCTGAACGCATCCTCCCGGCCATCGTGAACCCGCCCGGCTACCTTAGGGCGCCGATTGCCCAGGCCAGGGCGGGGACGAGGGCCAGGCCCAGGTCCCAGAGATCCCAGCGGTCGACGATCCGGGGACTCAGGGGCTCCGCGACGATGCCCTCGTCAACGGCGTCGACCCAGTCGGCCTTGGCGGCCTCGACCAGTCGGGCCACCCGGGGCGCCGACGCCGGGCCCAGCCGGTCGCCCGCCGCTCCGGCCCCACCCGTGGCTCCGGATGAGGCGGCCGACCCCAGAGCATCCTCACGACCCGGAGCCCGTGGCGCTCCGATCCCGCCGAACCCCAACGACACCCCGACCTTCGGGCGGATCATCGGGTTGGAGATCGCCCAGACACGGACGGTGCGGTCGGCGGCATACAACTCGAGGTTCCAGCGCGAACCGACGTCCTCGAGCAGACGCCACGGGACGAAGGTGCGCCGGAACGGGTTGTGAACCGCCACCCCCTCGATCGACACCCGAACGTGCGGGCGGACGAGCAGGACGAACGACATCGTGCCCAACAGGGCCAGGACGGCCATGAAGCTCAGACCGGCGCCCCCCGAGAACGCCAGCAGGACGGCCGCCGCGATGATGGCGATCACCCCAAGGGCGACCGACCCTCGCGGGCGAATGACATGGACCAGGTGACCGGCGTCCGGGGTGTCGGACCGGCCAGGCGACGCAGGCGGGATGGCGCTCATCCGGGTCATCATGACACGACCCGTCCCCTGGCCACGGGGCCTAGACTCGCTTCGGTGACCGTCCTCGACACCGCCGTCGATCCCGCCGCAGGCTCGACCGAAGACCCCGCGGCCCGCGCCCGCGATCTGCTCGGCGTCTCGCGCCTCACCGACACCTCCCTCACCCGCTGGCTGCACGCCCTCCCGGGCGTCGACCAGGTCGGGGCCGAGGCCCGGGCTGCGTCGCTCGGCACCCGCTCGATCAAGACGACGTCCAAGGCGTGGGCGATCGACCTGGCCATTTCGATGATCGACCTGACCACTCTCGAAGGCGCGGACACGCCCGGCAAGGTCCGCGGCCTCGCCACGCGCGCCCTGACACCCGACCCAGCCGACCTGACCACCCCCAGTCCCGCCGCCGTCTGCGTCTATGGCGACATGGTCCCCTTCGCGCGAGAAGTCCTGGGACACAGCGGGGTCCGCATCGCCGCCGTCGCCACCGCGTTCCCCTCCGGGCGCGCCAGTATGCCGGTCAAGCTCGCCGACACGCGCGACGCCGTCGCCGCCGGAGCCGACGAGATCGACATGGTCATCGACCGCGGCGCCTTCCTCGCCGGGCACTACCGGCAGGTCTTCGACGAGATTGCGGCGGTCAAGGCGGCCTGCCGTCGCCCGGACGGCACGAGCGCCCGACTCAAGGTCATCATGGAGACCGGCGAGCTGGTCACCTACGACAACGTCCGCCGCGCGTCGTGGCTGTCGATGCTCGCCGGCGGCGACTTCATCAAGACGAGCACCGGCAAGATCTCCCCCGCGGCGACCCTGCCGGTCACGCTCATCATGCTCGAGGCCGTCCGCGACTGGCGCGAAGTCACCGGCCAGCAGCTCGGCGTCAAGCCCGCCGGCGGCATCCGCACGAGCAAGGACGCAATCAAGTTCCTCGTCGCCGTCAACGAGGTGGCCGGACCGGAGTGGCTCGACAACCACTGGTTCCGGTTCGGGGCCTCCAGCCTGCTCAACGACCTCATCCTGCAACGGCAGCGGCTGGCGATCGGGGCCTACTCCGGCTCCGACTACGTCCCGGACGACGCCCCCAGCCTCTACTGACCCCGAGCCTCCACTGACCCCGAGCCTCCACTGCCGAGCGCCACAGACCCTGAGGACCTGACATGCCGACCTTCGACTACGCACCGGCCCCCGAGTCACGGGCCGTCGTCAACCTGCAACCCTCCTACGGCCTGTTCATCAACGGAGAGTTCGTCGACGGCTCCGGCACGGCCTTCAAGACGATTAACCCGGCCACCGAGGAGTCCCTCGCCGAGGTCGCCGAGGCGACCACCGACGACGTCGACCGTGCCGTCAAAGCCGCGCGGGCGGCATACCGGGGCGTGTGGGGGCGGATGTCCGGTGCCGATCGCGGGAAGTACCTCTTCCGGATCGCGCGAATCATGCAGGAGCGCTCCCGCGAGCTCGCCGTCCTGGAGACCCTCGACAACGGCAAGCCGATCAAGGAGAGCCGCGACGTCGACGTGCCGCTCGCGGCAGCGCACTTCTTCTACCACGCGGGGTGGGCCGACAAACTCGGGTATGCCGCCCTGGGTCCAGACCCGCGCCCGCTCGGTGTCGTCGGTCAGGTCATCCCGTGGAACTTCCCGCTGCTCATGCTCGCCTGGAAGATCGCCCCAGCCCTGGCCTGCGGCAACACCGTCGTCCTCAAACCGGCCGAGACCACTCCCCTGACCGCGTTGCTGTTCGCCCAGATCTGCCAGCAGGCCGACCTGCCGCCCGGGGTCGTCAACATCGTCACCGGCGCCGGCCCCACCGGTCAGGCCATCGTCGACCACCCAGGCATCGACAAGATCGCCTTCACCGGCTCGACCGGGGTCGGCAAGATGATCGCCCGCTCCATCGCCGGCACTCGCAAGCGGGCCACCCTGGAGCTCGGCGGCAAGGCCGCCAACATCGTCTTCGACGACGCGCCGTTGGACCAGACCATCGAAGGCATCGTCAACGGGATCTTCTTCAACCAGGGCCAAGTTTGTTGCGCCGGAAGCAGATTGCTGGTCCAGGAGTCGATCGCCGACGACGTCGAGCGGCGACTCAAGCGGCGCCTGGCCACCCTGCGGGTCGGTGACCCGATGGACAAGAACACCGATGTCGGCGCGATCAACAGCCGCCGACAGCTCGACCGGATCACCGAGCTGAGCGCGGCCGGGGAGGCCGAGGGCGCGACCCGCTGGGACACCGACTGCCCGTTGCCCAAGAACGGGTTCTGGTTCCGCCCGACCGTGTTCACGGGCGTCAGCCAAAGTCACCGGATCGCCCAGGAGGAGATCTTCGGCCCGGTCCTGTCGGTGCTGACCTTCCGCACCCCGGCGGAGGCGGTCGCCAAGGCCAACAACACGCCCTACGGCCTGTCCGCCGGCGTGTGGACCGAGAAGGGGTCGCGAATCCTCTGGATGGCCGACCAGCTGCGCGCAGGCGTCGTCTGGGCCAACACGTTCAACCAGTTCGACCCGACCTCACCGTTCGGTGGCTACAAGGAGTCCGGCTACGGACGCGAGGGCGGCCGACACGGCCTGGAAGCCTACGTCCAGACGGGAGGCGTGGCGTGAGCCCGCACGTCGAGGTCCGCAAGACCTACAAGCTCTACATCGGCGGCAAGTTCCCGCGCAGCGAGTCCGGCCGCTCGTATGCCGTCCACGCCGCTCCCAGCCGCGCCGGACGACCTGGGTCGTTCCTGGCCAACGCCGCCGCCGGATCCCGCAAGGACGCCCGGGACGCGGTCGTCGCGGCCCGAGGCGCCCTTCCCACGTGGGCCGGGGCGACGGCATACAACCGGGGTCAGGTGCTCTATCGCGTCGCCGAGGTGATGCAGGGACGAGCCGCCCAGTTCGCCGACGAGGTGGCCGCCGCCGAAGGGCTCACCCCCGCGCGGGCCCGCGCCACCGTCGAGGCCGCGATCGACCGCTGGGTCTGGTATGCCGGGTGGTCCGACAAGCTCGCCCAGATCCTGGGCGGACTCAACCCGGTCGCCGGGCCCTACTTCGACATCTCGGCCCCCGAACCCACCGGGGTCGTCGCCGTCCTGGCTCCGCAGCGCTCGTCGCTGCTCGGCCTGGTCTCCGTGGTCGCTCCGGTCGTCGTGTCGGGCAACACCGCCGTCGTCGTGGCGAGCCAGGACCGGCCGCTGCCGGCGGTCACCCTCACCGAGTGCCTGGCCACGTCCGACGTGCCGGGCGGGGTGGTCAACGTCATCACCGGCCGCACCGCCGAGATCGCGCCGTGGCTGGCCTCGCACCGGGACGTCAACGCCATCGACCTCGCCGGGGCCGCGGGTGCCGACGGCGTGGTGTGGGGCGACCTCGAGGGAGCCGCCGCCGAGAACCTCAAGCGGGTGCTGCGCCCCGCCGGCAACGGCGCCGAGGCCGTCGAACCGGACTGGACGGCGACCCCGGACCTGTCCCGGATGACCGCGTTCCTTGAGACCAAGACCGTGTGGCACCCCAAGGGTCGATAGGCTCCCAGGTCCGTGGGATCCTCTGCCGGTCGAGCGCGCGTCGTCGTCCTCACCGGACCCTCCGGCGCGGGGAAGTCCCGGCTCGCGGGGGCGCTGCACACGGCATACAGGTGGCCGATCGTGCGCTTGGACGACTTCTACCGCGACGGCGACGACCCCGGCCTCCCCCTGGTCACCCTCGGTGCGGCACAACTGCCCGACTGGGACGACCCGCGGTCCTGGAACGCGACGGCGGCGGTCGACGCCCTCGAAGCCCTGGTCGACACCGGGTCAGCCCGGGTGCCGACCTACGACATCGCCCAGTCGCGGGCGGTCGGTCACACTGAACTCACCGCCGCGCCGGACGCCCTCCTCGTCGCCGAAGGGATCTTCGCCGCCGAGATCGTCCCGGCGCTGCGCGAACGGGGCCTGCTCGCGGGTGCCTATTGCATCACCCACGGGCGCACGCGCAACGCCGTGCTGCGCTTCGTCCGAGACCTGCGCGAGGGGCGCAAGCCTCCGCTCGTGCTCCTGCGCCGCGGGCTGGAACTGTGGCGTCGTGAACCGGCGATCATCGACCGGGCCGTGGCGTTGGGAGCCTCGTGTGGCTCGCCGAAATCCGTGCATGAGGCGATCCGCGCCCGCCTGATAGCGTCGGGCCCAACCGCAGGACCGCCAGACAGGGGGCCACACCCGTGGGAGCAGGGCCGTCAGCCCGGGTGACCGAGTGAGTGGATTCGGGCCGCCGCCCGGCCCACCCGAGGCGCCCGCCCGCGCGCGGCGAGCCTCCTACCTCGCGCCGGGCCGGCCCGGGATGGCCGGCCAGACGGCATACCGGGGCCGCTATGCCCTCACGCGCAGCGCCAAACCGGGGATCATCCCCCTGGGCCCGCTGCAGCTGGGTGACCTGCTCGACGGCTCGGTCAAACACGTCCGCCGCAACGCGGGGCCGGTCCTGGGGGCATCGGCACTGGTCAACGCCATCACTGCCCTCCCCGTCATCACCGTGGTCACCGTCGCCCTGGCGGGGTCGTGGCTGCGCACGACCGGAGTGTCGAGCGTCATCGGCTCGTCGGCGGTGTCCCCGCTGCTCGGGTTGGCGGGCACGGCATACGCGACGCTCGTGCTGACCGGGATCCTCTCGTATGCCGTCGCCGAGGCCGCCCTCGGACGGCGACGCCCCCTTGAGACGATCTGGGCGGCCGTCCGGCCCCGGCTGTGGACCATCCTCGGCAGCCAGGCGCTCGTCCTGGCCGCGGCAGTCCTGCCCTGGGCACTACTTGTCGGCATGCTGGCGCTGGCCGCCCGCCAGTCGGTGCCCGTCCTGTTGCTCACCGGGATGGGGTTCGGTCTGCTCGCCGTCACGGCCAACGTCGTCCTGCTTCCCCGGTTGCTGTATGCCGCCCCGGCAAGCGTCCTGGAAGGGCTGACCATCGGTCGGGCGTTCCGGCGCTCATGGACCCTCAGCCGCGGACGCTTCTGGTCACTGATCGGGGTGCTCGCCTTGGTGGGGGCCTTGGCCGTCCTGGTCTTCTGGGTGACCGAGTTCCCCCAACAACTGCTCTACAACCTCCTCGTGGACATGCTTGAGCTCAGCCCGCGAGTGAGGGACGAGGCGGGCAGCGTCACGTTCGCGCTGGCCAACCTTGGCTCGGCGATCATCGTCACGCCGTTCCTCGCCACCAACGTCGTGCTGCACTACCTCGACGCTCGGATCCGCAAGGAAGGCTTCGACCTAGCCCTCATCCGGGCCGCCGCCGCCGATGCGGAGGCTCGCTCATGAGCGCGGTCATGGCGACAGTCGGCCGCTGGCTCGGCGGGCCCGGGACAGACGTCAGCCCGAGCGGCCCCGAAGCGCGGCAATGGCTGGCCGAGGAGCTCGCGAAGGACGACTATCGGGACGGTCGCCCGTTGCTTGCCCGGGTCATCGAATGGATCCTCGACCAGATCAACGACCTGCTGTCCCGGATGAATGCCCCGACGACCGCCGGCGAAGGCGCCCCGCCGATAGCAGTTGCGTTCGTCGTCGTGCTCGTGATCGGTGCGCTTGCCTTGCTGCTGAGCCGAGTTCGTCGCGAACGTCGGGCCGTGTCCGAGACCAAGACTGTTCTCGGCGACCTCGACCTCAGCGCTCCCGAGTTCCGCGACCGCGGGCAGGCTGCGATGCGGGACGGCCGCTGGAACGACGCCGTCATCGAGTTCACCCGGGCCATCGCCCGTGAGGCGGCCGATCGGACTCTCCTGACCGACGCCCCCTCGCTGACCGCCCACGAGATCGGCACCCAACTGGCGCCCGTCTTCCCCGATCATGCCGACACCACGGCCCGGACGATGGACCTGTTCGACGCGGTCCGCTATGGCCGGTATGCCGCGACCCAGGCCGACGCGGGCCTGGTTCGGACCCACGACGAGACCTTGCGCAAGGCCAAGCCGGTCCTGGTTGCTGCCCCGTCAGCCGACCCCGCTGCCGCCTTCGCTGTGCCCGGTGGGCCTCCCCAGGACGGCGCCGCATGACGACGACGCTGTGGTCGGGGGCTCAGACCGCCGTGTCCGCACGGACGGGCGGACGTCGCTGGTGGCGGATCGCCCTGGTGGCCGCCATTGTCATCGGAGCTGCGTTGCTGCTCGGCCGCAGCGGGCAAGCAGTTGGGAGCACCGCGGCATACCACCCGAACAACCCGACTGCAGGAGGCTCCCAGGCGATCGCACGAGTGCTCGCAGCCCGCGGCGTCGAGGTGATCGTCGCCGAAGGCGAGGGCGCCCTGTTGCACGCTCCGATCGACGGCGACACCACCGTGGTCGTCACCAACACCAGCGACCTGCGCGAAGACACCGTGGCGTCTCTCATCCACGCCGCAGGGAAGGCCGAGCGGCTTGTCCTCGTCCGGCCGGAGCGTCGAGTCGTGCGGGCCATCGCACCCACCGTCTCCATGGAGGAAGTCCCACACGGGCAAGATGCACTCATCAGCACGTGCGACACGGCGGACGTGCATCGGGACGATCGGCTGACCCGCTCACAGTCGCAATATCGGGACTCCCGAGCCGTCTCCTCCTGCTTCGTCAACGATGGGTATGCCGTCTATCTCACCACCTCGGCGGCCGGGCTGAGCGATCTCGTGCTGATCGGCAGCACCGACACCATCAGCAACGCCCGCACCGCCCAATCCGACAACGGTGCGGTGGCGCTGCGCGCGCTCGGGCACTCGGCCCGGGTGGTCTGGTATGTCCCGGACCTTCGCGATGTCCCACCAAGCTCCGCGGCCCAGACCGAGTCGTTCACGCCGCGATGGTGGGGGCCGATGCTGTTGCTGCTGCTGTTCACGGCCTTGGCCGCCTTCTGGTGGCGAGGCCGCCGGTTCGGTCGGCTGGTCGTCGAACCCCTCCCGGTCGTTGTTCGAGCCATCGAGACGACCGAGAGCCGGAGCCGGATGTATCACAAGGCGCGTGACAGCGCCCGGGCTGGAGCGGTCCTGCGCGATGCGAGCAGGCGCCGGCTCGCGGCATACCTCGGCTTGGCCAAGTCCACCCCGCCGGACCTGTTGGCCGAGGCCGTCGCCTCGGCGACTGGCCGTCAGCTCAACGAGATCCGGTGGCTGCTCGACGAGTCACTCCCGCAGACCGATCCCGCCCTGCTGGACCTAGCCGCTCGATTGGCGGCCTTGGAGAAGGAGATCCGACGCTCATGACCGAGCCGACCTGGAGCGCCGACGCCCCACCGTCCGCGCCTGCCGCGCCTGCCGCGCCTGCCGCGCCTGCTGCGCCTGCTGCCAGCGTCCCAGCCGCGGGCGGCGCGCGTGCGGCCCTGCTCGCCGTTCGCGGTGAGGTTGCCAAGGCTGTCGTGGGGCAGGACGCGGCGGTGACCGGCATCCTCATCTGCCTGCTGGCCCGTGGCCACGTCCTGCTCGAAGGCGTCCCCGGCGTCGCCAAAACCCTCTTGGTGCGGGCGGTGGCGCAGGCCCTGTCAGTGGACACCAAACGGGTGCAGTTCACCCCAGACCTGATGCCGGGCGACATCACCGGGTCGCTCATCTACGACACCGCCACCAGCCAGTTCTCGTTCCGTGAGGGGCCGGTGTTCACCAACCTTCTGCTCGCGGACGAGATCAACCGGACGCCGCCCAAGACCCAGGCCTCATTGCTCGAGGCGATGGAGGAGCGACAGGTATCCGTTGACGGGCACCCCCGCAAACTGCCGGCGCCGTTCCTCGTGGCCGCCACCCAGAACCCGGTGGAATACGAAGGCACCTATCCCCTGCCAGAAGCCCAGCTCGACCGCTTCCTGCTCAAGGTGGTCCTGCCCATCCCGCCCCGGGACCAGGAGATCGCGATCGTCACCCGTCACGCGGCGGGCTTCGACCCGCGGGACCTCGGAGCGGCTGGGATCCGGGCCGTCGCCGGCCCAGCGGATCTGGCAGCGGGGGCCGAGGAGGTCCGCAAGGTGCAGATCGCTCCCGAAGTCGCGGCATACATCGTCGATATCGCCCGCGCCACCCGCCAGTCACCGTCGCTGTCCCTCGGGGTCTCTCCACGCGGCGCCACGGCGCTGCTGGCCACCTCACGGGCCTGGGCCTGGATGAACGGGCGAACGTTCGTCACTCCCGACGACGTCAAGGCCCTCGCCCACGCCACCCTAGCCCACCGGCTGAGCCTGCGACCCGAGGCAGAGCTCGAAGGCGTCGGTGTGGCCTCGGTGCTGGCGACCGCCATCGCCTCGGTCCCGGTCCCCCGCTGAGTCCTTCGACAAGCCGACCATGACCGTCAGCGGACGCCTTCCGATCCTCGTGCTCCTCGGGGGGATCGCCATCGTCCTGGAGCCCACGCGGCGCAACGTGCTGCTGTGGGTCCTCGTCTGCCTCGGGCTGGTCCTGCTCGACGTCGCGCTCGCCCTCTCCCCCAAGAGGTTGGTCATCGAGCGCGAAGCCATCTCCCAGGTGCGGCTCGGCGAGTCGGCCCGATCGAACCTTCTGGTCACCAATCCCAGCCGTCGGACCCTGCACGGACACCTGCGCGACGCTTGGGTGCCGTCGGCCGGGGCCAGGGGCGAACGGCATACCGTGCGGATCCCCGGAGGCGAACGGCGGCGGTTCGCTACCTCGCTGCGCCCCTCCCGTCGTGGCGACCGGCCCGCTGATCGAGTGACGATCCGGTCGTTCGGCCCGCTGCGGCTCGCGGCCCGGCAGCGGTCCTTCGACGTGCCCGGGACGATCCGGGCCCTGCCGCCGTTCGACTCCCGCAAGCATCTGCCGTCCCGGCTCGCCTCGCTGCGCCAGCTCGACGGGCGCTCGGCCGTGCGAATTCGCGGGCAGGGGACCGAGTTCGACTCGCTGCGCGACTACGTCGAGGGCGATGACGTCCGGTCCATCGACTGGAGAGCCACGGCCCGCCGTCGCAATGTCGTTGTGCGGACCTGGCAACCCGAGCGCGACCGGCGGGTCATCCTCGTCCTAGACACCTCACGCACCTCAGCCGGTCGCGTCGCCGACCAACCGCGGCTGGACGCCGCGATGGATGCGGCCTTGCTGCTGGCGGCCCTCGCGTCTCGCGCAGGCGACCGCGTCGACTTCCTGGCCGGTGACCGCTGGCTGCGCGCGCGGGTGTCAGCAGCGGCCAATCGGACGACTCTGCTCAACGACCTGGTCCAGGCGATGGCGCCGCTGGACCCCGCCCTCTTGGAGGCCTCCTGGCCCACGTTGGCCAGTGCCATCGCCGACACCAGTCGGCGCCGAGCGCTCGTCGTGCTGCTCACCCCGCTGGAGCCCGCGGCCATCCAGGAGTCGCTGCTGCCCAGCCTGCCGTCGCTGACCCGCCACCACCGGGTCGTCCTGGCCTCCGTGGCCGATCCCGCCCTCGCCACTCTGGCCGCCACACGCGAAACCACGAGGGACGCGTATGCCGCCGCCGCAGCCGAGCGGACCGTCGCCCTACAGGAGCGGACTGCAGCGATGCTGCGAGGAATGGGAGTGGCCGTCATCGACGCCGCCCCAGAGGACCTGCCGCCCAAACTCGCCGACCATTACCTCATGCTCAAGGCCCAGGGCCTGCTCTGAGGCAATGCTCAAGGCCCAGGGCCTGCTCTGAGGCGATGCTCAGCTGACCATCGGGGCGGTGTCGCCCTGGTCCGCGGCGGCGACATCACCCGTCTCGCCCCGCCGCACGGCATACCGGCCGAGAGTGAAGACATAGATGAAGAACCCGGCCTCGGCGAGGGCGCCGACGCAGATCCGGGCCCAGGTCGGCAGCGGTGACGGGGTGATGAACGCCTCGAGCACCCCCGAGATGAACAGCACGACGACCAACCCCAAGGCGACCGACATGGCCGCCCGCCCCTCGTGCGCGATGGCGGACATCCGGGTCCGTGGACCGGGCTCGACCCAGGCCCAGAAGATGCGCAAGCCCACGCCTGCAGCGACAAACACGGCGGTGAGTTCCAGCATCCCGTGCGGGAGGATCAGCCCGAAGAACAGTGACGCCCGGTCGTAGCGCCACATGATCGCCCCGATGACCGCGACGTTGACGATGTTGTTCCACAGCAGCCACACAACGGGCACCCCGAGCACCCCGAACGAGATGCACAGAGCAGTCACCCAGGCGTTATTCGTCCATACCCGCGCGGCGAACGACCCGGCGGCATACTCGCTGTAGTAGTCCTGAAAATCGTGGGTGACGAGTTGTTCGATCTCCGCGGGCGAGGCGAGGGCCGACTCGAACTGCGGGTTGACGTAGAACCACCAACCGATGACGAAGGCCACGGCGACGTTGATCGCCATGGTGATGAGCCACCACCGGCGGGTGCGATAGAGGGCGGCCGGGAAGGTCGCAACGAAGAAGGTGACGACGTCGTTCCATGACGTGGATCGGGACCCCACCGATCGCGACCGGGCCCGCGCCAGCATCGAGGACAGGTAGGCGACGATCGAGGGTTCCGGTGCCGTCGAACGGATCTCGGACAAGTGGGTGGCCGTGCGCTGGTAGAGATCAAGCAATTCGTCGGCCTCGGCGCCACCGAGCTTGCCCCGACGACCGAGAAGCGCTTCCAGGCGCGACCACTCGTGGGAGTGCGCGGCCACATAGGCGTCCAGGTCCACGCGGCTACTGTAAGCCGTGTGAGCGAACCGATGATCGCGACGATCGGCGTGACCGAAGACGACCTCGTCACCGGCGAAGCCGTCGCGCTCGATCTGCCACCGGCCTCGATCGGGCTGCGGATCCTCTCCGGGCTGCTCGACCTGGTCATCATCGAAACCCTGCTCTATGTCGTCCTCGTCGCGGGGGCGTTGCTGGTGACCAGCCTGGATGAAGCGCTCGGGTCCGCCATCATGCTGCTGCTCACCGTCGCGGGGCTCGTGGGCTTCCCGACGGCCATGCTGACCCTGACCCGCGGAAAGACCGTCGGCAAGCTCGCGGCCGGGCTGCGGGTGGTTCGCGATGATGCCGGGCCGATCACCTTCCGGCACGCGCTCACCCGCAGTCTCATCGCGGTCGTCGAGGTCTTCTTTTTGCTCGGCATCCCGGCCGTCATCACGTCGCTCATCAACCCGCGAGGAAAGCGACTCGGCGACATCGCTGCAGGCACCTATGTCGTGCGCGAGCGGACCCGGGCCAACCTGCCCCCACCGGTGCCCATGCCCCCACACCTGGCGGCATGGGCGGCGTCGGCCGACATCGCTGCACTGCCCGACCGGCTTGCCGCAGAGATCCGGACGTTCCTGCCTGCGGCGTTCAGCATGGACCCTGGTGCCCGCGACGAGCTCGGCCGCGCCCTCCTCGAGGAGGTTATGGGCTTCGTGTCACCTCTGCCGCCGCCGGGCAACCACCCCGAGTATGTCCTGGCCGCGGTGGTCGCCGACCGTCGTCGACGCGACCTGGATCGCCTCATGCGCGACGCCGCGCTCCGCGACCGGGTCATTCCGCCGGACCCACTCGTTCCGCGGCACTGACCCTTCCGGTCAGGGGTCAGCGGGACGAGGTCGCCGGCGCCCCCAGGGCGGCATACCCCGGCTTGATCGTGTCGTCGATGAGCGCGAGGCGCTGGTCGAAGGGCAGGAACGCCGACTTCATCGAGTTGATCGTCACCCACCGCAGGTCCCCCAGCGTCCAGCCCGCGTGCTCGACAAGCAGGGCGGCCTCATGGGACATCCGAGTGCCGCTCATCAGCCGGTTGTCGGTGTTGAGGGTGACGCGGAACCGCAATCGCAGCAGCAGCGAGATCGGGTGCAACCCGATGGTCCGAGCCGCGCCGGTCTGCAGGTTGCTGCTCGGGCACATTTCCAGCGGGATCCGCGAGTCGCGGATGTATGCCGCCAGCCGCCCGAGCCGCACGGTCGACAGGTCGACGCCGTCGAAATTGTCGATGTGCGCAGCATGGGCCTGGGCCACCCACAGCGGCACGGGGACTCCGTCGATGGTGATGTCATCGACGATCCGGACACCGTGGCCGAGCCGGTCAGCCGAGCAGTATTGGATCGCCTCCCAGATGCTCGGCAGCCCGAAAGCCTCACCGGCGTGGATGGTGAAGTGCGCGTTCTCGCGCTGGAGGTATTCGAAGGCGTCCAGGTGCCGGGTCGGCGGGTGGCCGTCTTCGGCTCCGGCGATGTCGAACCCGGCCACTCCATCGTCGCGGTAGCGCACCGCCAGCTTGGCGATCTCGGCGCTCTTGGCGGCGTGACGCATCGCCGTCAACAGGGCGGCGACCTTGATCGGGTGGCCGGCCGCTGCGGCCTCGCGCTCGCCGTCCCGGAACCCTGCGTTGACCGCCTCGATGACCTGCTCCATGGTCAGGCCCTCAGCGATGTGCTGCTCTGGGGCATAACGGCTCTCGGCATAGACCACTCCGTCGGCGGCCAGATCGAGCACGCACTCCTTAGCGATGCGATGCAGCCCAGCCTCGGTCTGCATGACCGCGACCGTCTGGTCGAAAGTCTGCAGATAACGCACCAGCGACCCCGAGTCGGCGCTCTCCCGGAACCATCGGTCGAGCTCGACCGGGTCCCTTGTCGGCAGCTCGGCATACCCGATCTCGTCGGCGATCTCGACGACCGTCTGGGCGCGCACCCCTCCGTCGAGATGATCGTGCAGGAGCACCTTGGGGGCGGCGATGATCGTCGCGAGATCGGGGCGTGCGGCCGCGGCGCGTGGGCTCACGGGTCAGTCCTCTCGGTGGGCAGCGTCGGGGGTGAAGGCGGGCAGACAGACGGCGACGTACTCCGCGCCGAGGGGGCCTGCGGCATACCGGATGCGCTCCCCGGCTTTGGTGATGATCGATTGGCCCGCGTGGACCTCATGCCGCTGACCGTCGCAGTCGACGAGGACCGAGCCCTTGACGACGACGGTGATCTCGTCGAACTCCGGTGTCTGGTAGGGCTCGTCCCAGCCAGGTGGGGCCACCATGTGGGCGACGGACACCTCCCGCGTGTGGGTCGAGGCCATCCCCACGTGTTCGTCGATGAGCTTCCCCCCGGGGACCGGGATCCGCGTCGGTGCGGTCGTGACGTGCGGCATCCTCGCAGCCTAGAGGGTGTCAGCAGACTCCGTATGCCGCGCGGCCACGCCACGCCCGTCCTGGGTCGGAGTGAGGTGCTCGCGCAATCGCAGGAACAGCAGCGCAGCCACCGCCGTGCCGCCAATGACGGTGACGGCCCAGACGCCCGAGCGGCCGTTGCCGATGAGCAGCCCGGCGATCGACGGCCCGAGGATCGAGGCGACGGTCCACAGCATCGACTGCAGGGCGTTATAGCGCCCGCGTAACTCCTCGACGGCCAACTCGTTGACCAGCGCGGGCGCGACCGGCGCCCACAGCGTCTCGCCGAGCCCGAACAGCCCCAGCCCGACCACCGCACAGACCACGGCGGCCCGGCCGTCCACGAGCCCGGAGGAGGTGATGACGACCCAGGACAGCGACCAGATCGCGGCGGCGAGCGCGAGCAGCCGGGAGCGGCTGCGGCCGCCGATCCGGCGCAGCACGAGCAGTTGCCCGATGACGATGACCCCTGTGTTGGCGGCGAACGCCCAGCCGAGCCGGTTGGGTGACACGCCCCCGACCTCGGTGGCGTAGGCGGTGAAACCCGCCTCCATCTGGGCGTAGCCGAAGGTGATGACGACCACCGACACACCGACCACCCGCAACAGGGTGCGATCGCGCAGCACCTCGCGCCAGCCGCCTGCCTCGACATGTGCCGCAGCGTCGCCGCCTTCGGTCATGGGCGCGTCACCCGTGCCCTTGGGCAGGGTCGCGATGACGCCGATATAGGCCAGATAGCTCACCGCGTCGATGAGGTAGATCCGCTGGAACGACTCGACCGAGGTCATGTCGACCAGGACGGAGGAGATCAGTCCGCCGACGCCCAGCCCGGCGTTCATCAGCATGAACTGGATGCCGTAGACCCGCTCGCGCTCCTGCTCGGAAACCATCCGGGTCAGCATTGCGGTGGCCGCCGGATAGAGCCCGACCGTCCCGAGGCACACGGCCGTTGCGACGATGACGGCCTGCTGGACCGTGGCGATGTAGCCCATCGAGCCGACGGCGCAGGCCTCGACGATGAGACCGACGACCATGACAACCCGCGGCCCGAAGCGGTCGATGAGGGTGCCGCCCAGCGGTGCCCCGAGGAAACTGACCAGGCCCATCCAGGCGAACAACAGACCGACGGTCGGCCCGGGGATGCCGCGCACGTGAGATAAGTAGACGTAAAAGAACGGCATGGTCAACCCGCTGCCCAACGCGGAGCAGGCGACGCCGACCATCAGGCGCCGCACGAGTGGGTTGCCCATACCGGTCAGCCTGACAGACCCCAACGACACCCGGCAAAGCAATAACCGGCCGGTATGCCGTGCCCGCCCGCCTCCCAGCGGTTCGGCTGGGCACGACCCTCCGCCGTCGCCGACGGGTCGGCAGCCTTCAGCTGATCCGGTCGATGACCAGCGGAAGCAGATCCGGCCGAGATCCTTCCGGAGCGATGAACCAGGCACCGTCGAGGGCTTCTAGGGCCCGGTCGAAACGCTCCGGGGTGTCCGTGTGCAGGGTGACCAGCGGGTCGCCCGCCCGGACGTAGGCGCCTGGTTTGGCATGCATGACGACCCCAGCGCCGGCCTGCACCGGGTCCTCCTTGCGAGCCCGGCCAGCGCCAAGCCGCCAGGCGGCGATCCCGACCTTGAGGGCATCGAGTTGGGTCAAGACGCCACTGCCTGGTGCACGCACCTCGTGGGTCTCCCGCGCCCACGGGAGCGGCGCATGGGAGTCGCCGCCCTGGGCTTGGATCATCCGGTGCCAGACGTCCATCGCCCGCCCGTCGGCCAGGGCGTCCGCGGGGTCGACGTCCTCACGCCCGGCTGCCGAGAGCATCTCGCGGGCCAGGGTGAGGGTCAGTTCGACGACGTCCTGCGGGCCTCCCCCCGCGAGCACCTCCACGGACTGCCGCACTTCGAGGGCGTTTCCGGCGGTGAGTCCCAGCGGGGTCTGCATGTTGGTGAGCACTGCGACCGTCTTCACCCCGGCGTCGGTGCCGAGGGTCACCATGGTCCGGGCCAACTCCTGAGCCTGGGCCACACCCTTCATGAACGCCCCCGACCCGACCTTGACATCCAGGACAAGCGCGCCCGTGCCTTCGGCGATCTTCTTGCTCATGATCGAGCTCGCGATGAGTGGGATGGCCTCGACGGTTCCGGTGACGTCACGCAGCGCGTAGAGCTTCTTGTCGGCGGGCGCCAGGCCCGCGCCGGCCGCGCAGATCACCGCACCGACCTCCTCAAGCTGGCGCAGCATCTGCTCGTTGCTCACCGACGCCTGCCAACCCGGGATCGACTCCAGCTTGTCGAGCGTGCCGCCGGTGTGCCCGAGCCCGCGTCCCGACAACTGCGGGACGGCCACCCCACATGCTGCAACGAGAGGAGCCAGCGGCAGCGTGATCATGTCACCCACGCCGCCGGTGGAGTGCTTGTCGGCGGTGGGCCTTGACAGCGAGGAGAAGTCCATCCGCTCCCCCGAGGCGATCATCGCCCCGGTCCACCGAGCGATCTCACGCCGAGTCATCCCGTTGAGCAGGATCGCCATCGCGAGCGAGGACATCTGCTCGTCGGCGACAACGCCCCGGGTGTAGGCATCGATGACCCAGTCGATCTGTCCGTCGCTCAACTCGTCCTTGTTGCGCTTGGCGACGATGACATCGACGGCGTCGAAAGGTTCGGGGGTTCCGGTCGCGGGGGTGGTCATGGCGCCCATCATGGCTCACCTTCGCACGGCATACGAGCACCCCTCGGTATGCCGTGAGCGGACACCCGTGTGAGAAGGAGCCACACCACCGCAGCGGCCGGAGAACGACCATGGCTACGCGAGGTCGCCGGCCATCTCGGTCAGGGCAGCCAGGTGATCGTCGTCGTCCATGAGGCTGACGACCCCTGGGTCCTCGCGGTGATGATCCGATCCCCGACGATAGCGAGGTTCTCGGTATCCGTGGCCAGGATTGTGCTTGACCCGTCGGTGACATCGATCCGCAACCACGTTCGCATGGCCGGGACACGCGGGCACTCTCCCCCTGCCTTGGGTGCCGGGGCTCCGATCAGCACGAGCCGATCGGAGACCCGGACTAGCGAGACGTCGCCCTCGGTCGGACACAAGGCAAGGAGCGGTAGGCGACGTAGCGTTGCGCCCTCCAGGACCGCTATCGAGAGTCGGGGGTGTGGGTTAGAGGGTTCGGGCGGATTCCCGACGGTGATCACGGCCCGGCCCTGAGTCAGGGCGGCCACGCCACGGACCACGCCAAGATCGACCGCGGTAGCCGGCACGAGGGCGCCCTCAGGGACCCGCGCGAGTGGCTGCTCCGGCTCGGTCCGCCACCGCCCGGCGACCTCAGTGTGACCCGTCGCCGTCACCTGATTCAGCAACACATCTACGGCGTTGTTCTCGGCACGTAATCCAGTGAACGTCGACGCCAGCACAGTGGAGCCGTCAACCACCGCCAGGCCTTCCTGGGCGACCAGTCGATCCGATACGACACGCCCTGACGAGAGAGTGACGGACCCTTCTCCGAGGGCGAGCAGCCGGGTGACCGCTGGATGCTTGGAACCGTCCGGCGTGGTCACCCGCTGGTCCGCTTGGACCAACCAGACGGCTCCTGTCGTGTCGACGGCGAGCCCACGCGGATTCCCCCCGATCCCCGCCGACCCGTCTCGGCTCGCGGGCACCGCGGACACGACAGGGCTGCCCTGCGGCCCAGAGATGACCGCCATCCGGTTGCCCCAGACGGCATACAGGGTGGAGCCGGAACCCACAAGGAGCGGGACATACCCGCCCGTAGTCCCCTCAGGCCAGCTGATGACCGTCTGGGGCGGCGCGGGAGGAGTGGTCGTGCACGCCGACACGGGGACCATGGCGAGCGCGACAGCGACGAGGACCCCCCTGCTGATCCTGAGCATGACCTCACCCTAGCTGACGCCCGGATTCTCAGCCCTCCCCAACCTTCAGCGGTGCTGCTCCGGATGGGTCGGGCCGAAGGGTCGGGCAACAGGCCGGCAACGGCTGGCAAAGAATCGCCGGGACGCCCTCGTCTCCCACGACGACCAGTCGGCAACCGCAGGGTCGAGGGGGGTGTGGCAGACTCGTATGTCACTGGCGCGCTGGCCTCAGAGGGGTGAAGAAGTGAGGTTGGATCAACGCGTCTCTTGCAAGGATCGCGTGCATCTATCGGTGCCGCCGGCCTTCGCCCCCGACCTCGACCCGCTGAAGGCACCTGGCGCCTCCCCCGCACTGCGGTGGGCCGATGGCCCGGGCAGACCGGACTACCGAGCTGTCGGCGTCTACGACGTCACCGCGTCGGCGAACGGCGGCAACGATGAGGAAGCCCTGAGGTGGGGGGCCGCGGACTTCCTCGCCCAGGCGTGGGGCGTCGTGCAGCCCGCTGTCGTCGGGATCTCCGAGTGGTCCGGCGTGCCGGGCGGCCGAACCGGCTCGCAGATTTACCCCACCAGCGATTCAACTGTGCCGTCGTGCGGGACAACGTCTTCTGGCTCGTTCCGGCGGGTAGGTCGAGGATCGTCGTGGCGGCGAGTGCCCCACGTGGGGCTCAAATCACGGAGTTGGCCGGCCAGGTATCCCCCACCATCACCCTCGGAGCCTGCCCATGAGTTCGCTACGCACCGCGCATTGGGCGAGGTCATCTCGCCCAATGCCTCATGGAGCAGTTCACCCAGCGGAAGGGCTCTTGCGGCAATGACAGGAATGAAATGTTCAAGCAGGTAGATCGGGGTGTCCGCATGACCAGTGTCGGACTGATCGCCGGGGCCTTGGGCGCTTGCACCCTCAACACGCCTCCGCCCACGACCACCATGTCGTCAACGCTGCCGAGATCCATTCACCAGAAGTCTGGCTGTTGGGACCTGCGCGCTACGGACGAGCGCAGCACGGTGCACGTAAGCCCACCCAACGGGTTCGTTCTGGACCTCACGACTCGTCCCCTGGGGGGCGACACCTGGGGCCAATGGGTAAAGGACGCTGGCACCCTTGACTTCCAAGCGGTCGCTGTCTACGACGTCACGTCATCCGCCGATGCGAATGCGGACGCGCTGTCGGCCGGCGCATCCACATTCCTCTGGCAGTCATGGGGCCCTGCCAAAGTGGACCTGGAGAACATCGAAAGTTGGGCTGGTGTCCCAGGCGGATTGACCGGGCACCAGATCTACCCCACGGAATCGACCCGGAACGCCAAACGCCGTGACAACCGGTTCTGGCTCGTCCCGGTCGGGCCGTCACGCTTTGTCGTCGGGGTCTCGGCGCCGGAGGGTGCCCACGCGGCAGAACTCGCACAAGCGGTCGCCGCCAGCATCGGCGCTGGCCCCTGTCCCTGACGCACGCAGCGCAGAACGGGCAATCTCTGAGTCGGCCGCGTGCGAATCTTCAGCGGTGAAGGTCCAGATCGGTCGGGCCGAACGCGTGCGGGAGCAAGGCGGACAACGGCATCGGCCCGGTCTCCATCAGGACCAGACAGCGCGACCCGCCGTGTTCCCACAACAGCTGTCGGCAACGGCCACAAGGCATCAGTGGCTGCCCGTCGCCGCCCACGCAGGCGACCGCGACGAGACGTCCGCCTCCCGAGGCAGCCAGGGCGGAGACCATCCCGCACTCGGCGCACAGGCCCAGACCATAGGACGCGTTCTCGACATTGCAGCCGGTGACGATCCGCCCGTCGTCGACGAGCCCGGCCACCCCGACAGGAAAGTGCGAATACGGCGCGTAGGCATGGGCGATCATCTCCCCCGCAGCCAGGCGCAGCGCCTCCCAGTCGATATCGGGAGGCCCCGCGCCCGGCCGAGCGGGCGGCATACCCATGGCTATTTGGCCTCGCCCTTTCGATAGATCTGACCGTCAGCCGCGGGCATTCGCAGCCGTTGTGAGGCGAAGACGAGCACCAAGAGCGTGACGATGTAAGGGGTCATGCTGGTGAACTCCGCTGCGACCTCCTTGGTGATCGCGAACCACACAAGCACCAGGACGCCGATGACCACGCGGGACACGCCGACCATCGGCTTGCCCTGGCGCCGACGGACGACCTGCCACACACCCCAAGCGAGCAACAAGACGCCCAACGGGAGCAGGTAGGCGTGGATGACATCACCGCGGCCGCGCAGCTGGATCGCGTCGGCGTAGCCGAAGAGGGCAGCCGCGCCACCGAGGCCACCTGGACGCCAGTTGCCGAAGATCATCGCGGCGAGACCGATATACCCACGGCCACCGGTCTGACCCTCGCGGTAGAGGTTGGACGCCACGAGGACGAGGAAGCCGCCCGCAAGGCCAGCCAGCCCGCCGGAGATGAGCACAGCCACGAACTTGAACTTGATGACGTTGATGCCGAGGGTCTCCGCAGCTTGCGGAGCCTCGCCACAGGACCGAAGGCGCAACCCGAATGGGGTGCGCCACAGCAACCACCACGACAGGACGAGCAGGACGACCGCGATGATGGTCAGCACGTTGACGTTGGTGGTCATGGCCCGGAGGATGCCTGCGATGTCGGCAACCAGCCACGTGTGGGACTGCTCCAGCGACAGCAATGGGTCGCCGACGCCGGGCACGCTCAGGAATGGCAACAGTTTGAGCGGAGGCGACTGGGTGGGTCCGCCGTCGGGCAGGTTGCTGAAGGTTCGAACCGCGAGATAGGCCCCCGCGCCCGCACCCAGCAGGTTGACGGCCACGCCGCTGACGATGTGGTCGACCCCGAAGATGACGGTGGCCAAGGCGTGGATCGCCCCGGCGACCACGCCCATGAGGACCGCACCGAAGATGCCCGCCCACGGGCCGTAGTGATAGCCGAAGAAGGCGCCACCCCAGGTCCCGAGGATCATCATCCCCTCAAGGCCGATGTTGACGACGCCGGCACGCTCGGACCACAGGCCACCGAGACCCGCGAGGGCCAACGGCATCGCCAAGCCGATCGCGGCCGCCAACGCGCCCGAGGAGTCGATGTCATGGGCACCGGTCAGGACTCGCACGGTCGACAGGACCAGGAGTGCGCCGCCGAGGACGGCATACCAGAACCACCGCGGCCGACGCCGGGGACCGGCCTGAGCCGACTCAGCCGCGGGGGCTACCTGCTGTGCGACGGCGTTCATGCCGCCACCTCCTTCGGCTGCTGCTTGGCTCGCTGGGCCGCCAACTCGGCGGCGACCCGGTTCTGCTCCAGTCGCAAACCTGCGCGACGCGAGAGCTCGTAAGCGATGACGACGGAGAGGACGATGATGCCTTGGATGATGAGGACGAGCCGATCGGAGACGCCTGCCCCGATCTGCAGACCGTTGGAGAGCTGGTTGAGGTAGCCCCACAACAGCGCCGCGAACGCGATGCCGACCGGGTGGTTACGACCGAGCAGCGCGACGGCGATGCCGGCGAAGCCCAGACCCGACTGCACGGTGTCGCCGTAGGCGTAGTCCTGGCCGAACAGCAACGGCATACCGACCAGGCCCGCTGCGCCACCCGAGATGACCATCGACAGCAGGACCATCCGCTTGACCTTGACCCCGCTGGCAACGGCTGCGGTCTCCGAACGGCCGGTTGCGCGCAGGTCGAACCCGAAGCGGGTCTTGCTCAGCACGAACCAATAGAGGAAGCCGACCAGGATGGCCAGCACGATCAAGCCGTAGAGCTTGTTGGGCGTGGCGATGATCCCGTCGAGCGAGATGCCCGGGACCCGCGAGTCTTCTTTGATGATGGCCGTGCTCGTCGCGTTGCTGCCCTCGACCTTGACCGCCGCGCCCTTGAGCAGATAGGCGACCAGGTAGGTCGCGATGTAGTTGAGCATGATCGTCGAGATCACCTCGGACACGCCTCGGCCGACCTTGAGGAAACCGGCAATACCGGCCCAGATGGCACCGGAGAGGATCGCCACGATCAGCGACACGATGATGTTGAGCCAGCCGGGCAACCAGTGCTGACCAGCGAACACCGCTGCGGCGAACGACGCCACCCGGTATTGCCCGTCGACACCGATGTTGAACAGGTTCATCTTGAACCCGATCGCCACCGCGATCGCTGACAGGTAGAGCACCGTCGCCTCGTTGACGATGGCGATGATCTGACGTGGCAGCGGTGCTTTGAAGAACTGCGCCCACACCGCGCCGACCGGGTCTCCCGCCGCCAGCAGGATGACCGAGGTCAGCAACAGGGAGACGAGGATCGCGACGAGCGGTGCCGCCGCGCCCAGGGCGAGTTTTCGGGGATCGAGGCGGTTCACGGGGTTCCCCCATCGCTCGTGGAGTCGGTATGCCGTGTGGTCCCGGCTCCGGCAGCGCTCGCCGCGCCTGCAGCACCGGTCATTGCTGAGCCCAGCTCTTCACGGGTCACGGTGTCAGGATCGAACGCACCCGACAACTTGCCGCGGAGGATGACTCGGATGGTGTCGGACAGGCCGACCAGCTCCTCAAGGTCCGCGGAGATGAGCAGGACGGCCAGGCCGTTGCGCCGGGCAGTCTTGATGAGGTCCCAGATCGAGGACTGTGCGCCGACGTCGACACCACGGGTCGGGTGCGCCGCGACGAGCACCTTGGGCGCATGACTCATCTCGCGGCCAATGATGAGCTTCTGTTGGTTGCCACCTGAGAGTGATCCGGCGGTCACGTGGATCGACGGCGTGCGCACGTCGTAGTCCTTGACGATGCGTTCGGTGTCGGCCTTGGCCGACTTGGCGTCGATGAGTTGCCCCTTGACGTTGGGGGCTTGGGTCTGGTGGCCGAGGATGCGGTTCTCCCAGAGCGGGGACTCCAGCAACAGACCGTGCCGGTGGCGGTCCTCAGGGATGTAGCCGACCCCGGCCTCCCGGATCTCGCGGACCTGCCAGTCGGAGATGTCGGTGCCCTCCAGGAAAACCTGCCCTGAGGTCGGCTCGCGCATCCCCATGATGACTTCGACAAGCTCGGCTTGGCCGTTGCCCTCGACGCCAGCGATGCCGACGATCTCGCCTGCGTGAATGGTCAGGTCGATGCCGTCGAGCACCTTGCGGCGCCCGGCACCGCCCGCAAGGTCCACGCCCTGGATGGTGAGCACAGGGCGATCGGTGACCGTGGATTCCTCGGTCTGAGGGGAGGGAAGTGCCGATCCGACCATGAGCTCGGCCAGTTGGCGCGCGTTGACCGTCTTGGGGTCAACCTCGGCGACGGTCGTCCCGCGCCGAATGACGGTGATGTCGTCGGCGACCGACAACACCTCGTCGAGCTTGTGCGAGATGAACATGACGGTGAGGCCCTCGGCCTTGAGCTCCCGGAGGTTGTTGAAGAGCTCGGTCACCTCCTGAGGGACCAGGACTGCCGTGGGTTCATCGAGGATGAGGATCTTGGCCCCTCGGTAGAGCACCTTGAGGATCTCGATGCGCTGACGCGCACCCACCCCGAGATCGGCCACCAGGTCATCGGGCTCGACGTCCAAGCCATAGGCGTCGGAGATCCGGCGGATCTCGGCGCTGGCCGCGTCCCCGATGCCGTGCAGCTTCTCGGCGCCGAGGACGACGTTCTCGCGGACGGTGAGGTTGTCGGCCAGCATGAAGTGCTGGAACACCATGCCGATCCCGGCCTTGATGGCATCGGTGGGGCTCTTGAGCGTCAGCTGCTGCCCGTTGACGGCGATGGTGCCTTCGTCGGGCTGCTGGACGCCGTAGAGAATCTTCATGAGCGTGGACTTGCCCGCTCCGTTCTCCCCCACGATGGCGTGAACGGTGCCGCGGCGCACCGAGAGCTCGATGTCCTTGTTGGCCACCACCCCCGGGAAGCGTTTGGTGATGCCGTGCAGCTCGACGGCCATCGGGCCCGAACGCGCGGATGCCGGTGGGGATGCTGGGGCGACGACGTTGCCGATGATGCACGCTCCTCGTCAGGCCCCGTCGTCATCGACGGGGGTGCTCCGTGTGTTGATCAACCTAGCGATGCCAAAGCCCGGGCGACACCACCTGTGTCGCCCGGGCCCTTGGCGTGTTGTGCGAGGTCAGGGCCTTCCAGACCTCAGATCACCGAGCCGTCACTTGGACGGGACGACAACCTTGCCGCTGATGATGTCGGCCTTGTAGCCATCGAGCTTGGCCTTGATGTCGTCCACCTTGCCACCGGTCGTCGAGTAGTCGACACCGCCGGACTTGAGGTCGAACACCTTGACGCCGGCCTTGAAGGCGCCGTCCTTGACCGACTTGATGAAGTCGTAGACGCCCACGTCGACCTTCTTGAGCATCGAGGTGATGATGACGTCGCGGACGTCCGCAGCAGCGGTCTTGGCCTGGTCGGAGTCGACACCGATGGCCATCTTGCCCGCAGCCTTGGCCGCGGTGAAGACGCCACCGCCGGAACCTCCGGCGGCCTGGTAGATGACGTCGGCACCGGCCTGGTACATGCCCTCTGCAGCAGCCTTGCCCTTGTCGACCGAGCCGAAGCCCGAGAAGTCCGGCGGCTGGGTGAGGTACTTGACGTCGATGACGATGGCCGGGTTGACGGCCTTGGCGCCGGCCATGTAGCCCGCAGCGAACTTCTTGATGAGGTCGACCTCGACGCCACCGATGAAGCCGATGTGGCCGCTCTTGGACTTCAGCGCGGCGGCCGCACCGACGAGGAACGAGCCCTCGTGCTCGGCGAAGGTGATGTTCTCAATGTTGGCGCCGGTCGAGTCGGGGGACGCGTCGTCGACGATCGCGAACTTGACATTCGGGTTGGCCTTGGCGACCTTCCCGACCGACTTCGCGTAGGCGAACCCGACTGCGACGATGTTGGTGTAGCCGGCGTCGATGAGCTGCTGGAGGCGCTCCTCGCGGGCGGATTCGGCCTCACCAGTGGTGGCCGAGGCCTCCTTGCTCGTCACACCGAGCTCCTTGGCGGCCTTGTCAAGGCCGGCAGCGGCGGCGTCGTTGAACGACTGGTCACCACGCCCGCCCACGTCGTAGGCCATGCCGACCTTGATGCCGGATGCGGCACCGCCGGTCGATCCGCCGGTCGCGGCGGGGGTGCCCGTGCTGCTGCTCCCACAGGCAGCAAGGGCGAGGGATGCGACAGTCGCGGCGACTGCCATCTTCATCACCTGACGCAAGGTGGTCTCCTTATCTCGGACAGAGGCGCAAATGTACGCGCGCTCACCGCCTTCGACAATAGCTCTGGCGGCCGGGTCCTCCCGAATTGCAGCGGCGTGCCGCAGCCAACCGTTACCGAAGCGACACGTCGGGCGAAGGCACCCCACCGCGGGCACGAGTCGCCGCTGCCACGACAGCCCCAGCAAGCACACGCGCCCCACCGATCACGGCTCGCTCGTCGATCGAGAAGTCGCCTTGGTGCAGGTCGTAGGTCCGTCCCTCAGGCGCACGAGTCCCCAACCGAGCCAGCGCACCGGGAATCTTCGTGAGATACCAGGCGAAGTCCTCGCCCCCCAACGACTGGCGGACCGGCGTCTCGACCGCCCCCGCCATCCGGACCGCGTCACGCAACACGTCGACCGAGTCGGCGGCGTTGACCACTGGCGGCACGCCGCGGGTGTAGTCGATGTCCACGTGCACGGCATACGGGGCGACGACCTGGTGGACCACTTCGCTGACGAGCGCGCCCGCGTCCTCCCACACGTCGGCGTCCAGCACCCGAAGGGTGCCGCCGACCAGCCCGTTGGCCGGGATGACGTTGAGGGCGCCACCCGCGTGGACCGATCCCCAGACCACCGAGAGTCCGGCGCGCGGGTCGACCCGACGGGACAGGATGGCCGGGACCTCGGCGATGACTTTGGCCAAGGCGAACGTGAGGTCCTGAGTGAGATGCGGTCGCGAGGTATGCCCGCCGGTGCCGTGCAGGGTCACCTCGATCCCGTCGGTCGCCGCAGTGATCGGGCCGACCCGCAACCCAACCTGCCCGACATCGAGGGTGGGCTCGCAGTGCAATCCGAAGATCTCGTCGACCCCTGCGAGGCCCTGCTCCTGGATGACCCGCAAGGCACCCCCAGGCACGGTCTCCTCTGCCGGTTGGAAGAGCAACCGCACGGCTGCGCCCCCTTCAGTGAGCTGCGCGGCATACCGGGAGAGCGCGAGACCCGCCCCCAGCGCGGCGGCCGTGTGGACATCGTGGCCGCAGGCATGGGCCACGCCATCGGTGCGGGAAGCCCACGGCAGGCCGGTTCGCTCGACGACCGGCAAGGCATCCAGGTCGGCCCGCAGGGCGATCCGGTATGCCGCGTCGTCGGGCCCGAGATCGGCCAGCAGACCGGTCCCGGGGAGGCGGCGGACCCTCAGGCCTGCGTCGACGAGCCGATTACCGAGCAATTCGGTGGTTCGGACCTCATGCCAGGACAGCTCGGGGTGGGCATGGATGTCGCGGCGGATCGCGATCAGCTCCGGGTCGAGCTCGGTCAACGTCGCCTGCAGTGTTGGTGACACCGTCTTCATGGTGGACGCCAGCGTAATGTGCCGCCATGCCATCGTCCGTTCACATCGCCGGACCCGAGCGCGGGTATGCCGCCCACCCGGGTCCGTTGTCCGTCCATCCCGAGGTCGCCGAGGCGATCGCCTCCGGGAGGGCCGTCGTTGCCCTCGAGAGCACGATCCTCGCCCACGGCCTCCCCCCGGGCGACAACCTTCGGGTCGGGCGCGAGATCGAGGCCGCCGTGCGCGCGGCTGGCGCGGTCCCGGCCACCATCGCGCTGCTGGACGGGCAGGTCCGGGTGGGCCTGGACGACGCCGCGCTGCAGCGCTTGTGCGACCCGGCCGCCGACATTCTCAAGCTCAGCATCCGCGACGTCGGGGTGGCGCTGGCGCTCGGCCGCAACGGCGCGACGACGGTGGCCTCGACCAGTGCCCTGGCCCACCGGGCCGGCATCTCGGTCTTCGCCACCGGCGGGCTCGGTGGGGTGCACCGGGGCGCGGCCCAGACCTTCGATATCTCTGCCGATCTCGGGGTGCTCGCCCGGACGCCGGTGCTCGTCGTCTGCGCAGGGGTCAAGTCGATCCTCGACGTCCCAGGGACCTTGGAGTATCTCGAGACCCTGTCGGTCCCCGTGCTCGGCTTCCGCACCGACGCCTTCCCGGGGTTCTACCTCTCCGACTCCGGGTATGCCGCCCCCTGGCGGGTCGAGTCGGCCGCCGAGGCCGCGGCGGTCGTCCATGCCCGCGAGGTGCTCGGCGGTGAGTCCGCCGGAGTGGTGCTCGCCAACCCGCTGCCGGTCGACCGGCAGGTCGACCCGGCGTTGCATGACCGTCTGGTCGCCGACGGGTTGGCCATGCTCGACCGCGAGGGCATCCACGGCAAGGCCGTCACCCCGGCCCTGCTCGCCTACTTCCACGAGCACTCTGGCGGTGAGTCGTTGCGCGCCAACGTCGAGCTCGTCCTGGCCAACGCCGGGCTCGCCGGTGCCGTGGCGGTTGAACTGGCCGCCCTGCGAGGTGCGGCGTGAGGCGAAGGTGAGCGGGCGGCATACCGGGTGGGCTCGGTGAGCACAGCGGCAGGAGCGGCGCGACCGGTCGTCGTCATCGGCGATGTGGGGATGGATGTCGTTGCGACACCTAGCGGTCCGATCCGCTACGGGACGGACACGCCTGCCGAGGTCACCATGCGTCGGGCCGGCGCTGGCGCGAACACGGCCGCGGCGTTGGCCTCGGCCGGGGTTGACGTCACCCTCATCGCGCGGGTCGGCGACGACTCCGCGGGACGGACGGCCCGCGCCGAGTTGGAGCACGCCGGTGTGCGCTGCGTGTGGGCGGTCGACCGCGACGTGCCGACCGGCCTGGTCGTCGTGCTGGTCGACGCGACTGGCGAGCGGACCATGCTGCCGTCCCGCGGCGCCAACGCGGGACTGCGGGTCGGCGACGTCGTCGGTGCCCTTGATGTGCTGGCCGCGTTCCCGGGGGGTATGCCGCACCTGCACCTGTCGGGGTACGTGCTGCTCGACGAGGGGTCTCGTGCTGCGGGGCTCGCGGCATTGAGCGAGGCGCGGCGTCGGGGATGGACGTCGTCGGTCGATCCCCAGGCGGCGGCGCTGGTGGAGCAGGTGGGGGCCGGGGTGTTCCTTGAGTGGGTGCGCAGCCTGGATCTGTTGCTGCCCAACGCGGTGGAAGTCGAGGCGCTTGGTGGGGTTGCTGCGATCCTGTCGGCGGTGGGGGCGGTGGCGTTGACCGAGGGCGCGGCGGGCGCACGGTGGGTCGGGCGCGACGGGACCGATGAGTGGGCTGGCGCTCAGACGGTGCCCGCTCGGGACACCACCGGAGCGGGGGATGCCTTCAACGCTGGGCTGCTGGCGGCCTGGGTCGGCGGGGCCATGCCCGGTGAGGCATTGGCCGCTGGGGTCGCCGCCGGGACTGCCGTTATCGCCGGTCGAGCCACGCACTGACCTCCTTCCGAGGCGCTCGTGTCGGCGGAGAGGCAGCGCTGGAGCAGCGGTCGAGCAGCCCTGGAGGCAGCGGTCGAGCAGCCCTGGAGGCAGCGGTCGAGCAGCCCGAAGGCAGGGGCGGGGGGGTGGAGCGGCCCTGGGGCAGCAGTCGAGCAGCCCCGAGGCAGCGGCGGAGCAAGGGTGGAGCAGCCCTGGAGGCAGCAGTCGAGCAGCCCCGAGGCAGCGGCGGAGCTTGCGCTTCGTGACGGCGCCGATGACGGCGCCGCCGCTGTCGTGTCCACAGCAGCGCTGGCGCCGTCACGGGAGCCGTCATGTGGCGCGGCCCTGGGGCAGCAGTCGAGCAGCCCCGAGGCAGCGGCGGAGCTCGCGCTTCGTGACGGCGCCGATGACGGCGCCGCCGCTGTCGTGGCAACAGCAGCGTTGGCGCCGTCACGGGAGCCGTCGTGTGGCGCGGGCATCATCGCTTGATCCCACCACCTCCTCAGCGACCCCCCTCGCGGTCGAGCAGGCGCCGTCGTGTGGCGCGGGCATCATCGCTTGATCCCGAGGGACGTGCGCGCACGAGCGGGGTGGGCACCGCCAGGGAGCGCCCAATCGGCACGCCGGGCTCCGCCAGTCAGGGAGGGCCGGGCAGCACCGGACAGCACCGGGCAGAGCAAAACAGCAACAGGAAGCGCGAGAAGCAGGACCGGACAAAGCGCAATCCAGCCACAGGAAGCGCGAGAAGCTGCACCGGCGTGCAGGTGCCAGCGCCTGAAGCACCGGCTGTGCCAAAGAGCGCAGCCGGAGGTAGTTTGCGAAGCGTCAGAAGGAGTCGGTGGGGACGTACATGCCCCACACCTCACGCAGCGCGTGGGCGACCTCGCCACCGGTGGCCCGCAGGCGCAGTGCTTCCTTCATCGGGTAGAGGACGTTGTCGGTGCCGCGGGCGGCCTCCTTGAGCGCCTCCAAGGCCGCCGTGACCGCGGCGTTGTCCCGCCCGGCCCTCAGCTCAGCCAACCGAGCGCGCTGCTCGGACTCGATGGCCGGGTTGACCCGTAACGGCTCGTAGTCCTCCTCGACGTCGATGGTGAACTTGTTGACGCCGATGACGGTGCGATCTCCCCCGTCGATCTCAAGCGCGACCTGGTAGGCCGAGCGCTCGATCTCGCCCTTCTGGAAGCCCTGCTCGATCGCCCGGACGGCGCCGCCACGGTCCTCGACCTTGGCGATGAGCTCCTCGATCGCGGCTTCGAGTTCGTCCGTCATCGCCTCAATGGCGTATGAGCCAGCAAAGGGGTCGACCGTCTTGCAGACGTCGGTCTCGTAGGCGATGACCTGCTGGGTCCGCAGCGCCAGGCGCGCGGCCTTCTGGGTCGGCAGCGCGATGGCCTCGTCGTAGGAGTTGGTGTGCAGCGACTGAGTGCCGCCGAGGACGGCACCCAGGCCCTGCAAGGCGACTCGGATGAGGTTGACCTCAGGCTGCTGCGCGGTGAGCTGCACACCAGCGGTCTGGGTGTGGAAGCGCAGCATTTGGCTCTTGGGGTTCTTCGCCCCGAACTCCTCGCGCATGATCCGGGCCCAGATCCGCCGGGCCGCCCGGAACTTGGCGATCTCCTCCAGCAGCGTCGTGCGCGCGACGAAGAAGAACGACAACCGCGGCGCGAAGTCGTCGACGTCCAGCCCGGCCTTCTGGGCGGCGCGGACATATTCCTTGGCGTTGGCCAACGTGAAGGCGATCTCCTGCGCCGGTGTCGCCCCCGCCTCGGCCATGTGGTAGCCCGAGATAGAGATGGTGTTCCAGCGCGGCATCTCCTTCTGGCAGTAGGCGAACACGTCCGCGATGAGCCGCAGCGACTCCTTCGGCGGGTAGATGTAGGTGCCGCGCGCGATGTACTCCTTGAGCACGTCGTTCTGGATCGTCCCCGTGAGCTTGTCACCGGAGATGCCCTGCTCCTCAGCGACCAGCTGATAGAGCAGCAGCAGCGTCGAACCGGGCGCGTTGATCGTCATCGAGGTCGAGATCTTGTCCAGCGGCAGCCCGTCGAAGAGCACCCGCATGTCCTCGATCGAGTCGATCGCCACGCCGACCTTGCCGACCTCACCCGAGGAGATCGACTCGTCGGAGTCGTAGCCCATCTGGGTCGGCAGGTCGAATGCCACCGACAGCCCGCCCGTGCCGGCAGCGACGAGCTGGTGGTAGCGCTCGTTGGACTCCTTCGCCGTCCCGAACCCGGCGTATTGGCGCATCGTCCACGGCTTGCCGGTGTACATCGTCGGGTAGACGCCGCGGGTGAACGGATACTTCCCAGGGTCGCCCAGCTTGGTCGGCGCGTCGAACCCGTCGAGGTCGTTCGCGGCATACAGGGGCTTGAGGGGGAGGTCGGACTCAGTGCGCGCGTCAGCCATGCGTTCCAGCGTAGTCGCGCCTCACCACTGCGGTCATGGGACGGACGTCACTCCCGTATGCCGTGTGCTCGCCTCGCGCGGTGCGCCTCCCAGCGAGCCGCGATGCCGTCCATCTCGGCGCTGATGAACTCGAGGAAGTCAACCGAGAGGGAAAGCCGGGCGCCAGCAGCGGTCGAGGGTCCGCCGACCCCGGCGACTCCAGCGGCCATCGCGTCCCGGATCGGCAAGTAGGCCAACTCGTGGCTGATCATCATGTCGTGCCACGCGTCGTCCATGACGACGAAGGTGTCCCTGCGCGACCCACGCTCGCGCTCGCGGCGGATCATCCTCACCTGCTGGAGATAGCGCACCGCCCCGGAGACGGCCGCGGGGCTCACCGCGAGAGCGTCCGCCAACTCGGCCGCGGTCATCGTCCCGTCCTCGTCCGCCATGAGCACGGCGAATACTCGGGACGGCAGTCGAGGCAGGCCGGCGGCATGCAGCACGGACCCGAGCCGCTCGACGAAACGACGCACGGCGACCTCGTCCCGGGGCATCGTCGCCTTGGCCATGTTGGGAGTTTATATGATTCACAAACTTGTGAAACTTGTGTAACCATGGAGACATGACGTCTCCCATCGAGATCACCGGGTTACGCAAGACGTTCGGGTCCACCGTCGCCCTCGACGGGCTGGATCTCACCGTCGCCCAGGGCGAGATCCATGGCTTCCTCGGGCCTAACGGCGCGGGCAAGTCGACGACGATCCGGATCCTCCTCGGACTCCTGCGCGCCGACGGCGGCTCGGTGCGGCTGCTCGGCGGTGACCCGTGGTCCGACGTCGAGACTTTGCACCGCCGGATCGCCTACGTGCCCGGTGACGTCGCCCTGTGGCCCAATCTCACCGGCGGCGAGGTCATCGACCTGCTCTCGCGCCTTCGCGGTGGCCTCAACACCGCCCGCCGTGACGACCTGCTGGCCCGGTTCGATCTGGACCCGACGAAGAAGTGCCGGGCCTATTCCAAAGGCAACCGACAGAAGGTCGCCCTCGTCGCCGCACTCTCCTCGGACGCCGAGCTGCTGCTGCTCGACGAGCCGACCGCCGGGCTCGACCCGCTCATGGACCGGGTCTTCCGCGACTACGTCGACGAGATCCGGGCCGAGGGCCGTACCGTCCTGCTCTCCAGCCACATCCTCTCGGAGGTCGAAGCCCTCTGCGACCGGGTGAGCATCATCCGCGACGGGCGCACCGTCGAGTCGGGAAGCCTCACCCAACTCCGGCATCTCACCCGGACCTCGGTCGCCGTCACCCTCCAACACCCGCCCACCCCAGCCGAACTCGCCACGATCCCGGGCGTCCACGACGTCGCCGTCGACGGCACCCGGGTCACCCTGTCGGCCGACTCCGAACGCATCGGCGACGTGCTGCGCGCACTGGGGGCGCACGGCATACAGGCGCTGACCAGCCAGCCACCCACCCTGGAGGAGCTGTTCCTGCGGAGCTACGCGTCATGACCGCGAGCCTGGCCGGGACCGCGACGCTGGCGCGCCTCGCGGTCCGGCGCGACCGGGTGCTGCTGCCCGTGGGCACCTTGGGCATCACTCTGTTCGCGGTGAGCAGCGCCCGGGCGACCCTCGCGCTCTACCCCACCGCGGCGTCGATGGACGCCGGGATCAAGACGATCTTCGCCAGCCCCTCGGCGGTCGCGCTCTACGGACCGATCAGCGACCCCACCGACCCCGACGCGCTCGCCGTCGTGAAGACGACCATGCTCGGCGCGGTGTTGCTGGCGATCTTCGGGTATGCCGTGGTGCGCCGACACACCCGCTCCGAGGAGGAGGACGGGCGGTTTGAGCTGGTCGGCGCAGGGGTCGTCGGTCGGCGGGCACCACTAGCCGCCGCCGTAGGGGTGGCTGTCTGCGCCGTCCTGCTCACGTGCCTGCTGACCACCCTCGGGTATGCCGCGATCGGCATGAACGTCACCGGCTCGTTGGCCGCCGGAGCCGGTTGGGCCGCAACGGGATTGGCTTTCGTGGGGTTGACTGCCGTGGCCGCGCAACTGGCGTCGACCGCGCGCGGGTGCGCGGGCTTGACGATGGGTGCGCTCGGGGTGTTGTTCCTCCTGCGGGCGGTCGCCGACGCAGGCAGCGGCGTGCCCGGGTGGCTCAGCTGGGTCTCACCCGTGGCGTGGACGAGCAAGGCGGACGCCTTCGGCTCGGACCGCATCTGGGTGGTGTTGCTCGGGATCGGGGTGCTGGCGGCGTGCGTGGCCCTCGCTTTCGCACTCTTGGAGCGCCGTGACCTCGGCGCCGGGCTGCTCCCCAGCCGTCGCGGACGCGCTCAGGCCGGTCGGCTGTTGGCCACCCCAGCCGGGTTCTCGTGGCGACTGGGCCGCGGCGCCACGGTCGGCTGGACCGTCGGGATGCTCATCGGCGGCATCGTCATCGGATCGTTGGCCAAGAGTGCGCTCGACATGTTCAAGGACCCCGCCATCGCCGACCTGCTCGCCAAACTGGGCGGCGGGGTCGGGCTGCTGTCCGACGTCTATCTGTCCACCGAGCTGGGCTTCATCGCGATCATCGCGGCGGCATACGGAGTGACGACCGTCCTGCGATGGCGAGCTGAGGAGACCCAGGGGTTCGCCGAGCATGTCCTCGCGACCGCCACCTCGCGGACCCGGTATGCCGCCGGCCACCTGTCCGTCGCCCTCCTCGGCACGGCGGTGCTCGTCTTCGCCTTGGGGCTGGGCACGGTGCTTGCGGACTCGGCTGGCGGGGGCACGTTGGGCGGGGCCGGTCGGGTGTTGCCGGCTGCGCTCGTCCGCCTGCCTGCGGTCTGGGTGTGCGTGGGCGTGGCCGTGGCGGCGCTGGGGTGGCTGCCCCGGTGGACGGCCGCGATCGGCTGGGGAGCGCTGGCGTTCTTCCTCGTCGTGGGAGAGTTCGGCGGGGTCTTCGGGCTGCCGCAGGGGCTGATGAACCTCGCGCCGTTCACTCATGTGCCCCGGATGCCGGTCGAACCCTTCTCGTGGCTGCCGACGATCGCGTTGACGGCGGTCGCCGTGGGGTTGCTGATCCTGGGGCTGGTCGGCTTCCGGCGCCGCGACGTCGGCTGAGGCTGCCCGCGAGCTCGCATCACCCCGAGTCGCCGGACCCTTCTTTCAAGTGGCCCTCCCTTGGGCACAGCGCCCCTGAACGCGTGCGGGACGGAGTGCGGTTGAAGGGGTGATCACGCACTCAATCGCACCCCATCGAGCAGGCAGATCCGGATGCAACGAGCAGCGCGTGCAGTCCAAGCAGTTCGCGCCGCAACCAGGTCAGCGCAGGTCGTCGCGACCGAGGGCAGCCAACCGGTCGACCACGGCCTTGACCTCTTGGGCGCGCCCCCGCGGCACCACCAGCAGGGCGTCAGGGGTGTCCACCACGACGAGATCTTCGACGCCGACGACAGCCACGAGCCGGCCCGACCGCGCGACGACGAGCCCCGACGAGTCGATCGACACGACGTCGCCCGCCTCGCCGATGACCGTTGTCTCAGCGCTCTCGACGGCAGCACCCGCAACAAGGCCCGCCAACGAGTCGAAGTCGCCGATGTCGTCCCACCCGAAGGTGGCCGGAACGACGGCCACCCGACCCAGCGCCGCCGCCGGCTCGGCCACCGCATGATCGATGGCGATCTTCGTCAGTGTCGGCCATACCTCGTCGAGCCGGTCGGGCCCGCCAGCGAGCCCTCGGACCCCCTGCGCGATCACTGGGTGCCACCGCTCGACCAGGTCCAAGAGCACGGCGGCTTTGACGACGAACATCCCCGCGTTCCAACGGAATCCGCCCGCCGCCAGATAGTCGGCGGCACGCTCGGCATCGGGCTTCTCGACAAATTCGACCACCGCCCGACCGGACGGCGCACCGTCGATGCCGAGCGGCATACCCTCGCGGATATAGCCGAAGCCGGTGGCGGCATACGTCGGGGCGATCCCGAGGGTGACCAGCAGACCGGCGCGGGCGAGCGCCACTGCCTCCCCCACCGCCGCGTGAAACCCCTCGACGCCGGTGATGACGTGGTCGGCGGCAAACGACCCGATGACCGCCTCCGGATCGCGCGCCGCGATCACCGCGGCCGCCCAGGCGATGGCCGGCATGGAGTCACGGGGGCTCGGCTCGGCCAGCAGGTATGCCGGGTCCAGCCCCGGCAGTTGTCGCGCCACCTCAGGCGCGTGGTCGCGGCCGGTGACCACGACGACCCGGTCGGCGACCAAGGGGGTCAACCGGTCCCAGGTAGCCTGCAGCAACGTGTGCCCCGAACCGGTGAGGTCGTGCAGGAACTTCGGCGAGCGCCGACGTGACAACGGCCACAGACGGGTGCCGGCACCCCCGGCCGGCACGACGGCCCAAAAGCCGGGGATCTCACTCGCCACGTTCATGGCAGCACGCTAACCTTCCGCCGCAACCGTCCGCCGCTGAGAGAGGCATCTCACCGCGAAGCGGCATCGGGTCGACCAGTGGCCGCGGGGCAGGCGATACGGTGGACCCCGTGGCCACTACGACGCTCCTCAAAGGCGAGCAGACGGCGCGCCGCACCACCGTCTTCATGAAGATCCTCATGGCGTCGACGGGTGCGTTGTTCGTCTTCTACGTCCTCATGCATATGTACGGCAACCTCAAGATCTTCTTCGGCTACCAGGCGTTCGACGAGTATGCCGAGCACTTGAGGGAGATGCTGACCCCGATCCTCCCGCACAGCGGCTTCCTCTGGCTGTTCCGAGCACTGCTCGTCCTCTCCTTATTCGTGCACGCGTATGCCGCGTTCACGCTGTGGAGCCGCGCGAGCGGGGCCCGTCCGCAGCGGTATGCCGTCAAGAGCGCCGCCAAGGGTGCGCTCCGCTCGAAGATGATGCGCTGGGGCGGGGTCGCCCTGCTCGCCTTCCTCATCTTCCACCTCGTGCAGTTCACCATCGCCAAGGTGAACCTCAACCCCAGCGTCACGGCAGCCCAGCTCAAGGGCAGCACAGGGTTGCTGGTCATCGCCAGCTTCCAGTTGTGGTGGGTCGTGCTGATCTACGTCATCGCCATGGTGGCGTTGGGGATGCACCTTTTCCACGGCGTGTGGAGCGGCGCCCAAACCTTGGGCTGGACCAACACCGCTGCCAGTCGGCGATTGGCGCATACCGCCGCGCACGTCATCGCCGCGGTCGTCGTCATCGGCTTCCTGTTGCCGCCCCTGGCCATCCTCTTCGGGCTCGTGAAGTGAGGAACTGACCACCATGAGTGAGACCATCCCCACGGTCCCCGCTACCTCGCCTGCCGACGGCGGCATTGTCGAAGGGCTCTACCGGGTGGGCGCGCCGGTCGCCGATGCGGCCGCCCCCGCAGGTCCGATCGACAAGAAATGGACCACCCGCAAGTTCGAGGCCCATCTGGTCAACCCAGCCAATCGGCGCAAGCTGTCGGTCATCATCGTCGGCACGGGTCTGGCCGGCGGGGCCGCCGCCGCCACGCTCGGCGAGGCCGGCTACCAGGTGAAGTCGTTCTGCTATCAGGACTCCCCGCGTCGCGCCCACTCGATCGCTGCCCAGGGCGGCATCAACGCGGCGAAGAACTACAAGGAGGACGGCGACTCGACGCACCGGCTGTTCTACGACACGGTGAAGGGCGGGGACTACCGCGCCCGCGAGACCAACGTCTACCGGCTCGCCGAAGTCAGCGCCAACATCATCGACCAGTGCGTCGCCCAGGGTGTCCCGTTCGCTCGCGAATACGGTGGCCTACTGGACAACCGGTCCTTCGGTGGTGTCCAGGTGTCCCGCACCTTCTACGCCCGCGGTCAGACCGGCCAGCAGTTGCTCATCGGCGCTTACCAGGCGTTGGAGCGCCAAGTCGCGGCCGGGACGGTCACGGCATACACCCGGCACGAGATGCTCGAACTCATCGTCGTCGACGGGCGCGCGCGCGGCATCATCGCCCGCGACCTGGTGAGCGGTGAGATCGAGACCCACATCGCCGACGTCGTCGTGCTCGCCTCCGGTGGCTACGGCAACGTGTTCTTCCTGTCGACCAACGCGATGGGGTCCAACGTCACGGCCACCTGGCGGGCCCACCGCAAGGGCGCCTACTTCGGCAACCCGTGCTACACGCAGATCCACCCGACGTGCATCCCGGTCTCCGGCGACCACCAGTCCAAGCTCACCCTGATGAGCGAGTCACTGCGCAACGACGGCCGGATCTGGGTGCCCAAGCGAGCCGAGGACTGCGAGAAAGACCCGCGCCAAATCCCCGAAGAGGACCGCGACTACTACCTGGAGCGGATCTACCCCTCGTTCGGCAACCTGGTCCCCCGGGACATCGCCAGCCGCCAGGCCAAGAACGTCTGCGACGAAGGTCGTGGGGTCGGCCCCAAGGTCGGGGACTTCCGCCGCGGCGTCTACCTCGACTTCACCGACGCCCTCAAACGGATGAGCGCCGAGGCCGTCGCCGAGAAGTACGGCAACCTCCTGGACATGTACCAGCGGATCACGGGTGACAACCCCTACGAGGTGCCGATGCGCATCTACCCCGCGGTGCACTACACGATGGGTGGCCTCTGGGTCGACTACGACCTGCAGTCCAACCTGCCGGGCCTGTTCGTCACCGGCGAAGCCAACTTCTCCGACCATGGCGCCAACCGGCTCGGGGCCTCGGCCCTCATGCAGGGTTTGGCCGACGGCTACTTCGTCCTGCCCAACACCATCCGCGACTATCTCTCGCACGCGCCCTACCCGGCCGTCTCGATGGACCACCCCGACGTCGTCGCAGCCCGCCAATCGGTGCAGGACCGCGTCGACACGCTCCTGGCGATCAACGGGGAGCGGTCGGTCGACTCCTTCCACAAGGAGCTTGGCCACATCATGTGGGAGTACTGCGGCATGGAACGCTCCGAAGAGGGGCTGCGCAAGGCCATCGACCTCATTAGGGGACTGCGCGCCGAATTCTGGCGCAACGTCCGGGTGCTCGGGGCTGCCGACACGCTCAACCAGAGCTTGGAGAAGGCCGGCCGGGTGGCTGACTTCCTCGAACTGGGCGAGCTCATGTGCATCGATGCCCTGCACCGCCGCGAGTCCTGCGGTGGCCACTTCCGAGCCGAGAGCCAGACCGAAGACGGCGAGGCCAAGCGCGACGACACGAACTTCCGTTACGTCGCGGCGTGGGAGTTCGGCGGGAGCCCCCAGGGTGGCGACACCGGGACCCCGATCCTGCACAAGGAAGACCTCGTCTACGAAGCCATCGCGTTGAAGGAGCGGAGCTACAAGTGAACCTCACCCTCAACATCTGGCGGCAGGACGGCCCGAGCGCCTCGGGCCGGATGGTCACCTACCAGCTGGCCGACGTGTCCGGTGACATGTCGTTCCTGGAGATGCTCGACGTGCTCAACGAGTCGCTCATCGCCAAAGGCGAGGAGCCGATCGCGTTCGACAGTGACTGCCGCGAAGGCATCTGCGGCATGTGCGGCCTGATGATCAGCGGCAAAGCCCACGGTCCGGTGACGACGACGACTTGCCAGTTGCACATGCGCGAGTTCCGCGACGGCGACACGATCAGCATCGAGCCCTGGCGGGCCGACGCATTTCCCGTCATCAAGGACCTCGTCGTGGACCGTTCGTCCTTCGACCGGATCATCCAGGCCGGTGGCTTCATTTCGGCCAACACCGGGTCGGCTCCCGAGGCCCACTCGGTGCCGGTCGAAAAGCGCAAGGCCGACCGGGCTTTCGAGGCTGCTGCGTGTATCGGCTGTGGGGCCTGCGTCGCTGCGTGCCCGAACGCCTCGGCGATGCTCTTCATGGGCGCCAAGGTCACCCACCTCGGTGAGCTCCCCCAAGGCCAGCCCGAGCGCTACGCCCGGGTCGTCAAGATGGTCGCCCAGCACGACCACGAGGGCTTCGGCGGCTGCACCAACACCGGGGCCTGCGCCGACGCCTGCCCCAAGGAGATCCCGCTGGACGTCATCAACACCCTCAACCGCGACCTACGTGGTGCGCTGCGTCGCGGTCGCTGACCACCGTGGCCCCGGGTCGTCCCCGGGGCGGGTCTCGGCGACCCGTGTGGTCGTCCTGGCGATCCCGGTATGCCGCGGCGCGCGGCATACCGGGATGGCCATCCGCACCCCTTCGACGGGGGAGTGATCCCGTGCCGACGCTGCGCACTGCGGCACTGGTGACTGCCGTGTCTCTGTTGGCCGCTGCCCTCGGCTGCACAGCTCCGGCGCTCGCCTCGGTTGCGTCCACCGGAGGTGCCGTGACGGCCCTTCCTGCGGCGACGACGACCACCGGCAAACCGACCGGCGGATGCCCGGTGGGCCTGTCTGCGGTAACCCTGACCACCCCGCCCGAGCCCCGGTTGGCAACCGCGGCCCCACGCTTGGCCGGCGCCGTGGTCACCAGGGCCGACGGCAGAGTCGCCCGCAGCCTGTGCCTGGGCGCGCAGCCGACCCCGCAGCCGGCGCCGTCCGTGCCCGCCGACCGGGTGGTGGGTGGCCCACGCCTGGCCGAACCCGGAGTGCTCACCGACTTACCAGCGGGGATACCGGCCCCGCCGGACATGCCGCACGTCTCCTATGTGCTGGCCGACCTGGACACCGGGCAGATCCTCGCGGCCAAGAACGCCCACGCCCGCCTCCTTCCGGCCAGCACCCTCAAGACCCTCACCGCCTTGGTCGTTATTCCGGCCCTCGATCCCAAGACGGTTGTCATCGGGGCGGTCGAGGACACCCGAGCCGACGGCACCCGGGTGGGAATCACCGTCGGGGGGCGCTACACCGTGGACGATCTGCTCAACGGGCTGATCCTCAACAGCGGTAACGACGCGGCATACGCGCTGGCTCGCGCTTACGGCGGGCGAGCCAAGCTCCTGGCGGACATGAACGCCACGGCTAAGGGTCTGGGCGCCTGGGACACAGTAGCCGGGGACCCGTCAGGTCTGGACGCGGTCGGCCAGCGAAGCAGCGCCTACGACCTCGCGCTCATTGGGCGGGCCGTCATGGGGCTGGCGGACTATCGCCGTCGCGCCGTGATGCCTCACGCGATGTTCCCGGGTGGCCTGGTCACTCCGTCCACCAAGGCGGGCGCGACGGCGAACAAACCCCGCGGGGCCTCACCCACTCTGGTCGAGGGTCCACCGTTCCAGATCGACAACCACAACCAACTGCTCGGGGTCTATCCCGGGGTCATCGGGGTGAAGAACGGCTACACGGTGGCGGCCCAGGGCACCTACATCGGCGCGGTGACCCATGGCGGGCGCACCCTCATCGTCGCGGAGATGGGCAGCCCAGAACCGCAAGTCCATTCCACGCCCGCGCTGCTCGATTGGGGCTTCGCGTATGCCGCCCAGGCCCGGCCCGTGGGTCGCCTCGTCGCGCCAGGGGAGGTGGCGCAGGCTCCCGATCAGGTGCCTTCAGGGACGTCGGCGGTCATCACGTCATCTAGCCGCCCGGCCGACACGACTGATGCGGTGGGGTCGGCTGGGCCGTCCAACGCTGTGCCAGAGCCGATCGAGTTCGCGCTTGCTGGCGCCGTGAGCAGATGGTGGACGGGCGTGCCTGACTGGCTGCGGTGGTTCCTCCTCGTCGGTGGCCTAGCCAGCGGCGGCGCACTCACCGCCCTGGTCGGCCGTCGGCTCCGGCGGGCGAGGGGGCGACGGGGGTCCTACCAGCGCTGAAGGCCCGCAGGGGACTCGGCCGGATGACTCGGTCAACCACGGCGGACCGGCAGCAACCGGCGAACCGCTCCCGCGGCGACTGCCGCACCGGCCCCCAGCACGGCCCCGGCCACCAGGGTGACCCGGTCGCGAGTGCGGGCCCCGAAGGTCGGCAGCCCAGCTGCCGCACGCGCCCCCCTATCGACACCCGCGACCTGGGTGCAGGGTAGACCACTGGGCTCGCCAGTTGACGCCTCAGCCGACGCCGCACTGCCCTCAGGCCCCGCCCCTGAATCGAGGTCGTTGGCGGCCCAGGATGCCGAGATGAGCACCAGCCGGGCCATCAGGTTGAGCCAGAACAGCAGGCCGACGACCACGACGAGCGACCCGAACAACGGGTTGCTGGTGGCTCGGGCAACGACTTGCGCTCCTACGAGCTTGAGCAGGGTCATCCCGACCCCGCCGAGCATCGCACCGGATCGGATAGCGGGCCAGGGCAGCGACACGCCACTGAGCACTCGCAGCAGGAGGATCATGATGGCGGTGTCCACGACCAAGGACACCACGATCCCAGCCCCCACCACGACCCAGGGCTGACCGGCGAGACCGATGCGCTCGGCCACCCACGAGGCCCCTGCCCCAACGGTCGACGACAACACCGCCGAGGCGACCAACGACACCCCAAGCAACGCGAGAACGCCCAAATCCCGCAGTTTGACGAGCACGGCGTTCCCCGCGGCTCCGGACGCTCCGAACACGGCCCGCAAGCCCTCCCGCAGCGACCCGATCCACCCCAATCCGCCCAGGACGAGGGTGATCATCGCCAGAGCCCCCGCCCAACTCAAGGTCGCCGTCTCTGGCGCGGCCAACTGCACCAGGCCCTCGGGGTTGGTGTCGGTCTTGACGAACCCCGGTAGGGCTGTGTTAAGCGCCTCTCCGACCGCGCTCAACAAGTCCGGGCGGCCCTGCAGGACGAAGCCGAACACCACTGCAGCCAAGGCGAGGGCCGGGAAGAGGGAGAAGAACGAGAAGTAGGCGATGCCGGCCGCCAGCAGGTCTCCCCTGGCCGTGCCGTAGCGTTCCCAGGCCCGCCACGCTCGGGTCTGGGCGACCCGAATCCACAGCCGTCGCCACCACGGGGCGTCCGCATCCCGGCTCGTCCCGGAATCCGCAACAGAGGTAGCGGTCTCGGACGTGCGTGACGAAGCGGCGGCTGCGGACCGCCCGGATGCAGTCATCTGGTCGGCTCTGCTCCGGACAAGGGGAAGGAGCGCACCGGCTGCCACTGCCCACGACGGTCCTGTTCGAACAGCCAGATCTGGTCCACCTCGAAGTCGGCCCGGAAGTCGGACAAATCGTCGAACGCCCGATCCAAGTCAACCTCGGCGACGTCATGGGCCACCGTGACGTGCGGGTGATACGGAAAGGCGAGGGTCACGGCATACTCTCCGGACCGGATCAATTGCTCGAGGCGCTCGCAACCCGAGATACCGCGCGCAACCTGGACGAACACAGCATCGGACACCGGCCGGAAGGTGCCAGTCCCCCGCAGCGTCATCGGGAAGGCGCCCACCTGCGCGGCCACCCAGGCCAAGTGCCTCTCGAGAGCTGGCCGGGCGACCGGGTGCACGACCGTCGGCCCGAGCAAGGTGACGTGCGCTGGGATGGAGTCAGCCAACGGGTCGTTGAACTCGGCTCGTTTGGCCTGCAGCCTCGACCCGAACGGCTCCGGGACGCGGATCGCCACACCGATGGTCACGCGATGCTCCGAGGAGTCGGAGATGTCCGCGAGCCAATTCGCTCCTGGCCCCATCGTGACGGCGTCCCGATACCTCTCGTCGGCGGACATGGGTGCCAGCGTAGCGACTTCGCCTCCTCGTCCGGTCCTCACTAGGCTGCCGTCCATGTCCGACAAGTCCCTCGAACGCGCCGCCGCCCGATTCTCGGTGGCCTTCGGGGGGAACCCGGACGGGATCTGGTCCGCACCCGGACGAGTCAACCTCATCGGCGAGCACACCGACTACAACGGCGGTTTGGCGCTGCCGATCGCGTTGCCGCATCGCACCTGCGCGGCCGTGCGCATCCGCCCGGACGGGGTGCTGCGGATGTCGAGCGACGGTATGCCGGGTGGTCCGGTCACGATCCCCGTCGCCGACGTACGGGCGGGGTCGCCGGGCGGGTGGGCGGCATACGTGGCGGGAGTCTTCTGGGCACTGGGCGAGGCGGGGTATGCCGTCCCCGGAGCCGATGTCGCCATCGCCAGCACCGTCCCGGTCGGGGCGGGGCTGTCGTCGTCGGCGGCGCTGGAATGCTCGGTGGGCGCGGCGCTGTCAGACCTGGGCGGGTTGGGACTGCTCGACACGCCCGCCGGGCGAACGGAACTGGCCGCACTGTGTCAGCGGGCTGAGAACGACATCGCGGGAGCCCCGACCGGCGGCATGGACCAACTAGCCTCGATGCTTGGACGCCTCGGCCACGCCCTGCTGTTGGACTGCCGCGACGCGACGACCGACGCGGTGCCATTCGACCTGGCCGCCCACGGGCTGGCGTTGCTCGTCATCGACACCCGAGCCCCGCACGCCCTGGTCGACGGCCAGTATGCCGCGCGGCGGCATACCTGCCAGACGGCCGCCACGACGCTCGGGGTGACGTCGCTGCGGGAGGTCCGGCCGCAGGATTTGGCGGCGGCAACGGGCCAGCTACCCGATGAGGTATCCCGGCGGAGGGTCCGCCACGTCGTCACCGAGATCGCCCGCGTGAGTGAGTTCGTCGAGGCAGTGCGCAGGAGTGACTGGGCTGGCGCGGGAGGTCTCATGGTCGCCTCGCATGAATCGTTGCGCGACGACTACGAGGTGAGCTGTCCCGAGCTCGATCTCGCGGTGGACACCGCCCTGACCGCAGGGGCTCTCGGGGCCCGGATGACCGGTGGCGGCTTCGGCGGCTGCGCGATTGCGCTGGTGTCGGCCGACGACGCCGTGCGGGTCGAGGCCGAGGTGGCCGGAGCATTCGACCGCGCCGGATTCGGTGCGCCACAGGCGTTCGTCGCCACTGCTTCCCACGGGGCTGGACGGGACCGCTTCGGCGGCTAGGGTGACCGCGTGACCGACGCGACCACCCCTGCATCCTCCCCGACGTCCACGCCGCCCCCGGCCGCGACGAACGCCCCCACCGCCGATTCGAAGCCGGAGGGCAAAGCGCCCGAACCCGAGCCGGCCGACGAACTGGTGAGCACGCGGCATACGGTGACGGCCGAAAGCGGGCGGGTCCTGGACTACACCGCGACGACCGGGCGGCTGGTGTTGCGGGAAGAGGTTTACGAGGACGGCGTGTTCACTGGCCACACCGCCAAGGCGCAGGTGTCGATGACGTCCTACGTCCTGGAGGGGCTGTCCGCGCGGGAGCGAACCGCGCGCCCGGTGACGTTCGCGTTCAACGGGGGTCCGGGGTCGTCGTCGGTGTGGTTGCACCTCGGGCTGCTCGGCCCGCGTCGGGTCGTCATGGGCGATGTCGGTGCCTTGCTCCCGCCGCCCTACGCGTTGGCCGACAACGCGCAAACGCTGCTCGCCGAGAGCGATCTGGTGTTCATCGACCCGGTGTCCACGGGCTATTCACGGGCGGTCAAGGGCGGTAAGCCTGGGCCCTATCACGGCTACCAGGGCGACCTCGACAGTGTCGCCGAGGTGATCCGGCTGTGGACGTCCCGCCACGGCCGGTGGATGTCGCCCAAGTTCCTCGCGGGCGAGTCCTACGGCACGCTGCGCGCCGCGGCGTTGGCCGACCACCTGCAGACCCGCTACGGCATGTACCTCAACGGGGTCATCCTCATCTCGTCGGTGCTCGACATGTCCTCGATCGACTTCGAAGGACAGCGCAACGACCGGGCCCACGCGGCATACCTCCCCTTGTATGCCGCCGTCGCCCACTATCACGGCAAGCACCCGGGCCGGTCCCTGGAGGACGTGGTCGCCGAGGCAAGCGCGTATGCCGCCCGCGACTACCCGTGGGCGCTGACGCGAGGGGCGAGGCTGAGCGCGGACGAGCGGGCCGCGGTCGTGACGACAGTGGCGCGGCTGGCGGGCGTGTCGCAGCGCTATGTCGAGCAGGCCGATCTGCGGATCGAGCACTGGCGGTTCTTTGGGGAGCTGCTCCGGGACCAGCGGCTCGCGGTCGGGCGGCTGGATGCGCGCTTCACCGGGCCGGCGGCCAGCGCGATCGCCGAGGAGATGGACGCCGACCCGTCCTTCGACGCGATCGTCGGTCCGTATGCCGCGGCGATGAACCATTACGTGCGGGCCGAGCTGGAGTTCGGCAGCGACCTGCACTACGAGCAGATCTCCGAGCGGGTCAACCCGTGGTCCTACAAGGACTTCGAGGGCAAGCCCATCGACGTCTCGCCGCGACTGGAGCGGGCCATGCGCGCCAACCCGCATCTGCAGGTGCACGTCGCCTATGGGACCTACGATGGGGCCACTCCCCCGGCGGCTGCGGACGAGGTGTTCGCCAAGATGCGGCTGACCGAGCAGGCCCGGGCTCGGATCGAGCACCGCACTTACCCGGCCGGGCACATGATGTACGTCCACGAGCCCAGCCGCCTGGCCCAGTCCGCCGACCTGGCCGCCTTCGTCCGCCGAGCCCGCGGGGTGGAGGGCTGAGCGGAAGCGAGCGTTCCGGCATACGGAATGACATTGCTCGCCCCGACGGGACCGGGCCGTGCTCAGCGGGCCCCGCCGCCCCCACCAATGGTCGTCCGTATGCCATGCACCCCGGCCCTGCCCACCGCACGGCCGCGACAATGGGGTGGTGACCAACGCCCGGGTCGTCGCCGTCAGCCGCGACGAGTTCCATCGGTTCAGCAAGGCACCGGTGGAGTGGATCACACTGGTGGCCGGAATCGGTGTGCTCGGCGACGCGCACGCCGGGACGCTGGTGCAGCACCGATCCCGGGTGCGCCGCGACCCCGACCAGCCCAACCTCCGCCAGGTGCACCTGCTGCACCAGGAGCTGTTCGCCGAGGCCGAGGGGTTCGGCTATGACCTGCGGCCGGGCGATCTGGGCGAGAACGTCCTCACCCAAGGGCTGGACCTGCTCGGACTCCCCACGGGTACGGTCCTGGACTTCGACGGGCCGGCGGTGCGGCTGACCGGCCTGCGCAACCCGTGCGCGCAGATCAACGGTTTCCGGCCCGGTCTCCTCAAGGTGGTGCTGTCGCGGGCCGACGGGACGCCGTCCGAGGAGCCCGCGCCGTCGACCGGCTCGCCAAGCGCGGGCGGGACGACGCTCATCCGCAAGGCGGGGGTGATGGCGGTCGTGGAACGGGGCGGGGACATTGCGCCCGGCACCCCGGTCACCGTGCACCTTCCCGACCTCCCACACCTGCCCCTGGCGCCCGTCTAGGCGCAAGCCCTCGGCGTCGACGCGGCTGGCCTCACAGACCTCGTGACCAATAGGTACAGCTGTCCCGCTCCACATGCTTGATCCCGGATTCGTCGATCCAGGTCCACTCGTCGACCGGGTCGACGGTCGGGTGCCGCCGGAACCCGAGCGCTCGATAGAGCCCCACGGCTGGCTCATTGTCCGGTTCGACTGCCAGCCCCAGCCGGGTGCCACCCATCGACACGGCGGTCCCAGCCGCGGCCTCCATGAGCGCTCGGGCCACTCCGCGACGCCGGTATGCCGTCGCCACGCCGAGCGCGTTCACCTCCGGAAAGGCGCCGAGCCGGTCCCGCACCTCCTCGTACTTCGACTGCGCCGTAACCAGCACATGGCCCACGGCCGCGTCGTCGAGCCAGGCCAATAGGTAGACGGCACCGTCCGCGGTGCGCCCAAAGCGCCGAGCGTGCAACGCCGACGGTCCGGTCGGGAGGTTCGCCTCGATCGCCGCCACATCCGCCATCGACGTGCACGGCCGAACGCGGAGGCTCACGGTGCGAGTCTGCCCGATTGGCAAGAATCAGAGCACGGAATGGAGCAGTGCGGCTTCAGCCCCGGCGAGCGCGACGTTGAGGAACAGCACACGCGCACCCGCCGAGCCGGCGCGGCCGACCTGGCCGGCAGGGTCTGTGTTCGGCGAGGCCGCGACTGAGGCGAGCTCCACGATCTCGGTGGCCAGGTCGGCCAGGACGTGCGGTGGGTGGTATCCGAGCACTTGGGCACGAGAGTCGGTGACGACGAGATCGGCATCCTGGGCCAGGCGAGCAGAGAACTCTGAGCGACCGACCTGTTTGGGACCGAATGTCACCAGGAGCTGGCCGGGGCGGATCCGTTCGGGGTCGAGGACGGGGGTCGGACTCGAGGTGGCCAGGATGACGCCGTCCCCCGGCAGGCCGCCCGCGCGGTCGGTGGGTGTCGCCTCCGCGGCATCAAGTCCCAACCGGGTGCGCACCTCGTCGATGAACCGAGCGGCCGACCCCGGCGTGCGCCCCACCACCTGAACCCGCCGGACCGGACGGACGGCCCGAAGCGCCCAGAGTTGGAAGAACGCCTGACGACCGGCGCCGACAATCGTGACGTCCAAGGGACCCGGCGGCGAGAGCCAATCCACCGCCACGGCGGTCATCCCGCCGCAGCGCATCGGTCCCAGGAGGCCGCCGACCGCCATGCCGAGGACGGCGCCGGAACCGCCGTCGTGGACGACAGTCACCTGATCGTCCGCGTCCGCGCCCGCCCCGGCGTATTACCACCGCCCCGCCATCGCCCCGGCCGTCACGGTGAGCCGTGTCGGGTGACCGAGGGGCAGGACCGCCCGCGCCGGCGCGATGAACTCACCCTTCGCCTGGGCGCGAAGGAGTTCTCCGAGCACGGCGACAACGCGCTCTGCCGGGAGCAGGTCCCGGATCGCATCGTCCCCGAGCAGGTTCACGCCGAGCGCCTCGACGCGGTGGCCACCGAACCAGCCGGCTACAGGGAGTCGATGACCGCGTTGAGGGTGGCGCTGGGACGCATCGCCGAACCAGTCTTGGCGGCGTCCGGCCGGTAGTAGCCGCCCATGTCGACCGGCTGGCCCTGGACCGAGAGCAGCTCCTCGTTGATCCTCGCCTCGCTCGACCGCAACGCTGCGGCGACCGGCGCGAACCGCGCTGCCAACTCGCCGTCGTCCGACTGGGCGGCCAACTCCTCGGCCCAGAACAACGCCAGGTAGAAGTGCGAGCCGCGGTTGTCGATCTGGCCGACCTTGCGGGCCGGGGACTTGTTCTCGTCGAGGAACGTGGCGATCGCCTTATCGAGCGCGTCGGCCAGCACCTGAGCCTTGGGGTTGCCCTGGGTTTGGGCGAGGTGCTCCAGCGAGGCACCCAGCGCAGAGAACTCGCCGAGCGAGTCCCACCGCAGGTAGTTCTCGGCGACGAACTGCTGGACGTGCTTAGGCGCCGAGCCACCAGCCCCGGTCTCGAACAGCCCGCCACCGGCCAACAACGGCACGACCGAGAGCATCTTGGCCGACGTCCCGAGCTCGAGGATCGGGAAGAGGTCGGTGAGGTAGTCACGCAGGACGTTGCCGGTCACCGAGATGGTGTCCTTGCCCTCCCGGATCCGGGCCAAGCACCACTGGATTGCCTCGACCGGGGCCAGGATCCGGTATTCGATCCCGGTGAGGTCGTGGTCGCCGAGGTAGCGCTGCACCTTGGCGATGACGTTGCGGTCGTGGGCCCGCTGCGCGTCGAGGTAGAAGCACGCCGGGGCGCCGGTAATCCGAGCTCGGGTGACGGCGAGCTTGACCCAGTCCTGCACCGGGATGTCCCGCACCCGCGACATCCGCCAGATGTCGCCTGCGCCGACCTCGTGCGCCATCAATTCGGCGCCGTCCGGCCCGACCACGCGGACCGTCCCGGCCGCGGGCACGATGAAGGTCGTCGGGTGCGAGCCGTACTCCTCGGCCTTCTGGGCCATCAGCCCGACGTTGGGCACCGAGCCCATCGTCGCCGGGTCGAGAGCGCCGTTGACCCGGCAGTCCTCGAACACCGCGGCATACATCGGGCCGTAGCAGCGGTCGGGCACCATGGCGAGGGTCGGCTGGAGCGTGCCGTCCCAGTTCCACATCTGCCCGGAGTCGCGGACGACGACCGGCATCGACGCGTCGATGATCGTGTCGCTGGACACGTGCAGATTGGTGATGCCCTTGTCGGAGTTGACCATCGCGATAGCCGGGCGCGCGGCATACACGGCCTGGATGTCGGCCGCGATGGCGGCCCGCGTCTCCTCCGGCAGCGACGCGATCTTGGCCTCGAGGTCGCCCATGCCGAGGTTGGGGTCGACGCCCAGGCTTGCGAGCGTGTCGCCGTGCTTGGCGAAGACGTCGGCGTAGAAAACCGACACCGCGTGTCCGAACATCACGGGGTCGGAGACCTTCATCATCGTCGCTTTGAGGTGCAGCGACAGAAGCAGCCCGTCGGCCTTCGCGGCCTCGATCTGTGCGGCATAGAACTCCCGCAGCGCCGACACGCTCATGAAGGTGCCGTCGACGATCTCTCCCGGCAGCGCGGCGACCTTGTCCTTGAGGACAGTCACCGAGCCGTCGGCTGCCACGTGCTCGATCCGCAGGTCGCCGCCGTCGGCCATGACGACGGACTTCTCGTTGCCGTAGAAGTCACCCGAGGTCATCGTCGCGACGCGCGCCTTGGTCGACGGGTCCCACGCGCCGAGGCGGTGCGGGTGCTTCTTGGCGAAGTTCTTCACCGACAGGGGCGCGCGGCGGTCGGAGTTTCCCTCGCGCAGAACGGGGTTCACCGCGGAGCCCAACACCTTGGCGTATGCCGCGTGCACCGCCTTCTCCTCGTCGGTCGCCGGGGCCTCGGGGTAGTCGGGGACGGCATACCCCTTGCTCTGGAGCTCGGCGATCGCGGCCTTGAGCTGCGGCACGGAGGCGGAGATGTTGGGGAGCTTGATGATGTTGGCCTCGGGGCGCAGGGTGAGCGCGCCGAGCGCGGCCAGGTTGTCCGGGACGCGCTGGGCCTCGGTGAGCCGCTCGGGGAAGGCCGACAGGATGCGCCCGGAGAGCGAGATGTCGCTCGTGACGACCTCGACCCCGGTCCCCTTGGTGAACGCCTGGACGATCGGCAGGAACGAGTAGGTCGCCAGCGCGGGCGCCTCGTCGATCTGGGTCCACACAATTGCAGAGGTCATCGCAGCTCCGTCGATTCGATGGTTTCCGAGCAAGGGTCGCAGAACAGGATAGCTTGACGTCAAGATACTTCGGTATGCCGCCCTGCCGCCCGCGCGTCGTCGGGTTGGTCACATCCACATCCCCTGTGAGCGCCGTGCGACCGGGTAGCGTAGCCGCCGACGGCCGCGGCAAAACGCCCCGGTCGGGGGAATGATAAGGAGACCCTCCATGCAGCCTGCCCTCAGCAAGCGGCTCGGCGCCGAGCTTCTCGGCACCTTCTGGCTCGTCTTCGGCGGGTGCGGTAGCGCCATCTTCGCCGCCAAGTTCTACGCGCCCGGCGGGGTGGCCGACGCGCAAGGCACCGAACTCGGGATTGGCCTGCTCGGCGTCTCACTCGCCTTCGGTCTCACCGTCGTCACGATGGCGTATGCCGTGGGCCATGTCTCAGGGGGGCACTTCAACCCAGCCGTGACGATCGGGCTGTGGGCCGCCCGCCGCTTCGACAACGTCCGCGACCTAGTTGCCTACCTCGCTGCACAGGTCGTCGGTGGCCTCTTGGCGGGCGCCTGCCTGTGGGGCCTGGCCAAGAGCGCCAAGGGTGCGGGCAGCATGGTCGGCCAGATGGCTGCCAACGGTTACGGCGACAACTCACCCGGCGGGTACTCGATGTGGGCGGTGTTCCTCGCCGAGGTGCTGCTCACCGCGTTCTTCCTGTTCGTCATCCTGGGCGTGACGACCAAGCACGCCCCGACCGGGTTCGCGCCACTGGCCATCGGCCTGACCCTGGCTCTGATTCACCTCATCTCGATCCCGATCAGCAATACCTCGGTCAACCCGGCCCGCTCGACGGCGGTCGCCTTCTTCAACGGGGCCGGTGCTCCTGGGCAACTGTGGTTGTTCTGGGTCGCGCCGATCCTCGGTGCGCTCATCGCCGGGTGGTCCTACGAGGCGATCACCGGCATCGATGCCAGCGCGGAGGACGTGTCGGGCGATCTCGCCGAGCCGGCCGCCAAGTAACCCTCGGCCCGCTGTGCGCACCATACGGCTCGATCATCGGGTCCGTCGTCGCGACGACGGACCCGATGATTCATATCTGGTCCTTCATTCCTTCTAGTGAAGGTGCTATCCTTCACTTGACTGAATGAAGGATGAGTCATGTACGTGATCACAGCCGATCAGGTGGACAGCCGCCGCGAGGCCGACCGCGTGCCCGAGGCTCTTACCCTGCTGGCGGAGATACGGCCGTCACGTGCCCAGCCCTTCGAACGGACCGCTGGCGACGAGATCCAGGGCGTGACCAGCGACCCCGCGGACGTGCTGGCCGTCCTCGGCAGCCTGATCCGGGCCGAGCGGTGGCGCGTGGGTATCGGAATCGGACCTGTGGACCTGCCACTGCCCGCCTCGCCGCGCGCCGGTAGGGGACCAGCCTTCATCGCCGCTCGCGTCGCCGTCCGCGAGGCGCACCCTTCCCCGGGGCAACTGGCTGTCCGCGCGGGCAGCCCACCGGAGCTCCACCCTTCCGTTCAGGAGGTGCGCGAACGGCATACGAGGTATGCCGAGTCCGCCCTCCTGCTCTACGCGCGGCTCCTGCGGGCGCGGACCCCCGAGGGCTGGGAGGTGACCGACCTCCTGGCTGCGGGATCGACCCAGAAGGAGGCCGCCACACGGCTGGGGATCAGCGCGTCGGCGGTCAGCCAACGGGTGCGCCGATCGGGGTGGTTCGAACAGGCCGGCGCCGAGGCGCTCGTCTGCCACCACCTGTCGGTGGCAGACGGTAGAACTGACCCGTGACCGTGACCCAGGCGCTGCTCGGCGGCGCGATCCTGCTCGCCGGCGTGCTTGCCATCTTCGGCGGCAGCCCGCTGACCGGTTGGGTCTTTGCCCATGTCGAACGGCGTTCCGGTGGCTCCCCCACGCAACCCGTGACCGGCATCCATGCCGCGGCCGTCGTGCTGCGCGGTGGCCAGACCATCGGCTTCTTGGAGCGCACGGCCGTGTTCCTCGGGCTGCTCGCCGGTTGGCCGGAAGCGATGGTCGGAGTGATCGCCCTCAAGGGCCTGGGGCGCTTTGCCGAACTGCGCGGGACGACCGAGGGGGCAGCCGAACGCTTCATCATCGGCAGCTTCACCAGCCTGTTGTGGGCGGCTGTGCTGGGTGGGTTGGCCCGGTTGGCTCTGGAGCACTATTGACGTTTGAGCGACCTGCCCGCCCGGCTCAGGGCAGGCCCCAACCTACCTGTCGGGTCTGGCGCGGACTGTTTCGATCAGCGGCTACGCGCCCCAGATCCGCCCTGCCAGAGACTTCGCCGCAGCCCGGTAGGCCCGGGCGCCCTTGGACGACTTGGACGTCGTGAGGATGGACCGCCCAACGGCCGGCGCCTCGGCGAACCGGATCGTCTTAGGGATCGGCGGCTCGATGACCGGCAGACCGTAACGCTCCCCCACATCGGCCAGCACCGCCTGGGAGTGGGTCGACCGCCCGTCGAACAACGTCGGCAGCACGCCGATGACCTCCAGCTTGGGGTTGAGCAACCGACTGACATCTCGGACCGTGTCGAGCAGCTGGCCGACCCCGCGGTGGCTGAGCATCTCGCACGGCATGGGGATGAGCAGGCCCCTGGCCGCTGTGAGCGCCGCTAGGGTGAGCACGCCGAGACTCGGCGAGCAGTCCAACACGACGATGTCGTAGTCGTTCGCGACGTCCTCAAGGATCGTACGCAGCACGAACTCCCGACCGGGGCGGCCCAGCAATTGGGCTTCGGCCCCGGCAAGGTCGATGACCGAGGGCACGAGGTGGACTCCGTCGGCGCACTCGACGATGGCATCCCGGATGTCGGCCTGACCGATGAGCACCTCGTTGATGGACACCGCCACCGTGTCAGGGTCGACGCCCAGGGAGAAGGTGAGGCACGCCTGCGCGTCCAAGTCGACGAGCAGCACCCGCTGACCCATTTCCGCGAAGGCGGCTCCCAGACTGGCCACCGTGGTCGTCTTGGCAACGCCGCCCTTCTGGTTGGCCACGGCAAGCACATACGGTCCCGGTGCAGCATCAGCGCTCGTCCGGCTCGTCCGACCCGTCGCTCCCGAGCGACGCCGGGTCGGCGGGCTGGGCGGCTCGCCCGCCCTGGTCGCGCCCGGCGTGCTCGAACTCGCTTGGGCCGCCGAAGTGCGCTTCGTCGGTGACGCGGTCATCCGTGCTCTCCTCCAGTGCGGCCCAGGACGACTTCTCGGGACCGGCCTGCTGCCCTTCCCGACAATGGGCACGGTAGTCGCACCACTGGCACAACGGGGACACCCGTGGCGGGAAGCACGCCGCGTCGGCGCCGTCGGCGGCATACGCGAGGTCGGCTCGGCGCAGATCGGCGGCGATCGACTCCGCTTCACGCACCTTGCGCACGAGCGAGTCGTCCGAATGCTCGTATGCCGCGACCGTCCCCGTCGGCACGTGGTGCAGCTCGACCCGCACGCAGCGGCGGCGGAACATCCGCCAGACCGCGGCGGCATACAGGGCGAGCGGGAGGGACGTGCGCGCGTCCTCGCCGGTGAGCCGACGCCGCCCGGTCTTGTAGTCGACGACGACGAGCTCGCCGTCGCGGACGTCCAGCCGGTCGATCCGCCCGAAGAAGGCCAGCACTCTTGTCTTGAACGCGGCGGTCCGCTCGACGCCCACCGGGATGTGGGTCGGATCGACGCCCTGCAGATATGCCGTCACCTCAGCCTGAGTGCGCTGCCGCCAGGCCAGGCTCTGGGCGGGGTCGCGGAAGCCCAGGTCCACCCAGCCCTCGCGCACCAGCCGGGCACCAGCCTCAGGGGTGCGGTCGGTCTGGTCCCACCAGTCCCGTAGGGCGTTGTGCGCCGCGACGCCGATCGAGGTGTGGGCGCGCTGGGGGCGGGTGACCGGGCGGGGGCGGTCGAGGTAATGGAATCGATAACGACGGGGGCAGTCGACCCAGGCGAGCAGCTTGGATGGGCTCGCGGCATACAAGGGAGTGGGCATGCCGGGGAACACGCCCTGGGTGGGCGCGGACGTCGACGGCTGGTCCTGCGACACCCGGGCCACGCTAGCCGCTGTCACAGACAGTCGCTCAGCGCCGCTCCGGTCTTACGACGGCGGCACCGGTTGCCTGCGCTTCGATGGCAGCCAACGCCGCCGGGTCGGTGAGGTTGTCGCCCAGGCGAGTGGTCTTCCCGGCTCCGTGGTAGTCGCTCGACCCGGTCACCAGCAGCCCCAGTCGTGCGGCGAGAGCATGCGCCCGGGCGCGCGCAGCTGCATTGTGGTCGGGGTGATCGGCCTCCAGGCCCCGCAGTCCGGCCTCGGCCAGTTCCGCGATGGCACCATCGGTGAGGATGCCCGCGCCACGAGTCTGGGTGAACGGATGCGCGATGACTGCGACGCCCCCGGCCGCTTGCACCAGGCTGACGGCCCGCAGCGGATCGGGCGCGTAGTGGTGGACGTAGTAGGGACTCTGGTCGTGCAGCCACCGCGCGAAGGCTTCGTCTCGCGTCGCGACGACGCCGGCCGCTACGAGGGCGTCGGCGATGTGGGGCCGCCCCGGAGTCGCGCCGGGAGGCACCTTGGCGAGCACTGCGGCATACGTCACCGGTATGCCGTCCGCCGCCAACCGGGCGACCATCCGTTCCAGCCGGGTGACCCGGGAGTCGCGGGCCTTCGCAAGCTCGGCGGCAAGTGGGCCGTCAGAAGGGTCGACGAGGTAGCCGAGCAGATGCACCGAGCGACCGTCGCGCTCGCAGGAGATCTCTACGCCGGGGACGAGGGTGATCCCGTGCTCGTGTGCGGCCGCGGTGGCCTCCAGCCAGCCGGCCGTGGTGTCGTGGTCGGTGATGGCGAGGGCATCAAGGTTTGCGCGGCGTGCGTCGGCGACCAGCTCAGTCGGGGTCCGAGTCCCGTCCGAGCGGGTGGAATGAGAGTGCAGGTCGATCCGCATCACCGCCGAGCCTATGCCGATCCCCCGCCAGGCGCCCGATCCACGCCCCTCGTCGGTCCCCCAGCCTCGAGTTGCCCCTCATGAGCCTCGAGGGGCATACGTCGATGCGGCCAGGGTCGCCAACGCCCGGCCCGAGACGGCATACGCGCTCCAGAGTCGACCTCCTGGTCGGCGCGCGATCTGTCCCGGGAACCGGAGAGCGGGCCTGCGGACGCAGGCCCGGCGCTAGAGTGCGAGGCATGGCCAAGGCCACCGGCGTGCCGGCATACACCCTGCAGCAACTGGCGGCGTTCGTGGCCGTCGCGGACACGGGGACCATTGCCGCTGCCGCCGTGCGCCTGCAACTGTCCCCATCAGCGGTGCGGGCCTCGCTCGGCGATCTGGAGCGCGCGTTGGGCGCCCAGCTGTGCGTGCGGCACCGGGCCAAGGGGGTCGAGCTCACCTCCGGGGGCAAGGCGGTTCTGGCCAAGGCGCGCGTGGTCCTGCACGAGGCCAACGACCTCGAGCTCGACGTCCGAGGCGAGCCTGGCCAAGTCACCGGGGTCCTGCACGTCGGGTGCTACACGACGCTGGGGCCAACGGTCCTGCCTCCGTTGCTGGACGCCTTCCGGCGCCGCTACCCCGCGGCTCGGATCGAATTGCGGGAGGACACGCTCGACCGGCTACGCACGGCAGTTGACGCACGCGATGTCGACGTCACCATCGCCTATGACATCGACCTGCCTCGGCACTGGAGCACCGTGGCGTGGCTGACCAACGCCCCGCGCGTTCATGTAGCTGCCGCCCATCGGCTGGCGGGCGCTGACTCGGTGCGGTTGACGGACCTCGCCGAAGATCCCATGGTGCTCCTTGACGCCCCCCCGAGCCGCGAACACGTGCTCGACATGTGTCGGGGAGCGGGCTTCGAGCCGCGGGTGGCGCTGCGAACGAGCAACTACGAAACGGCCCGAGCCCTGGTGGGGCGAGGACTTGGTTGGGCGTTGCTCGTCCAACGCACCGCGACCGACGTCAGCTACGAAGGCCGGCCAGTCCTGACCAAGGAGGTCATCGACCCGGTGCTGCCGCCGGTGAAGATTGTTGTGGCCTGGCCCCGGGACGCCAGGCTGTCGCGGGCCGCCCAGGCCTTCGTGCAGTTAGTGGCTCGGCACGCCGCCCAATCGGGCGGGCAGCACTGAAGACCAGCGGTGCGGCATACCGGAAGCGCAGGCAAGTCGCGGAAAAAGCGACAGAACTCGCGCTTTTCAGCGCTTCGCGCGGCCCTCATCCTAAGTCCCAACCCAGCCACGGTGATCCATGGAGGACCGCATGACCAGCGCACTCGACCCCAACGTCCCCGCCATCGTCCTGGGCTGCGGCCCCGTCGGCCAGACCGCTGCCCTCTGTCTGGCCGCGTGGGGAGTGCCAGTGGTCATGCTCGATGCCCGCCCCGAGCGCGACCCCATCGGTTCCAAGGCCCTGTGCCAGCAACGCGATGTCCTCGACGTCTGGGACCACGTCGGTGCCGGCCGGCAGATCGCCGACGAGGGCGTCACGTGGACCCGCGCGGTGACTCTCTACCAAGGCCAGGAGCTATTCACCCAGGGCTTCGTCGACCGTGGCCGCTCGCCCTTCCCTCCGTTCGTCAACATCGGCCAGAACCGCACCGAGGAGTTGCTCGACGAGCAGATCCGGGCCAACCCGCTCATCACCGAGAAATGGGGCCACACCGTCGAGGCCGTCGAGCAGGACGCGGACAGCATCACCCTGGTGTGCCGTGTGGGCACCCACGGCTCCGGCGAGACGGTGCGCGTCACCGGGGCCTACGTCATCGCCGCCCCCGGCAACAAGGGCCACCTCACCCGCGACATGGTGGGGATGACCTTCGAGGGCACCACCTTCGACGACCAGTTCCTCATCTGCGACATCCGCACGACGCTGCCGGGCTGGGAGCTGGAACGGCGCTTCTACTTCGACCCCGAGTGGAACCCGGGTCGCCAGGTCCTCATCCACCCCTGCCCCGACTCGACCTACCGGATCGACTGGCAGGTCCCGCCGAACTATGACCTGGCCTCGGAAGAGGCCTCCGGGGCCCTGGACACCCGGATCCGCAAAATCGTCGGCGACGCCGACTACGAGATCGTCTGGAAGTCGGTCTATCGGTTCCACGCCCGCCAGGTCGACCAGATGGTCGCTGGACGGTTCCTCATGGCTGGTGACGGCGCCCACCTTGTCGCCCCCTTCGGCGCGCGTGGCCTCAACTCCGGGGTGCCGGACGCCGAGAACGCCGCCTGGAAGGTCGCCTTCGTCATGCACGGCTGGGCCGACCCTTCGCTCATCGCGACCTACCACGACGAACGTCACGCTGCCGCTGCTGAGAATCTCGACGTCACCGCCGCGACGATGCGCTTCCTCGTCCCACAGAACGATGAGGAATGGGCGCAGCGCCGGGAGATCCTCGAAGCGGCCAAGGCCGACCCCACCGACCTGGCCGTGCGTGCCCAGGTCAACTCCGGCCGGATGGCCGAACCCTTCTGGTATGTCGACTCCCCGCTCACGACGCCCTCGGCGGACCACCCATTCCAGGGGCGTCCACCCAAGGGCGAGGACCCGGTGGCGGCTCCGGGCGTCATCGCCCCGGACGTCGAGGTCACCCTGGCCGGCGGCGACCGGGTGCGGATCCGGGCCCTGGCCAGGCAGGGCGTGCTCGTCCTCGTCGGTGCCGACCTCGACACCGCCGCAGTCGCCGACGCCCTGGCCGGGCTACGCTGCCCGACAACGGTGTTGCCTCTCGCCGAGGTGGACCCCGACGGCGAGGTCGCCCAGGCCCTGGGTGCCCGACCCGACGAGGCCTGGGTGTTCCGGCCCGATGCCCACATCGCTGCGGTGGTGACCAGCGCATCCGACACGGCGGCGGCGGCATACCGGGCCGTGGGCGCCACCGCCCCGGTGACCGCCTGACCCGACGACCCGACAGACCCGACGAACCCGACAGACCCGACTGACCGACCAAGGAGAGACCGAGCAGATGGCCTACTACCGCAGCGCAGGCAACGTCCCCCACAAGCGGCATGTGCAGCACCGGGACCCGGAGGGGAAGCTCTACTACGAGGAGCTCATGGGTGAAGAGGGCTTCTCGTCCGACTCGTCGCTGCTTTACCACCGCTTCATCCCGGCGGCAATCCGCGAGGTGCGGCCGTGGCAGCTGCCCGACCAAACCTTGCACGCCAACGACCCGATGATTCCGCGGCACTTCAAGACCCAGGATCTGCCGGGGGGCGGGGCTGGCATCGACGCCGTCAACGGTCGACGGCTCCTGCTCGGCAACGGCGACGTCCGACTGTCCTATGTCGTCGCCAAGGAGCCGTCTCCTTACTACCGCAACGCTATTGGCGATGAGTGCCTCTACGTCCACGGCGGCACGGCCCGCGTCGAGACGGTCTTCGGCGACCTGGACGTGTGGGAGGGCGACTATGTCATCGTCCCCCGCGCGACCACCCACCGGATCGTGCCGACCGGTGACGCTCCCGTGCGGCTCTACACGATCGAGGTCAATAGCCATATCACCCCGCCCAAGCGCTACCTATCGCGGTTCGGCCAGTTCCTTGAGCACTCGCCGTTCTGCGAGCGCGACCTGCGGGTTCCCACCGACCCGTATGTCGTCGAGGAGACCGACGTGCCGGTGCACATCAAGCACCGCGGCGCCGGCGCCAACGGCATCTCCGGCACGATCCACGTCCAGCCGCACCACCCGTTCGACGTCGTCGGCTGGGACGGGTGCCTGTGGCCTTACGCCTTCAACATCTCCGACTACGAGCCACTGACCGGCCGGGTGCACCAGCCGCCGCCGACCCACCAGGTCTTCGAGGCGCACAACGTCATCATGTGCAACTTCGTCCCGCGCAAGGTCGACTACCACCCGCTGGCGATCCCAGTCCCCTACTACCACTCCAACGTCGACTCCGACGAGGTGATGTTCTACGCCGCGGGCAACTATGAGGCCCGCAAGGGCTCGGGCATCGAGGCCGGATCCATCTCGCTGCACCCGATGGGCCACGCCCACGGGCCGCAGCCCGGAGCGTATGAGCGCTCGATCGGCATCGAGAGCTTCGACGAGACGGCCGTCATGGTCGACACGTTCGCGCCGTTGCTGCTCGGCGAAGGCGCCGTCGCCGTCGAGGACCCTGCCTACCCGTCGAGCTGGAACGAGTAGCCCTTCGCGGCTCACCTGAGCGGGCGGCATACCCACTCTTGGGTATGCCGCCCGCTCGGGTGTTGTGGCCAGCTCCCCTCCTCCTCCCCTCCCCCCCTCCGAGTTTCGCCGCCATGGCGCTCAGACTTGTCCGACTTTCGCCGCCATGGCGGCCACAGTGGTCGATGGCGGCGTGATCTGAACGCCATCCACCAACTCCACCGCCATGGCGGCCAAACTCCCCTGAGTCCTGCCGCCATGGCGGCCAAACTCCCCTGAGTCCTGCCGCCATGAACACGGCCAGAGTGGTGGAAGCCCATTTGGGTGGAACCCTTGGCACCCGTAGAAGGGGTGGCAGGGGTGGAAGGCGCGAGCCCGGGCTGACAGGCTTGACCCATGGCTGATTTCGTGGGCGCGCTCGACCAAGGAACGACGAGCACCCGGTTCATGATCTTCGACCACGCCGGGCGCGAGGTTGGCAAGCACCAACTTGAGCACGAGCAGATCCTCCCCCGTGCCGGCTGGGTCGAGCACAACCCGCTGGAGATCTGGGAGCGCACTCAGACCGTCATCGGCTCGGCCCTCACGGCCGCCGGCTTGCGCTCCAGCGACTTGGCCGCCATGGGCGTGACGAACCAGCGCGAGACGACGATCGTGTGGGATCGGCATACCGGCCGCCCGTGGCACAACGCGATCGTCTGGCAGGACACCCGCACCGACGCCATCGCCGCGGCCCTGGATGCCGACGGCCGCGGCCAGGTCATCCGCGAGCGCGCCGGGCTGCCCCCGGCCACATACTTCTCCGGCGGCAAGCTCCAATGGCTGCTGGACAACGTCGACGGCCTGCGCGCCGCCGCCGAGCAAGGCGACGCGCTCTTCGGCACCCCCGACACCTGGGTCATCTGGAACCTCACCGGCGGCCCCAACGGCGGCAGGCACGTCACTGATGTCACCAACGCCAGCCGCACCATGCTCATGGACCTGCGGACCCTGGACTGGGACGACGAGCTGTTGAGCTTCTTCACCGTGCCCCGCGCGATGCTCCCGGACATCGTCCCGAGCGGTGATGCCGACCGCTACGGCCAGACCGCCCCCTCCGGAAGCAACACCCCTTGGGGTGGCCCGATCCGGATCGCCGGCGACCTCGGGGACCAGCAGGCCGCCACCGTCGGCCAGGTCTGCTTCGCTCCCGGCGAGGCGAAGAACACCTATGGCACAGGCAATTTCATGCTCCTCAACACCGGCACTGAGCCCGTTCGTTCCAAGGCCGGCCTGTTGACAACGGTGGCTTACCAGTTCGCCGGCGAGCGGGCGGCATACGCGCTGGAAGGCTCCATCGCCGTGACCGGGTCGGCGGTCCAGTGGTTGAGAGACCAACTCGGGATCATCAGCGGCGCGGCCGACATCGAGCGCCTTGCCGCGCAAGTGCCCGACAACGGCGGCGTCTATTTCGTGCCCGCGTTCTCCGGCCTGTTCGCCCCCTACTGGCGTTCGGACGCGCGGGGCGCGATCGTGGGCCTATCGAGGTTCAACACCAACGCGCACCTCGCCCGCGCGACCCTCGAGGCGATCTGCTACCAGACCAAAGACGTTGCCGACGCCATGTATACCGATTCCGGCGTCCGCCTGGACACCCTCAAGGTCGACGGCGGCGTCACAGCGAACGCCCTCTGCATGCAGATCCAGGCCAACATCCTCGGCGTCCAGGTGAGCAAGCCGGTCGTCGCCGAGACGACGGCGCTCGGGGCGGCATACGCCGCGGGCCTGGCCGTCGGTTTCTGGCGGACGACCGACGAGCTGCGCGCCAACTGGCAGGAAGACCGTCGCTGGTCACCACAGTGGTCGGACGAGCAACGTGCAACCGGGTATGCCGCGTGGCGCAAGGCCGTCTCCCGGACCTTGGATTGGGCTCCCGTCTCCGGCTGAATTCAACGCTGCCGCCGGAGTCCACTGGCGCCAGCGTCCGAGATCACCGAGAGCACTGCAGCCGGGCGGCGAGACACCTGGGAGGATGGAGCCGTGAGCACCGCCACCGCCTTGTCCCCTGCCTATCGTCAATCAGCCATAGATCGACTCGCCTCCGGCGAAGAGTTGGACATCCTCGTCATCGGCGGAGGGGTGACGGGCACCGGGTGCGCCCTTGACGCGGTCACCCGGGGCCTGCGGACCGGTCTCATCGAGAAGCGTGACTTTGCCTCCGGCACGTCCAGCCGCAGCAGCAAGCTCATCCACGGCGGCCTGCGCTACCTGGAGATGTTCGATTTCCGGCTGGTCGCCGAGGCACTCAAGGAACGGGGCCTGTTGCTCACCCGCTTGGCCCCGCACCTGGTCCGCCCGGTGCCGTTCCTTTACCCGCTGTCCAAGCCACTTGTCGAGCGGCCCTACGTCGAGGCCGGGCTGGCGCTCTACGACTCGATGGCCCGGGCGTCGCGTCATTCGGCCGGGCTCCCCTGGCACAAGCACCTCACCCGGCGGCAGGCTCTCAAGCTCGCGCCGGCCCTCAAGTCGACCGCGCTCGTCGGCGCTGTGCAGTATTACGACGCGAAGGTGGACGACGCACGGCATACCATGGAGATCGCCCGCACAGCCGCGTCCTATGGCGCGCACGTGGCGACTCGCGTTGCGGCAGTGGGCTTTTTGCGCCAGGGCGAGCGGGTCACTGGGGTTCGGGCCCTGGACAAGGTGACCGGTCGCGAGTTCGACATCTTGGCTCGTCAGGTCGTCAACGCGACCGGCGTGTGGACCGATGACACCCAGGCCCTGGTCGGCGAGCGCGGCCAATTCCACGTCCGCGCGTCGAAGGGCGTGCATCTGGTCGTCCCGCGCGACCGGATCCACTCGACGACCGGCATCATCCTGCGCACCGAGAAGTCGGTCCTCTTCGTGATCCCGTGGGGGCGGCACTGGATCATCGGGACGACCGACACCGACTGGGCGCTGGACAAGGCGCACCCGGCCGCCACGTCGGCGGACATCGACTACCTGCTCGGCCATGTCAACCGCATCCTGCGCACCGAGCTCACCCAGGCCGACGTCGAGGGCGTCTATGCCGGGCTCCGGCCGTTGCTGGCCGGAGAATCGGACCAAACCTCCAAGCTCTCCCGCGAGCACGTGGTCGCCCACCCGACGCCCGGGCTCGTCGTCGTGGCCGGCGGCAAGTACACCACCTACCGAGTCATGGCGATCGATGCCATCGACGAAGCCGCCCGCGGTCTGGGCGGCGACGTTGCAGCGTCGGCCACCGAGGACATCCCGCTCGTCGGGGCAGTCGGCTACCGCGCCATGTGGAACCGGCGCGGCGCCCTCGCCCGTGAGTCCGGTCTGCACGTCGAGCGCATCGAGAAGATGCTCATGCGCCACGGCGTGCTCACGACCGAGATCCTCGCCCTGGTCGCCGCGGACCGCAGCTTGGGTGAGCCGCTCCCCGGCGGGGAGGACTACCTCAAGGCGGAGATCGTGTATGCCGCGTCGCACGAGGGGGCGCTACACCTGGACGACATCCTCGCCCGCCGCACCCGACTGTCGATCGAGTCGTTTGACCGGGCGATCACCGCGTCGCGACCGGCGGCCGAGCTCGTTGCTCCGGTGCTCGGTTGGAACGCCGCGACGGTCGATGAAGAGGTCGAGCACTGGCGCCAGCGGGTCGAGGCCGAGCGGATGAGCCAGACCATGCCCGACGACGCCTCCGCCGACGCCGCAAGGCTGCAGGCCCCAGACAAGGGCTGACCGGCCAGAGCAAACGACACGCGGCTAGGTCACCGAAAGTTCATCTCACGCGAGGCGTCACCTACATCACATTTCGGTTACAGTCCCCGTAGGGGCCGCACCCGGACCGACGTCGCAGTCGGCACCGTGACCATGCGGCCCCGCCAACGTTTGCCGGGTCGGCTCCCCCACTGGCCCCGCCCAGACGGCCCGTATGCCGGTGACGTCCGCGTGCTTGAAGCGGTCGACGCGACCCTCGGGTGACGTGAGCGACGCCACCGGAGTCGGCCCGCCGGTCCAGTGGGAGGATCGCGAGAGGATTTCCTGAAGGCGTCGCGGCCGAGAGGGCTGCGTCATCACGTCGATGTTACGAGCACCGCAGATCACCCCGGGAGAGGCACATGAAGACAGCAGCCGGCAACTTCTTCGAGGACTTCACGCTGGGGATGGAGCTGGTGCACGCCGCTCCGCGGACCGTGACCGAAGGCGACGTCGCGCTCTACACCGCGCTCTACGGGCCGCGATTCGCGCCGACCTCGGGCCTGACGGTGGCTCGCAGCATGGGGCTGGAGCGGATGCCGTTGGACAGCATGCTCGTCTTCCACGTCGTGTTCGGCAAGACGGTGCCGGACGTGTCCCTCAACGCCGTGGCCAACCTCGGCTACGCGGGCGGGCGCTTCGGCGTGCCGGTCTATCCAGGCGACACGTTGTCGGCCCGGTCGGAGGTCATCGGGCTCAAAGCCAACCGCGACGGTAAGACCGGAGTGGTCTACGTCCACTCGGTCGGGACCAACCAGGACGGCTCGACCGTGCTCGACTATGTCCGCTGGGTCATGGTCCGCAAGCGCGACGAGACCTCCCCGGCGCCCGAGACGGTGCTGCCGGAATTGCCCTCGGCCGTCGCCGTCGGCGACCTGGAGGTGCCGTGGGATCTGCGCGGAGGGACCTACGACACGACCCTCGGTGGTAGCCCCTACCTGTGGGACGACTACGAGGTCGGCGAGCGGATCGACCACGTGGACGGCATGACGATCGAGGAGTCCGAGCACATGCTCGCGACCCGGCTCTACCACAACACGGCAAAGGTGCACTTCAACCAGCACGTCGAGTCCCAGGGGCGGTTCGGGCGGCGGATCGTCTACGGCGGGCACGTCATCAGCCTGGCAAGGGCCTTGTCCTACAACGGATTAGCCAATGCGGTCTCGATCGCGGCGATCAACGGCGGCACCCACAGCAACCCGAGTTTTGCCGGCGACACGATCTATGCCTGGTCTGAGGTGCTCGACCGGATGGAGCTGCCAGGCCGGACTGACCTGGGGGCGTTGCGGCTGCGCACGGTCGCCACCAAGGACCTCGCCTGCGGCGACTTCCCCTATCGGGACGCGGACGGCAAGTACCTCCCCAACGTCGTCCTGGACCTCGACTACACGGTGCTCATCCCACGCCGCTGAGCCTCTGTTGGGCAGGTTTCGGACCGCGTCAGGCGTGCGTTCCGGGCGGCACCCACAGTGGTATGCCGTGCGGGTGCACCACCCCGAGCACCCGCCCGTCGACGGCCAGTTCGGCATCGGCCGCGCCTGGATGGTCGCCATGTTCCATGCTCACGTGGGCGAGCGGCATACGGGATCGAGCGTCGCCGATCGCGGCGGCGACGCGCGCGGATTCCGTTGCAGGCCAATACATCCGGGTGACTGACTGCCAGACGACGGTCAGTACGTCGTCGGCGGCGGGCGGGTCGCTCAGAGCGCGCTCGAGCCACTCGCCCGCCTCCGCGCGCTCCACGACGAGGGGGTATGCCGCCGAGACCGCGAGTGCTCCCGTGAGCCGCTCGTGGCGGGCCAGCTGCCACGGCCAGACGAACGAGCGTAGGTGCAGGGCGCCTTCGGGAGTCGCGGCGTCGACGGGCTCGACGTCGCACCCGCGGCGCTGCACGATCGAGAACGGTTCGGGCGCAATGCCTTCGGCCTGAGTGTGGAGGGTAAGCGGAGAGTCCGACGGCCCCCAGGACCATCCGGGTCCGTGGTAGCGGAACCGGTCGACGTGGAGGTTGAGCCCACCTGAGGCACCCGGCTCGAGGAGCCGGATCCGGCGTAGCTCCGTAGCCCGGACGGCCTCGAAGATCCCCACCAGCAGGACCGCTGACCGTCCGGGTTCGTTGGTCTGCGGGACGATGGTCAACGCCTCCTGCAGCTGCGGGATGTGCCTGGCGACGACCTTGCGCATGACCGGCCAGACGCCGTCAGGCGGGAGGGTGCCGCCGAGGCAGGCGTAGTAGGGTACCAGTTCAGGCGCTTGCCCGGTGAGAACCAGGCGGAAAACCCCTGCCAGGAAACGGAGTTGGACCATGGTGCCGTTCGGCGAGTCCTCCCAGCCGCGGCATACCTCCCGGGTCGGGCCGCCCGCCTCCCAGTCGTCGGCCATCCCCCGCATGGCGAAGCCGTAGAGGGTCGACGAATGCCCCATGTGCGAGCGGAACCGCTGCGCAAGCGTCTCCCCTGAGTCGAAGGTCACCACAGGCACAGCCTGGCACGAGCGCGACCCACCAGTCGGCGGGTGCGCCGAACCGCAGGGGCGCCCAGGCCAAGTTCTCACCGGGCCCTCGTTGACCGTGGCACGATGACCCGGTGAGCAGCGAAGCCCAGAAGAAAAGCGATAACCGGCCCCGCCCGACCACCGACCAGTTCCGCGCCTTCGTTCGCGAGGGATGGGCGCCCCGCGCCACCGAGCGCCCGCCACGCTCCCCCGCCGCCCCGTATGCCGCCGCCCGCCGCGACGCGGTCAGCGCGGCATACCCGGGGGAACGTCTCGTTATCCCCGCTGGCGGGTTGAAGGTGCGGTCCAACGACACCGACTACGTTTTCCGGCCGCACTCGGCCTTCGCCCACCTCACCGGCTTCGGCAGCGACCGCGAGCCCGACGCGGTCCTCGTCCTGCACCCGCGCAGCGAGGACGACGGCGGCGGTCACGAGGCGGTCCTCTACTTCCGGCCCCTGGCCGGACGCGACACCGAGGAGTTTTTCGCCGACGCCCGCTACGGCGAGTTCTGGGTCGGCGCGCGCCCCAGCCTCGACGACGTCGAGGCCGAGTTTGGTCTAGCCGCGCGGCACATCAACGAGCTCCCCGACGCCCTGGCCAAGGACGCCGGTGCGGTCACCCTCCGGGTCGTCCGCGACGCCGACCGGGACGTTGCCGCCCTCGTCGACCAGACCCGCACCGGGGCGGGCGTCGACGTCACCGAGGCGACCGTCGAGGCAGACGATGCGCTCGCGGCATACCTGTCCGTCCTGCGAATCACCAAGGACGAATGGGAGATTGCGCAGATGCGCGAGGCGATCGCGGCGACCAAGGTGGGCTTCGAGGCAGTCATCGCCGACTTGCGTGCTGCCGTCGAACGCGGTCGTGGCGAGCGCTGGGTCGAGGGCACCTTCGGCCTGCACGCCCGCCACCAAGGCAACGGCGTCGGATACGACTCGATCTGCGCGGCCGGAGACCACGCCAACACCCTGCACTGGATCAAGAACACCGGCGAGATCCGCCCGGGGGACATGATCCTGCTCGACGCAGGAGTCGAAGTCGACAGCCTCTACACCGCCGACATCACCCGCACCCTGCCCGTCGACGGCACTTTCACCGACGCGCAACGCGAGATCTACGACGCCGTGTATGCCGCGCAGCAAGCCGGCATGGCCGCCATCCGACCGGGAGCGAAGTTCTCCGACATCCACGCTGCCGCGATCCGGGTCATCGCCGAGCATCTGCACGCGTGGGGGTTGCTGCCTGAGGGGATCGACGTCGAGGGCACGCTGAGCGACGAGACCGGGCAGTACCACCGGCGGTGGATGGTCCACGGAACCAGCCACCATCTGGGGATCGACGTCCACGACTGTGCGCTGGCCACCCGGGAGGAGTACCTCGACGCCGAGTTGCGCCCAGGCATGATCGTCACGGTCGAGCCGGGGCTCTACTTCAAGGCCGACGACCTGCTCGCGCCCGAGCGCTTCCGTGGGCAGGGCGTGCGCATCGAGGACGACGTCCTCGTCACCGACACCGGTTTCGAGAACCTCTCCGCCGGTATGCCGCGCACCGCCGAGTCAGTCGAGGCCTGGATCGCGCAGATCCAAGGGCGCTGAGGCGCACGCTTCAAAGCGCGGCTCAGCTGCCCACCGCGGACAGCACGGCCGCTCGCACTGATCCACTCGGGTCTGCCGCCTTGAGCAGGTCGGTCGTCACCGGGGCGCACAGGTTCGGATCCAGGGTGACCACCTGTTCGGGGCCGGCCGCGAAGCTGACCACGATGGAGAGCGCTTCTCGCCGCGCACCCGAGCCCATCGAGGGGCAGTCGCCGAGCGGCTCGGGGGTGAGCGCGCGCAGGGCCGCAACGATCACGGCCGCACCTGCCGCCGAGCCGACGACCGACGGGACCAACCCGCCGTCCACTCCTGGGCGGCATACGGTGACCCGGGTGGCGTCTCCGGGCACCAGCTGACTGTCGGTGCCGATGCGGCCGAGAGATGTCGGTTCGCACGCTGGAGCGTGCGCATCGAAGCCCAACCACACTCCACCGCTCAATGCTTGGGCAAGACCACCGGCAACCCGCGCGTCAGAGGTGAAGGTTCCGTTGGTCGCCTCAGCGCAGGGACCGTCCTGTGTCGCGATCCAGACGCGGCGCCCCGACCCGTAGTCGAACAGCGCCAGATAGGAGGATGCCGAGAGAACCAACCCGCAGGGCCGGATCACCCCTGCGCTCCGACGCACCAGCCGCAGGTCGTCCCGCACTCGCTCACGTCCGCCGTCCAGCCGCACCGAGGCGGTCAGCTGATAGGGCGGCCCCGGCGCGGCCACGACGGTTGGGGTGGGCCCGTCGGACAAGGAGCGGACGGCATACCGGCAGACCGTGACCGCCGAGGGGATGTCGGGTGGAACGAGAGCGTCGGCGAGATCGAACCCGACCGGTGGCTCGGGCACCTCCGAGGCTTCCCACGCGACGGGGCAACCCGACGCGTCCACGGCGACTTGCTGCTGCATCGTGGGTTGCATCACGGCTGAGCCCCTCGCCGAGCTCACCGCCCCGCTCGCCACCACACGGGTCGGCCCGGGCCGACTCGACGGGTCTTCGAACGCGCTCACCGATGCGGAGGGCCGCGTGACAACCTGCGAGCCCACGACGAGCGCCAAGACGGTCAACGCCGACCCGCCCGTCGCCAGTACCCCACAACGCACCCGCCGCCGCCGACCCACCTCGGCCGCCACGGCGTCGAAGTCCACGCCGACCCCTGCCATCGGCCCCGACGACTGCAGCCGCCTGATCAGGCCCTCGTCATCGATCTCCGTCATCGGGTCAGCACCTCCCTCAGCTTGGCCAGCCCGCGGGCCGCCTGACTCTTGACCGTCCCTTCGGAACACCCGAGGATCTCGGCGACCGACTCGACCGACAGGTCCTCGACATAGCGCAGCACGACGACCCGTCGCTGCCCGGGCGGCAGGGTCGCGAGCGCCTTCGTGAGCGTGAGCCGGTCGTCGAGCGCGTCGGTCGCGGACGGCATACCGCCGCTGGCCGCCGCGCCCGGCTCGGGGAGCACGTCGGTCGGGACCTCGCCGCGCCAGCGCCGCCGCCACCAGGATGCGTTGAGCCGCACCATGACGGTTCGCACGTAGGCCTCCGGGTTTCCGTCACGCACCCGCTCCCAATGTGGCCACGTCCGGGCGAGCGCGGACTGGACGAGATCGCGGGCCAGGTGGGTGTCACCGGTCAGCAGGTATGCCGTGTGGACCAGTCGCGGGGACCGGGCGACCACGAACTCGCGGAAGCCGTCCGGCTCAGCCAGGCTCACGGCATACCCCCTTCCAGACTGGTCAACCCGGTATGCCGCGCCCGGGGTTGCCTGCCCTCAGCCAACGACCAGCGGCATCCTCGTAGGCATCCGGCCTTCGCAGTCGACCCCGAGGACTCGGGCAGGTCAAGCACCGATCATCGCCCGACAGCGTCTGCCGGGACGATGGGTGGGCGGTGACGAGGCGGAGTCGCTGGGCTCACGCCACCGGCGCCGGGGGGTCAAATGGAGCGGGGCCGGCCTGGGCGTCCGTGGTGGGTGCCGCCCACGCAGGCCGCCCCGTCGCGATGCCGGCTTTGGCCAACAACTCACGGGCCTGCTGGGCGACCTTGTGCTCGGTGAGGATCTCGAACTTGCTCGGGACGATCCGGCTCACCGAGGTGAAGTCCCGCTGGCCGCGGGTGGCGGCATACCCGATGGCAGCCCAGACCGCCCCGAAAACCGCGCCGAACAGCATCGTCGACACCACTTGCGCGAACACGCTCGTCGACGTGGTGAACAGCGAGAAGATCACGCCGACAAAGAGCCCAAGCCACAAGCCCGACAACGCGCCACCCATGAGCACCCGGCCCCAGGTCAGCCGCCCAGTGACCCGCTCCAACTGTCGGAGGTCGGTGCCGACGATGAGGCAGTTCTGGACCGGGAACCCGGCGTCCGAGAGCGCGTCGACGGCGCGTTGCGCCTCGGGGTAGGTGTCGAACACGCCGATCGACAGGGGGTAGTCCAGGGCGAGGGCGCCGAAGGGGACTCGGCCAGGCTGAGTGCTCATGGCTCCAGTCTCACACGGGTATGCCGCCCGGCGGCCCCCCAACGGCCCTCGGCGGCCTCCTCAGCCGCCGGCCGACGTCGCGGCTCGGCGCACCGCACTCACCCGGGCGTCCACGACCCGTCGCAAGACAGGAGCCGCGAGTGACCCGAACCGGCCGAGCGCCCCCATCGCCGCACCGGGGTAGACGGCGAAGGTGCCCCGATCGATCGCCCGCACGATTGCTCGAGCCACCTGCTCGGGTGGCAGCGGACGCACCGTCCCGGCGATGGCCGCGGTCTCGGCCGGCTTGATCCGGTGCTCCTGTTCCAACATCGGCGTGTCCACGTCGGGCGGATAGACGCAGGCGACGTGCACGGCATACGGAGTGAGCTCGTCACGCAACGCCTCGAACAGCCCGCGGACCGCGAACTTCGCTGCGCCGTATGCCGTATATCCGAAGACCCCGACCAGCCCCGCCCCTGAGCTGATCCCCACGATGCTGCCGGTGCGCCGGGCGACCATCGACGGGGCGACGGCGCGCACGGCGTAAAGGGTCCCGAAGTAGTCCACCTCGATCATTCGCCGGAAGACTTCGTCGGGGATCTCGAGGAAATGCCCCGGGTGGGTCTGCCCGGCTGAGGTGACGAGGACGTCCACCTCCCCGAGGCGCGCCACGGCCCGGGTGTATGCCGCCGCCACCGCCTCCGCATCCGCCACGTCGACGGAGTCGGTGGCCACCTCGATCCCCTTGTCCTGCAAGGACGTTGCGGCCGCGGCAAGCTCATCCTCGCCGCGCGCCCACAGGGTCAGGCGCGCCCCTCGACGCGCCAACTCCGAGGCCGTCGCCAAGCCGATGCCGCTGGAACCGCCGGTGACCAGGGCGTGGGCGCCCTCGAGTCGGGTCATGCCCGGAGGTTATCGCCGGGCGGGCAACAGGGTCGGTGCTTCAGCCCTTGAGCTTGTAGTCCTCCAGGAGACGGCGACCGATGATCATCTTCTGGATCTCCGCCGTGCCCTCACCGATGAGCAGCATGGGGGCCTCGCGGTAGAGCCGCTCGATCTCGTACTCCTTGGAGTAGCCGTAGCCGCCGTGGATTCGGAAGGACTGCTCAACGACGTTGGCGCAGTTCTCGGCGGCGAGGTACTTGGCCATGCCGGCCTCGAGGTCGTTGCGCTTGCCAGCGTCCTTGAGCCGGGCGGCCTTGACCATCATCTGGTGACTGGCTTCGACCTTGACGGCCATGTCGGCTAGGCGGAAGAGGATGCCCTGGTGTTCGGCGATCTTCTTGCCGAAGGTCTCGCGCTGCTGGGCGTAGCGGATGCCCAGCTCGAAGGCCCGCATCGACAGCCCGCAGGCGCGCGCGGCGACGTTGACCCGGCCGACCTCGACGCCGTCCATCATCTGGTAGAAACCCTTGCCGGGCACGCCACCGAGGATCTGGGCGTCGGTCGTGCGGTAGTTCTCGAAGACCAGCTCGGTCGTGTCGACGCCCTTGTAGCCCATCTTCTCGATCTTGCCCGGGACGGTGAGTCCCGGTGCGGTCTGGCCGAATCCACTCTCCTTCTCCACCAGGAAAGTGGTCATGTTCTTGTAGACCGAATCGGCACCGGTGTCTGTGCGGACGAGGACGGCGACGAGGTTGCTCGACCCACCGTTGGTGAGCCACATCTTCTGGCCGTTGATGACCCATTCCGCCTCGCCGCCATCGCCCTGACGGACTGCCTTGGTCTTGATCGCCGAGACGTCCGAGCCGAGCGCCGGTTCACTCATCGAGAACGCCCCACGAACCTCGCCGGTCGCCATCCGCGGCAGGTAGCGCTGCTTTTGCTCCTCGGTCCCGTGCTGCAGCAGCATGTAGGCGACAATGAAGTGGGTGTTAATGATGCCGCTGACCGACATCCAGCCGCGGGCGATCTCCTCGACGCACAGCGCATAGGTCAGCAGGCTCTCCCCCAAGCCGCCGTACTCCTCGGGGATCATCAGCCCGAAGATCCCCATCTCCTTCATCCCGTCGACGATCTGCTGAGGGTATTCGTCACGGTGCTCCAACTCGGTCGCCACCGGGATGATCTGCTCATCGACGAACTCCTTGACGAGCTTCAGCAGTTCCTTCTGGTCGTCGGTCAGTCCGTCGGTGGTCTGCAAGCGGGACATGGTTACCTCGCGGGTCGGCTGTGGGAGCAGTGGCTAACCACCGAGTATGCCGCCCGCCCACGGCCCTCGCTTCAGTGCCAGCGTGTGAGCCCGGGCACCTCGGACGACCGGGCTCGGGGCCGATCCGAGAATGCGAGCCTCGGCTCAGCCCTGCGCCCCGCGCAACCGAGCGAACTGCGCGTGGAACTCCTCGAAGGCGGCATACGCCCGCGGCCCGTAGACCGTCCCAGGCCCGCCGTTCATGAGGATGGCGACACCGATGGCCTCGGCGGCCTCCTCCAACGAAGCGCCCGCGCGAGCCGCGCCGCGCGCGTGCGACGCGATGCAACCGTCGCACTGCTTGCTCACCGAGATGCCGAACGCGATGAGCTCTTTGTGCTTGGTCGACAGGACGCCGTCGCCGAGAGCCGCCTTGTGGGTGTGGGCGAACCCCTCATAGACACCGGGGATCTTCTCGCGCAGCGCAGCTGTCTCGTTGCGCAGTCCGTCAAGGACGTCCTTGCCGTGGCTCATCTCGTCTCCTTCGGCGCGTGGGCGACACCTCCGACCATAGTCGGGACCAAGCCGGTATGCCGCCCCCGCACCAAAGGTGCTAGCTCACCAGGGCTGTCCGACGCCCGTCTTCTTGGCCTTCGGCGGCCCCTCCAGCGTGGGCCGCTGAGAGAAGTCCGCGTCCACGAGACCCTTGATGAGGGCCTTGTGGAGGTCGGCCCGGGAGCCGGTCGGGTTGGCCGCCAACGCCTTGAGGAAGTAGTACGTGAATGCTCCGCTGGCGCGGCCGTCGAAGGTGGCATCGGCGGATGTCTGGTCCGATCGGCACCCGGCATACAGGACCGGTCGCCCACCGGCAGGAATGGTCTTCACAAGTTCTGTGGTTGTGAACCTGGTCGTGGTGGCTTGGATGGCCTTGAGCCCTTTGAGCGTCGGCGGTGGGACGAACCGCGGGCGGCGCCCCGACAACAGGTCCTCGGCACGAAGTCCGTCGCCGGAGTGGCAGGTGTCCAGGAATGCCTCCATGAGGACGCCCTTGGGCAGCTTGCCGAAGAGGATCCGCAGTTCGTCGTCGACGATGACGGTGTCGGTGTCCCATTGGTCGCCCTTCTGGGCGATGTCGTGACACGCGAATGCCTCGTCCACGCCGTCGGGCTCGGGTTTGCCTGCGTCACCGTCCGTGTCGGGGACCTGGGTGCCGTGGCTGGAAAACGAGAAGACGATGTGGTCGCCCTCTTTGGCCGTTTCGACGAGCCTGGTCAGAGCGCCCATGACGTTCGCCTTCGTGGCCTGGGCATCGGTGAGCACTGTGACCGCTCTCGGGGCGAAGCCGCGCTTGCGCAGCATGGCCGCCATGTCGTTGGCGTCGTTGACGCATCCGTTGAGCCAACTGGCCATCGGGAGGTGGGCGAATTGGTTGATGCCGACGCAGAGCGCGCGTTTGGCCATGGGAGAGACCTCTTTCTGTTGTGGTGGGTTGTCGTGTGGCTAGACCCGCACGAGCCGGGCGTCCGGCCGGGCGTAGATGACGTAGGACAACCAGGTGGCGTCCCCAGACGCGCGCGCCTTCTGTCGAGCTGCCGCGGCGGCATCGGCGACCGTCGCACCCCCAAGCAGGCGCGTGTAGAGCTCGGTGACGAAGTCGTGCGCAGGCGTGTCGTGGATGGACCAGAGAGCTGCCACGTATGCCGCGGCGCCCGTCGCGAGGAACGCCTTGGCGAAGCCTCCTGATCCGGTGAGCTGATCACCACCGCGGCCGAGCTGGCAGGCGTTGAGGACCACCAGCGGTCCGGTCCCGTCGTCGCGACGCAGTTTGGCGTTTTGCTCGACGGCCCTGGCGGTGAGGTAGCGCAACTTCTCCACGCCCCCCGCGCCTGTCGCTCGGGTGAGGACGAGCTTCGCTGAGCTGCTGTCCAGCGGGTCGGCAACCCCGTGACCCGAGAAGTGCAGGAGGTCGAAGTCGCCGCCGCGCAAGAGGGTTCGTACCGCCGACTCGGTGCCATCCAGAGGTTTCGCGCCCAACTGCTGCTCGAGGAACTCGGCCTCCAGCGCCCCTCCGGCTCCCGGCGACGCAGACCCGGCCTGGTCCGGACACAGGACGCGCACCCTCCCGGGCCGGGCGCGCAACGTCGCTTGGGGATAGCCGTCGAAGGGCCAGCGCAGCAGACCCAACTGACCCAAGAACATCGGGGCCTTCTGCCGCTGTCCCTTGGGCGGCTTGAGATGCACCAGTTCCCAGGGGACGTCGGGCTCGTCCGCCCTCAAGACGACGGGCGCCAGTTTGGCGCGGTTGGCCCACAACAGAGCGCGCAGCTTCTCGGGGAAGAGTTGGTCGAACAGCTCTGCTCCCACGTCCTGCAGCGCCGCCAGGTATGCCGCCCCGGCCCCGTGGTCGTCCCACGCCCGTTTGACGTCGGCCAAGGTGGCCGCGATGTAGTCGGACCGGCGGCGCAGCGACAGCGACTCGAACCGTTCGCTGATGCCCAGCCGGGGGCAGCTGACGACATAGAGAAACTTGGTGTCGTCGCCGATCCGGGCCTCCTGGACCTGGATGGTGAAGTAGTCCTCGAAGTCGGGTTGATGTCCGATCGGGGCGTTGGCCGTCGCGGACGACGTGGCGCCGTCGTGAGTCGGCATGAAGGTCTGCGCACCTGCCGGCCTCGGTGCAGTTGGCTGGGTGGCGTCGGCAACCCTGGAGTCGGCCATGCTCCGCCCCCGGTCGGTCCCCCCGTCCGCAGCTTTGGCAATCGCGGTGACCGCGAGCGACTTAAGCCACTTGACGCCGTCCTGCACGACGACCGTCACGGTGACCGGACCGGCCTCTTGGGCAGCCACGAAGAATTCCAGCTCCGAACTTCCCCCGCCCGCCGGCAACTGGAAGGTGTCCGTGGCAAATTCGCCGAGCTGATCCTGCGCCACTCCGACGAGAGCGTTGGCGGTGGCCGCGACGTTCACGAGGAGCGGGTGATCGGTTGGTGCCGTGAAGGTGCCGCCACTGCTGGCCGCCCCGGCTTCGGCCTGTAACTGCCTGCGGGACAACGAGACTCGAAGCGGTGCTGGCACGCAGACACGAGGCGTGGCGGTCATCGAGGCAAGGATGTGAGCCTCGGCGGTGTCAGCGACTGCGGGCCCGGGGGCGGGTGGGGCGGGTGCTGGCGACGGTGACGGTGGTGGGGGCGGAGCGGGGACCGGCACCGGAGGCGCTGGAGGCTTCGCGCCTGTCGGTTCACCATCCAGCAGGAGGATCTCACCGTCCATCGTGGAGAAGTCGATGCCCCGGATGAGCGGCTTGGCATGTTGCCCGTGACCGGGATCGACGTCCCCGGGCGGCTCGGCACCACTTGACTCAGGTCCGCCCGGGGGGTCCGCTTCATCCGGGGGGTCCGCTTCATCCGGGGGGTCCGCCTCGTCCAGTGGGCCGGCTTCGGCGGCCTGAATGCGGTCGAACAACCAGACCCGCATCCGCTCCACGAACTGCGCTTGAAGGAAGTAGTTTCCGTGGTAGACGCCGTCGTTGGAACCGAAGTCGAACGTGTCTGCCACGAATCCGCCGCCGACCGCGTCGTCGATCGACCCCATCGAGTCGCAATCGACGACCAGATCGTTGTCGCCGCGGAACACCTGGTCAACCAGGCCCTCGGCCAGCCGGACCGCCAACTCCTTCGGAAACTCAGCCGGGCGGTGACTGCCGTCACCGAGGGTGACGTGGAAGTTGCTCTTGGCGACGAACCACGGTGTGCCTGGCTCTGGCTGGCCAGGTTGGGTCTGGTTGATCCCGCTCATGAACTTCCCGCCCGGTCGCATTGCGGCCAGCCCGGGCACCCCGTCCTCCTCCACGGCATAGGCACCGAGATACTTGACGAGCGCTCCGAGACCTCTAATGACCCCGCCGACCAGTGCGGCGACGGGCGCGGCGCCCGGCATACCGGCGAGCACGCCCGCACCGACCATGGTGAGGTTGGTCGTCATGTCGATGAGGTCGTACCAGCGGTCCGTGTCCGCCAGGTGGGTCCCGTTGTTGGTCGCGGCCACGAACACCGCCTTGTCGACCCGGCCATCCCAGCCGGAGCCGGGCAAGACGTACTCCGCGAAACTGCGCGTCGTCAAACCACCCCGGCTGTGGGTGATGACGTCGAAGGTCACCCCGCCGGTCACCGACGAAACTCGCCCGAGCAGGTCGGTGGCGTTGACGAGCGGGTCGACCGAGAGGGTCGGGTGGTCGAACCCGATCACCGCGTCATAGGTGTCCAATGCCTCCCGCAGGAATGCCGCGCCATCCGCCGACACGGCCATCGAGCCGAACGCGCTCAGCGTCGAGGAGAAGGTGCCGTGGATGAACAGCAGGATCCGCAACGGCCGATCGTTGGGCAGGCCGATCTGGTCGAGACGGTCGACGGTCATCCACGTTCCCGGGTCCGGCTGCCTGACATGGACGATCCCCGGTCGGACGTTGCGTTCGAGGAACCCGACAGCGTGGCCGATCAGGAACGGCGCCGCGAACTTCATCACGACGACCCGCACCGCGCCCGAGAGTAGGTCACCGAACAGCCCCCGAGTCCGTGGCCCGCTGGCCAGCTCCAGCCCGCGCTCGCTACGTCGCTGTCGGTATGCCGCGTCGCTCACCGCCAGGTCGATGTCGAAGCGCACCGCCCGCTTCTCGCCCGGCAGACCTTTGGTCCGGGTCTTCCGCCCGGCCTCGGTCGACAGGTGCCAGGAGTAGCACCCGTCCTGCTCAACGAGGACGACCGCGTCCTGTTCGGCATCGACGTCCAGCGACATGGTGAGTTTGCCCGGGCCCGCGGACGCTGGGTCACGGTCGAGGCCTCGGGTCTTCTTCGGGGCGAGCGTGAACTCGTCGACCTTCTCGAAGTCGTTGTCCCGCAAGGCATCCAACAGGATTGCGTGGGTGTCGACGGCGCCTAGTTCGCGGTCCTTGCGCGGCGCCGCCACACCGACGGTATGGGTGCTGGGATAGGTCACCTGCAGTCCGCTAACGCCAAGACTCCTGTGCGGCACGTCTGCTCCTTCGCATCGGGGAGAACGACAACTCCCAGCCTCTCGCGGTGAAGAGCGCTTGAGAAGAGATCTGGATACATCTGCGAGCCGCACGAGTCGCCGCCGGCTAGTGCCCTGGCAAGAAACCGGTTGCCGATCGCCGCCTTTGCCGGGAGGCTGGGACCCGAGCGCACGGCATACCGGCGCGATCACACCCGACCGAGTACGACCGCAACTGCCTCGCCGAGGCGGCCGAGGTCGAGGAGGAGGACCAACATGTCACGCACCGTCTCGGGTGCCCTGGGCAACCCTCCCCTTCTCACCACGGAGTTCACTCGTGTCACGTCCCGAATCACCCGACGAACCAACGCAGTTCGCGTTCGACTCACAGCCTGACGCCCCGCCGGAGGGCGATCGCTGGTCCACCTGGGACGGCGCCTCCCACGGGCCTGGGCCGCGACCGGCCTGGGTCATCACCGACCTTGGTGCCGTCGACGCCGACCTCGGCGTGCTCAAGACCGGCAAGGAGGCGGACGTCCACGTCGTCCGACGCTGGGTCCCGGGCGACCCGTCGCGCGACGTCTTCCTCGCGGCAAAGCGGTTCCGCAGCAGTAAGCACCGGATGTTCCATCGCGATGCGGGCTATCTGGAAGGGAGGCGGGTGCGCCGATCACGGGAGAACCGCGCGATGGCCAGGCGCACCGACTTCGGCAAGGAGATGATCTCGGGACGATGGGCGTTCGCCGAGTTCGAGACCTTGGGTGCCCTGTGGACCGAGGGGCTGCCGGTGCCCTACCCCGTTCAGTTCGATGGGACCGAGATCCTCATGGAGTTCATCGGGGCCGATGGGCAAGCGGCGCCGCGCCTTGCCGATAGCCGCCCAGCGACCGAAGACCTGGCCGGACTCTTCGCCCAGGCTGAGGAGACGATGGTGCGCCTCGCCGAGCTGGGGTGGGCGCACGGGGACCTGTCGCCCTTCAACGTCCTGCTCGACGGGGATCGCCTCGTCGTCATCGACTGGCCGCAGATCGTCGACGTCATCGGCAACCCACACGGCTTCGAGTTCCTCGAACGCGACGCCCGCACCATGGCCGCGTGGTTCACCCGGCGCGGGTATGCCGTCGACCCCGACGAGCTCTTCGCCCGCCTTCTCGGGGCCGCCACCGCCCGCTGGTGACGGGTCGACGCCGAAATCCTCACACCCGCCGATGACTTCCACGCGGGCAACCCCCGGGTGACCCGAAATCCTCACACCCACCGACGACTTCCACGCGGGCAGCCCCCGGGAGGCCCGAAACCCTCACACCCGCCGACGATCTCCCAGGGGATGGGACCCAGCACCGTATGCCAGTCAGTCTGACGCGTCCCGGGGGGCGTCGTCCGGTCGAGGAGGCTGTCCGGCACCGGGACTGGCCGGGCCGTCGTCTGGACTGCCCTTCCCGCCATCCGTAGGAGGACGCAACCGCTCCTCGCGGCGCTTGAGGTCGGCCTCCCATTGCTGGAGGAGGCGTTCCTTCTCCGGGTCGCCCCGATCCAGGTGTCGCATGAAGTGAGGGTCGTCCTCTGGGGCTATCGGGCGACCGACCGGTCGCTGACGGACCCCAGACCCGCCCGATTGGGTCATGCGCGGCCCGAAACCACCGCCCCCCGGCGCCCCATCCCGAGGCCGACCCGCGACCAACCACGAGATCCCGCCGACGATAGGGACGATGATGATGAGGGCGATCCAGCCGAACTTAGGCAGGTTGCGCACGCGGGACTCGTCGGTCTGGATGCAGTCGACGAGGCAGTAGACGAGCAAAGCCAGCTCCACAACGACCGGCAGGAACCGGATCACCACGCACCTCCCACATACGCTCGATGGTCCTGTCAGCGTAACCCGAGACCCAGCAGTCGGGTGACACACTCCCCAACGAGGGGACGGCATACCCTGCTGTCGTGGAGCTGACCCGCAGAGCCGCCGTCCGAGCGGGCCTGGGAGCTGTGAGCGCGGCCCTGCTCAGCGGGTGCGCGACGGGCTCCCTGCTGGGCGGGTCACCGGCAGGTGTCGTCGCCACGGACGGTGCCCTTACCACCTCCCATTGGCCCGGCGGCAACCCGCGATGGGCGCTGTGGCGCCCCGACCCCGCGCAGGTGCCAGCACCTCGACTCGTCGTCGCACTCCACGGCAGGGCGGGGCGGTCGGCGACGCGGCATACCTCGGGCTGCCCGACCACGTCGCTCGGCTGGGGCTCGCGGTGGCGGCCGTCGACTGCGGCGGGTCTTACTTCCACGCTCGCCGGGACGACTCGGACATCGGCGCCCTGATCATCAACGACCTGCTCCCGGTGTTGCGGGCCCAGGGGTTGTCCCCGAAGCCGGTGCGGTTGCTCGGCTGGTCGATGGGGGGTTACGGCGCGCTGTGGCTCGCCATCCGACACGGCGCGACGGTGGTCGGCGCTGTCGGCGGGATGAGCTCCGCGCTGTGGACCTCGCCTGGAGCAAGCGCGCCGGGCGCCTTCGACAACCGGGAGGACTTCCTCGCGCACGACGTCTTCGCGCGCGCCTCGGCCCTGGCCGGTATGCCGGTGCGCCTGGACTGCGGCGCCTCCGACCCGTTCATCGCAGCCAACCGAGCCTTCGCCACGCTCGTCCCCCACGCCGTCGTCACGTTCGATGCAGGCGGGCACGACGACGCGTACTGGCGACCACACGGCATACAGCAACTGGAGTGGTTCGCGCAGACCCTGCCCGCCTAGCGACGCCGCCTCAGCCGAGGAGGTCGATCTCCGCGCGGGTGGCCAGGACCTTCTCAGCCATCGTCACGTGCAGGTGCTCGACGAGCTTGCCCTTGTAGGTCGCCACACCCTTGCCCTCGGCTATCGCCGCGTCGAACGCCTCGATGAGACCGCGCGCGTCGGCCACCTGCTCGTCGCTCGGTGAGAACGCCGCATTGCACGGCCCGACCTGGTCGGGGTGGATGAGGGTCTTGCCGTCGAAGCCCATGGCGCGCCCCTGGGCGCACTCGGCGGCAAACCCCTCGGGGTCGCGCACGTCGTTGTAGACCCCATCGATGATGACCAGGCCGGCTGCCTTGGCCGAAAGCACGGCAAGAGCCAGCGCGGGGACGATCGGTGCGCGACCCTTGTGGTGCTCGGCGTCCAACTCCTTGACCAGGTCGTTGGTGCCCATGACAAGCACCGCGAGCCGGTCGGAGGCGTCGGCGATCCGGCCGACGTCGAGGATCGACCGAGGCGTCTCGATCATGGCCCAGAGCTTGGTCTGTTTGGGCGTCTTGTACCGCTCCATCTCGCGGACGAGGTCGTGAACTTCCTTGGCGGAGTTGACCTTCGGAACGAGGATGCCGCTAGGGCCGGCCTTGCAGGCCGCCATCATGTCCGGGTAGTGCCACTCCGTGCCCAGCGAGTTGACCCGGATGATCAGCTCCTTGCGGCCGTATTCGCCCGACGCCACAGCGGCGCACGCAGCGTCGCGGGCGGCCTCTTTCGCGTCGGGCGCAACCGCGTCCTCCAGATCGAGGATGAGCGCGTCGCACGCGATGGTCTTGGCCTTCTCCAGCGCCCGCGGGTTGGACGAAGGCATGTAGAGGACCGACCGACGGGGCCGGTGTCGGCTGGCGTTCTTCTTCGCGTGTGGCATGTCGGGCTCCTAAGTGGCCGAAGTCGTGGGGCTGGCTTGGGACGTGCAGGTATGCCGGTCAGCCAGCGACCGGCGCGTCTGCCGGATCGGGGACGGCATACAGGGCGGCGAGTTCGGGATCAGTCTTGGCCAGGCGCTCGGCCAACTCAAGCATGACCAGGCACTGCTTGAGGCTGGCGTCGTCCTCCATCTTGCCGTCGAGCATGACGGCGCCGGTCCCGTCGCCCATGGCAGCAACGACCCGTCGGGCGTGGGCGACGTCGGCGGCCGACGGGCTGAACACCTTCTTCCCGATGGCGATCTGGGCCGGGTGCAAGGACCAGGCGCCGACGCAGCCGAGCAGGAAGGCATTGCGGAATTGGTCCTCGCACGCTACGACGTCCTTGATGTCGCCGAAGGGGCCGTAGTACGGGAAGATGCCGGCCATCGCGCAAGCGTCAACCATCCTGGCAATCGTGTAGTGCCAGAGATCCTGCTGGTAGATCGTCCGCTCGGCCGCGATGTCGCCGCCAGGCGGGTCTTGGCGCACGAGGTAGCCGGGGTGACCCCCGCCGACCCGGGTCGTCTTCATCCGACGATCTGCGGCCAGGTCGGCCGGCCCGAGCGACAGACCCTGCATCCGCGGGGACGCGAAGCAGATCTCCTCGACGTTCGCCATCCCCCGAGCCGTCTCGAGGATGGCGTGGATGAGGATCGGGCGGGACAGCCCAGCCTTGGCCTCGAGCTGGGCCAGCAGGCGGTCGACGTAGTGGATGTCTTCAGGGCCTTGGACCTTGGGAACCATGATGACGTCGAGCTTGTCGCCGATCTCGGTCACCAGCGTCGTGAGGTCGTCGAGCACCCAGGGGCTGTCCAGGGCGTTGACGCGGGTCCACAACTGGGTGAGGTCGCCGAAGTCGGTCGCCTTGCCGATCGCGACCAGCCCAGCCCGGGCGGCCTCCTTGTTGTCGGCCTTCACTGCGTCCTCGAGGTTGCCCAGGAGCACGTCGACGGTCCCCACCATCTCGGGGATCTTCGCCGCCATCTTGGCGTTGCTCGGGTCGAAGAAGTGGATGACCCGCGACGGGCGGGCCGGCACGGCGCGCATCGGCATGGGGGCACCGACGGCCAGGGGGGCGTAGAAGTCCTTGGGGTGGCGCATGGCGCTCCTTCACAGGCGATGAGCGACGCCTGGCCGGTTCGGCCCAGGGTCCACTGCGACGCTAGCAGCGCGGCATACCCCACCGGTATGACGCGGGCCACGATCAGGCTCGCACCCGCATACGATGGCGCCTATGTCTGTCGCCGCGCCGCCCACCCAGGATGCCCTCCTCAGCGCTCTCGCTACGGTCAACGACCCCGAGATTCGTAAGCCGGTCACGGAGCTGGGGATGGTCAAGTCAGTCACGGTCGATGAGTCCGGGCACGTTGCCCTTGAGCTCTACCTCACCGTCGCGGGCTGCCCGATGAAGGACACCCTGCGTCGGGAGACCGCCGACGCCCTCCTGAGGGTGCCCGGCGTGGTCTCAGTCGACGTGTCACTCGACGTGATGAGCGACGAGCAGCGCGCCGCCCTGCGCACCCAGTTGCGCGGCGGCGTGGCCGAGCGGGAGATCCCGTTCGCCAAGAGCGGCTCACTGACCCGGGTGTATGCCGTTGCCTCCGGCAAGGGCGGCGTCGGCAAATCATCGGTCACCGTCAACCTCGCCGCCGCGTTGGCCGCCGAAGGGCTCAAGGTCGGTGTGGTCGATGCCGACGTCCACGGCTTCTCGATCCCTCGAATGCTCGGGGTCACCGGACGCCCGACCCAAGTCGACGACATGATCTTGCCCCCCGTCTCGCACGACGTGAAGGTCATTTCGATCGGGATGTTCGTCCCCGGCAACCAGCCGGTCGTCTGGCGCGGCCCGATGCTGCACCGGGCACTGCAGCAGTTCCTCGGCGACGTGTTCTGGGGCGACCTGGACATCCTGCTCCTCGATCTGCCGCCGGGCACCGGCGACATCGCGATCTCGATCGGTCAACTCGTGCCCACGGCCGAAATCCTCGTCGTCACGACCCCTCAGCAGGCGGCCGCCGAGGTGGCCGAGCGGGCGGGTTCGATCGCCATGCAGACCCATCAGCGCGTCGTGGGCGTCGTCGAGAACATGGCCTGGTTGGAGTTGCCCGACGGATCGCGCCAAGAGATTTTCGGCTCCGGTGGCGGTCAAACCGTGGCGGACTCGCTGACTCGGCTGATCGGAGCTCCCGTGCCGCTGCTTGGTCAGGTGCCCATCGACGCGGACTTGCGCGAAGGCGGCGATTCGGGAACTCCCGTCGTGCTCAGCAACCCCGACTCCCCTGCCGCCGTCGTCCTACGGGCGGTGGCGCGCACCCTCGCCCAACGCTCACGCGGGTTGTCAGGTCGCTCGCTCGGGGTCAGCCCGCTCAAGCGCTGATCGCGCCGCCGGTGCCCTCCGCACCGGAGCACTGGTCAAGTCGCGTCAGGGTCCCACGGGGTCGGCTTCCCCGGGTCGTATGCCGCGCCGGACGGCGGGCCCTCCGGTGCCCAAACGCGCGTGTCGGCGGGGGTCTGAACGTCGTTGGTCCCGGTGTCCATCAGCGCCTCACGGACGATCCGGCGAGGGTCGTATTGGCGCGGGTCGTATTGTCGCCAGTTGACGTCGTCGAAGTCCGGGCCGAGTTGCTCCTTCAGCTGGGCGCGCGCGCCGTCAGCCAACGTCTTCAGCTGGCGCACGCTGCGGGCCAGCTTCGCGGCATACACGGGCAGTCGCTCCGGGCCGAGGACGATCACGGCGACCATGGCCAGGACGATGACTTCCCACCCATTGATGTCGAACACCGGTCTCGCCTCCTTCGCCGCGGGGTACGGTCGGTAGAACAGCTCGGGCTAACTCGAGGCCTGCAGGGTCAGGGTAATCTCCACGGTCTGGCCCTCGCGCCGGACTGTGAGTCGCACTGTATCGCCCACGTTCTTGGCCCGGATCGCGACGACCAGCTGGTTTGCCCCCGCCACCTTCTTGCCCTCGAACTGCACCACGACATCACCGTCCTGCAAACCTGCGGACTCGGCCGCGGTCCCGGGAGAAACCCCTCCCGGAGCGGCGATCCGCGCGCCCTCACCGCCGTACTGACTGTCCAGTTTGACGCCGATGATGGGGTGTTCGGCCTTGCCGGTGGCGATGAGTTGCTGAGCCGTCTTGGCGGCCTGGTCGCTGGGAATGGCGAACCCGACGCCGATGTTGCCGCCCGAGCCCGATCCGGGGTCGCGAGCGATCGCCGAGTTGATCCCGACGACCCGTCCGGACATGTCCAACAAAGGGCCACCGGAGTTGCCTGGGTTGATCGCCGCATCGGTCTGGATCGCGTTGATGAAGCTGCGCTCGTCGCCGCCCACCGCAGTCACTGGCCGGTTGAGGGCCGAGACGATCCCGCTCGTCACGGTGGCTTCCAGACCCAGCGGGGCGCCGACGGCGATCACTCCGTCGCCGACGACGACATCGGCAGAACGGCCCCATTCCAAGGGGGTCAGGTCGATCTGATCGACGGCGAGCACGGCCAAGTCATACGACGCGTCCCGGCCGACGATCCGAGCCGGCAGTGTCGCCCCGTCAACGAACTCGATGGTGATCTCCCCGGCACCGGTGGCACCGGACACGACGTGGTTGTTGGTGAGGATGTGGCCGGCGCGGTCGATGACGAACCCTGACCCGTTGCCGGATGCGTCGGCGGTGTCGATCTTCACCGTCACCACAGACGGAAGGGCAGTTGCGGCGATCTTTGCGATGCTCCCGTCTGGACGGGTCGTCGCACCTGGAAGAGGCGCGGGCACCGGTGATTTGCCCTGCACGACAGCAATCCCACGGCCCACGAGCAGACTGCCGACGCCGCCGCCGATCAACCCCGCGACCAGGCCGACCACCGCAGCCAAGGCGATCATGCCCGCCCCCATTCCAGGGCGAGAAGGCGTCCGTGGCGAGGCTAGGTGAGGGGGCGGCGAAAGAGGTGTCATGACTGGGATCGTCGGCACCGGAGGTAATGGTGCTGACGGGACCGGCTGCCGTGGCGCGCGCGGGTGGTCAGCAGAAGGGGTGCCTCCAGGCGCGGCATACCCCTGCGCGAAGACCGCGCCACTGGGGGGCGGGGGGTAAGGGGTGGGGTGCAGAGCAGCAGTGGTCACCGGCTGGGTCGGCTGAGCCGACGGCGGCGCAGCTATCTGGTGCAGTTCCTGCGTGGCCTCGGGCCGTGGCACTTCGTCGGCGACCGGGACACCGGACTCGTGCCACTGGGGCAGCGGCAGACCCGCGCCCGGGTCGGCTGCCGGACGGTCGGGGTGCTCGATCATCGGCCGGTGGTCTCCATGGTGTACATCGTGGGCGGAGCGGAAGGCACCGTGGACCGGACAGTGGGCAGGCCAACCTGGCTCACGGGGAAGGACAACATCCCCGAGTATGCCGCCCCGAGGCCGTTGGCCACGCCCACCCGCGCGGGGACAGCCGGGACGACAGGCCCACTCACGGCCGCAACGGGCGATAACCCGACCGTCCAGGCCGCTGCGGCCGACGCCCCAGCCGCCAGGCCAGCGGCCAACGCGGCGCGGCGAGCGGAGCGGTGTCGTGGCGGATCAGCCGGGGACACGGTGGGCAGGCGCATCCCGCGAACGAGGAACGGCGCGGTCGGTATCGGGGGCGAGCTCTCTGGCAGCGTCCGCGTCAGGGCGGCTGCCGCGATGAACCGGGCGTTCGGGGTGGCATTGTTGCCCAGGCCCAGCAACAGGGCCTGCAGGCTCTCGGAAACGCACGGATCCGGAGCGCTGCGCAGGGACGCCAGTACCCCACGTTCCTGATCGACGGCATACCGGCAGTGTGCACACACGACAACGTGCCGATCCCAGGCCAACAACGCCGCTGCGGGCAGTCGGCGGTCGACGTAGGCGCTGAGTTGGTCGCCGAGGTGTCGGGACATCACGCTCCTTGGCCAGCGGCCGGGCGCAGTCGGCCCGGAAGGGCGATGCTGTGCCGCGCCGACCGGGCGAGGCTGGCGGCCGGTGCCGGGACGGCGACCCGGGCAGCGATGTCGCCGGTGGACTCGGCCGGGTTGGCGGAGGGGATGGCGCCGGGGGCCCGATGGGCGAGGGATTCGCGCAGGGCTGCACGCCCGCGGTGGATCCGCGAGCGCACGGTGCCGAGCTTGATGCCCAACGTGGCAGCGATCTCCTCGTAAGACAGTCCCTCGATGTCGCACAGAACAACCGCAGCGCGGAACTCCGGAGTCAGCGAATCCAGGGCCCGTTGAACATCGTCATCGAAGTGGGTGTCGGCGTAGACCTGCTCGGGGCCAGGCGCACTCGTAGCCATCCGGCTCGCTGCGTCGTCGGGCAGCGCATCGAAGCGAATCCGCTGCTTCCGGCGCATCTTGTCCAGGAACACATTCGTCGTGATCCGGTGCAGCCAGCCTTCGAAGGTACCTGGGGTGTAGGAGTTGAGCGAGCGGAAGACCCGGATAAAGACGTCGTGGGTGAGGTCCTCGGCGTCATGTGGGTTGCCGGTGAGCCGGTAGGCAAGCCGGTAGACGCGCGACGAATGCTGCGTGACGATCTCTTCCCAGGTAGGAGGCGTCCACCCATCCCCCTCGGCGGGGCTCGGGTCGCTCCCCGTGAGGGGACGGGTCAGGGTGTCGGTCACTACCTTGCGCCTTTCGCAGCGTGTGATGTCTGACGATTCTGCTGGCTCCAGGGTTCCCCGGGAGGCCATGCAATGACTGTGCCCTGCCTATGGAGTGGCCAACTATCGGGGTCGACCCTGGTATTCCACCGATCCGCCCCTGAGGACGGGGCCCGAGGAGACCAGTAGTCCGAGGGGTCGTGCGAGCTAGGGTTTCCGTCATGAGCGCCAACCGTGCGGCAAGTTGGACATATGCCGAGCAATTCATCACCGAGAGTCCCGTCGCCGAGGACGCCCGCGAGCGCGGACTTGCCCTCGGAGCTGTGCCGGTGGGCCAAGCCACGGGAGCCGCATTGCGGATGCTCGCCTCGGCCAGTGCCGCGAAGGCCGTCGTGGAGATCGGGACCGGCGCCGGGGTCTCGGGGCTCTGGTTGCTGTCCGGTATGCCGTCCGACGGCATCCTCACGACCATCGACGTCGACGCCGATCACCAGCGGGCCGCCAAGGAGGCCTTCGCGGCGGCTGGGGTTGCGCACCAACGAACCCGCGTCATCCTCGGACGTGCCTTGGACGTGCTCGCGCGGATGACCGACGCGGCATACGACATGGCTTTCGTGGATGGCGACAAGGACGAATACCCGGCCTACGTGCAGGAGGCGACCCGGCTGTTGCGCCGCGGAGGCGTGTTGGTCTTGGACAACATGCTCTGGCACGACCAGGTCGCCGACCCGGCCGCCCGCGACGACCGGACCCGGACCCTACGCGATCTGGGCAAGTCGCTACGTGAGGACGAGGCATTCGCGACCACGCTGCTGCCCGTGGGCGACGGGCTTCTGGTCGCCGTCAAGCGCTGATTCACGCGCGTTCCCAGCTCCGCTGTGGTGCCACAATGACAGCGGGCCCCCATTCCTCATGAGAACGGGGGCCCGCTGGTCGTCTCGTCAGGATCAACGCACTCCGTCGCACCCCTGGATCGCGTCGCGCAAGGCCGCCGCCTCGTCGGGGGTCATCTCCACGACAAGTCGCCCGCCACCCTCCAGAGGCATCCGCAGAACGATCCCGCGGCCTTCCTTGGTGACCTCGAGCGGACCATCTCCGGTCCTCGGCTTCATCGCCGCCATGGGTTCCCCTTCCTCGGAAACTCGTGCGCCGCAGGCCAGGGATTCGGCAGATTCACGACCCACGAACTGCGCCGGAGACCATTATCACGCGTCTACCATGCTCCGGCGAAATCGCCGTGCGGCACGATGGGGCCCATGACCGACGACCACGCCGTTGAGAACGCGCCTGTCCTGCTGCACATCACGGGCGGCATCGCGACCGTGACCTTCAACCGCCCCGATGCGATGAACTCGCTCGACCTCGCGACCAAAGACCTGCTCGTGTCGACCGTTCGTCAGGTGGCCGACGACCCCGCGGTGCGCTGCGTCGTCATCACTGGCAGTGGTCGGGCGTTCTGCGTCGGTCAGGACCTCAAGGAACACATCGCCGGGCTGATGGCCGGCGATGAGGGCCTGGGCGTGACCGTGACGAAGCACTACAACCCGGTCGCCGAGATGCTGGCGACGATGAACAAACCGGTCATCGCGGCGATGAACGGCGTGGCTGCCGGTGCGGGGGCCTCAATCGCCATGGGTGCCGACTTCCGGATCATGGTCGAAGGGGGCGGCATGAACCTCGCCTTCGCGGGGATCGCCCTGTCCTGTGACACCGGATCGTCCTTCTGGCTGCCTCGCCTGGTCGGCGTGGCCAAGGCCAAGGAACTGCTCCTGCTTCCCCGCACTCTGTCGGCCGCCGAATGCCTGGAGTTGGGGCTGGTCACCAAGGTCGTCACCGTGGACGACTTCGCGGGCGAGGTCGCCGCCCTCGCCGCGAAGCTTGCCGCCGGACCGACCCTCGCCTATGGGGCGATGCGCCGAGCAGTCGCCTACAGCGCCACCCACGACCTTGCGGATGCACTGGCCTTCGAGAGCGAGCTCATGAATGCCACCGGAGCGGCCAAGGACCACCGGGTCGCCGTCGATGCGTTCCTGGCCAAGCAGAAGCCGGTCTTCGAAGGTCGGTGATCTCGGCCGGAGCCGCTAGGGCGCGAAGTCGACCGGCGGCGTGAACAGCCACACCACGGAGATCCATTTCCACTGCAGCCAGAGGAACACGACCGCCAGGACAATGGCGCGGGCCATGGTGGGAACGCCGCGCCCGCGCCCTCGGATCCCGGCCACGCCGAGCATGACCGCGAGGTAGGGGAACATCGGCAGAAGGTAGCGCGCCGTGCTGGTTCCAGGCGTCTGCACTGTGATGACGTATGCCGCGTAGGCCACCGGCCAGATCCGCAGCTCGGGTCCGAGTCGCGCGGCCCAGGGCCCCGCCACACCAACAATAAGCAGCGCAACGGTGACACCAAACAACCACGGGGTCCAGTTGCCCACGTAGTAGCGCGGGATCGAGAACCAGGGTTCCAGGAACCGCACCCGCCCCGTGAGCGACCATGCTCCCATGGTGTCGACGTATGCCGAACGCTCGCCGGTGGCCAGCCAGGCGATGCCCGGCCAGAGCAGACCGGCAACTCCGCAGCCCACCAAGCTGGTCAGGGCAGCGACGCGCTCACCTCCCACGAGCGGGTCGATGTCGCGCCTGCGCCAGCGGATCCAGACGGCTGCCAACGTCACCACGCCCAGTGGCAGCGCAATCGGTCGGGTGACGCCGATGACAAGGGCCAGTCCCGTTGCCGCAAGCCACCGTCGACGGGTGATGGCCAACAAGTAGCCGCAGAGCAGGAGCATGGCCAAGGACTCGGTGTAGGCCACCTGCAGCGCCGGGGATGACGGAAAGACCGCAAACAGTCCCACGACGAGCAAGGCCCCCACGGGGCCCAGGCGCGGCCGAAGGAGAGCCGCCATCGCAACCGCGGCCGCAAACCCAAGGACGAGAGCCAAAGTCGAGGCTGCCGCCGCGAATGGCAGCCCGGTGACCTCCATGACGACCCTCGACAGGAAAGGGAACAGCGGGTAGAAAGCCCAGGTGTTTTGCAAGGCCTGGCCCGACGCGTCCCGAGGGACCTCGTCTGGATAGCCCGACCGGGCGATGTACTCGTACCACTGGCCGTCCCACAGCCGAGTGAAACCGAAGTAGCCGACCCGCTCAAAATCGGTCATATCGGACGGTTGCTGAGCCGGCGCGACCACTGCGAGCATGACGGTGGTGATCATTCGGGCCACCGCGTAGACCACGACGACGTGGACGACCCAGTGCCCCCCGAGCCATCTGTCAAGCCAGGCCCGGAGACTCGCGAAGGACGGGCCCGGATGAACCGAGCCCGAGGTGAAGCCCACGCCCGTCGGCTCTCCCTCGCGCTGCCCCTCGACTGCCATTTGCGACATGCTAACGGCGCCGATCGCTTGGTCGTTTGCGTGTGTCGTCAGAGGCTCGATGGCATCCCAGCACGTGATCATCCACCAGACCACAAGCCTGCATCGCGGCATACAGGGTGGTGGGGCCAAGGAAGACGAACCCACGAGCCTTGAGCGCCTTGCTCAGGGCGACCGACTCCGGTGAACTTGCCCGCAGATCCTCCAGAGCTTGGGGTCGTGGGTGGTTGGTGGGGGCGTGCGACCAGACCAGAGCGTCCAGGCCCCCGTCGGCGCGCAGGCTGATGACGGCAGCAGCGTTGCGAATGGCTGCGTCGATCTTGCGGGCGTTGCGGACGATGCCACCGTCGGCCAGAAGCCGGGCGCGATCATCGGACCCGAAGCCAGCCACCTGCTCGGGGTCGAACCCGGCGAAGGCCGTCCGGAAGCGCTCGCGTTTGCGCAGGATGGTCAGCCAGGACAACCCGGACTGGAACGCCTCCAGGGTGAGCCGCTCGAAGAGCTCGCGCTCCCCGTGCACCGGGATGCCCCACTCCTGATCGTGGTAAGCGAGGTAGTCGGGTGTGGCTGCTCCCCAGGCGCATCGCCGTATGCCGTCCGCGCCAGTGAGGAGCGACGGCCGACTCATGCCCGAGCCGCGAGATCGTCGACAGCCTGACGGAAGATCGCGAGCACTGCACGATCGGTGAGCGGGGCAATCAGGCGGCCGACGGCATACGGATGCGGGACGATCTCCTCACGCCACGTGAGCCGAGTTTCGCCAGCTCCGATGTCGACGACCCGCACGCTGGCCCAGCCGCTGAGCCAGCGGCCCGTCTTGACGATCGCGAACTCGGCAGCCCCGTCAACCGGCGGCTGCCATCTGGTGACGACCATGCGGTCGGCGAACCGCACCCGCCCGACACCGGTCCGAGCCACGAACCCCCACCCGATGTGGGTTGGGCCGGGGTCGGTGTCGATCCTCGTCAGCGGGACACGATGCCCGGCAAGGTCGCTGACGATGGCCCAGACGGCCTCGATCGGGCGCGGCACGACCCGTTCGACGGTGACAGCCGCCATCTACTCAGTCCTCACCGTCCCCGGACGTCAACGCGGGATCCGGAGCCGCCTCGGCTGAGGGGTCAGCGTCCAGGCCCGCCCCGGGCCGGGCGTAGGGCGAGGTGGACGGCATACCGAACGGATGGTCGGTCGGGGGCTGGAGCTGGGGATCGGGGGCCACGTCGGCATGGCCGCGTGCCTGGATGAGAAGGTCGTTCAGCTGTGTGATCTCGGCACTGAGACGATCGATGACCTCGTCCACCTGCTCCATCCGATAGCCGCGTAGCCCGGTGTCCAGGCGCAGCGACCGGATGTCAGCTCCCGTCAACGGCTCCTCGGGCAACGGCACGTAGGAGAGGGACGAGGTGGGCTCGACCAGCGACCCGTCGATCCGCCCAAACACCGCGGCGACGGTCAGGCCCACGAGCACGACCGCCACGACGAGCGCCATCCACATCAGCGGACCTCCCCGGGTGCCTTGTCCTGGTCGACCACAAACCGCACCGCTTCGTCGATGTCGTCGGTGACCAGGAGCCGATCAAGGTCTTCCGGGGCAATCGTCCCGTGGGCGAGGAGGGTTGCCCGGAGCCAGTCGATCAAGCCGGACCAATAGTCCCCACCGACCAGGACGATGGGGAAACTGGTGATCTTCCCGGTCTGGACCAGGGTGAGGGCTTCGAACAGCTCATCCAAAGTGCCCAGGCCGCCGGGGAGGACGATGAAGCCGCGGGCGTACTTGACGAACATCGTCTTGCGAGCGAAGAAGTAGCGAAAGTTGACCCCGAGGTCGACGTAGTCGTTGAGGCCGGTCTCGAACGGTAACTCGATGCCCAGGCCGACCGAGGTGCCGCCGGCTTCGAGCGCACCCTTGTTCGCCGCCTCCATGAGGCCAGGGCCGCCTCCGGTGATCACGGCATACCCCGCCCGCGCCAGTTTCCCTCCGACCTCCACACCGAGGTCGTATGCCGGGTGGTCGGCTCCCAGCCGCGCCGATCCGAAGACGCTCACGGCCGGGCCCAGTTCGGCGAGGGCTCCGAACCCTTCGACGAACTCCGATTGGATCCGCATCACCCGCCACGGGTCGGTGTGCAGCCATTCAGTGGACCCATGACTGTCCAGCAACCGTTGATCGGTGGTCGTTGACGGCACCCGCTGGCCGCGCAGGGTCACCGGACCCTTCTGGTACGACCGTCGTCGGTCCTTGCCGTTCACGGGGCAACGGTAGCCGACTGTGCTGGGCGTCTGGCGCAGTCACCGTGGCGGCGCGGCAACGGGTGGCCGAACGCGCGGCATACGTCATTCTGTCCCACGCCCAAGGACGGGGCACCGGGCGGCGCGGAGCGGGCGGATGGTTCCGGTCAGGCCCGCAACCACCGCAGCATCGCCTCTTCGGCAGCCACGTACTGCGCGACAGGCGCCCGCTCGTCGTCCATGTGGGCCAGCAGCGGGTTACCCGGCCCGAAGTTGACCGCGGGCACCCCGAGCCCGGCGAACCGCGCGACGTCGGTCCAGCCCTCCTTGGCCTGCACGGGCACGCCGAGCGCCTCGACGAACGCGTGGGCTGCCGGCCGATCCAACCCGGGACGGGCTCCCCCGGCGTTGTCGGTGATCTCGACGTCGAAACCGCTGAAGACCTCTCGGACGTGGGCGACCGCTTCCTCCTCGGACCGGTCCGGGGCGTAGCGGTAGTTGACCGTGACGGTGCAGGCGTCCGGGATGACGTTGCCGGCTGTCCCTCCACTGATAAGGACCGCCTGCAGCGCCTCACGATAGGTCAGTCCCTCAACGTCGACCACCCGTGCCTGGTAGGCAATCAACCGGGCGAGGATCTCGCCGGCGTCATGAATCGCGTTGTGTCCCACCCACGGCCGCGCCGAGTGGGCGGCCACGCCGTGGGTGCGGACCTCGGCCCGCAGCGTGCCCTTGCAGCCGCCCTCGACCGTCCCGTCGGTGGGCTCCATGAGCACCGCGAAGTCGCCCACAAGCAGATCCGGCCGGTTCTCGGCGACCCGGCGCAGGCCGTTGCGGTCGGAGTCGACCTCCTCGCAGTCGTAGAAGCAGTAAGTGACGTCCCGGTTGGGCGCCGGGAGGCCCGCAGCGAGCTTGAGCATGACGGCGACCCCGCCCTTCATGTCGACTGTCCCCCGGCCGTGCAAGTGCTCCCCCTCACGTCGGGTCGGCAGATTTGGCGTATGCCGCGTGAGCGGCACTGTGTCCAAATGACCGGCGACGACGACCCGCTCGGTACGCCCGAGGGTCGTCCGGGCCACCACCGTGTTGCCGTCCCGGATGACCTCGAGGTGGGGCAGCGCGGCGAGGGCAGCCTCGACCGCGTCGGCAAGGGATCTTTCGGCGCCGCTCACCGATTCGATATCGCAGACGGCCGCGGTGAGGGACACGACGTCGAGGGCGAGGTCAAGGGACGGTGCGGTGTGCGGCATAAGCCCAGGCTAGGGGTATGCCGCCCAGCGGCGCCTCGCACGCGGCCCCCACGGCCTCTGGTCGCGCCTATGGACCGACGACTGTGGACCAGGACTGGGCGGGGGACCTGTGGACAGGGACCCGGCGCTTTGGGTGCCCTCGCCTAGGCTGAGGATTATGAGCGAGCGCGCGGCATGGGGTTTCGGGTTGGCCACGGTGACCAAGCAGGGCGCTGTCCTGGACGCCTGGTTCCCTCAGCCTGCGCTCGGCACGCCACCGGACGACGTCGCGGCGCCGACCGAGCTGGCGGCGCTCGCCGGTAAGGACAAGGTCCGCAGGGTGACCCAGGCGGTCGTCCTGGTCATCGCCGACCTCGACGCGCCACCGACGGACACGACCGACGCTTACCTGCGCCTCCACTTGCTCAGCCACCGGATCGTGGCACCCAACTCGATCAACCTGACCGGGATCTTCGCTGTCCTGCCCAACGTGGTGTGGACCGACCGCGGACCGTGCGCCGTCGACGGGTTCGAGACGACGCGGGCTCGGCTACGCGCGGAGTACGGAGCGCTGACTGTCTTCGCTGTCGACAAGTTCCCGCGAATGGTCGACTATGTCGTCCCGTCGGGTGTGCGGATCGCCGACGCCGACCGGGTGCGGTTGGGCGCTCACCTGGCCCCGGGAACGACGGTCATGCACGAGGGATTCGTCAACTTCAACGCCGGAACCCTCGGTGCCTCGATGGTCGAAGGGCGCATCTCGCAGGGCGTGGTCGTCGGCGACGGCTCGGACATCGGTGGTGGCGCCTCGACCATGGGGACCCTCTCGGGCGGCGGCACCGAACGGGTCTCGATCGGGCGACGTTGCCTGCTCGGAGCGGAATCGGGCCTGGGCATTGCTCTCGGCGACGACTGCGTGGTGGAGGCGGGTTTGTATGTGACAGCTGGCACCAAGGTGACCCTCCCCGACGGCCAGGTGGTCAAGGCCCGCGAGCTGTCCGGGCAGGACAACCTGCTGTTCCTGCGCGACTCGGTGTCTGGCGCGGTCGTCGCCCGGTCCCGGGACGGACACGGGATCGCGCTCAACACCGCGCTGCACGCGAACGATTGACCCAGCCCGCAACCTCCTTGCCCAGACGAGCGCTACTGATCGGAGCACGATCCCGTATGCCGCGCACTCCCGCGGGCTTGGTCCTCGCCGAACAACAGCCGCCGTCACGCCGTCGTCGGCTGCTGCTGCGAGTGATCGGCGCCGGGCTGGTCCTCGCGGTCGTGATCGCCGGCTTCATCGGAGTGCGGACGATTATCGACTCCCTCAACCCCCCGGCATGCTGGACCCTGGCCCCGTCCCAGCGTGTCGAGATCACGCCTGAGCAGGCCGGAAACGCCGCCACCATCGCCGCCGTCGCGGTGCAGCGAGGGCTACCGACCCGGGCCGCGACGATCGCGATTGCGACGGCTATGCAGGAGTCGAAGCTGCGCAACCTGCGCTATGGCGACCGTGATTCGGTGGGGCTGTTCCAACAGCGTCCCAGCCAAGGGTGGGGCACCATCGAGCAAATCCTCAACCCGGTCTATGCCAGCAACGCGTTCTACGACAAGCTCGTCAAAGTGAAGAGCTACCTCACCCGCCCGCTGACTGAGGTCGCCCAAGAGGTACAGCGCAGTGGTGCGCCAACGGCATACGCGCAGCATGAAGATGAGGCGCAGGCGCTGGCCGCCGCCCTCACCGGCTCCGCGCCCGCGACCCTGGTATGCCGCCTCGCCCAGCCGACCACGCGGCCCGTATCCGTTGCGGTGGAGACGGCACTGAAGGCGGAGTTCGGGATCGAGTCCGTAGTGTCCGGGCGGACCGTCACAGCCACCGCAGAAGGTGCTCGCGCATGGGCAATTGCGTCGTGGGCGGTGGCTCGCGGGGAGGCCCTCGGCGTCATCATTGTCGACGCGGACGGGCGGTCCTGGACGAGAGTGGACCCCGAGTCATGGCCGACCGCAATCCCACCGGCCAAGGGATCAGTCGTCATCACGTTGGCAGCCACGCCCTGACCGAGCCACGCCAACGCGGCTGGGAGCCTGGTTCCGGCACCCAGGCTCAGCGGTCATAGATCCCCACGTAGTCGCGGGTCGCGGCGCCTACATATATCTGACGCGGTCGGCCGATCTTGGTCTCGGCGTCAGCCATCATTTCGCGCCATTGGGCGATCCACCCCGGCAAACGACCCAACGCGAACAGGACGGTGAACATTTTGGTGGGGAAACCCATCGCCTTATAGATGAGGCCCGTGTAGAAGTCGACGTTGGGGTAGAGCCGACGCTCGACGAAGTACGGGTCGGCCAGCGCGATCCTTTCGAGCTCCTGGGCCAACCCCAGCAATGGATCATCGACACCGAGTTTGGCAAGCACGTCATCGGCGGCCGCCTTGATCAGCGATGCACGCGGGTCGTAGTTCTTGTACACCCGGTGACCGAAGCCCATGAGCCGGACACCGCCCTCTTTGTTCTTCACCCGGTTCATGAACGCCTGGGGCGATTCCCCTGAGGCGCGCAAGTTGCCCAACATCTCCAAGACGGCTTGGTTGGCGCCGCCGTGCAACGGCCCGAACAGCGCATTGATCCCGGCGGAAACCGACGCAAACAGGTTGGCATGTGACGACCCCACCAAGCGCACTGTCGAGGTGGAGCAGTTTTGCTCGTGGTCGGCATGCAGGAGCAAGAGCAGATCAAGGGCCTTGGCGTGCACGGGGTCGACCTCGTAAGGCTCCGCCGGAGTGCCGAAGGTCATCCGCAGGAAGTTCTCCGGAAGGGACAGGTTGTTGTCCGGGTAGAGGAAAGGTTGCCCGATGCTCTTCTTGAAGGCATAGGCGGCGATGGTTGGCAGCTTCGCGAGCAGGCGGATCGTCGAGATCTCGACCTGTTGCGGGTCAAACGGGTCAAGCGAGTCCTGATAGAACGTCGACAGGGCGCTGACCGCCGACGAGAGCACCGGCATCGGGTGGGCGTCGCGCGGGAAGCCCGAGAAGAAGTTGCGCAGGTCCTCGTGGAGCATCGTGTGATGACGGATGCGCGAGTCGAAGTCGGCCAACTGGCTCGGCGTTGGTAACTCGCCGTAGATGAGCAGATAGGCCGTCTCGACGTAGGTCGACTTCTCCGCGAGCTGTTCGATGGGATAGCCGCGATAGCGCAACACGCCGACATCGCCGTCGATGTAGGTGATGGCGCTCTTGCAGGCTGCCGTGTTGACGAACCCGGCGTCATAGGTAACGTGCCCAGTGTCTTTGAGCAGCGCTCCGACGTTGACGCCGGCCTCGCCGACAGCCGCAGGCACAATTCGCAACGTGGCCGTGCGGTCGGCGATCTGAAGAGTCGCGGTTGTCAAGGTCTCGGTCATGACCATCCCTTCGTCAGACGAACATGGTGCATACCGTGGCAGAACCGGACGGTACCTGAGGGTCTTGGACTTAGCGATGTGACCACTACGACAACCGACCGGCGGCAGCCGCGATGCGCTCGTCGGTCGCCGTGAGCGCCACGCGCACATGCCCGCGGCCCGCCTCGCCGTAGAACGACCCAGACGCAACGAGAATCCCGCGCCGCGCCAGCCAACCCACCGTATCCCAGCAGTCCTCGTCCCGGGTCGCCCAGAGATAGAGCCCCGCTTCAGAATGATCGACCCGGAATCCCGCGCCAGCAAGGGCATCCAGCAGGATCTCGCGGCGCACCCCATAGCGCAGCCGCTGCTCCGCGACGTGCTCGTCATCGCCCAGCGCCACCGTCATCGCGGCCTGCACCGGGCCCGGCATCATCATCCCGGCGTGCCGACGCACTTCGACCAGACCGGCGATCAGGGCTGGGTCTCCGGCGACGAACGCGGCACGGTAGCCAGCCAAGTTGGATTGCTTGGACAGTGAATAGACCGCGAGAAGTCCCTCGTGGCTGCCGCCGCACACCGCGGGGTCCAGGATCGACGGCGTCGTATGCCGCGGCCCCGGCCGTCGCGAGTCCGGTGGGCGCCAGTCCAACTCGGCGTAGCACTCGTCCGAGGCGACCACGACACCATGTCGGCGGGCCCATGCAACGACTTTGGCGAGATGCTCCACCGGCAGGACAGCGCCGGTGGGGTTTGCCGGGCTGTTGAGCCACAACAGCTTGGGTGTCGTCGCCGATGTGAGCGGCCCCAAGGCGGCCAGCCCGTCGACGACCATGGGATGCGCACCGGCTAGGCGAGCGCCAACATCATAGGTCGGGTAGGCCACGGCCGGGATCCCGACGAGGTCGCCCGGGCCGACCCCCAACAGGGTCGGCAACCCGGCCACCAGCTCCTTGCTGCCGATAGTCGGGAGCACAGCAGCTGGGGACACCCCCGGCACGCCGCGACGGCGCTCGAACCAGGCTGCCACGGCCTCCCGCAACGCCGACGTGCCGACCGTCAACGGATAGCCCGGTGAGTCTGCGGCGGCTGCCAGAGCGGCCTGGACCGCGGCCGGTGTGGGGTCGACCGGCGTGCCGACCGAGAGGTCGACCAAGCCGTCAGGGTGCGCGGCGGCTGTCCGACGAAACGGGATGAGCGAGTCCCATGGGAAGTCGGGAAGGCTCGGCGGCGTGAGAGGCAGGGCGATGCCTCAGTGATCGGCGGCTTGCGGCGGCAACGCCGCGACCATCGAGTGGTCCTTCGGGATGAGGCCGAGCTTGGCCGCACCACCAGGGCTGCCCAGGTCGTCGAAGAACTCGACGTTGGCCTTGTAGTAGTCCGACCACTCCGACGGCACGTCGTCCTCGTAGTAGATGGCCTCAACGGGGCAGACAGGCTCACAGGCGCCGCAGTCGACACATTCGTCGGGGTGGATGTAGAGCATCCGCTCGCCCTCGTAGATGCAGTCGACAGGGCACTCTTCGATGCAGGCCTTGTCCTTGACATCGACGCACGGCTGGGCGATGACGTAGGTCATGGTGAGCGGTCCTCCTACGGGCTTCGGGTGACCCCTCTAGTATGCCGAGTCTGGCCGTGGCAGCACACCTGCGCCCGGCGCTGAAAGGCGGAGAGTCGTGACCATCACCGTCCAGGCCCTGGAAACCGTCATGGCGGACGGCTGGCGTGCCGTCGAGGAAGACCACCTCGGCGACTGGCTGCTGCGCGCGTCCAGCGGCTTCACCCAGCGCGGCAACTCGGCGCTCACCCTCGGCCGGCCCGGGATTCCCCTTGCTCCCGCGATCGGCATCGTCGAACAGTGGTATGCCGCCCGCTCGCTTCCTGCCCGCTTCTGCCTGCTCACTGATGCGGACGGCGGGGTCACCGATCACGCCCTGCACGATGAACTGCTCGCCCGCGGCTACCACTCGGCGTCGGCCACCCGGACGATGATCGGGGCCTGCGCCGACCTCCCCCAGCTCACCGAGGCATCCCCTGGGGTCGTGGCCGACGTCCGGCTTAGCCCCGCCTGGCTGTCCGGCTTCGCGGCATACCGCAGCATCGTCCCCGGCCCGGCAGAGGCCATCCTCATCGGGTCACGGTCGCAGCTGTTCCTGTCGATCCCCGACGACACCCACGCCGACGGACGGCCCGCGGCGATCGCTCGGCTGTCGATCTACCCCGGGTGGGCGGGGCTGCACGCCATGTGGGTCGCCCCCGACCGGAGGCGGCGGGGGTTGGCGACGACGATCGTCGCGGCGGTCGCTCACGTCGGTCGAGAACACCGCATGCCCCAGGTCTACCTCCAGGTGGAGCACAGCAACAAGGTGGCGCGGGCGGCATACCAGGGCATGGGTTTCCGCGATCACCACGGGCACGTCTACCTCGCCAAGCCAGTGGGCGGCTCGTCACCGGGGTAGCCGACCACCTCACCCGGAAGTGCAGATGACTTGGTCCTGGGCGTCGTACTTGGTCTTGTAGCTCTCGGTCTTGACGAGCGCCCCCGCCTTGCGGATGACCCGCTGCACGGTGATGTCGAAGCCGTCGACGATCGAGCTCTGCGGAACGCACCCGGCAGAACTGTCCCGGATGACCTTGCCGGGGCGGGGGTTGGTTCGAGGTCCGGCGATGGCCTCGACATCGTAAAGCTTTGTGCTCCAGATCCGGCCGTGGACCTGATTCCCGGACACCCACATCTGGACGAGCATCCCGTAAGGGGTGGTGTTGGTCCACTTGTTGTCGATGTTCGGCCAGTTGACCGTCGCCTCCCGGCCTGCGGGGTAGCGCGAGATGTAGAAGGAGTGAGCCTGGTGCTCGGTGAGCTCTACTCCCGAAAACCAGGCGAGGTTGAAGATCACCGTGGAGATCTGGGAGACCCCGCCGCCGGTCGCCTTGACCAGACGTCCGTTGAGGATCATGCCCGCCTCGCGGTATCCCTTCTCGGGCGTCCGCTCCCCGAGGATGGCATTGAGGCTGAACACCTCGCCAGGTTTGATCAGCGTCCCGCTGATGGTGTTCGACGCCGTCGTCAGGTTGACCGTGCGATCCGTGTTTGCCGGAAAGGTCGAATCGAAAGTCGCGACGATCTCCTTGACGCCAAGGGCTTGCGCCGCCTCGGTCGGCAACGTCGGGGGTGCCGGCACCAAGCTCAAGGTCATGCGGCGCTCAGGTGCGGTCATCGCCTTGACGAGCAGGTCGGCAGCCGGCTTGGTGTCGACGGTGACACCGTCCGTCGCCGGTCGCACGACGGGGACCCCGCCCTCAAGGACGATCGCCGCGTCTTGAGGGGGGACGACGAAGCTGCTCGTCGCTGCGACGACCACCCCGCGAAGCGCTTCCGAGTCCACCGCGGGAGTCAAGGCCCCACTCGCGTCCGGGACCATCGACAGCGCCTCGGCGTACTGTTCCGGCGTGACGACCGCCGTCTTGTCGCCGATGACAATGGTCACCGGACCCGACATCGCCGGGGCCGCAAACGTTCGTACGGCAGCATCCACTTTCGCCTGGGTGACTTTCGGCTCGGTCACCGTCGCGTCAACGGTGACCGATGGGACGCGCGGCCAAGCCTGCGTGATCTTGCGAATGGCATCCGCAACGTGCAGGGTCAACCCGTTGTGGGCCGGGGTCGTCACGACCTTGCCGCCCACGAAGGACACCGTCCCGTCGACCGGTGCAGCTTGCACCTTCGCGGCCTGCGCCGTCAGTGCTCCGGTCAGGCGAGACTGGTCGATCTGGACCAGCAACGGCCGCTCCGGGCGGCCGCTGAGCCGGGTCCAGATGACGTTCGGGTCGAGGGTGAAGCCGCTGAGCCCGGCCAGCGTTCCGGGGATGTCTAGCGACAGACCCGCCGTGGCGGGCTCGACGGAGAAAGACGAGTTCGTCCCCGCGAGATCCACCCTGATCGGGGACTTGGCCTTCGCCGCGAACTCAGCCTGGAGACGCTCGGTCGCCTGCTCGGTCGTCATCCCACCGACGCTGACCCCTTCGACGACCAGCGCCGCCGGAACCGCCCGGCCGGTCCACCAGGCGACCGCGAGGTAGGCGCCGGCGAGGACCACGACCGCGATCATCGACCTGGCCAGGATCCCGGCCCATTCGCGCACGACAGCACTCCTTGTCCGCATCGCATTCCCCCGGCTCGGTTTGCACACGGTAACCCAACCTGGCAGCGCGGACCCGCAGGCCGGGCCGTTGCTCAGCCCAGGTGAGCGTATCGACCGCGGAAGAAGGTCAGCGCAGGTGGCGGGTCCTCTGCGAGGTCGAGTGACACCACCTCGCCGACGACGATGCTGTGGTCGCCGCCGTCATGCACAGCCGTGGTCCGGACCTCAAGCCAGGCCAGGGCATCATCCAACAGGGCCACGTCGGTGAGCGAAGCCCGATGGTGCGCAATGGGATCCAATTGACCAGCGAGTGGGCGTCCGCGCGTCGCGAGCCACGTTGCGGCACCCCGGGCGGACGCGCTCAGCACGCTGACACCCCAGTGCGACGCAGCCAGGATTGCTTCGTGGAAGCGAGTCTCGCGCTCAACGCAGATGAGGACGAGCGGCGGGTCCAGCGACACGGAAGTGAGCGAATTGGCCGTCATCGCGTGGTCGGCATTGTCGACGACGCAGGTCACCACGGTCACACCGGTGGCGAATCGCCCGAGCACCGCCCGGAACCGCGCCTGGTCCACAGGTTGACCCGTCGGGTCTGCCGGGTCGGCGCCATCCGAGGTCATGGGGCGTCCACGAGGAGTCCCTCGAACCACATCTCGCTCTTGGGGGGCAGTCGCTCGCCGCTCGCCGGGTCGAGCCGGACGAAGGCTTCCCGACCCGAGAGCCGAGCCGCGACGCGGTTGGACAGGGCGTAGAAGCCGTCGTGGACACTCACCTGGGTGCGGTGGGCGGCTAGCGCAGACTCCTGACGCTCCCGGGCCGCATCATCGATCACGACATGCGTGACGACGTCGTCGTCGACGACCGAGACGGCATACGGCGCGTCCGAGCCTGGGACCTGCAGACCGGTCTGACGGGCCACATGCTCGGCGAGCCAACGACGGTCGGCGTCAACCCACGATCGGGGGGTGACGATCTCGAAAACCCGGGCCGGACGCTCCTCCGGCCGCAATCGCTTCAGCGCTCCCTCGACGGCGCGACGGGTCTGGATGTGGTCCGGATGGCCATACCCGCCTTCGCGGTCGTAGGTCACCACCACGTCCGGACGTCGATCGCGCAGGTATGCCGCCACTGCGTTCGCGGCCGCGGCTGCGTCCGCGGCCGCAAAGGCCCGCGGATGGCTTGCGGAGGGCATCCCGGCCATGCCGGAGTCGCGCCAGCGCGGCGTTGGGTAACGGTCCCCGAGGTCTCCTAGAAAGGCATGTCGTGCTCCCAACCGAGCGATCGCCGTCTCGAGCTCACCCCGGCGGAACGGTCCGAGGGCGCCGTCCGGGTCGGCGGTGAGGTATGCCAACTCGGGCGGGATGACCTCGCCCTCCTCACCTAGGGTGACCGTCAGCACCTCGACGTCGTGGCCCCTCGAGACATAGTGAGCGATGGTCACACCGGTGGCCAGGGTCTCGTCGTCGGGATGGGCGTGGACGAAGAGCAGACGAGCCATCAGAGAACAGCACGTTCCTCGGGGAAGTGACAGGCGACCCGGTGACCCGGCGTGAGCTCGATCGGCTGGGGCACCTCGGCGGCGCAGCGATCCTGCGCCTTAGGGCACCGGGTCCGGAAGACGCATCCGCTGGGCGGGTTCTGCGGGCTGGGCAGGTCGCCCTTGAGCAGGATTCGGGCCTTGCGCTGGCTCTTGTCGGGGTCGGGGACCGGGACAGCGGACAGCAGTGCGTGCGTATAGGGGTGGCGCGGCGACTCGTAGAGCGCGTCGCGATCCGCCTCTTCCATGATCTTGCCGAGGTACATGACGACCACCCGGTCGGCGATGTGCCGAACGACCGACAGATCGTGGGCGATGAACACGTAGGCGAGGTTCTGTTCCTGCTGGATGTCCTCGAGCAGGTTGACGACCTGGGCCTGGATCGAGACGTCCAGAGCCGACACCGGCTCGTCGCACACGATGAGCTTGGGCTGCAGAGCGATGGCACGGGCGACCCCGATGCGTTGGCGCTGGCCGCCGGAGAACTCGTGCGGGTAGCGGTTGTAGTGCTCGGGGTTGAGGCCCACGCGGGCCATGAGCTCTTGGACTGTCTTGCGAGTGCCACCCTCCGGGGTGATCCGCTGGATGTCGAAGGGGGCGGCGATGATCGAGCCGATCGTTTGGCGCGGGTTGAGCGATCCATAGGGGTCCTGGAAGATCATCTGCATCTCGCGGCGCAGGATGCGCAGGTCATCCCCACTGACGTGGGTGATGTCTCGACCCTGGAACTCGATGGTGCCCGCGGTTGGCTCCAGCAACCGCAAGAGCGTCCGGCCGGCCGTTGACTTGCCACAACCCGACTCGCCCACGAGCCCGAGCGTCTCCCCGCGATTGAGATGGAACGAGACACCGTCCACCGCGCGAACTGGGTTGTCCGGACGTTTGATGAGGGTTTGGCGGAACTGCGGGAAGTGCTTGGTCAGACCGGTCACCCGCAGCAGCGGCTCGATGCTGTCTGGCAGCCCGGGACGACCTGCCAATGCACTGGAAGGGTTCGTGGAGGCAGCGGAGCTGGTGTCGGTTGTCATGGGTGTTCCTCCCGCGGTCATAGCAGCGGTTTGACGTCGGCAGCAAACAGCTCAGCCCGTCGGGACGGGGCCAGGTGGCAGCGGACAACATGGTCGGGGCCACTGCCGACCAGGTCCGGCACCTGCGTGCGACAGGCATCTCCGGGGACCTCCGCGGCATACCGGCAGCGCGGGTGGAACGCACATCCCGGCGGGATGTTGATGAGCGAAGGCGGGTTGCCGGGGACGGGGTTGAGTCGCGCCGAACGGACCCGGTCCAGGCGCGGCATCGAGGACAGCAGGCCCCAGGCGTACGGATGCTCCGGCCGGTAGAAGACGTCGTTGACCGGGCCGTATTCGACGGCCTTACCGCCGTACATGACCAGGATGTCATTGGCCATCTCCGCGACGACACCAAGGTCGTGAGTGATCATGATGATCGCCGAGCCGAACTCCTGTTGGAGTTTTCGCATGAGATCCAGGATCTGGGCCTGGACGGTGACGTCGAGCGCGGTGGTCGGCTCGTCGGCGATGAGCAGGCTCGGGTCGTTGGCCAGCGACATCGCGATCATCGCCCGTTGACGCATGCCGCCGGAGAACTCATGCGGGTACTGGTCGACGCGGCGAGCCGGGTTGGGGATGCCGACCAGGCCGAGCAGGTCGACGGCCCGGGCTTTGGCTGCCGACTTGGAGGTGTCGGAGTGATGCACTCGGATCGCCTCGACGATCTGCGACCCGATCGTGTAGTAGGGATGCAGGGCGGAGAGCGGGTCCTGGAAGATCATCGCCATCTTGTTGCCGCGCAGTTCGCGCATACGCTCGTCGGTGACCGTCATGAGGTCTTCGCCGTCCAGCCAGATCTGCCCGGACGCCCTGGCGCGGGTGCGGCGGTGGAGCCCGAGAATGCCCTGGCTGGTCACCGATTTTCCAGATCCGGACTCACCGACGATGCCGATGGTCTTGCCACGTTCAAGTTTGAAGGTCAGCCCGTCGACGGCCTTGACCAGTCCGTCGTCGGTCGGGAAGTGCACCTTGAGATCGCGGACATCGAGGTATGCCGTCTGATCGCCCGCGGCGGTTTTCGTCGCGGCCGAAGGCACCGGTCCGGCAGTCGAGTGTGCAGAGGTGTCGGTCATGGTCAGGACATCCTCACCCGTGGGTCGATGACGCCGTAGAGGACGTCGACAACAAGGTTGGCGACGACGATGAAGAAGGAAGCCACCACGACGACCGCCACGATGACCGGCAGGTCGGTGTTGGTGATGGCCTGGATGGAGGTCCAGCCCAGCCCTCGGAAACTGAAGACCTGTTCACTGATGATCGCGCCGCCCAACAGACCGCCAAGGTCTAGACCGGCGGCGGTGACGATGGGCGTCAGAGCTGCCCGCAAACCGTGCCGACGCACGACCACGGACTCTTTGACGCCTTTGGCGCGGGCGGTCCGGATGTAGTCCTCGGCCATCGTTTCCAACATGTACGCGCGGGTGAGTCGGACATAGGAAGCGCCGAAGATCGCTGCCAAGGTGACCGACGGCAGGAAGATGCTCTGGGCCCAGAGTCCGATCCCCTCGGAGGGCGGGACAAAGTTAGGGATCGGCCACAGTTGCCACTTGATGGCCACGAAGACCAGAAGCAACTGGCCGATGAAGAAGCTCGGTAGCGAATATCCGACGAGCGACATGCCAACCAGCAGGCGGTCGATCCACCGCCCACGGTTGAGCGCCGCGATGATACCGAGGAAGACCCCGGAGGTGATCCACAGGACGAAGGCTCCCAAGGCGATCGACGCCGTGATGGGAAGTCCGTCCTTGATGATCTCGGTGACCGACTTGGCCTGGCGCTGGGAGTAGCCCAAGCAGGGGGCGTCGCACGTGAACACCGTCTGCGGCGCCCGAGCCTTTTGCTCGGGGTCGTCGGGGAAGTCCCGCGCGACGAACAGGCCCTTGACGAAGTTGGCGTACTGCACCGTGATCGGTTTGTCGAAGCCCAGCAACTTGCGGTTGCCCTCGATCACCTGAGGCGTGCAGTTCTTCGCGCACGTCAGGCTGGCGGGATCGACGGGTGAGGCAAAGAACACGAGGAAGGTCGTCATGCTGATGATGAAAAGCATGACCACGACTGAGACCAGCCGTCTGATGATGTAGAAGAACATGGCCCAGGGCACCGCGCGGGTGCACTCACCTTCCTCTCGGTCCGGCGCCGGCTGTGCCGGGCGGGAAACTCCCGCCCGGCACAGCGGCATACAGCTTCGTCAACGCCATCGAGGGAGATGGCGGGACGCGCGGCTAGTTCCGCGTGATTACTTCACAGCGATGTTCGCCAGGTCGGCGTAGCCGCCGAACAAGGTGTTGACCTCGAAGTTCTTCACGGACGAGCCGTAGAGGAAGGTGAACTTCTGGTTGACCAGCGGGATGACGCCGCCGTCCTTGGAGATCATCTCGTCGATGTCGGCCCAAGCCTTCTCACGGGCGACCGGGTCGGCGATGAGGTAGGCCGCGTCGATGGCCTTGTTGACGGCCTCGCTGTTGTAGTAGCCGTAGTCCTGGTTCGAACTGGTCGGCGTGAGGTTGATCCGGCCGTCGAACAGCGGCGGGATGTCCGTCGAGCCCGAAGGCCAGTCGGCACCCCAGCTGGCGTAGAAGGCGTCCTTGGTCTTCATGGCCGGGCTGGAAATGGTCCGGTAGTACTTGTCAGTGACGCCCTCGAGGGTCACGTTGAAGCCTGCCTTGTCCCACGTTTCCTTCAGCGCCGAGAACGCCTTGTCACGCGTCGGGGTCTTGCGGTAGACGACGGTGATGTTGACCGGCATCGCGACGCCAGCTTCGGTGAGGACCTTCTTGGCACCCTCGGGGTCACCGGCGGTCGGCGCACCGAACGGGTTGAAGTCCTTGTAGCAGGCCAGGACCTTGTTGCAGATCGCGTAGGTCGGGACCATGACCTGCGGACCACCGTTGGCCGTGATGTAGGCGTCGCGGTTGGTCGACATGGCGAAGGCCTGACGGACCTTGGGGTTGGACATCGCGGCGCTGGTCATGTTCGGCTGGATGTAGTCGACATAGGGAGCCGGGACGTTGGCCAGGCGCTTGTCTGCGCCCGGGGTGCTGGCGATGGTCGGGAGGACCGACGGAGGTGCGCTGCCGAAGGTGATGGCGGTCTTGTCGTCGCCACCGTCGGCGAGCAGACGCTGGTAGACGGTCTCACCCGCGATGCCTTCGACGTCAACGATCTTGTCGGGGTAGGCCTTGCGGATCGGGTCAGTCGCCGCGTCCCAGTGGGGGTTGCGGACCCAGGTGCCACCCTTGGCCGGGTCGAAGGTGCCCTCGAGCATGTAGGGGCCGTTGGAGAATGGCGCGAACAGGCTCTTGTCGGCCTTGTCCTGGGCCTTCGGGAACGGGGCGAAGATGCCGAGCGCGGCCGTCGCCTGGTTGAAGTCGGCCCACGGGGTCTTGAACCTCAGGGTCAGCGTCTGCCCGCTGCAGGACACTGCCTTGTCGTAGAGGTCCTGGCCGGTGCCCTTGTAGGGGCCCTTGTAGGACGAGGTGCCGTCGGCATCGGTCGGGATGTCAAGGAACTGCAGCGTGTAGGTGGGGCCGTTGGAGATCAGGTCCGTGGCGAACGTGCGCGAGCCGCCGTACTTGACGTCCTCGCACGTGACCTTGCTGCCGTCCTGCCACTTGGCGTTGTCGACGATGGTGAACTTCCACGTCTTGCCGCCGTCGGACATGGTGCCGAGGTCGGTCGCCAGGTCCGGAACCAGCTTGGCGTTCGCTCCCGGCGAGTAGCTGGTGAGGTAGCGCATGTAGACCCGGTTGGCGGTCTGCAAGTCAGCGCCCACGTAGGACTGTTGGACGTCAAGTCCGTTGTGCGGGCCGAGGTTGAGGATGTAGAGGGTCCCTCCCTTCGCGGCCGCTGCGGCCGTGGGGGTCGTCGTCGCCCCGCTGCCCGTGGAAGAGCTCCCGCTGCAAGCGGCAGCCGTCAGGGCCACCACCGCACCGAGGGCGACGGTGGTCGCGCCCTTCATCGTGCGCATCATGCGTTCTCCTTGTCGTACTTACCATCGCAAGTTCTGCGAAGGGGCGTCGGTTCACGACGGACGTCATGAACCATCACTCACCGCCCTCGGGGTCGAGGACGATCAGATTCGTGGAGGCGTGGCACGCCGGCGCGCCCGCATGCCGGGTGGCGGTCGATCACTGGCGGCCCGCCTTGGGGTCGAGGGCGTCACGCAGGCCGTCGCCCAAGAGGTTGAAGGACAAGACGAGCAGGAAGACCGTCACGCCTGGGAAGAAGAAGTAGGCCGGGTCAGGGAGCGCATACGCCACGGTGTCGTTGAGGATCGCGCCAAGCGACGCAGTGGGTGGATTGAGGCCGACACCGAGGAAGCCGAGCGCGGCTTCCGCGGAGATGTTCGCCGGCAACACGAGGGTTGTGTAGACCAGCAGGGGCGCCCACAGGTGCGGTAGCAGCTCCTTGAAATAGATCCGGCCGCGACGAGCCCCGAGCGAGCGGGCCGCCTCGACGAATTCGCGCTCGCGGAGCGAGAGGACCTGGCCACGGATGATCCGCGCGAAGAATGGGAAGCCGAAGAAGCCCAGGACGAGGACCATGAAGGCGATCTTGGGCGGTGGCGCGCTCGAGGGCTGACCCATCAGCGAGGCGATTCGATCGACCAAGACCGCCTGGAGCGACAACAACATGAGGGTGCTTGGGAAGGACAGCACAAGATCCATGAACCGGCTGAGCAACCAGTCGATCCGACCGCCGGCGAAGCCCGAGATGATGCCGATGATGGTGCCCACGACAACCGAGAAGATCGTGGCCAGCAAGGCCACGGTGAGCGACGTCGTCATTCCCGTGACGATGCGGGACAACAGGTCGCGGCCCGTGCCCGGCTCGACGCCTAGCCAGTGCGAAGCAGACACCCCACCCATGAAGCCTTCCGGCATTGACCCCAACCCCTGGACGAGCTCGGGATGGGTCTCATCTGGGTTGAGGATGCCCACCTTCGCCAGCAGCGGAGCGATAGCGGCCAAGACGACGAAGAAGACCGAGGCACCGAAGGCGACCATCGTCACCCGGTCCTGACGAAGACGGCGTCGAACGATCTCCCAGGGGCTTCGGCCCTTGATAGCGACTGCGCCATCGACTGCCGCAGTGTCGACGTTCGGGTCGACCTCGGCGACGGCTGCGCCGACTCCCGAGGCGCCCGACGGAGGCTCGGCCTGACCCGGCGCGTTAGTCATCGGCAGCGCGTCCTTTCCTGGCCAACGAGATCGACCGCGAATCCTGCGGAACGGGGACACCCTAGCCCGCATCGTCGGCGTGTGTGACCGACCTGACGCCAGGTTTTCCGGATCGTGACCTCGGCGACGCCGGCTCGGTCAGCGGGCTACCGCTACGGCCGCAAGGTCGACCCAACCCCCGAGATAGGGGTTCTCGGCATAGCCGACTACCGCTGACCCGTACAGGAAGAATCGGCGCCGCTCGGCCAGCGGGACCTGACCTCCGAGTGCGGCCACCTTCGAGTCGATCGCGCCCCAGGCTTGGGCCCGCATCGTCGGATCCGCCTGCACCTGCGCTGCATCAATGTCCGCATTGACTGCCGCATCGGTGAACGATCCGAGATCTTGTCCGGTGCCGGTGTCGCTGATGTTCATGCGCCCGTCGAACAACTCCGGGATGACCGCCGCGCCGGCTGGGTAGTCCGCGAACCAGGACCGCCGGAAAACGTCGTACTTCGCGGAGGCGTCCGGCGCGGAGACGAGCCGATAGTAGTCCTCCCCCAGCCCGAACAGCTCCACCTCGAAGCCGGCTTTCTCCCACCCGGCCTTGAGCGCGGCATACGCGGCGTCCGCAGCCGGGGACGTGCGATAAGCGACGCGGATGTGGACGGGCAGGCTGAGGCCGGAGGCGACGAGGGCGGCCCGCGCGGCCACGGGATCGCCCGTCGGCGAGGCATCTGGTGGCCGTTGGGTGGGGCGCCCAGGGATGGACGCGGCGAGCGCGGCATATGCGGGGGTCATCACCGTGCTCCCGTATGCCGCCGCGAAACCCTCCCGGTCAGTGGCCAGAGCAAGAGCGCGGCGAACTTCGGGTTTGCTCATCACCGGGCTCTTGACGTTGGGCTGGAGCAATTCGACGGTCCCGGAGTAAGGGTTCGACGCGCGAGCCTTGATCTGAGGGTCGGCCAAGAGGGCAGAATGCTGCCCGCTCGGCAGGTCGGTGAGGCCAATCGCGGAGTGGTCGGGGGCCTTGTCTTCGACAAGCCGCTGAACCAGCAGGTCGAGCGGGATCGACTCCCGAATGTCGATGACGTCCGGCAGCGCCTGCCGCAACGCGTCGCCGGTCCGGTCCCAGGCGGAATTGCGCACGAAACGACCGCCGGCTCCGGCCTCCCACGTCCCGTCCAGTCGGTAGGGGCCACAGGAGAAGACCTCGAACGTGCCGGACGCGCCGCGATCGTGGTCCTGGCGATACGGCGCAAAGGCAGGCAGCGCCACGATCTGCGGGAAGTCAGGCACGGGGACCTTGAGCCGGATGGTCAGCTTGGGACCTTGGCACGTCACTGCCGCATCGAAACTGGCCGACCCGACCCCTGGGGCGACCTGGATCGACGACGCTGTGGCACTCGATGTGACTGCGTCGGTCGAAGACCCGCCTGCCGGGGGGCTCGCTGTCGCAGCTGCCGGACCAGCGGCCGCTGAGGGAGTGCCCACTGGTGCCGCGGCATACGGACCGCGGTAGTCGGGGACGTCGTGACCGGAGGCATCGACGCGACTGGGAATGTCCAGCAGCGTCATTGGATACGCGGAGCCACCGGGGAGTTGATCCCGCGCGAACGACCTGGCGATGCCGTAGGCGACATCCGCACAGGTGACCGCTCGGCCGTCTTCCCAGGCCGGACCGCTGCGTAGGGTGAACGACCAGGTCTTCCCACCATCGGATGCCGTCCCGGTGTCCGTCGCCAGGTCGCCTGTCAGGCCATCGACTCCACCTGCACCGCCCGCTGGATAGCCGGTGAGGGTGCGGGTGAACAAACGCACGGCCAATGCACCTTCGGGGCCGGCATACATCCGTTGCGGGTCCCACGTGGTGATCGACTTGTCGTAGAGCAGGCGCAGGGTGCCACCCGCCGCGTCGGAGCCGGATGGGGATGGCCCCGAGGGTGTGCTTGTGCAGCCAGCCAGCAGCATGATCGAGATGATGAGGTATGCCGGCCACGCGGCATACCGGGGCTTTGCCGGCCCGCGCATGGAGCTAGCTTTCGGCCTTGGCGGCCGACCGAGCGCGGGCGGCGGTGCGGGCCCGCTCGATCTGGTCGAGGACGACCTTGCGGATGCGGACGGCCTCGGGGGTCACCTCGACGCACTCGTCCTCTCGGCAGAACTCCAGCGACTGTTCCAAAGACAGCCGACGCGGCGGAATGAGCCGCTCGAGCACCTCAGAGGTCGATGAGCGGACGTTGGAGAGCTTCTTCTCCTTGGTGATGTTGACGTCCATGTCTTCGGCGCGGGAGTTCTCCCCGACGATCATCCCTTCATAGACCTCGGTGGTGGGTTCGACGAACAGGGTGCCCCGCTCCTGCAAGTTGAACATCGCGTAGGAGGTCGCCGGCCCGCTGCGGTCGGCGACGAGCGATCCGGTGAGCCGGGTGGTGATCGTCCCCGCCCAGGGCGAATAGCCCTCGAAGACGTGGTGCGCAATGCCGGTCCCCCTCGTCTCGGTGAGGAACTCGGTGCGGAAGCCGATCAGCCCACGGGACGGGACGAGGAACTCCATCCGCACCCAGCCGGTGCCGTGGTTGGTCATCTGCTCCATGGCGCCCTTGCGGGCGGCCATCAGCTGAGTGACGGTGCCGAGGAACTCTTCGGGGATGTCGACGGTGAGACGTTCCATCGGCTCGTGGACCTTGCCGTCGACGGTCTTGGTGACCACCTGCGGCTTGCCGACCGTCAGTTCGAACCCTTCGCGACGCATCTGTTCGACGAGGATGGCCAGGGCCAGCTCGCCTCGGCCTTGGACCTCCCAGGTGTCGGGGCGGTCAGTCGGCAGGACCCGGATCGAGACGTTGCCGACCAACTCGCGCTCTATCCGGTCCTTGACCAGGCGTGCGGTGACCTTGGCGCCGCGGACCCGACCAGCCATCGGCGAGGTGTTGGTGCCGATCGTCATGGAAATCGCCGGCTCGTCGACGGTGATGAGCGGCAACGGACGCGGATCGTCCAGGTCGGCCAGGGTCTCGCCGATCATGATGTCGTCGATGCCGGCGATGGCGATGATGTCGCCGGGCCCGGCGCTCTTGTCGGGGTCGAGCGGCTTGCGCTCCAGCCCCTCGGTCATGAGCAGTTCGGTGACCTTGACCCGTTGCACGCTGCCGTCGCGGCGGCACCAGGCCACCTGCTGGCCCTTGCGGATCGTCCCGTTGTGGACCCGCAGCAGGGCCAAGCGGCCGAGGAAGTTCGACGAGTCGAGGTTGGTGACGTGCGCCTGCAGGGGCGCTTCGTCGTCGTAGACCGGCGCCGGGATGGTCGCCATGATCGTTTTGAAGAGCGGCTCCAGGTCAGGACCGTCGGGCTGCCCGCCGTCAGCGGGGCGCTCCAGCGAGGCGCGTCCCGCCTTGGCCGAGGCATAGACGATGGGGAACTCCAGCGCCTGGTCGTGGTGTCGCTCGTCGTCGGACCCCTCGAGTAGGTCCATGAACAGTTCGTAGACCTCGTCGACGACCTCGGCGATCCGTGCGTCGGGACGGTCCACCTTGTTGATGCACAGGACAACCGGCAGGTGGGCGGAGAGGGCCTTGCGCAGCACGAAACGGGTCTGCGGGAGGGGCCCTTCGGAGGCGTCGACGAGCAGGACCACGCCATCGACCATCGACAGCCCGCGCTCCACCTCACCACCGAAGTCGGCGTGCCCGGGAGTGTCGATGATGTTGATCGTCACGCCCTGCGGGTGCCCGGCGGCGGCGGCCGACGGGCCGTTGTAGTGGATCGCAGTGTTCTTCGCGAGGATCGTGATGCCCTTCTCGCGCTCCAGGTCACCACTGTCCATGGCGCGCTCTTCGATGTGCTGGTGGGCGCCGAAAGCACCGCCCTGCCAGAGCATCTTGTCGACCAGGGTGGTCTTGCCGTGGTCAACGTGGGCGACGATGGCGACATTTCTGATGTCGCCGCGGTGCTGCGTGGGCATAAGGGTCAGTCTCTCAGGTATTCGGGTCGGTCCCGACCAGCAGGGGGCCAGGGCGCCTCGTCGGGCCCGGTCCTGACCCGGGGCCTGGGTGTGAGCCTGACAAAGTGCGTTGGAAGGGGTGATCGCCCCGGTTGCCGCACACCGTCACACCCACGGACGGCCCTCAGAGCGGGTGGCCGACGAGGGTAGCGGCGAGCACGGCCTTGATGGTGTGCATCCGGTTCTCGCTCTGGTCGAACACGATCGAGGCCGGCGACTCGAAGACCTCGTCGGTGACCTCCATCGCCTGCAGGCCGTATTCGGCGAAGATCCGCTCCCCCACGGCCGTGTCGCGGTTGTGGAACGACGGGAGGCAGTGCATGAACTTGGTCGCCGGGTTGCCGGTCGACGTCATGAGCGCCGCAGTCACCTGGTAGGGCGTCAGGAGGGCGATCCGCTCGGCCCAGACGGCATCGCCCTCCCCCATCGACACCCAGACATCGGTGTGGATGTAGTCGACGCCCGCCACCCCGGCGGCCAGGTCCTCGGTCAGGGTGATGCGAGCTGCGGTCGCCTCGGCCAGCCGATGCGCGTGTCCGATGATCTCCTCACGTGGCCACAGCTGCCTGGGCGCGACGATCCGCACGTCCATCCCCGACATCGCGCCCGCCACCAGCAGCGAATTGCCCATGTTGTAGCGGGCGTCCCCTACGTAGGCGTAGGCGATCTCCGGCGCTGGTTTGGCCGAGTGCTCGACCATGGTGACGATGTCGCACAGCGCTTGCGTGGGATGCCAGGTGTCGGTGAGGCCGTTGTAGACCGGCACCCCGGCATACCGGGCCAGGGTCTCGCAGTCCTCATGTCGCGAGCCGCGGAACTCGATGGCGTCGTAGAGCCGACCGAGGACCCGGCCGGTGTCGGCGAACGACTCCTTGTGTCCGATCTGGCTGCCGTGCGGGTCGAGGTAGGTCAGTTGCGCGCCCAGATGGTAAGCCGCCACCTCGAAGGCACATCGCGTGCGGGTCGAGGTCTTCTCGAAGATGAGGGCGATGGTCTTGCCGTGCAGCACCCGCTCCTCGCGGCCTTCACGTCGGGCCGCCTTCAGCCGACGGGCAAGACCGACCAGCCCCATCCACTCGGCGGGAGTGAAGTCGATCTCCTTGACGAAATGCCGGTTGGTGAGGTCCACAGCCATACGTCCACCGTATGCCGTCCGCTCACCCCTGCGCTGACCGCGCCTGGCGAGGTGGGTCACCTCGGCTGGGTGAGTCAGCTGGTCACGTCGGCTGGTGCCGTTTGGTGAGTTGCCGCTGCGATGGACAGCCGCTGGGGTCGACGGTCACGCTCCATAAAGGTCGAGGGGTTGGCCAATGGTTCGAAGCCGAGCCGCGCGTAGACCTCATGGGCATCGCGCGTTGCAAGGACGACCCGTTGGATCCCTTCGGCCTCAAGGCTGTTCACCAGCTCGCCGACGATCCAGCCGCCGAGCCCGATCCCCCGGACCTCTGGCGACACATAGACGTCGCATACCCAGGCGAAGGTTGCCCCGTCGGTGACCGCGCGGGCGATGGCGACCTGCTCACCCGGCATACCGTCACCGCGGTCCCGATAGGCGCCCATGGCGCGTGAGCCCGCGAGGGCGCGGTCCAGGGTCTCGCGTGGGCGACCCAGCGCCCAGTAGGCGTCTTGGGACAGCCAGGCATGGACCCGGTCCACCTGGAGGTGGGCCGGGTCCATGCTGATGAGATAGCCGTCCAGGACGTCAGGCCTTGGCCGGGCCCAGGGTCTGGTCATCGACCTTCGCGTCGGGGGCGTTCTTGCGGATGGACTCGATGCCGTTGAGGCAGCTCTTCTTCGTCTCATAGCCCTGGCCGGTCGCAATGACCTGACCGTTGGTCGCCTTGAGGCGGAAGCGATACTTCCCAGCCGTGTCCTGATACACCTCGAACTTGCCCGCCATGTGAACCTCCCACTCACGAGTGATGTGACATCACGAAGCGTAGGGCGACGGCATCATTCCCGCGCGCCCTCGTCATTCGCCACGCCGGGTAACGCGATCCGATCAGCCCAGAACAGCGTCCATCGCCGCGCTGAGCAACCCCGGCTCCCTCTCGCGCAATTCGTAACGCGCCCGGACGATCGGTTTGCGGACGGACAGGACCCGAGTGAGGTCGATCGGTGTGCCGCTGACGATAGCCTCCGCGGGAGTCGCCTCGATGGTCGCGGTGAGGTCGCGGATCTGCTCGGCCGAATAGCCCATGGCCGGCAGGACACCGCACGCATTGGGGTACTTCGCGTAGGTCATCGCAAGGCTGCCGACCGCATATGGGGATGGGTCGACGATACCCGCGACCCGGGCCGCGCTCGCGCCGACGACGCCCGCGCCGAAGGTCATCGACCCGTGGGTGAGCGTCGGTCCGTCCTCAACGACGATGACCTGTTTGCCGGCCACCACCTCGGCACCCTCGACGGTCACCGGGCTGTCACACCGGATGACCTGAGCGGTGGGGTTCATCTCGCGCACCGAGGTCTCGACGGCCACGACATCCTCAGGCCGGGCAGCGTCGCACTTGTTGACGATGACCAGGTTGGCCATCCGGACGTTGGCCTCACCCGGGTGGTAGCGGCGTTCGTCGCCCGGCCGCAGCGGGTCGACAAGGCAGACGTGCAGGTCGGGCCGGTAGAAGGGCAGGTCGTTGTTGCCGCCGTCCCAGAGGATGACGTCGGCCTCCTGTTCGGCCTGGCGCAGGATCCGCTCATAGTCGACGCCGGCATAGACGACACAGCCCGCATCGATGTGCGGTTCGTACTCTTCCCGCTCCTCGATGGTGCATTGGTGCCGGTCCAAGTCCGCGTATGCCGCGAACCGCTGCACGGCTTGGGCCGCCAGGTCGCCGTAGGGCATCGGGTGGCGAACGGCGACGACACGCAGGCCCTTGTCCCGCAGGAGCTTTGCCAGATACCGCGTCGTCTGACTCTTGCCGACGCCGGTCCGGACCGCAGTGACCGCGACGACCGGCTTGGTGGAGGTGAGCATCGTGTGGCGTCCGCTGAGCATGGTGAAATCGGCACCGGCCGCAAGGCACTGCGAGGCCAGGTGCATCACGCGATCGTGCGGGACGTCGGAGTAGGCGAAGACCGCGAGGTCGATGCCGTCCCGCTCGATGAGGTCGACGACGTCCGCCTCGGGGACGATCGGGATGCCGTCCGGGTAGAGCGGGCCGGCCAGCTCCGGTGGATAGCGCCGATCGTCGATGTCGGGGATCTGGGTGGCCGTGAAGGCCACCACCCGATAGGCCGGGTCGTCCCGAAACACGACGTTGACGTTGTGGAAGTCTCTTCCCGCTGCGCCGAGGACAACCACCGTGCGAGGGCTGGACATACTGCACTCCAAGGCTGCGTCGACCACCGACGCCGGGAAGCCCTGATGGCGTCCCGACCGTGGGACCCGCCACGTCCACTGTCGAACAACTCCTTGGCCGAGATGGGGACCTTCGGCCCGCGTCCGTGGGGCGGGTCAGCGCGAGGGGTCGGTGGGACTGCTGCCGTCCGGCTCGTGCTCGCCAGCGGCGTGCTCTCCAGCTTCGTGAGCGCCGTGCTGCGTCGCGTCTGGGTGGGTGGGGTGTTCCGCGGCGACCGTATGCCGGGCCGCTCGCGCCCGCTCCAACTCCACGCTGAGCTCGATCACCCGAGCCCGGGTTAGGGGGTAGCGCCGAGCCAGGAACCAGGCCAGGCCCATGAGGATGACGACGGTGACGAGCATGGTGAGCCGGATTCCCCACAGCGCGCTGTCGGGTTGCGGGAGCCGGGACTGGCCCTGCCGGGCGTGCTGGTAGCCGGTGAACTCCAGGACCCATCCGACCGCGAACGTCGCGAGCGCCGAGGCGAGGGTCCGGACCAGGACCATGACCCCGCTGAACGATCCCGCGTTGCGGGCGCCCTGCACGACCTCACCGTCGTCGACGACATCCGGGAACATCACCCACACCATGACTTGAGCGGCGGCAAGACCGACGGCGAAGATCCCGGACAACAGATAGACCGGCCAGACCGGAACGCCGGTGGGATAGAAGGCGATCCCGATCATCGCGAGTACCGACAGCGGCAGCCCCGTGTAGTAGATCCGGTTCTTGTCGATGCGCTCGACCAGTCGCAGCAGCACCGGCAGCATCACCATCGTCACCAGGGCGAAGATCCCGGCGAAAAGCACGGTGCGGACTCCGGGGACGGCATACAGGGCGTAGTAGAGGATCACCGAGGTGACGATGTCGATGGTGATCGACGGGCACAGGTACATCGCGGTGAGCCGCCGGAACGACGCGATCCGAAACGGCGAGATAACGACCGCGAGGTTGAACGCGTCAGGGTGCTCAGAGACGGGCGCGCGTTCGTGGGTGAATCGTGCGACGAGCAGCAACGGCACGGCGAAGAAGGTGCCGAAGCCGACGAACAGTGAGACGTAGAGCGCCGTCACCGACAGATCACCCTCGGTGAAAGCGTTGACGAGGGCGTTCATGACCAGGGTGCAGCCCACGGCCGAGAACGTCGCGCAGCCCAGTCGCAGGATGTTGACCCGGCTGCGCTCGTCGGGATCAGTGCTGATCTCGGTGGACAGCGAGCCGTAAGGCACTGCGACGATGCTGGCGACCGTCGTCCAGAGCAGATGGGCGATGATGACGAACCACACCTTGGCCGTCTGGCTCTCCCAATCGCCGATCGGTGCCCACAGACCTGCCATCGCAGGAGGCAGCAGCAGGGCGCCGGCGAAAATCCACGGTTTGCGGCGGCCCCACCGGCTGCGAGTCCGGTCGGTGATGACGCCCATGAGTGGGTGGTTGATCGCGTCCCACACCTTGGAGACCACGACGGTCGTGCCGGCCAGCCCCGGCGGCAGGCCGACGATGTCGGTCAGGTAGAAGAGATAGAGGACCGCAAGGGTGGCCGCCGCTCCCCCGCCGAATGCGTCGCCGCAGGCGAAGATGACCCGCTCGGCTCGGGACATCTGCGGCCCAGGGCCCGTCAAGGGGGCGGGCTCGGGTGGCAGCGGGGAGGGTGCGTTGCCGGTCGGAGACACGGCATACGACATGGTGGGCACTCCCCTGCTTCGTGGACGTGGGCAGTCTGCCAGAAACGACCACGCTGCGGTCAGTGTCACAGTTCCGGCTCGACGTATGCCGTGATCACCATCTGAACGCACACGTCTCCGCCCTGGTCGGTGACCGGCATACGGAATGACATTGCTGTTGACCCGCGGTGGTGGTCGTGCTCACTCCCGTTTGCGACGGGCCAACAACGTCAGTCCGTATGCCGGACGGCCCGCCGGGGCCGCGGTGGACTGTGTCAGGCGTCAGCGGCGTCCAACTGAGCGAAGACGGCATCGGCGAGGTGGTAGTCGTGGAATCGCCCGAACAAGCTCGTCCCCTTGCGCAGGAGACCAACCGCAAGGGTCCGGGCCGCCGCGGCCACGCCCGGCAGGGCAAGCAAGTCCTCGACTTCCTCCGGGCTAGCGAACTCGATCCGCTGAACGTCGCCGACCTTGTCGTAGTGGCCCAACTCGACCGAGTAGAGGTCGCCAGCCTCTGACCAGATGTCGGGCTCCATGGCCAGGTTGAGGAAGCCGGTGGGCTGCCACCCTCCGTCGTCGTCACGGACCTCGCCGATGACCAAGACCTCGACGTTGTTGATGCTGAGCGCGCACAACCGGTGGCCCGCTGAGCTCCGCGCGGTGGACGGCATACTTGTCACCACCCAGAAGCGACCTTCGGTGACGTGCGGCCACGGGATGCAGACGCGCAGGTATGCCGCCACTGCCGCGACCGTGTTGCCGAACTCAAGATGCGCCTGAAGACATCGAAAGTTGGCCTCGGTTCGCTGCCGCTGCCGGGCGACTCGGCCCCGGTCGCCGATCGACAACGGACCGGTATCGCCGTCCAGCCAGGCCGCCTGCACGACGGGGTCCACGAGGACATCCAGGGCTGCTGATCGCAGCGGTAGGGCGACGAGGTCGACGTTGCGAAGCCGGCTGCCGGCCTGGACAAGCCGGGCCACGACGTCGCGCTCGGCAGCGTCCAGGTCTCCTGACTCCACCGCCGCGAACCGGACGGCCACGATCTCCCCCGGCCAAGTGCGGGCGTGGGTGGCCACCCGGGCGAGCAGCGAAACGGTCTGGCCGACATACAACTCACCGTCGGAGAATTCCAGGACGTAGATGCCACGGCGACTCATGTCTTCAGGCAGGACCGCGGACATCGACGTAGCCGGTGGAAGTTCCCACCGGACGAATCTCAACGTGGGCGACGGCATCCCTATCCCCCTTGCGACACGACACGGAGCACTGTCCGCGTCCAGCGTAGGCAACGCCGAGGCTAGACCGACGTCGGACGTAAGAGTTCGAGCTTCGCGCACCGTGCGGAGAGATAGCGGATGTTCTGCCAGTCAGCCGCACGGGGTACGTCCATGTCAAGCGCTCGGATGGACTCATCGAGGCGTTGCGGGCGATCCCGGAGATAGGCGACTGCCTTGTTGAGACTCTCGCCCACCGTCTTGCCGTATGCATCACCTGCCTTCTGCGCACCCGCCTGCAATGCGCGGAATCGGGTTTCATCATGGCAAGGTCGATGAGGTCGCGGCTGAACGTCGACGTGTCTGCCCAGCGGTCGTCGTTGGCGAGCAGCTGGCTTGCGACCTGGTCGGTTGGCGTCAGGATTCGTATGCCGCAGATTTCATCTTCTGGCAAGGGAGTGTCGAGGGCCATCTGTCCCTCGTGAATGATCGCGAACTTGATCGCAACGCCCGCCACGAGCACCAACGCCCGGATCCCATCGCCGTCGACAGAAACTGCTCGACCCAACTCCATGGGACGCGTGAACAGTGGGTCGAGCCCGCGCTTCCTGACCATCTGGCGCAACTGTCGGTAAGACTCTTGCTGGCAGACCAGGAAGTCGATGTCGACCGATTCGCGGAACTCACCGTTGGCGAGGACGATCGCGGTGCCACCCCCGAACTAGCAGTTGCGCTCGGCCAGGAGCGGCGCGTCCAGCCTCGACAGGACCTCGGCCACCCGCTGATGGTGTGGTCGCCCAAACAAGAAGCCTCCCGTTGCTGTAAGCGTCCGCGAGGTGCCGGACGAACGCCTTCTCCTCATCGGTCAGCGCTTCGTGGTTGAGATGTCGCCAACCTCGTTCGTAGAGATTGAGCGCCTCTCTCTCGGTGATAGCGGTGCCGGCGCCGGTTTGCCAGGCCAGCGTCCGCAGGCCGGGGTAGTCGCCAACCGTGATCGTCACCGGTTCCGCCGTTGGAGCGTCGAGGATCGGGACGACGAGATGGAGTCCGAGCGCGGCTGCGACGTTGACGTAGGCGCCGATCGTCACCGAGGGGTTGCCTGCCTCGACCCTGTACCGGGGAAGCGACCGGCATACGGAATGACATTGCTGTTGACCCGCGGTGGTGGTCGTGCTCACTCCCGTTTGCGACAGGCCAACAACGTCAGTCCGTATGCCGGACGGCTCGGTGCGCAGGCCCCCGGCGCCGGCCGCTGCAAGTTGAGCATTCTGCTCAGACGGAACTGGACAGCGTTCCGCTGTGAGGATGCCGTGAGCAGGCCACATCAGCGCGGCCGACGCATGCGCCAGCGTCGCGGAGGCGGGTAGGGCAGCGCCATCACGCACCCAGCAGCGCCAGCGGGACAACGGCAACCCCATCAGGCCGCCGATAGGCCACCGAACCCGTGGTCACGACGACCAGATCGACGACCCGCTGGGGCATCTGGTCGCGCAGCCATAGAAGATGGCGGACATCGGCGTCGCTCGCAGCAGCAGTCAACTTCACTTCGATGGCGAGCACCTGCCCCTCCCGCCCCTCGACGATCAGGTCGATCTCTCGATCCCCGCCCCGCAACCGCAGGTGGCTCACTCTGCCCTCCGCAGCCTGGGCACCAACTCGGACACCCAGCGCAACCAATGACTCGAACAGCGGCCCGAACACATGCGCCCCATCCACTGTGGGCAGCGACGTCTCCGTCAGCCCTAGCAGGCGCGCCGCCAGCGCCGGGTCGGCCAACTGATGCTTGGGTGCCTGCTGCAGCCTCTTGATCGAGTTACTGGCGGGCAGCCAACCCGGAACCGGATCCACCAGCCAAATGCGAGACAGGTGGTCGCGATAGGCCACTGTCGTCTCCTTTGCGGGCTGCGATCCGTCTCCCCCGGTCGTGGCATCAAGCAGTGTCGAGTACGCCGCAGTCGTAGACGAAGCTGCGGCGTACGCCGCGAGCCAGCGCCTTAGGGTTTCGGGACGGCGCACATCGAAGCCCTGCTCCGGCAACTCCCGATCAACGACCCGCGCCAAGTAGAAGTCCAGCATTACCCGCCGGGTGCGCGGAGATGCCGCCAACATGGCCGGGAATCCGCCCTCGACGATCGCCCTTAACGAGTCGGATTCACTCGCGTGATCACGCTTGTTCCACCCGACCGCCGCGCCCCATGGCTGTTGTAGCCGTCACGGGCCGAGTAGCGCGAGTGGGACCACCACGAGCCCATCCAGGCGGCGGTAAGCCGTCGGACCGGTTGTGAGGATTACGCCACTGACGAAGCGAGGGCCAAGTTGGTCGCGCAACCACCGAAGATGCTTGCCATCGGAGTCGCCGGCACTTGCCGCCATCTTCACCTCGATCCCCACCACCGCTCCATCGGGCCGCACCACGACGAGGTCCACCTCATGGTCGCCGTTCCGGGTCCTCAGGTGCGCCACCTCCGCGTCGGCTGCCTGGGCCGCCACCCGGACGCAGAGCGTGGCGAGGGACTCGAAGAGCATGCCCAGCATCGAGCCAGCCTCGGAGCGCAGTGGTCGCCCGTCACCTACCAGAAGCGAGTCGACCCCCAGTCCCATAAGCCGAGCCGCCAACGCGGGATCCGCCAGATGATGCTTCGGCGCTTGCCCTAACCGTGTCATGGAGCTGCCCGCGGGGCTCCAGGCCGGCACGGGGTCGAGCAACCACAAAGACGCCAGCACCTGGCGGTAACTCTCTGCGGTCGCACGAGCCGGCTTGTCGCTGTGACCTGGCGTCGCGGCATCCAGGATCTGTGAGTAGCTGGCCGTGCTGGAACTGGCCGATGCGTAGGCGCGTAGCCAGGCCATCATTGCCTCGGGTCGACGGACGGCCAGCCCTTGCTCCGGCACGTCGCGCTGAACGGCGTTGCGCAGGTAGGAGTCGAGCTGGAACGCCCGCGCCCGCCGGCTCAAGCCTCGCAGCCCTGGGAAGCCTGAGGCGACGATCTCTTCGACGTAGTCGGGCAGCGTCATCCCGGACTCGCCCTGCACGTCTGCGTGCCCGCGGAGAAGCGCCGCGAGGCTGACGGTGGGCGCGACGAGGCCTCGCTCGGACAGCGTCATCGGACGCATCCGCAGCCGGCCGATGCGACCGGCACCCGAGTGCTGGATCGCTCCGTCCTGAGGGCTGGCGCTGCCAGTCAGCAGGAACTGCCCGCCCGTCGGATCGTCGTCGACCGCCCGGCGGACGACATCCCAGACCTCCGGCACCTTCTGCCACTCGTCGATGAGCAGCGGCCGGGGGCGTCGCAGGAGGATGGCCGGATCAGCAGCGATCGGCCCCCGGACTGCCTCGGAGTCCAATCTGGCCACTCCAGCCACGCGTTGCTCCGCCGTCGTCGTCTTGCCCACGGCCTTGGGCCCGTCTAGCGCCAGAGCTGTCAGTTCCGCGAACAGGTCATCCAGTTCCTGGTCGACGATCCGACGCACGTAACCCATACTCGAACTATACATTTAGCAGTAATCGAACTAGGCGATTCGCAGGAACCCAACTATACAACTAGCCGCCCGCCACACGACGGGGCTCGCGGTCCCCACACCCCCCGGCCACGTTGATCTTCGTTGACCCCACATGACTGGGCAGCCTGCTCACTGCCCGACCTCAGCTACACGTTGAAGCGGAACTCGACCACGTTCCGTAGCCGATACGCATCAAGCGACCGCCGTTGATCACGTTCGCTCGCGAACTGAGGGTATGGGCGTACAAGCATCACCGTTGAGAGATCGTGTGGCCAGGTTGATCCGTCAGACCTGAAGGACCACGAGGATCTGATCGAGCCCAGCGAAGTCGTCCGGGTTCCGCGTCAGCAACGGCAGACCCTCGGCCACTGCGATGGACGCGATCAGAAGATCTGCAAACCTCCTGCGCGGCTGGCGCCCCGCTGCCGCCACAGCGGCGTGGACCCGCCCGTAGGCGCGAGCTGCTTCGCTTCCGAACGGAATCGGTTCGAAGACGGCCTCGGCCCGTTGCAGGCGGTCCTGTCTGCGTGCGCATTCCGCCAGGTCCTGCGTAGCGACCGGACCGGCCGCCAACTCGGCCATCGTGATGGCGCTCACCGCGACAGTCCGCGGCAGATGCGCGAGGTCGATGACGTCGAGGTCGATGACGACGGACGTGTCCAGCAGCGCGCTCTCGAGACGCTCAGGCACGGGGCTCCACTGCTTGGTTCACAGCGTCGTCCAGGTCACGCCGGAACTGTTCGCGGTCGATGCGCGGAGCCAGCCGGAACACGTCGCTCACAAGTCGCGCTTCCACCATCCGCTGCCGGCGGAGGGGCCGCAGTTCACCCACGGGGACGGAGTTCCTCGTCACCACGAAGGAGTGCCCTTCATCCAGGGCACGCATGATACGTCCACTGTCGTTGCGCAGCTCTCGCTGGCTGATGACCTCGCTCATGCACAGAGCGTAGCACGCGGTGCTACTCTTCCATGAGGCATAGGCTTGGAGCTTCCGATGCTCAAGAGGCCGGTATGACCCGCTACGCCGTCGATCCCGTCGCCTTGCTCGACCTCGCCAGGACCTCGCCCCACATGCTCGCCGAGCACCAGCTCGTGGCGCCTCACTCGCTACGATCGCTGGCCCTGGAACTGCTGCTCAGTGACGTGGCGGCGGGCAAGATCTCGGAGCGGGAGGCACTGGAGGTGCACGATCGACTCACCGCCATCAAGGTGCGGCTGCTGGGCGATCGGGTGTCGCGGCGGATGGCCTGGAAGGTTGCCCGCGAACACGGCTGGACGACGCTGTCCCGGGCCGAGTACATCGCCGTCGCCATGCTGCAGGCGGACTTCCTGATCGCCGGCGATCCCGACCTGCGCAAGGCGGCCAAGGCACACGTCGAGCTGGCGACGCTGACTGAGCTTGAGTGATGGACGCGCAGGATCACCTCGCCCGGAGCCGGCCCAGGTGATGACCATGCCCACGAACCGTTGAAGAGGTCTTCGCCCACGCCGACGACCTCGCGGAACGGAGGGCGCTGGATAGGTCCGCGTGGTCTGTCTTGGAAGGTCGCAACCGGCAGCGGTTACTGCGAACTCCTCCCAGGCGTCACCGGCGCGAACTTGAACTCGACCACGTTCCGTCGCCGATGCGCATCAGCTGGCCGTCAGGCTGACGTCTCCGACTCAGTTGTCAGCGAAACCGAACAAGGGCAGAGGCGCCAAGATCACGTCCGCTCGGCGGCGAGGGTCGAACCGCCCGACGAAGTCGATTTCGTTGGGCACCCAGACCTCGTCCCAGAGCCGGTCGTGAGCCCGTCCGAACCGCGCATCCCGGGCCTTTCCCCACGCCGTCGCTGTCGCGAGGTCGACATCGCACCAAATCTTCAGGTCGAGAACGTCATCGATCTCCGGGTGCAGCAGCCCGATCAGGTCGACGATGACGACGTCCCCCTTTGGAAACGATGACGACGTCCCCCTTTGGAATCGGTTGGGGTACACCCAACGACCGCGAGCCCCAGTCGAACGGCCGAAAGGTGGACGCCCGACTCTCCCTGAACGGGCGGAGCACTTCGTCGGCCAACCTGGTCCGCTCGACGCCGGCCCAGTCAGTTGACCGCCGGTGAGAAAGCACCGGGTCGAGGAAGTCGTCACCTCGGATCTGGACGGCCCCAGCCAAAACACTGGCCAACGCTGCGGCAAGACTCGACTTGCCCGATCCACCGAACCCTGAGATACCGACCACGATCGGATGCCCTGCCGCCTCCCTCGTTGCTGCGACCGTCGCAGCCTGTTCTTCGATGGAGGTCATGCAGTGCGCAGTGGCTTGATCGCGCCTAGCTTCTCGTGCAGTGCACGACGCTCGATCCGGAGCTCGTAGTGCGACTGGAGATTCATCCAGAACTCCTCCGAGGTCCCGAAGTAGCGGGCCAGACGAATCGCCGTGTCCGCGGTGATCCCGCGCTTGCCGTGAACAATCTCGTTGATGCGTCGCGGAGGCACTCCGATGGACACAGCCAGTTTGTTCTGGGTGATCCCGAAACCCTCGATGAAGTCCTCCATCAGGATCTCTCCCGGATGGATGGGCTCGATCAGCTCGGACTCAGCGGTAGTCGACAAGTTCAACATTTTCCGCACCTCCTTCTCTCCAGACGAAGCAGATCCGCCACTGATCGTTCACACGGATGCTGTGCTGCCCGCGACGGTCGCCGACAAGACGTTCTAGACGGTTCCCCGGCGGAACCCTCAGATCCTCGATGACTTTCGCCGCATGGATCAGTTCGAGCTTTCGCAGGGTCGCCCGTTGCACGGCGCGATCGACTCGCTTGATGTACTGCTCGTGCCAGATGCGTTCGGTGTCCTTGCTCCCGAACGATCTGATCACGACGACAGGATATAACGATCGACGACAATAACGCTAGACGTTAAACCGGAACTCGACCACGTTCAGTAGCCGATCCGCATCTGGCGCAGTTGACCGGGCTTGATCGCCGTTGATGGGCATGATGAGCTCGCGTGATCATGCTTGTTCCGCGATGACTGGCCCTCCACTAGGCGATGTAGCACTGAAGAGTGAACGAGAGCGTGTTCTTTTCGCCGTCCCAAGCCGTGCCGCTGATCCGGAAGAGTTGGCCCGCCCGGCCGCTAACGTCGATGGCGCTGACGATCCGTGGGGCGCTAGTCTCTCGACGCCCCCGGGGAAAGACCACGGACCATGACATCGCTGCATGATGCGTACGTCACGATCACCCGCGACCTCGCCCGCCTCACTGTGAGGTGTCCCGACCTTACCCTGCTGGACCGAACGTCAGGCCAGCAGGTAGGCGCACCAGACCCGCACCTGGCCACAGAGGCCATCGAAGAACCTGAGCCTCGCGAGACACTCGTCCGCTCCGGGGCCCGGGTCTTCCGGGTCAGCGGGGCCGACTCCGCAGCCGAGTTGACCGTGCAGATCATGTCGCCCCTCCAGGACGACGTCATGGACTTGCTCGGTCGGCCCTGGCACCAGCTCACGGTGGACGGAGCCTTCGTCGGCGTCCTGGAGCCCGCAGTCGAGCACGACGTACCGGTGTGGCGGTCGCCGCAGGGATACTCATGCCCCATCGGTCGGCTCGACCAGGGATTCGGTCACCTCATCCAGTGGTGATCCAGACCGACAACCTGCGGCACCTACTCTGCCTTCTCGCTGTCGGGGCCACGGTCGCGCTCCGCGCTGACGTGTTGCTGATGACTGTCGCAGCAGTCGGTGTCGTCCTCGGTGCCGACCGGTGCGTCCGGGTCGCGATCGGGGTGCTGTGTTACTTCTGATGGCCACAGCCCCATGGCCCATCCCAGCGGCCGGGGGCACCGTGGTCTGGGCGGGCGGCATGCGGCTGGCCAAGCGCCGCCAGCCGGACCATAGAGTCATCCTCGGGCGTCCCCTGCGCCTCCCAGAGGCGGGGCAACTTTCACGATAGGCCTCGTGTCGGGACTGGTCGTGCTCTTGGCCGATCATGACCACCTCTCCGGTCGGCCGCACGCATTTGAAGTCGAGCGCCCGCCACTGCTACTGATCGCCACCGCCGTCGTTGTCGTGGCCGTCATCAACAGCGTCTCGGAGGAACTCCTCTGGCGGCAGCTGCTGTGGCACGGTTGCGACGGCTCTCGCAAGGCCGCACTTGTCGTCGGTCAGACGCCATCGTTCGGCGTCGCCCATTGCACCGGAATTCACGAGGGCTGGCTGGGGATGGCGTTGGCGGGGGTGTACTCCGCCGTGCTCAGCGTGCTGCGCATCACGTTCTGCTTTCGTGCTGCCCTTATCGCGCACCTGGTCACGGATCACCGAAGGCAAAGAACATCACAGATGCACGGACCGGAACTACACATCGAAGCGGAACTCGACCGGAATCTGTACATGCGGAACACGATGAACCCTGAGGACGGCTGGCGGTCCAGCGACGTTCCTGCGCGATCGCTGGACGACGAAGGCTCGGCAAGGTAACTTGGAGGCTATGGATGTTCCGGTCATCGCGCAGTCCGCGCTCAAGCACGGACTCACCGAGGACGACATCCTTCACGCCTACCGCAACCCGATCCGCGCGTGGGACCTCGGCGACGGCTTCACGATGATCATCGGCGCCAACCACGCAGCGCTGATCCTTGAGGTCGGCTACATCCAGGGCACGACAGCTGTGGTCATCGTCCACGCCATGCGGGCCCGCGAGAAGTTCCTGAGGTGATGACCATGCCCCGTACCGTTGAAGAGATCCTTGCCCATGCCGACGACCTTGCGGCGCGCTTCGAGGACTACGAGCCGGATTCTGAGGATGAACTCGACGTCGCTGCGATCGGACAGCTCCGGGCGGCCGTCGCAGAGCAGTCGGCTGCCGAGCGCCATCTGCTCGACGCCGTCAAGGCTGCCCGCGACGCCGGCATGTCATGGGCGTCGATCGGCACCTTCGTGGGCACCTCCGGCGAGGCCGCCCGGCAGCGGTACGGAGCCCGCGTTGCCTGACACGCTCAAGTACGCCACTGTCGAGCGGGAACGCCGTTACCTCGTATTGGCAATACCCGACGGGGTTACGAACGTGTTCGCGATCAATGACCGCTACGTCATCGGCACGCGACTGCGCCTCAGACAGGTCGTGGAGACAGACGGGACCATCGTGCGGAAGCTCGGGCACAAGGTGCGGATCGGGGAGAGCCCAGCCGAGATCGCAAATACGAGCCTCTCCCTGAATGACGCGGAGTGGGACATCTTGTCAGCGCTGCCGGCCCGGACCCTCCACGGTATCGAAGTCGGACGGCGACCTCTGAGCCCGATCAGCGACGACCCGGTCACCCCGCCTCGCCAACTCGGCTCGAAGACCCCGTTCGTCGACCGATGCGTGATATTCACGAACGGCGAACGCCAGGTACGTCTCCGAGTCAGCTCGCGAAGGCCGGCCCATCCCATCACCCAGGAGTCCCATGATCCAACCTCGCCTCTTCGTCGTTCAGCGTCCAGGCCGAGGGCGTCTCGCGACCATGGCAGCCCCGCGCGGAGGCGAATACCTGCGTGACGAGTTGGCGGCTCTCGCCGCAGTAGGCGTCGGGACTATGGTCAGCCTACTGACCACGGCTGAGGAATGGACTCTCGATCTTGCCGGCGAACAAGATCTGGCCCAGGCCGCAGGCATTGATTTCATGCGCCTGCCCACTGTCGATCGCGGTCTGCCGACGCTCGGCCCGACTCACCGATTGTCCAGGCAGCTAGTGGCTCGACTCGATCGCGGAGACACCGTCGCTATCCACTGCCGCGCCGGCATCGGACGCGCCTCGCTGTTAGCTGCATGCGTGCTCGTTCAGGAGGGCACTCCGGCCGATGATGTCTGGCAGAGGATCACTGACGCGCGAGGGCTGCTGGTGCCCGATACTGACCAACAACGCGAGTGGGTGGTCACCTTCGCGTCCTACGCGCGATCCAAGTGCACAACCGGAACCGACGAGTGAGACCAGTCAAGCCTTCGGTGAGGTGACCGGAGCGAACTTGAACTCGACCACGTCGCCGTCACACATCACGTAGTCCTTGCCTTCCATCCGCACCCGGCCCGCAGCCCGCGCGGCCGCCATCGACCCGGCAGCGTCCAGGTCGGCGAACGATACGATCTCGGCCTTGATGAAGCCGCGCTGGAAGTCGGTGTGGATGACCCCGGCCGCTTGCGGCGCGGTCCAGCCAGCCCGGATCGTCCAGGCCCGCGACTCCTTGGGCCCGGCGGTCAGATAGGTCTGCAGTCCGAGCGTGTGGAACCCCACGTGCGCCAGCTGGTCCAGACCGGGCTCGGTCACCCCGACCGACTCGAGCAGCTCGCGCGCCTCCGCCTCCTCCAACTCAGCGAGGTCGGCCTCCAGCTTCGCCGACAGGAACACGCAGTCCGCTGGCGCGACCGATTCGCGCAACGTCGCTTGCAACGCCGCGTCGGTCAGCTGGTCCTCGTCGAGGTTGAACACATAGATGAACGGCTTCGCGGTGAGCAGTTGCAGTGAGCGCGCCTCAGCGAGGTCGACCCCGCATGCCGCGTGACCGGCATACAGGGTGTCCCCCGCCTCCAGGCACTTCTGGACGGCGAGCGCATTCTCGTATGCCGCCCGCTTCTCCTTGACGACGCGCGCTTCCTTCTCCAGGCGCGGGACGGCCTTCTCCATGGTCTGCAGGTCGGCCAGGACCAGCTCGGTTTCGATCGTCTCGATATCCCCGGCCGGAGAGACCTTGCCCTCGACGTGGGCGACGTCGTCGTCGACGAAAACCCGCACGACCTGGCAGATCGCGTCGGCCTCGCGGATGTTGGCGAGGAACTTGTTGCCCAGGCCCTCCCCCACCGAGGCCCCCCGGACGATACCGGCGATGTCGACGAAGGACACCGTCGCCGGCAGGATCTTTTCGGACCCGAAGATCTCGGCCAGCCGAGCCAGCCGAGGGTCGGGGAGCGGCACGACACCCACATTGGGCTCGATCGTCGCGAACGGATAGTTCGCCGCGAGGACGTTGTTCTTGGTCAGCGCGTTGAACAGGGTGGACTTGCCGACGTTGGGCAGGCCGACGATGCCGATGGTGAGAGCCACAAGCGGGAAAGTCTACCCGCGAGGCACCCGCCACCCGCACAGCTGCCGGGACAAGGCGACCAGGTTGCCCTCCGAGTCCCAGATCCGGGCATCCTCCTCCATCAAGCCGCCCGCGACGTTCTCGGTGCGCAGCTGCACCTGCAGCCAGCCGGGCGCGGGGTGGCGACGCAGGTGCGCGGTGAACTCCAAGGTCGGGGTCCACCCGAGCAGCCCGAGGTCGAAGGCCACCGGAGGCAACGCGTCCAGGGCCCAGAGCAGCGACAAGGCGTCCGGCTCGCGGCCGTCCGCGAGGCGCAGCCAGCCGCCCAGCACTCCGGACTGGGAGGGTCGCCCGGCCAGCCAGCCGGCCGACGCGGGGTCCAGGCGAAGATCCATGCGCTGCAACAACGTTGAGTGCGACAGGAAGTCGGGCGTGTGGTCGCCTTCGCCACTCAAGCAGTCTTCCGGGGGCGGCATCGGCGGCGGCGGTGCGCTACGCACGTGCGGCTCCACCCGGTCGGTGAGATCCCCAAAGTGCGCGAGCGCGCGCATCCGCTCACGCGGCATACCTTCCGCGTCGGTCTGGGTGAGCGTGACCTGACCCGTGGACATGGTGCGGCCCACCCGCAGCACCTCGGTGCGGACCGAGAGGGGACCGGGCTCGGACGGGGAGAGGAAGTATGCCGTGAAGGCGAGTGGGTCGGGGTGGGCGCCGTCGGCGTCAAGGTCAGCCCGCAAGGCGGCGGCGCCGATCGCCATCAGCAGGCCACCGTTGATGCCGTTGCCGATCCGCCACTGGTCATCGAGGTGAGCAGTGCGTTCGCCCGCCTGGGGTCCTCTGGTCAGGCTGGTGGCCCGATCGAACTCGGAATCGGCCGCTCTCATGGGCGTCGAGTCTGGCATTCCCGAAGCGGGCGGTGCGACGGGGTTCACTTAGTCGAGGGTCCGGACTAAGGCGTCACCCTCCGCCACGAATCCCATCGCTTGCAGGTAGTTGCGGTGAACGGCGGTCGACGGCGTGGCCACTACTCGGCGAAAACCAGCGTCGCGCAACACTCTTCGGCCATCCTGGGCATAGAGCCAGCGCCCGATGCGGGAGTCGCGATAAGCCTCCATGACGTAGTCGAGGGTGAGCCGCAACTCCGCACCGCGCCGCTCCCCCAGCAGCGCACCCGCCGGGAGACCGTCGCGGGTGAGCACCAACGCGAAGGCGTCGGCCGGGATGCTCTGGTAGCCGGGCTGGCTCTTGTGGATGTCGGCCAGGTGAGTGCGCAGGAAGTCCTGCAGGAACGGCGCATGGGCATCGATGGGCACCGCGCCCAGGGTCCGCCCGCCGCCGAGTTCCTTGCGCAGGAACCAGACGTTGAGAGCCGCGACCGCCGCATTGGTGACGATGATCGGGATCGAGCCGAGCAAGACGCCGTAGACGACGAAGATCACCGAGCCGATGAGGGAGATCATGCGCAGCCGCACGACGTTGGTCATCGCCAGGGACGCCACGACGAGACCGGAGGCGAGGTAGCCGACGAGTTCAACGGGGCTGAGCCAGTTCACACCGGCGAGCATAGGTCTGTCGGTGCTTGATGCGAGAGTCGTCAGCATGGAGTTGCGTGAGGTGCTGATCGGGGCCGTCTGCGCCGGACTGCTCGTGTGGTTGGTTCTGCGTTCGTGGTATGCCGCGCGCCTGGCCGCCGCGGCCACCGAGCGCGACGTGCTGCGCGAGCGAGTGGTCGATTTGGAGGCGACGGTGTCGGCCGAGGCCGAGACCGCGGCGCTGGTGGCTCCACTGGCTTTGAGCCTGGACCGGGTGGCGCAGCAGGTGCACACGCTCGAGCGCGACCGGGGTGAGCAGTTCGCCAAGGTGGCGGTCGAGTTGGCCCGGGTGCAGTCGAGCACCGGCGAGCTGCGCGACCAGACCGCGTCCTTGGTCGGGTCGCTGGCCTCGGCCAACGTGCGGGGGGCATGGGGCGAGGTGACGCTCCGGCGGGTGCTGGAGGTGTCCGGGCTGCTGGCCCGGTGCGACTTTGACGAGCAGCGGTCGGGTTTGTCGATCGGCGGCGCTGCGGTGCGCCCCGATGTCGTGGTCTATCTCCCCGGTGATCGGCAGCTGGCCGTCGACGCCAAGGCGCCGATGGCCGATTTCCTGGCGGCGCAGGCGGACGGGATCACAGCCGCCGAGAGATCGGCGTTATTGCGGGCGCACGCGAAGTCGCTGCGGGGGCACGTCGACGCGTTGGCGGGGAAGGGCTATTGGACGGCTTTCGAAGGCTCCCCGGAGCTGGTCGTGTGTTTCGTGCCGGGCGAGGCGCTGTTGGCGGCGGCGTTGTCCGCCGACCCGCAGTTGCACGAGCACGCGATGGCGCGCTCGGTCGTGTTGGCCTCACCGGCGACATTGCTGGCGCTGTTGCGGTCGGTGGCGTTGGCCTGGCGGCACGACGCCCTCACCGACGGTGCCCGAGAATTACTGGCACTGGGCCAGGACCTCTACGCGCGCTTGGGTGCGGTGGGGCGGCATACGGAAGCGTTGGGGGCGAGTCTGCGCAAGTCGGTGGAGGCCTACAACGGGTTCGTGGGGTCCATGGAGGGCCGGGTGCTCGTCACCGCGCGCCGGATGCACGAACTCGGTTTGGGGAGCGCGTCGGTGACCGTCCCGACGCCCGAGCCGGTCACGGTCGCTCCCCGACCGTTGACCGCCGCCGAGCTGCTCGGAGCCTTGGATGTTGAGCTGGACCGTGACGGCGTGTCCCTCCCGACCCTAGTCGACCATGCCGACGAGCTCATCCCGTGCGCGATCATCGGCAGGCCCTGGGCTAGGCCGGGCTGGGCCGGCCCGGGCCGGGCTCGGCCAGGCAAGGCCGGGCCAAACCCCCGAGATTGACCTTGCGACCAGATTCCTCGGCGTGTCCCGCACGCAACGTCAATCTCGGCGGGGTGAGGCCGCCCGGGCGGGGATGACAGGGAGCGCGGGCTCAGTGCAGCGAGGTGGGTGACTGTTCGCTGGAGTCACGGCGGATGCTGGCCGCGTCCACTCCGGTGCGAGCTTTGAGGTCCCGGCGCAGCTCGTTAGGCAGGGCGAACAGCAGCGACTCCTCAGCGGCGACGACGGGGCGCACATCGGCATACCCGCGCTCGGCGAGGAACGCCAGGACGTCGCGGACGAGAATCTCCGGAACACTGGCCCCCGATGTGACCCCTACTGTGGCCACGCCGTCTAACCAGGCTGGGTCGATCTCGGCGGCGTAGTCGACGAGGTGCCCCGCCCGTGCCCCGTGTTCAAGCGCCACCTCGACCAGACGCACCGAGTTGGACGAGTTGCGCGAGCCGACAACGATCATGAGATCCACGTCGCGCGCCATCTGTTTGACGGCAAGCTGCCGGTTCTGGGTGGCGTAACAGATGTCGTCGCTCGGCGGATCCTGCAAGGCCGGGAAGCGCTCCCGCAGCCGGGCCACAGTCTCCAACGTCTCGTCCACCGACAACGTGGTCTGCGACAACCAGACGACCTTCTCGGGGTCGCGCACCGAGACGTTGTCCACACCGTGCGGACCGTCAACGAGGGTAATGTGCTCGGGGGCCTCGCCGGAGGTGCCGACGACCTCTTCGTGCCCCTCGTGACCGATGAGGAGGATGTCGAAGTCCTCGTTGGCAAACCGCACCGCCTCGCGGTGCACCTTGGTCACCAGCGGGCAGGTGGCGTCGATCGTCTTCAGCGAACGGGCCGCCGCCTCCTCGTGGACGATCGGTGCCACGCCGTGCGCAGAGAAGATCACCGTCGCACCCTCGGGCACCTGGTCGGTCTCGTCCACGAACACCGCCCCGCGGTCGCGCAGCGTCTGCACCACGTGCTTGTTGTGGACGATCTCCTTGCGGACATAGACCGGCGGTCCGTAGAGCTCCAGCGCCTTCTCAACGGTCACGACCGCCCGGTCGACCCCCGCGCAGTAGCCGCGCGGCGCGGCGAGCAGGACCCGCTTGGCTGGGCCCGCGGAAGGCGCGGCCGAGGACGGTTCGGGGGCGTGCGGCATACCCTCCATGCTACGTGCGACCAGCGGGTATGCCGTCCCGCCACCATCTGGACCACGCGCCGGGCACGCGTTCAGGAACCCAAGTCGACCCGGATCATCGTCGCCGTCATCGTCGCGCAGTGCGATTCGACGCCGCCCGCGAGGCCGCCCGTGACGGCATACACATCGCCGTGGCAGACCGTGATCGTCCGGCCGGACCGGATGACCTGACCGCGAGCAATCAGCCGTTCGCCGCGAGCCGGCGCGAAGAGGTTGATCTTGAACTCGACGCTCAACACCTCGGAACCAGCCGGCATCAGCGTGAGCGCCGAGTAGCCACAGGCAGTGTCGGCGATCGCGGTTGTCACCGCCCCGTGGAAGAAGCCCTGTTGCTGGGTCAGCTCGTCGCGGAACCCCACCTCGACCTCGACCGCACCGGGGGCAACGGTCCGGAGCGTCGCGCCGAGATGGCTCATCAGACCCTGCTGGGCGAACGACGCCCGCACCACGGCCTCGAAGTCCGGGTTACGGACGGTGAGCTGGGACATCGCGCCTCCTGAGGCAGCCGGGAACCACGCGCTGCGGGTCGCCTTCGCGCGGAAGGAACCGGCCGCGGCATACAGTCGCATCTGTGAGTATGCCGCCCGCGCCCGGAACGGGTCCCGCACAGCCCGAGCGGCGGCATACCAGCGCATCTGTGAGTATGCCGCCCGCCCCCGGAGCGCAGGCCAGCCTGCCGGAGAGAGCTGCCGACACAAGCGCGGAGGCACCCTGGCCGGTGCGGGTGCTCAGCCTAAAGATCCGCGACTACGTCAACAAGATGTCACCGCTGTGGGTCGAGGGCCAGGTCGTCCAACTGCAACGGCGAGGCAACACGGCATACCTCACCTTGCGCGACCCCGAGGTCGACATGTCGCTCTCGGCGACGATCTCGGTCAACGCGCTCAACGCGATGGGCAGCCCGTTGTTGGAGGGGGCCCGGGTCGTGCTGCAGGCCAAGCCGACGTTCTGGGAGCGCCGGGGCACCCTACAACTGGACGGCCGGCAGATCCGTCCGGTGGGGGTCGGCGACCTGTTGGCCCGGCTGGAGATCCTCAAGCAGCGCCTGGCCGCCGAAGGGCTGTTCGACGCCGACCGCAAGCGGCGGCTGCCGTTCGTGCCGCGCCGGGTCGGGTTGATCACCGGGCGGGACAGCGCCGCCAAACGCGACGTCGTCGAGAACGCCCGACGCCGTTGGCCCGCAGTGCAGTTCGAGATCCGCGAGGTGGCAGTCCAGGGCACGAACGCCGTGGCCGAGGTGACGGCCGCGCTCGCCGAGCTGGACCGGCATACCGACGTGGATGTCATCGTCATCGCGCGGGGCGGCGGCGCGGTCGAGGAGTTGTTGCCCTTCAGCAACGAGCCCCTGCTTCGGGCGGTCGCCGCGGCGGTGACCCCGGTGGTGTCCGCGATCGGGCACGACGTAGACACGCCGCTGCTGGACTTCGTCGCTGATGTGCGTGCCTCGACGCCGACCGACGCGGCCAAGCTCCTCGTGCCGGATGCCGCCGCCGAACGGGATCGGATCGGCAGCTTGCGCGGGCGGGCTCGGGCGGCCCTGCGGCAGCGGCTTGACGCGGAACGGCGCGTACTCGTTGCCCACCGGACCCGAGCAGTGATGACCGATCCGCTGGCGCTGCTCGCTCCGCATCGGGCCCAGCTCGCGGCCCTGCGCGGTCGCGCGACCGACCGGCTGGTCCTGCGCTTGGAGCGCGAGAGTGACCGGATCGGGCACCTGCGCGCGCAGGTGCGCTCGCTCTCGCCGCAGTCGACCCTTGACCGCGGGTATGCCGTCGTCAGCCACCCCGACGGCCGGATCGTCCGCGACCGAGTCGAGGTCGAGCCAGATGAGGTGCTGCGCGTGCTCGTCGCCCACGGCGACTTCGGGGTCCGGGTCATTGGCGCCCCCTCCCGCCGAGATTGACCTTGCGTGCAGGACACGCCGGGCCTAAGGGTCACAAGGTCAATCTCGGCGGGGAGTGGGTGGAACAGGTGAGGCGCGCGACCGGGCCGATCGGGGGCTAGGGTGTTGCCGCTCTCCATCTCGAGCATCCGAAAGGCACTCAACGTGTCCACCGAACCGGTCGCCGTGTCTCCCGAGGACATCGCGCAGTTGTCTTACGAGCAAGCGCGGGACGAACTCATCACTATCGTGGCCCGGCTGGAGTCCGGTCAGGTTCCGCTGGAGCAAAGCATGATCCTGTGGCAGCGCGGCGAGGCGCTCGCCGCCCGCTGCGCGACATGGCTGGACGACGCGCAGTCCAAAATCGCCGACGCCGGAGTGGTCCTGCGGGTCCGGGACGACGAGGGATAGCCCGAACTTGCCATGGACCAGCCAGTCGCTCAACCGGCCGGCTTGGCGGGAGTGAGCTTGTCGATGAATAACCGAACGTCCTCAAGGCCACCCGTCGCGCTCACCACGGTCGTGATCCGGTCGGCTGGCGACATCGACACGACGAACATCTGGTTGCGATCGTCGGTGCGGATCTCCCAGGTCCGCCCGGACAACTCGACACTGCCGGTGACCTTCGCCTGATTCATCCCCGTCGACACCCACGCGGGCGTGGCATCGACCGTCTGCCGCAGCCCGACGAATTGGCCGGCAGGCGTCGTCCACCCCGCCTGCCAGGTCGGCAGCGAGTCGGTGGAGGCGGCATACCTGGCGCTCGTCGCCGACCACCCCGTGGGCAGGCCCGCTGGGAAGGAGAACGGCGTCCCGCTGTCTTTGACGGCATACGAGACCACCGAAGCGGCGTCCACGGGCGGCTGGCGGACCGAGTCGACCCGCGGGACCAAAGCGATCAGCCCGGCCACGAGCGCGAGAACGACGAGCAGCGAGCGCATCATGTTGGCGCTGCTGCCCATGCTGTAGCGGCTGCGCGGCGGCGCGGCGGGGACTGGCTCGGGCGACATCGTCACCCCACCATCGTCCACGACCCATCCGACTGCAACCAAACCGGGATGTGGACTCCAGAGGAAAACGCTTCGACCCCACCCTAGGCTGAGACCACCACCGACTCGTTGGAGGAACCTGTGGCTGCGCGCACTCCCGTCCTCGTTGTCGGGGAAGCCCTCATCGACGCCGTCATCAACGTCGGCGAGGTCACCGGAGAGCATGTGGGCGGAAGTCCCGCTAACGTCGCCTTCGGGCTGGGTGCCCTTGGGCACGACGTTGCGCTGGCCACGTGGTTGGGCGCCGACGAACGCGGGGACCGGATCCTCGCCCGCTGCGCTGACGTCGGCGTCACGGTCGTCGCCGGCAGCACCGGCGCTGAGCAGACCAGCGTGGCCTACGCCTCCATCGACTCCCGCGGCCAGGCCACCTATCGCTTCGATCTCACCTGGGCGGTGCCCGACCTTGGCGACACGAGCGTGATCGGGCACGTCCATACCGGGAGCATCGCGGCGACCATCGAGCCCGGCGGCACCCAGGTCCTCAACGCGATCCGCCGCTTGCGCGACCAGGCCACCGTGTCCTACGACCCCAACATGCGTCCCACCCTCATGGGCAGCCCCGACCTGGTGCGGTCCCGGGTCGAGGACCTTATCGCCCTCTCGGACGTCGTCAAGGCCAGCGACGAGGACATCCAGTGGCTCTACCCGGGCGCCTTCCTCCCGGACGCCCTGCGCCGCTGGGGAGACCTCGGCGTGGGCGTCGCCGTTGTCACTCGCGGCGGCGAAGGCGCTGTGTATGCCGTCCGCTCAGCGACCACGGCAGAAGTCACCACCGTGCCCGCTCGCGCAGGAAAGGTCCTCGACACAGTCGGCGCTGGTGACTCGTTCATGGCCGGACTGGTGTCGGGGCTGCTCGACGCCGGCTATCTCGGGGGACCGGCGGCGCGGATCCGCTTGCGCGATGCGGGGATCGACGACCTGCGCCCATGCGTCGACCGGGCAATCGCAACGAGCGGGGTAACCGTCGGTCACGCGGGCGCCTACGCCCCGACTCGCGCCGAGTTAGGGATCTGAGTCACGCTCTTCGGTCGGATCCCAGGCGAGGCAGGCCCACGGGCACTGCCCTCCTATGCTGGGAGGTGCGGTGCCGAAGGCACGTTCGTTGGTGACCACGTGGGAGAGATGATGGTTGAGTTCGCCTACCAGGACCTGCTGCCCATCGGGAAGGACCAGACCCCCTGGCGCCTGTTGACGACCGAGGGTGTTCGGGTCGTCGAGGGCCCGGCCGGACGGCAGTTCCTCGAGATCGACGAGGAGCCACTGCGGCTACTCACCGAGACCGCGATGCACGACATCGCGCACTTCCTGCGCCCCGCCCACTTGGCCCAGTTGCGCACGATCCTCGATGACCCCGAGGCGAGCAACAACGACAAGTTCGTCGCCCTCGACCTGCTCAAGAACGCCAACATCGCCGCCGGCCGAGTGCTGCCGATGTGCCAGGACACCGGCACCGCAATCGTCATGGGCAAGCGCGGCCAGCACGTCCTCACCGGCGGCACCGACGAGCGGGCGATCAGCCGGGGTGTCTTCGACGCCTACACGCGCCTGAACCTGCGCTACAGCCAGATGGCCCCGCTGACGATGTGGGACGAGCTCAACACCGGCTCCAACCTGCCGGCCCAGATCGAGCTGTATGCCGACACGGCAGCCGGACACGAGACGGCATACAAGTTCCTGTTTATGGCCAAGGGCGGCGGTTCGGCCAACAAGAGCTACCTCTACCAAGAGACCAAGGCGATCCTCAATCCCCCCGGGCTGATGCGCTTCCTCGACGAGAAGCTGCGCTCGCTGGGCACGGCAGCGTGCCCGCCCTACCACCTGGCCATCGTCATCGGCGGAACCTCAGCCGAATTCGCGCTCAAGACAGCGAAGTACGCGTCGGCGAAGTATCTCGACACGCTCCCGACCGAAGGGTCGATGACCGGCCACGGCTTCCGGGACCCGCAGCTCGAGGAGCAGGTGCTCGAGCTCACCCGGGCGTTCGGGATCGGCGCCCAGTTCGGCGGCAAGTACTTCTGCCATGACGTGCGAGTGATCCGCCTGCCGCGCCACGGGGCGAGCTTGCCGGTCGCGGTCGCGATCTCCTGCTCGGCCGACCGGCAGTGCCTGGGCAAGATCACCCCTGAGGGTGTCTTCATCGAGCAGTTGGAGTTCGAACCGGGCCATTACTTGCCCGAGCCGACTGTCGAACAGCTCACAGTCTCGGACACCGCCGCCGCCGCGAGCGCCACCAGCGAAGACGACGTCATCCGGATCGACCTGTCCCGACCGATGCCCGAGATTCTCGCCGAGCTCACCCGCCACCCGGTCAAGACCCGCCTCTCGCTCACCGGCACCCTGGTCGTCGCCCGCGACATCGCCCACGCCAAGATCAAAGAGCGCCTCGACGCCGGCGAGGGTATGCCGCAATACCTCAAAGACCACCCCGTCTACTACGCCGGACCGGCCAAGACCCCAGCCGGGATGGCTTCCGGGTCCTTCGGGCCGACCACCGCAGGACGGATGGACTCCTACGTCGACCAGTTCCAGGCCGCGGGCGGCTCGATGGTCATGCTCGCCAAGGGCAACCGCAGCCAGCAGGTCACCGACGCCTGCGCCAAACACGGCGGCTTCTACCTCGGTTCGATCGGTGGCCCAGCCGCCCGACTGGCCCAGGACTGCATCAAGAGCGTCGAGGTGCTGGAATACCCTGAGCTCGGGATGGAGGCGGTCTGGAAGATCGAGGTCGAAGACTTCCCGGCCTTCATCGTCGTCGACGACAAGGGCAATGACTTCTTCGCCTCGGTGACCAAGCCCATTGCGCATACGATCGGCACGCGCCCGGGCCTCTGAACGGCATACGCTCATGGACGTGGACCGACACCGAGCACAGCCGGGCACCCGGCCAACCACCCCGACCGCGGCCTGGGCGGTCCTGAGCGCTGGCAATGCCCGGTTCATGGCCGGGGAACGCGAGCACCCCAACCAGGACGTCGCGATCCGGCATCGGATCGCCCACAAGCAGCAGCCGTTCGCGATCTTTTTCGGTTGCGCCGACTCGCGGGTTGCTGCGGAGATCATCTTCGACCAGGGCCTGGGTGACCTGTTCGTCGTGCGGACCGCCGGGCACGTCGTGGACTCCAGCGTGCTGGGCTCGATGGAGTTCGGCGTGGGGGTGCTCGGGATCCCGCTCATCGTCGTCCTTGGCCACGACTCGTGCGGCGCGGTCAACGCGGCCGTCGATGCAGTGACCAGCGGCGACATGCCTGCCGGGTTCATCCGCGACATCGTCGAGCGGGTCACGCCCAGCGTCCTCGCGGCCAGCAAACACGGCGATGCCGGCATCGACGAGATCGAGGCCGAGCACGTGCGCCAGACCGCCCGGCTGATCGCCGAGCGCTCCCATCTCATCGCCGACCACCTTGCGGCTGGCCGGCTGGGGATCATCGGGGCCACCTACCGGCTGCGCGACGGCGAAGCACTCGTGGTGAGCTCACTCGGCTTGCACGAGGACTGAGCCACGCGGCATACCGCCGCCCCTGACCGAGGAGGTGCGCCACCGAGTGAGATCGCGGGGGTGATCACCCCGTCAACCGCACTCCGTCACGCCCTCGGCTACCCATCCGGCCTCGACCAGCCCCAAGTCCGCTGGCCAAGGACCGCTGCACCTAACTCAGCCGCTGGTCAAGGACAACTGCTCCTTGACTACCTGCGCCAACCGGTCGGCGACGGCCTGGGCCTGCTCCTGGTCGGCCGCCTCGACCATGACCCGTACCAACGGCTCGGTGCCCGACTTGCGCAGCAACACCCGGCCGGCCCCGTTGAGTTCGCGCTCGGCATCGGCGACCGCCGCCTGCAGCGGGGCGCTGCCCTCCACCCCGTCCTTGTCGACGTCCTTGACGTTGACCAGGACCTGCGGGAGGCGGGTCATGACGGCGGCGAGCTCGGCCAGCGAGCGACCGGTCTGGGCGACCCGGGAGGCGAGCATGAGGCCGGTGAGCACCCCGTCGCCGGTCGTGCCGTGGTCGAGGAAGACGACATGTCCGGACTGCTCACCGCCGAGGGAGTACCCGCCGACCTTCATGTCCTCCAGCACATAGCGGTCGCCCACCCCGGTCTGGCGGACCACGATCCCCTCGCGGTCCATGGCCTGCAACATCCCCAGGTTGCTCATCACCGTGGCTACCAGGGTGTCCTGCGCGAGCGCGCCGCGTTCCCGCAGGGCCAGCGCGAGGATGCACATGATCTGGTCGCCGTCGATGACGTTGCCTCGCCCGTCCACGGCCAGGCACCGGTCGGCGTCGCCGTCGTGGGCGATGCCCAACTGGGCGCCATTCTCAACGACGGCCCGCTGCAACCGGGTGAGGTGCGTTGAGCCATATCCAGCGTTGATGTTCTCGCCGTTCGGGGCCGCTCCGATGACCGTGACGTAGGCCCCGGCCTCCCGGAACGCCCATGGCGACACGCTGGACGCCGCCCCGTGGGCCGCGTCGACGACGACGTGCAGGCCCTCCAGGCGGTGCGGAAGGATCGTCAGGAGGTGGCGGACATAGCGGGTGCCGCCGTCGTCGAGGCGACGGATGCGCCCGACGGCGGCCCCGGTCGGGCGCTCCCACGGCTCCCGCATCCGCGCCTCGATGGCATCCTCGACGGCATCGTCGAGCTTGTGCCCACCGCGGGCGAAGAACTTGATCCCGTTGTCGGGCATGGGGTTGTGCGAGGCGGACAGCATGACGCCCAGGTCGGCGCCGAGGTCGGCGGTGAGGAAAGCGATGGCCGGTGTCGGGAGCATCCCGGCGTCCATGACGTCGACGCCTGCGGAGGCCAACCCGGCCATGACGGCGGCACACAGGAACTCACCGGAGGCCCGCCCGTCGGTGCCGACGACCGCGAACGGGCGGTGCCCCACGAACTCCCCGGCGTCGCCAAGCACGTGCGCGGCGGCCACCGCCAGATCTACAGCCAGTTCGGCCGTGATGTCCTGGTTGGCCAGGCCACGGACCCCATCGGTCCCAAACAGACGTCCCACGAGTTGTCGTTCCTTCCACCAGCCGTGCGGTATGCCGCGTGGTCGGGTGCGCGGGCGGCATACCCGCAGCAACCTACTCCTGCCCAGAGGCGCCTGAGCAGCCATGGCCGAGAGGCCCAGAGGTGAGACGCACGACGGGCGGCCCGGGTTGCCCCGGGCCGCCCGCTGGCGGTCACCTGCGTGACATCAACGCTTGCTGTACTGAGGCGCTTTGCGGGCCTTCTTGAGACCGGCCTTCTTGCGCTCGGGAACGCGGGCGTCCCGGGTGAGGAAACCGGCCTTCTTCAGCGCCGGTCGGTTGAGCTCCTCGTCGACCCCGTTGAGGGCGCGGGCCACACCGAGGCGGACCGCACCGGCCTGACCCGAGGGGCCACCACCGTGGACCCGCACGAGGACGTCATAGGCGCCGTCGAGCTCAAGGATCTTCAGCGGCTCGTTGACCAACTGCTGGTGGACCTTGTTGGGGAAGTAGGAGTCCAGCGTGCGGCCGTTGATCGTCCACTCACCGGTGCCGGGAACGATTCGGACACGCGCGATGGCCTGCTTGCGGCGACCGGTCGCCCCGCCCGGGGCGGAGGCCGTCGGCTTGCGTACGGGGGCGCCGGCCGGGGCGGTCTGGGACTCGGTGGTGTATTCGGAGAGCTCGGGCTCGTCGACGTCGAGCTCGATGTCCGTGGTCATGTCAGCCATTACTGGGCCACCTGCGTGATCTCGAAGGGCACGGGCTTCTGTGCCGCGTGGGGATGGGCGTCGCCGGTGTAGACCTTGAGCTTGGCCAGCTGCTGGCGAGCGAGGGAGTTCTTGGGGAGCATGCCGCGGACGGCCTTCTCGATGGCCCGACGGGGGTCCTTGTCGAGCAGCTCAGCGTAGGTCAGTGAGGACAGCCCGCCCGGGAACCCCGAGTGGCGGTAGGCCCGCTTGGTCTGTGCTTTGTTGCCGGTCAGGGCGACCTTTTCCGCGTTGACAATGATGACGAAGTCACCGGTGTCGACATGCGGCGCAAAGGTCGGCTTGTGCTTGCCGCGCAGCAGCACTGCGGTCTGGCTGGCCAGTCGGCCGAGCACGACGTCCGTCGCGTCGATGACGTGCCAGGCGCGGGTGACCTCGCCAGGCTTGGGGGTGTAGGTGCGCATGTGCGTCACTTTCGGTTTCGGGTTCACAGCTCTCAGGTATGCCGTGCCTCCGGCACCCGTGGTTAACGCCCCGTGAGGCGGTGGTCCCGAAGGTGTGGGTGGCCGCACGGCATACCGCCACGCGTGGCACAACAGTCCTTAAGTCTACCTGCCGCTGCGGGAGCCCCCAACTCGCCGAAACACGCCCGCTGACCTGCGGCGATGTGCGGCAGAGCGGGGTCGAACCAACGATATGCAAAGACTGTATGCAAAACTTCTGTGCATGCTCGGCTTCGCACCGCTCACTCCGGATCAGATCCGCGTCCTCGCCCATCCGTTGCGCTCTCGACTCGTCGAACGCTTGCGCACGAGGGGCCCGGCGACGGCAACCAAGCTGGCCAAGGAACTGGACACCAACTCCGGGGCGACGAGCTATCACTTGCGTCGGCTCGCGGCATACGGGCTGGTGCAACCGTCCGGCGGCGGGCGAGGGCGGGAGCGCCGCTGGGAAGCAAGCGCGCGACGGCATACCGTCCCCTCCGCGGGCGCCAGCGGGAGCCAGGCGGCGGGGCCGGGCGGACAGACTGCGGCAGCCCGCGGCGCCGACCCGGACACCGAGTCGAGCCTGGACTGGCTGGACCGGGACTATGTGCGGCACTTCGCCGAGAAGGCCGAACTCTGGCTCGATGCCGCGCCCGAGTGGCCCGAGGCGTGGACCGATCCCTCTGGGCTGCGCGACGGCATGGTCCTGGTCACGGCACCGCAGTTGGCCGACCTGCGCGCTGAGCTGGACGGCGTGCTCGCGCGCTACCGGCGAGTCGGACAGGGCAACCCCAAGGCCAAACGGGTTGCGGTCTACACCTCGTGCCAGCCGCTCGACCTGGATTCGCCGCCCCTGGCCCGCTGATCCCCAGGTCGGCGCTCACCGGGCGCGTTGGACCCGACCCTCGTCCCACACCGGCTCGACGGACTCCACGACGCGTCCGTCCGCACGGAAGACGAGGAACCGGTCGAACCCGCGAGCGAACCACCGGTCGTGGGTCACCGCGACGACCGTCCCCTCGAAGGCGTCCAGGGCGGCCTCCAATGCCTCGGCCGAGTCGAGGTCGAGGTTGTCGGTCGGCTCGTCAAGCAGCAACAAGGTGGCCCCGGACAGCTCGAGCAGCAGGATCTGGAACCGCGCCTGCTGCCCGCCCGACAGCGACTCGAAGGTCTGCTCGGCCGCCTTGGCCAAGCCGTAACGGTCGAGCACCTTGGCCGCCTCCTCGCGTCCGCGGCCGTCCCGGTGCTCGTCCCCACGGTGCAGGATGTCGGCGAGGGTCCGTCCCAGCAACGCTGGGTGGTGGTGGGTCTGGGCGAACCAGCCCGGTCGCACCCGAGCGCCCAGCCGAGCAGTTCCGGTATGCCGCACCGGCTCCGGCTTCGTGTCCCCCACCGGTTGATGCTCGACGTCCGGATCGGAGCCGCCGCGGGCGAGCAGCCGCAGGAAGTGCGACTTGCCCGACCCATTCGATCCGAGCACAGCGAGCCGTTCGCCGAACCAGATCTCGGCGTCGAACGGTGCCATGAGACCGGTGAGCTCCAGCCGGTCGCACACGACGGCCCGTTTGGCGGTCCGGCCACCGGTCAGTCGTATCCGCAGCCGTTGACTGGTCGGGACGGCCTGCGGTGGCCCGGTTTCGACGAACCGCCGCAATCGGGTCTCGGCCGCCTGGAGTTTCGGGGCCATACCCGAGTTGTAAGCCGCCTTCTGCCGATACATGACGACGAGGGCTTTGAGCTTGGCGTGCTCCTCATCCCACCGGCGGCGCAGTTCCTCGAGCCGGGAGTTGCGATCCTCACGTGCGGCGGCATACGTGCCGAATGGGCCCGGGTGCACCCACAGAGTGGAGCCCGCGGCGCCCGGCTCGAGGGTCGCGACGCGGGTGGCCACCCTCGCGAGCAACTCCCGGTCGTGCGAGATGAACAGCACGGTCTTAGGTGAGTCGATGAGTGAGTCTTCCAGCCAGCGTTTGCCGGGCACGTCGAGGTAGTTGTCCGGCTCGTCGAGCAGCAGCACCTCTTCCGGGCCACGCAACAGCACCTCCAGCACGACACGCTTTTGCTCTCCCCCGGAAAGCGTCGACACCGGGCGCCATTGGGCCTTTTCGTAGGGCACCCCGAGAGCGGCGACCGTGCAGGTGTCCCAGAGGGTCTCCGCCTCGTAGCCGCCGGCATCGCCCCAGTCGACGAGGGCCTGAGCGTAGGCGAGCTGATCCCGCTCGGTGTCGTGCTCCATGATCGCCAGCTCGGCGCGGTCGATCTCGGCAGCCGCCGCACGGATCTTGTCCGAGGACACCGAGAGCAGGAGCTCACGCACGGTCGAGTCGTCGCGCACCGAGCCGATGAATTGCCGCATGACCGCCAGACCTCCCGACCGGGTCACCGCTCCCGAGTGCGCGGCAAGGTCTCCGCTGATGATTCGCGACAGGGTGGTCTTGCCCGAGCCGTTGGGCCCGACCAACGCGATTCGCGCACCTTCGCCGACGCGCAGATTCACCTCCCGCAGCAACGGTCGCCCGTCCGGAAGGTCGAAGCTCACCTGGTTGACGTCGACGTGACCCACGAGGGGGCAGTCTCCCGTATGTCGCTCGCTCCCGTCATCTGGATTGTTCGGCGGACTCACTGGGAGGAGCCGTGGCATAGGCCCGGGAGAGCAACCGGTAGGGCGGGGAAGCGAAAGCGATGAGGACCGCGACCAGCATGATCGCCCCGGCGAGGAGGAAGACCAGCGCGATACCCCGAGCCTGGCCGGAGCCCAGCAACCAAGAGAACCGGACCTCCCCCTCATCCGTGGCCAGGTAGGGGATCAGCCAGAACTGGGCAACCGGCCCGATGAGGAAGGCCGAGATGGGGCTGGCCGCCGCCTCGACACTCTGGGCGAAGCCGAAGACCCGCCCCTGGGTGCGATAGGGCACCACCCGCTGGAGAATCGTCTGCTCGGCGGCCTCGGCGATCGGGATGAGGCACATGTAGAGCAGGATCCCGCCGGCATACAGCCACCAAACTTCACGAATCGTGAAGAACATCCCCACGCCGGCCACGACAACGTTGGTGAGCAACAGCGACCGCAACGGCGTCGTGCCAAGCCCGAACTTGGCCACCCACGCGCCGCCGATGATGAACCCCACACTGGTGACTCCCAGGACGATCCCCCAGGCCTCGACCGAGAACAGGGTCAGCCCATAGGGGTCCATGAGGGCCATGAACACCCCACCGACGAGGTTGTTGAACGTCGCGAAGAAGATCAACGCGAGCAGACCCGGGACGGCCCGGATCGCCGCCAGGGCACCTCGAACGTCGACGTGGCCTTTCGCTTCGTCCGTGTGGCGAATGGGCGCCACCTCGGGGATCTGGATGCTCAGCACGTGGGCCAACGCCACCGCCGTCAGCCCGATCGCGATGACCAGGGTCCACCCCATGCCGAGCATGCCGATCGCCAAACCGCTGAACACGCTGGTCACCATGAAACCCAGGCCTTGCACTGACCCCACGAGTCCGTTGGCCTTGTCGCGTTCGTCGGGCGGGACCAACAGGGTGACAGTGGTCGAGAGGGCGATGTTGCGCATGCTCTCGACAACCGCCCCGACGAGAATGACCACGACGAAGACCCAGAACACCGGACCGGTCCAGTCGACCAGACGCTGCTCCGGGAATACGACGAACAGCAGACCCGCCACGGCGAACATCACCAGGGTGACCAGGGTCGACCCGAGCATGATCACCTTCTTGAGATGGCGGTCCACGAGCGTGCCGAACACCGTCCCGAAGGCGGCGATGAGCAACATGAACGACCCGCCGATGATCGACGTGGCCAGCACGGACCGGGTTTCCAGATAAGCCCAGAACGTCAGCGCAAACCACAGGAAGCTGGTAGTCACGTTCGCAATCAGCGTGTTGACCAGCACCCAGCGGAACGCCCGGACCGTTGCCGGTCCGCGCTCGATGCCAGGCGGGAGCAGTGCTGACGATTCCATCGGGTCACCCTAACCGCGGTCGCCGACAGCCCCGTGGAACCACCAGACCGGGACGTACGCTGGTCGGATGCGCAGCCATCCCGCGTCGGCCGACTATGCCGGTCATCTCTCCCGCATCGGCGCGGCCCTCGACGACCGCATCAAGTGCCCGACCGGTGACCCGCTCCCCCGCCGCTCCATCTGGGGCCCAGCCCTCGACGTACCGCTCCCGGACCAGGGCCTCGGGCCCGATGCCGTCCTTGAGCAGGTCATCGCCCATTTGGTCCCCAACGGGATGCGCGCGGTCGATCCCGAATGGTCGGGATGGATTGTCTCCTCCGCAGAGTCCGGCGTGCTCGCGGCGACGGCGGCAGCCGCCGTCACCGGCCCGCAGCGTTATCTGCTCACGGCATACAACCTCGTCGAGGAGGTGTCGCTGAGGTGGCTGGCACAGGTATGTGGGCTCGACCCGGAGCGGATGAAGGGGATCTACTCCAGCGGTGGGTCGGTGGCCAACCTGCTGGCCCTCGGTGCCGCGCGGCAGTGGGCCTACGAGCAGCGCGGCGTCGACGTGGCGGCGGACGGCATGGCCGCCGCCGGGCGTCCGGGCGCGATCTACGCGTCAACCGAGACCCACCACACCGTCCTGCGGGCTGCCGCGGTCCTCGGGCTCGGTCGCAGCGCGGTCCGCGAGATCCCTGTCGACCACCGGCAGCGTCTGGACATAGCTGCCCTCGCCGAGCGGATCCCCGCCGACCGCGCCGCGGGCGTCGTCCCAATCGCCGTCGTCGCCAACGCCGGCACGACGAATACCGGCGCCATCGACCCAATTCGCGCCATCGGCGAGCTCGCCCACGACCACGGCGCGTGGTTCCATGTCGATGGCGCCTATGGCCTCATCGCCTGGGCCGACGAGCGGGTTCGCCCGCTGTTGGACGGTCTGGACATGGCGGATTCGGCGATCGTGGACCCGCACAAGTGGCTCTCAGCCCCGACCGGCATCGGCGCAACGTTCGTGCGTGACCGGGCGATCCTCGAGCGGGCTTTCACCCAGGAGCCAGCCGCCTACCTCGCCGCGATCGACGCACCGGCCGACGTCCAGGTGTCGGTCGAGTCGATGGGAATCCACTACGGCGACATGGGAGTCGAGCTCTCTGCCCCCGCACGCGGCACCTCGGTATGGGCGACACTCCTCGCGCTCGGCAGCGAGGGCGTCGCGGCTCGGGTGCGTGAGGACCGGGACCTCGCGGCATACCTGTCTCGGTTGGCCCACGAGCACCCCCGGCTGGAAGTGCTCGCCGAGCCGACGCTGTCCATCACGTGCTTTCGGTATGCCGTGCCCGACACCTCCCCGTCCGACGCGGACGGGCTGACCGAGGCGATCTACCACCGCTTGGTGCGCTCGACGCCCTACGTACCGAGCACGACCCGCGTGGCCGGCGCCTTGGCGATCCGGCCATGCTTCACCAACCCCCGCACGGATATCGAGCACGTCGCCGGGCTGGCTGACGCCGTCGCCCGGATCGGCGATGAGCTCACCCGCCGCTGACCGTCCCTGCGTCGGAACCAGCCGCCAGCGGCGCATCGCGGCGGGCGCGGGCTTCGAGTGCGCGGGCGGCGAGCGCCGGGTCAGGTGGGTAGCCCACCTGCTCCAGGCACAGCCCGTGCGCGGGCATGACCTTGACCCGGCTGCTGCGCTCCCCGGCCGCCTGCACCTGCGCCGGCCAGTGGACCGACTCTCGGCCCAGACCGACCGGGACGACCGCTCCGACGAGAGCGCGCACCATCGAGTGGCAGAAGGCATCGGCGACCACACGCCCCTCGACCACCCCGTCAGCGCCCCTTGACCAGGTGAACTCCAGGAGGGCCCGCACCGTCGTCCCGCCGTCGCGTCGCTTGCAGAACGCCGCAAAGTCCTTGAGCCCTACCAACCCTGCGCTGGCCGCCTGCATGGCCTCGACGTCCAGCGACTCGCCGAGCCAGACGGTGTCCCGACGCCGTAGCGGATCACGCTCAGCGCGGCCATCGGCGATCCGATAGGAGTATCGCCGCCAGACCGCCGCGAAACGGGCGTCGAAACCGGCGGGCGCACGGCATACCCGATGCACAACGACATCCTGAGGCAACAGGCCCCTCAGGCGCGCGACGCTCGCATCGTCCGGCGTCCGCGCTGAGCGCCCCACAACGGCCTGGTATGCCGCCTCGTCCACGTCCGCGTGAGCGACCTGTCCGCGGGCGTGCACCCCGGCATCGGTGCGTCCAGCGACGGTGAGCAACACCGGGTCGGGCGCGCGGAGCAGGGTCGTCAGCGCGACCGATAACTCAGCTTCCACGGTCCGCCGGCCGGGTTGGGCGGCCCAGCCGGAGAAGTCGGTGCCGTCATAGCCGAGGTCGATCCGCAGCCGGACCCGAGGCCCCCCTGGGTGGTTCATCGGGCTAACCCGATTCGCTCGCACACGCCAGCCATCATCGCGCATGCCTGCGCCCGGCCGGCCCGTGATCTCAACGGCAGCGGACCTGGTGAACCGTGGATCAACGTGATCGATGGCTCGAAGGCCCCCACCCAGGGGGTGGGGGCCTTCGTCATGGCCTAACGCGATCTGCGCGGCTCGACTCAGTCCTCGGACGTGCTGCCGGCCTTCTTGAACCCGGCCGTCTCCGCGTCAGCGGCGGACTTGAACCAGAACTCGGCAACCGTCGCGTCATACCACCGGCCGTCCGGCTCGTGGTAGAGACCCGAGTCGGCGTTGCCCTTGACGGTGTAGCCCTCGGGGGCTGAGCCATCGGCCAACGGCGCCACGGCACCCTCGGGCAGAGCAGGCGCCTCCGGCGCATCGATCAGAGCCGTCGCCTCGGTCGCTGCCGCGTCAGTCGCGGCGTCGTCGAGCTCAAGGTTCTTGGGGGCCTCGCCGTCCGCAGACTCCGCCGCCTTCGTGGCCTGATCCGCCGTGGCCGCGTCGGCCTTCTTCTTGTCGGACGCGGCGCGCTTGGTGGCGGCCTCGGCCTCCTTGACGGTGGCCTTCTTCGCCGAAAGAGGCTCGCGGACCAACTCGATCACGGCCATGGGGGCGTTGTCGCCCTTGCGCTTCCCGATCTTGATGATGCGGGTATAACCACCCTCGCGCTGGGCCATGTCGGGCGCGACCTCGGTGAAGAGGCGGTGCACGACGCCCTTGTCCCGCACGACGGTGAGCACCCGGCGACGCGCGTGCAGGTCACCGCGCTTGGCGAAGGTGA
>WBZS01000098.1_pt1 | contig 172115 bp, 121 predicted proteins | sample 5204201 | NCBI WGS metagenome assembly WBZS01 (sample SAMN12344357, study PRJNA552823) | activated sludge metagenome | biome: Activated sludge suspended growth; feature: Nitrification reactor; material: Wastewater; isolation source: activated sludge from nitrification reactor of wastewater... | reverse complement strand
CAGCGTATGGCGTGTGTGTGAAACCGGAAGTGACGTTCTGGGACAGAGAGTTCTTCAATCAGTGCGACCTGGGTTATATCCTGCGAACGTTTATAGTCAAAGACAAAGGATTTACCGTGACGTGTGTGCAAAGAATCGATGTATTACAGAGCCTGGCACAGAACCCATGGACATTTATACCATCATCGCTGAGCACGACACCAATTCCATTGACAGGACCGACAGCCTGTGAAGGACCGACAGAAGCACAAATCAAAGCCAATGCGCCAAAGTATACAGCCGGACCATGTGATGTGATCGGCGTGAGTACCAAACAGTGGCAGTTTGACTTCGAAGACGGCGTATGCAGAAAATGGAAAGTAGAATACAAATATGTAAACTGGTGTACGCTGGAAGAAAGAGGACCATATTACAAATACTTCATTTATGAAGATACAAAAGCACCGGAATTCACTACTTGCAGAGATACCATGTATGCGGTAGACGGTAACTGTGAGGCAGTGGTAAAACTGAACAAAACAGCGATCGATACCAGTGGATGTATCAGCACCGGATGGTTGAAATGGGAAGTATACATCGACCTGTGGGCTGATGGCGACAACGACTACCTGTTCTCCTCATTCTATAGCGGCGCAGACGGCGCAATACGGGAAATAGGCGGTGACGCTGTGAAACAATACAAACTAGGCCCGGGCAGCCAGTACACCAACCTTGGAAGTGCGAATGCCACATCCAGCGGAGGAAAACTGGAAATCACGATCCCTGAGAAGATTGTTGGGAAAATGAGTAATCACAAAGTAAGCTGGAAAGTGACGGACGGATGTCATAACTTCACAACTTGCCATGAGATCTTTATGGTAGCAGACAAAAAGGCACCAACGCCGGTATGTGTACCATTGAGCACAGCATTGATGCAGGATCCGGATGGCAACGGACCATTACTACCTATGGTAGAATTATGGGCCATCGACTTCATGACCAAAGCCTATGACAACTGTACTGACGAAGAAGACCTGTTATATACCTTTGATGACTGGGCACTACAAGTAGAAATGAAACTGGATGCCAACGGAAATCCAATGAGCATCGACCATCCGCACTTCTTTGGAGCGAACGGTGGCGTAGCCTCAGCGGTAAATCCAAACACCTCGGCGTACAATGCAGCAAGAGCGCAGTATCTTGCAGGTGCCTTACAATTGTGGATCCCTGCCAACAGGAGCTCAGCCAGAGTGTGGGTGTCATCAACATATACACCGGGTACGTACAAAGAAGTGGATGTACACGTGACAGTATGGGATAAGAAGTTTAACCACGACTATTGCTGGACGACATTGAAACTGGGTTACGGCGGCGAAGGTACAGGAACAAGAATAGCGGGTAAGGTAAAAACAGAGCAGGGTCAGGGTGTATTGCAAACGATGATAGTAGCCGAAGCGGCATTGCCGGAATATCCAAAACAGGATATGACGGATGAGACGGGCAGTTACGATATGGACATCACCGGCACCACGACGCTGAAAGCCCAGAAAGACGGCGACGACATCAATGGGGTCAGCACGCTGGACCTGGTGATGATACAGCGGCACATCCTGGGCTTACAGGCATTGACAAGCCCGTACAAGCTGATAGCTGCCGATGCAAACAACGATGGTAAAGTAACAGCATCCGACCTGACGGAGATCAGAAAACTGGTATTGGGCATCATAAACGGGTACACGAACAATACAAGCTGGAGATTCCCGATCCACAACCAGACGATGGACAGCAGCAATCCGTTCCCATACATAGAGACAGTGACGGCATATGCAGGATTGCAGAACCAGGATCTGGATTTTGTAGCGGTGAAGATCGGAGACGTGAACGGCAATGTAAGTACCAATGTATCCAATCCATCTACGGAAGCCAGAAGCAAAAACAGTGTAGTATTAGCAGTAGAAGAAAGGGAAGTGAAAGCAGGCGAAGTGGTAGAAATACCGGTGCGTGCGTCACAGTTTGAAGAGGTGCTGGGCTATCAGTTTACACTGAACCTGAAAGGCGCAAGCTTTGTCGGCATGAATGCAGGCGTACTTGATGTAAATGCAAACAACATAGGTGTGCTGAACAATGGTGTGGTGACGATGAGTTATGCGGCAACCGAAGCAGTGACAGCAAACAACGGAGACGTATTGTTTACGCTGCTGTTGAAGGCGGATAAAGCGACAAAAGTGAGTGAAATGATGACGTTGGGATCAGGAGTGACACCGGCGGAATCGTACAACACCACATGGAATGTGGGCCAGATAAGCCTGGAAGTGAGGACAACACCGGTAGCAGGTATAACGCTGAAGCAAAACGAACCAAACCCGTTCCGGGCACAGACGACGGTAAGCTTCTACATGCCGGAAGCAGCCAAAGCGACACTGACGGTGTTTGATGTGACCGGTAAGGTAGTGACAGTGCGCAATATAGCGGCGGTGAAGGGAGAGAACCAGGAGCTATTCACCAGAGAGCAGTTGGGAGCCTCCGGCGTGCTGTATTATACACTGGAAAGCGGTGAATTTACAGCCACCAAAAAGATGATTATCGTCGAGTAGAAAAATTTATAGCGTTTTAAAATAAAAACCTCTGACATGGCAGTTGCTGGTCAGAGGTTTTTTTGTGTAACTTTACTTTTATATTGGTATTAAGCCAAAGTTAAAATATACAACTGAATCGTTCTTAAAATTAAAAAGGCTAAGAGATTACGTCTAACTTTCACCTTGAAATTTTAATTGATAAGATATTATATTTGTAGCTATATAAAAAGGCAGGAGGGCATATATCAGAAATACATGATTAGCTATAAATGCAACTGTATTTTTATTAAAAAATATAGTTTGTTTATGGTGTTGCATAAGCTCAAATAGACTATATAGCTTATTTAAAAGATAAGTGGTTTCGTTTCAGATGTTTTTTCTGGTAGTTTTAAAAATACTGAAAGCAATTGTTGAGGTTCAACAATAAAAAAGATAGTTTATGTAAATGTCCCAAATAATTTAAATTAATCAAAATTAAATATCATGTTGGCAGAAAATTACGGTACGCTTTCTGAAACGATTAATGCTATAAAGGCAATCGGATATACGGTAGATTTTAATGTCTATGGCTCAGATTTGGTTTGTAATCAAACCAAAAAAGTCTTTTCTCCGGAAGAATTTATTATTGATATGGTTTATCGTTTTGAGGGAGAATCAAATCCCGATGATCAGGCTATTTTATATGCATTGTCCTCATTAAACCAGGATGTCAAAGGATTTTTGGTTAATGGGTATGGAATTTCAGCAAATGAAGAAACAAATGAATTGATATCAAAATTAAATACGCATCCGGATTGACCCTGATCTGCTATCGAAATTTATATTTTTGAAAGCACAGCAATTCATAACTCCTGAAATCACCGACATTTATTAAGCGATCGCGCACTCCCGGAAAGATAGTTGTTTGGTGCTTTAACTTTCTATGATGATGCGCAATCCTTTTCTTTTAAGTTTATAAAAAAACCGTTTTTATACCTACTGCCATTTTAAAATAGGCATGGGTGCTTATCAAATGGTTGCAAATGACATTGTAAGCAATAAAAGCATAAAATCAAAATTCGGTCGTTTAGCTTTATAATAACTAATTACAATTTTTTATAGCATTTTCAATCTGAATAATTGTAGTTTCTTTAAAGGGTTGATGCCATTGATGATTTATATAGTTTATGATGTTTGTAATTTCTGTAGCACTTAATTTTTTAAATGAAGGCATTTGGCGTACTAAAAATGCGGAATCTTTAAAAATAGTATCCTGAATTCCATTGATCAGAATACACGCGGCTTCCGGTTTACCTAAATACTTTGATATCTGCAATGCCGGAATCAGGTTAACAAGACCACTTCCGTCTTCCATGTGGCAATTCTGACAATTTGCGGTATAAAGCCTTTTACCTTGCATATATGGAGAGTCACTGCAAGACTCAGAAAATGACAGAAGAATTACACTGATAATAAAATAATAAACAGCATGTCTATATGAGTTATAAATCACTGGCGTTCTGCTTTATAAAATTTAAGGAGTGTATTTACATCTGAAATAAATTTGGGCGTATTTTCCGGATCTGTTCCTTCACTAAATGACCGGACATGACCATTTTTATCAATAAGTAATATTTTTCCGGAATGATCAAAACCACCCGGAGCATCCGCATCTTCAAATGCAGCTACAAAAAAAGTGTTTGCAAGCTCCAAAGTAGCGTCCTTATCACCGGTTAGAAAAAGCCATTTTTTATGATCAATTTCAAGATTATCGCCATACAGCTTTAGCTTTTTAACATCATCTCTTTTAGGATCTATTGTGAATGAGACCAGTTTTACCATAGGCTCATCGTTGAAAGCTTCATAAATTTTAAGCATTTCTTTGGCTACTTTTGGGCAAATAGATGGACAAGAAGTGAAAAAGAAATCAGCGATATAAATATAATTGGATAGAGAATCATTATTGATTACCACACTATCCTGACTCAGATGACTGAATCGACCCACCTGATGATGAATTTCCACACCATTTTCCATTTTCGATTGCCCAAGATAAGGCAACTCGCTGCTGTTTTTACAGCTACTTAATAATATCAACCCAACACAAATTAAACAAACAGGAATATTCATTGTATTTAATAATTTAGTTTAAAATACGCTTAATGTACTTAAATTACAGAAGGTGAAAGTCGGGAAGAGAAACATTTGCTGAAGTATAACTTTTATTTTGAATTTTGTTTCAGAGAATCCAATAACTGCTGTGCACTACTGATGGCAAATCTCATGGAGTTACTAACATTTTGTATTTTTATCTTCTCATCCTCCAGGTACTTTTTTTCTGCTCCCGCTTCAGCGGGTACCTTAAACGCAGCCATCCAGGACATCATCGCTTCATCTGCTTCATCCAAAATTTTCACTTTGTCCAAAATAATGGTATGTGCTTCAGGGTTTTGTATGGCTTTTAAATCCCTTTTAAGGCCATGTATAGTATTTATTTCCGGCATAATACTATCGTGCACAGACATGACTTCGTCATATAAACTCAAATTTTCTTTTAAAGTTGGTTTATTCCCGCACCCCATCAGGATTAGCAGAATAATGGAATAATGTAACTTCATATTATAGATGTTTTATAATGCAAATATACTGTATAAAAAAGAACAAAAAAAAAGGAATAGGACAAATACAAATACGAACGGAAATGTTTCTTTTTAGACTACTTATTTATGCCCCTCTAACAATGGTATTTATTAAATGTTTTTCGGCTACATCGGGGTTGTAGCTTATTGTCGAAACAAAATAATTTTTCCTGATAAGTTTTCGTTTTGGTATGCAATTTAAAATAAAAAAGAACTCCTTTCATTTGAAAAACAAATCTGGTCTGAAAATTGACACATGTTAATTGAATAATCCTGTATGAAGGGCAATAAACCATCCGGGAAAAAACCGGCATTTCCGGTTAATGATAAATTTATGGCATATTTGACCAAATATGGCAGATACACCAAATTGCCCATTCAGTATACAGATATGACGCGTTATATAGCGAGCATTCCTGTATTTAATTTTAAAGGAGAAAATACATTATGGGAAAATGTATTCTACACAGATTATGACAAGGAAATGATCTATGATGCCCTCTGCAAAATATATTCCCTGCTTAAAACTGACGGAGATACAGATGTAATCGATCACTTAACAGTGAGTAGAATTGATTACTGTGTTTTTGGCAACACACACCCGTTTCGGGTGCGCATTATCAATAGGCTAAACGATAATTACGATCATTTTTATATTAAAAAACTGGATGCTTCCAGAATTTACGGATTGGAAATTGAAGAGTTATTGTCTCCCAACAACCTTTCATATCTGATTGATAAAGATACACTGATTGAAGAACATATAGCAGGAATCCCGGGTGATGATTTTATTAACCATTATTTAAGTCCGGATTCATTTAATCAGATTAGAATTGCAAAAGAGTTTGTAAAATTTAATGAAAGATGTTTTATCCAGCTCCTGGGTGATATGCGCTCTTATAATTACATTGTTAATGTTATTCCGGACATCGAAGGCTCGCAGTTTAGAATCAGAGCAATTGATTTTGATCAGCAGTCCTATGAAGGGCGAAAACAGTTTTACCTCCCCCAGTATTTTAAAGAAAATAATGGCATTCTGAAACTTGGATTTAAATATCTGACCAATGATTCTGTTAAACAATATCAGATGGAAGAAAGATCACTGATAGCCAGACGTGCAAAAGTGTCACAGGAGCGTCTATCAGCTTTACTGGATTGTATGATCCATGATGAAATTTCACCGGCAAATAAGGTCTTTGAATTGAGAAGCGATCTTGCCACACATCACCATAATCCGCTGTTTTATCAATGTAATACGATGGGCGAGATTGTACATTTACACATCCAACTGGTTTTACAGAAAGATTTCAGCTGGGTTAAATTTAATTGAACAGTCCTGTTTAGTATATTTTATTACGCTGTATGTCAATCTCAGTATCCTCTATATATTCATCAAATGTTTTGAGTTTATCTAAAAAGCCCGTCGAACCAATTTCAATAACCCTGTTGGCTACAGTTTGAGTAAAGGTATGGTCTCTTGATGTAAACAATACAGTTCCTGGGAAATTCATCAACGCGTTATTTAAGGTTGTAATGGTTTCCAGGTCAAGGTGGTTTGTAGGTTCATCCAGCATTAATACATTGGCCTCCGTAAGCATCATTCTGGAAAGCATACATCTCACTTTTTCTCCTCCCGACAACACATTGGACATTTTAAAAGTTTCTTCTCCGCTAAAGAGCATTTTTCCTAAAAATCCACGAATGTATGATTCATCTTTTTCAGTGGAATATTGCCTTAGCCAGTCAATCAGGTTCATGGGGTCATTTGCAAAATAGGATTCATTTTCATTAGGCAAATAGGATGTTGTTATCGTTTGCCCCCATTCAATTGTACCGGAATCTGCTTTAATCTCTCCGGCAAGGATTTTATACAACACACTGGTTGCCAGTCCGTTTTTTGATATAAATGTAATTTTATCATCTTTATGCACATTAAAACTAAGGTCTTTTATCAATTGTTCGCCATTCCAGTTATAATTCAATCCTTTTACTGAAAGTATTTCCTTTCCGGCCTCTCTGGCTTGTTTAAATATAATACCGGGATATTTTCGGGATGAGGGTTTTATTTCTTCAATATTAATTTTCTCAAGCATCTTTTTCCTTGCTGTAGCCTGTTTGGATTTGGATGCATTGGCACTGAACCGGTCAATAAACGCCTGCAACTCTTTTACCTTTTCTTCTGCTTTTTTGTTTGCATTTTGTTTTTGACGTAATGCTAATTGACTTGACTCGTACCAGAAGGTGTAGTTACCGGTATACAGGCTGATTTTACTGTAATCAATATCAGCAATGTGCGTACAAACTGTGTCAAGAAAATGCCTGTCATGGGAAACGATGAGTACGGTATTTTTAAAGTCGAGCAAAAAATCTTCAAGCCATGAAATAGTATGCAAATCAAGATCGTTGGTGGGTTCATCCAGAATTAGTACATCTGGATTTCCGAATAAGGCCTGGGCAAGCAATACGCGGACCTTTTGATTTCCATCCAGTTCTTTTAACAATTTAAAATGCTCGCTTTCCGCAATTCCAATTCCACTTAATAGGTTAGCAGCGGAAGATTCTGCATTCCAGCCGTCCATTTCTGCAAATTCTTCTTCTAATTCTGAAGCTTTTATCCCATCAGCATCCGAAAAATCTTCCTTCATATAAATGGCATCCTTTTCCTGCATTACTTTCCATAACTTTTGGTGCCCCATCAATACCGTATTCAAAACGGTCACATCATCAAATTCAAAATGGTTTTGTTTTAAAACAGCCATTCTTTTTCCGGGTTCTAAATGAACGCTTCCTTTGTTCGCTTCCAGGGTACCCGCCAGGATCTTTAAAAATGTAGACTTTCCGGCTCCATTCGCACCGATGATACCATAACAATTGCCTTCTTTGAATGTAACATTAACTTCATCAAAAAGCACTCTTTTTCCATATTGCAGGGAAATATTCTGGGTGGAAAGCATGTTTTTATAAATTTGGCCGCAAAGGTATAAAAAATATACATAGACACTGGTAAAAGTGGGTGTGTTGTTATACCAAACTATGTTATTTTTCTTTTAACCATAAATTTAATTTTGGCCTTTATTTCTGCTTAAAATGTGACGTCTTAATTGTAAACAGCTAAAATTTACTTCCTGAATGATCACTTGATCAGTATGAAAATATCAAAGTTAGGATTTGTAGTAAATTGGGGTCTGATTTTTACTTCAAATGTATTCTGTAAATTTTTAAGTAATTCCATAAAAGTTGACAGCAGTAATATCTGTGCGGCTACCATTGATTAAGTGACAATGTCAATTTTTGCATTTTCAAGATATACACTGCTTTCAATACCTGCATTGGAAAAAAGGAGGCTATCTATTTTAATGGAATTGAATTTTGGACGCAAAGAGATCTGATTGTCCAATAACTTTATAACCGGGATTTTTTGAGTAAATTTGTCAAAATACGGTGACGCTTCCAGGGGTAGAAAAGATTCAATTCTGGACCTGATTATTTTTTCAATGATTGGTGATGATAATTTATAAATAAAATTGCTGGCATGCACATCAATTTGAATATCCCCGCCAAAGATTTTTTGTGCTGCCCTGTCAAGGTAAGGTTGGCACTGAATGGTTATTAATCCTTTTAACGGCTCCGTCAAACTGATTTTTATTTCCAGAAAAGTAGTATATCTGATATTGATGCTTTCCGTTTCAAATGCTTTACCACCCATCTCCCTGCCATTCATTTCCTCAAGTATCATTTTGGACAAACCGGTATAGGAAATTTTAATATTAATTTTTTGAACATGGTCCTTGGGCTTACTTTCTATCCAGTAAAACCTTGGATCAGGACTTATTTCAAACTTTAACGGATCATCTGAAATTTTACTTTCAATTTCAAGCCATAGATCCAGGTATATATTTTCAGCATCTTCATAAAAAACATCAGACTGTACCTGTAGTAACTGAAAATTAAAATAGAGATCCGGTTTTTTATGAACCATATAGTTCGGGCCGAATGCTAAAATCTGATCGTTTATATACTTTTTTATTTCAAGAAGAGCGGCAATACGTTCATCCGCCTTTTGAAGTACATCATCTTTAAAATAGCGGATAATACAATCACTAATAGTTTCAATTGGAATATTTAATTGGCCGGCATGCAAAACTGGCTCAGTGATCCAGTCATAACCGAGTAATATAGTATGGGTCGTTAGTACAAAGTTATGATCCAGATTGCATTGGATTTCAATTTTAATTTTAATGGCTCCATTCCCTTCAATACTAAACAGACCTGCAGGTCTGATGAAATCAAACATGACGGGAAGTTCCGCAAAAACTGACTTGTCTCTGGCAGATATTTTAAGACCTCCATTTTCCGACAATTTAAAATTAATCGTCATGTCATCGAGGATAACATGTTTTTGCGGAAGCTTGTCGAATTCCTGAATCAGAAAGGAACTGATCTTTGATTTCTCTAATTTGAAATCAACAAAAATATTATTGTCATTCATCCATTATCATTAACTACAGTAAAATGTTTCACAAACATATAAGTATTTATTTTAATATTAAAGTTTTTAGAAAAGAAAAATCAGACGCTGTTTATTTAATATTTGAATATCTTACCTTTATGCTGTATTGATTCATGCCTCATTTTTACAACAAAATAAAATGATCCAAACCCGTAGTAAACAATTAATGGCATTTTGCCCATCAATTTTTGCCATAGTATTTATTTCAGCTTCGTTGTTCTGTCAGAAAAATAATATTAACGTAAAAGATTCTTTATATAGTTCCCTGGAATATCGACACTTGGGCCCCTTTAGGGGCGGGCGGTCCTGCGCGGTAACCGGGGTGCCGGGAAAACCCAATTTATATTATTTTGGTTCAACAGGGGGTGGGGTCTGGAAAACAATAAATGGCGGACGCACTTGGGAAAATATCTCAGATGGATACTTTGGAGGCTCCATAGGCAGTATTACAGTTTCTCCTTCTGATCCTAATGTCATTTATGTTGGGGGAGGGGAAAAAACAGTTCGTGGCAATGTTTCTTATGGCTCCGGTATCTGGAAGACTGAAGATGCCGGTAAGTCATGGACTTCATGCGGGCTGAAAACATCCAGACATATTGCACGGCTTAGAGTTCATCCGACAAATCACGATATTGTTTATGCAGCTGTTTTGGGTGATTTGTTTAAAGACAGTCAGGAGAGGGGAGTCTACAAAAGTATCGATGGAGGTAAAACCTGGAAAAAAACACTTTTCGCCAATGCTTCTGCCGGTGCTGTAGATCTTTGTTTTGATCCGACCAATCACAGAATCCTGTTTGCAACTACCTGGAATGTACGCCGCACACCATATAGTTTGTCCAGCGGCGGGCATGGCTCCGCGCTATGGAAAAGTACCGATAGCGGTGAAACCTGGACAAATATATCATCCAATGAAGGACTTCCCACAGGCATCTGGGGTATAGCAGGAGTGGCTGTTGCACACAACAACAATCAAATCGTATACGCCATCATAGAAAATGAAAATGGTGGGGTTTTCAGATCTGAGGACGGCGGTAAGACCTGGAAAAAACAAAATGATGACCGCGCCCTGAGACAAAGAGCCTGGTATTACAGTCGCATTTATACGGACACTAAAGATGATAACAAATTGCATGTACTCAATGTGAATTACCATAAATCTGTAGATGGAGGTAAAAGTTTCAAAGGGTTTGAAACTCCACACGGTGATCACCATGATCTATGGGTTGCCCCTGAAAATCCGGATCGTATGATCATTGGGGATGATGGCGGGGCCCAGGTCACTTATGATGGTGGCGAAACATGGAGTACTTATCATAACCAACCTACTGCCCAGTTTTACAGAGTGGTTACAGATAATCATTTTCCATATAGAATATATGTTGCGCAGCAGGACAACAGTACGCTCAGGCTTGCGCACCGAACCACAGGCAGTTCCATTACAGAAGAAGATTGGGAAGAAACAGCCGGTGGCGAATCTGCACATATTGCTGTGGATCCGCTAAACAATGATATCGTATATGGTGGCAGTTACGATGGTTTCCTTACCAGGGTAAATCATAAAACAGGATCAGTTCGTGGTATCAATGTATGGCCGGACAACCCGATGGGTCACGGTGCTGAAGGCATGAAGTATCGGTTTCAGTGGAATTTTCCGATATTTTTTTCAAGACATAATGCCAAAAAACTGTATGCAGCATCCAACCATCTCCATATGACAGAAGATGAAGGACAGACATGGCAGTTGGTGAGTCCGGATCTCACCCGCAATGAAAAAGAAAAATTGGTGTCCTCAGGAGGACCAATCACAAAGGACAATACTGGTGTTGAATACTACGCCACAATTTTTGCTGTAAACGAATCACCGGTTATGGAAGGTGTCATTTGGGCAGGCAGTGACGACGGACGTTTACATGTTACCAGGGATGGAGGTAAATCTTGGACCGACGTGACGTCGGCAACCATGCCGGAATATTTAATGTTCAATAGCGTAGAACCAGGCAGGCATGATCCTGCGGTGTGTTATGTGGCAGGAACCATGTATAAATCAGGGGATTATTTGCCCTATGTATTTAAAACAAGTGATTATGGCAAAAACTGGAAAAAGATAGTCAATGGTATACCTGAAGATTATTTTACACGAGTTGTAAGGGAAGACGAAACGATAAAGGGATTGCTGTATGCAGGCACTGAAAGAGGCATGTTTATTTCGTATGATGATGGCGAATCGTGGACTTCTTTTCAAATGAATTTACCCATAGTACCGATTACTGATCTGGCGCTTAAAAATAATAATCTTATAGTGGCAACGCAGGGCAGGAGTTTGTGGATCATCGACGATCTTACCTTGATTCACCAGGCTAAAGCAATAAAAACAGCCACAGGTGCGGTGCTGTTTAAACCAATGGATAGTTACAGGATCGGTGGAATTCAGGTTAAGGGCAGCAAAACAGAAGGTACCAATCATCCGGGAGGAGTGATGACCCACTTCTACATTCCTAAACTGGACCAGAAAAAAGACAGTGTATCGCTCACTTATCTGACCATGAAAGGCGATACCATCAGGACGTTTTCATCTTTTGCCAAAGAAGACAAAGATAAACTGAAAGTAAAACAGGGTGGCAACATGTTTACCTGGAGAATGGACTATCCAACGGCTAAGAGATTTGATGGCATAATTTTGTGGTGGGGCTCACTCAACGGTCCTATTGCGAAAACAGGAGAATATAAAGTGGTGTTAAATTTCAACGGAAAGACACAGGAACAGCCTTTCCATATTGTGCAAAGCCCTGTTTCAGAAGGGGCTGTTTCCGATATAGATAAACAATTTGATTTTATAAAGTCTGTAAATGATAAAGTTTCTGAAGCGCATCAGGCCATAATCGACATCCGATCCATGAAGGACCAGGTCAAATCCTACACGGACAAAATTGCTGATAAAGACATCAGGTCATATGCAGAAAAAATGGATACAATAGCATCTGATGTCGAAAAAAACCTGTATCAGACAAAAAATAAGAGTGGACAGGATCCGTTGAATTTTCCTATCAGACTAACGAATAAACTGGCACATCTCAATTCGCTGATGAATATGGGTGTAAATGATTTTCCACCTACAGCATCAATGTATCAGGTAAGAGACGAACTTACAGGAATGATAGATAGTGAATTGAAAAAGTGGTATGAGGTAAAAAGCACCATGTTGGCGGAGTTGAACAATAAGATCAGGCAAAAAGCACTGGACATCATCATTTTAAAGTAATATGAGGCTGAGGTTAGTAGAGATAGACGTAAATAATAGTATGCCAGGGGCAGCATTTCAGACCGCTGAGTGCCTTGATATCATCGAAGTGTATACCGTTTATTATAAAAAAATTGGGTATGTCAGACCGTGGATAGGTTATTTTATACTGGATGGAGATGTGGTTAAAGGAGTTTGTGGATTTACCGGACCTCCGAGAGACGGGAAGGTAGAGATAGCATACCATACCTTTCCCGCTTACGAAGGGCAGGGTGTGGCTACTACAGCTTGTTCACTATTATTAAATGTAGTTGCTTCGGTTGAAGAAACAATCATAATTACTGCCAAAACTGCCCCTGAACACAATGTTTCTACGAAAATACTTCAAAAATATGGGTTTGAACAAACAGGAATAGTACAGGATCACGAGATTGGCGACGCCTGGTTTTGGCAGATGAAATAAAATCGGAACATTGAAATACAGAAGACTGACACAAGACGAACTTGAAGCATTGACAAATGAATTTGTTAATTTTTTGATTGTGCATGGCATTGATGCAAGAGAATGGATTCGAATCAAAGGGGACGAGCCGCTTAAAGCGATACAGATGATTGATTTGTTCAGTGATTTTGTCTTTGATGGCATTGTCAGGAAAGTCAGGTATATTGAATATTTTGACGATTCAGGGGCAAAATTGTTCAAATGTGAGGATGAAGTTATCCATCTTATTGCTATTGAATCTGAAAAGCCTGTCAGCACATTGGAAGATTGGCAGCATCTTATACAAACAAACCCGGCATCGTGCTCTTTTATTCGTACTTCCAAAGCATATAAACCTGATCGTGGCTCAGAAATCTTTCGTATGATAACGGCAGGAGGTCAAATCACCCAGGGTGACTGGTTTGAAAAACTGATTGGTGTTTTTTAAAGTATGGAAAATTGTTGGGTTTTTTCGTGTTGATGAAATTGGTATTTTGGATTATTTGTTGTGTAATTCTGTTGTCATTCAGATGATTTGGCTTCACTAATGTAAACTTATATAATACCATAAAATTGCTGAAAAAGCCATAACACCTAAATCAAATTACGGATTATAAACAACGAAAGAAGGGATGTTTACTCATAGCCGTTATACACAAAGCAATGTCCTGATTATAAGTTAAAATAAAATCAGCCTCAATAAGCAGGCGATCCCGCATTTTTTCCGAAATTGATATGGAGTATTTCCTTTGAAACGTGATAACTTTATTTTTTTTAGTCATCATTTTTGAATTCAAAATGCTTGATTCGTAATGTAGAAAAATCGTCATCCTTTTAAAGGAATGATAATAAAAACTGTTACACTGATCTCGAAATCACCCGTTAAAGTGATAATCGTAGAGCTGGTGAAGCTTTTTAAGTGAAGATATTTTTTATTGGAACACTATTCCAATATATTTTTTCTCCCGGCAATAGATTATTAACAATAAAATTAAAGAAATATCGCTCCGCGTTGTCCGGAAAAAAGGTTCAACCCTTGCAGAACTGCGATAAATACTTTATGGCCCGACTGTATTCGATATTTTTTTGAAAATTTCATTTTATAATCGAACAGAACTTAAAACATATAGGTCACCTTACCTTTAATAAAAAAGGGAGCACCTGGTGTGAAGTGAATTTCTTCTACCGGAGCACTTTCATTTTTCAATCTTGATGTTGTTGCAAACTGAGTTTCGTTCCATTCCGTATTGAATAAATTATTGATTTCCAATCCCAGCATGATCTTTTTGAAAGTATAGTTTATGTTAAAATCTACCACGGTATACCCTTTGGCAACGATTGAATTGTCCTCATTGGCCGCTCTGTCAGCTACATGTCTGTACCTCAATCCACCTGTAATCGCTTTTAAAGGGCTAAATGACAGTCCACCTGTATTGGTCAATGTAGGCGCCAGTGGTATGAAATTGGCTCCTTCTGCAGCATCAACGCTGCGTGGGTTGGCAAGATTGAGGTCTGAATAGATAAAAAGCCAGGGCGCCGGTTGATATCTCATTCCCAGGTCAAGTCCCTGACGACGTGATCTCCCGCTTGGCTCCACAATGCCCTCATCGCCAACATAAACAAACTCCTGGTCAAGGAAAAGATGCCACAGTGCTGCATTAATGATCAAATTTTTGTGCGGTTTTAAAATACCACCTAAATCAATACCGTATGCAGACGGAAGTATCTGCCGGCCTTGATTTTCTGTAACTACCCTGGTGTCGTTGGAGTGAAAACCTTTCCCGAATTTTACATACAATTGAGTACTGGAATTTATAGTATACTGGATATTGATCTTGGGGTTCACAGTTGTTTTGCTGATATATTTTAAATCATAGAGTGTACTCAGATTATTTTCATAATTGAATGTAAAGAAATCTGCCCTGATACCTCCATTGATCAACCAATGACCTGATGTCAAAGTAAGGTCTGCATAACCAAATAGATTTGTTTCATCTACCTGTCCAAGGGCCAGCTGCTGTAAGGTAGTTTGACGATTTGCTGTATGGGATAATTCGATTTCATTGACATCATCATATCTCATTCCGGTTCCTGCTTTTAATAGAAGATTATATTCATGATGATTTTTAATCGCGTGGTTCAACTCTGTATCAAAACCATAAATACTTCTTTTTTCCTTCTGTCTGATTTGGTCACCATATATAGAATCCTTAAGAAAGAAAGTAAAATTGGAATATAACAGGAAATCATAAGAACTTATGTATGCTCTGGTTTTTACGAAATTGTCATTATCCAAATATTTTGTATAATTCAATACGACGTTTGATCGGGAAGTGTTGCCGCCTTCAGTATCATCTATTGAACCAAATCTTCCAATCGATCCATTGCTTACAGCACGTGCCGGCAATTGACCTGATGCATCCCATCGACTGGTAAATCTGGAGCACCAAATGGACAGTTTATCATTATTATCCATGCGCTTGGTATATTTGGCAAAGACGTTCATCCTGTTGAAGGCTTGAGAAGAAGTAAACGGGCCATTTGTCAGATTAAACTCAGTGGCAACATAAGCTGATTCACTTTCAGAAGACACAAGATTTACCAAACCAGCAGTACGTATTGTATTAAAGCGACCATACTCTGTAGAGAAAAAAGAATTCACGGGGTTATCTTTTGTTTTAAAAGCGACGTAACCTGCAGTTGCCAGATTTCCTTTGTCTGCATCATAAGGCCCTTTCCCATAAGTAATCTGATCTATAATCTCTGGCATGATGAAGTGCATATCTGCGTATCCCTGACCGTGGGCATGAGAAACCATGTTGACAGGCAGACCATCAATTGAAATATTAATGTCTGTTCCATGATCTATATCAAATCCGCGAAGAAAGATTTGTTCTGCTTTACCGCCGCCTGCATGCTGACCGATGATCAGACCAGGTACTCTGCGCAAAAGTTCCTGAGCATTATTGACCGGGTTGGATAGAATATCGATTTTAGAAAGCCTTTTAAGTGACTGAATTTCCGGAATAATCAACACCTGATCCAGATTGAGATTTTTATCTTTCATTGTTATAGTCAGCGGAGATTCAAAGCTTTCATTGTTTACCTGAAAAGTGATACTTTCGTATGACATGTGTGAAATAATTAAAGTATCTCCATATAAAATATTGCTTAACTCAAATCTACCTCTATCGTCACTATGAGTATGTAAGTTGTATTTTGGTATGATGATATTGGCATATTCGATACCGTTTCCATGTTGATCCCGGAGCAGACCTTTGATCGATTGTCCTGTTAAGACATTGCTGATAAAACAAAATAAATATATGTAAATGTATTTCAAGGGAATAGGATTTTGTGATGTAAATTATTCAGATTAATAACTAAGTGAATATACGTAGGAAATTTATATTTTGGATTTATAAAAAGAAAAAAAAAGAGACCGCCAATATTTCATGACAGTCTCCAACTTTTAAAAACCAATTTTTCCAAGGACTCCCAAACCTTTGAAAAAACTATATTTTTACAACTTTGATAGATTTTTTGTATGTTTTGCTGCTGGCTTGTATAAAATAAACTCCTGGATTGTATCCCGTCATATCTATAGACAAAATATCAGTGTTGGCCTTTGTGTTTAGCATTAGTCTTCCTGTCAGATCTCTTACCTGAAGGGTGCTGTTTTCATACAAGCTTTTATCTCCACTAAATGTAACGTTTACCACATTGGCTACCGGATTAGGGAAAACATCAATTTGAAATGAGGTATTCCCTACTTCTACGATGGCACTTTGGAAAGGACACTCAGGTAACGTTGTAATTTGCCCTCTTATCTCTCCATTTGGATTGTTTGTGGTGTGTACATTAACATATGCATTGCCTTTCTGAATTAGGTCAGCCAATATTGGCGTCACACCATCTTCATAGTAGAAGAAAGCACCACCTTTTGCCCATTTGTCAGTCAAATCAAAAACTACCGGACCTGCTTCCCCCAATGGACCATTATGGATATGAGCACCCTGAAATGCAGATCCTAACTTGCTCGCGACCACCATCATATGTGCTTCGTCATAGTCTCTGTTGAATGCAAACATACCCGATCCACTGGCATCACCAGCATTGCTGACCGGCGAAGTCTCTTGTTTCTGACACAAATCGTAAGCATAGCCATCTCTGGCTACTCTGTATATTTGACCACGAACTTCACCAGCCGGATAAGTAGATGAATGCACATTAAAATAGAGATTGCCGGATAAGTAACTGTCTAAAAGTGGTTTGTCTACAGCTATAGCATCATTGCTGGCATATTGGCCTTTGAGGTCGTCATGCAAATCCACTACTACACTGCCACTGGTGCCCAGTTTTGATTGATGGATGTGTGCTGCAGATAATGAGGTGCTGGGATTATCTATCAACATGCTGTAACTTAAATTATCCAGGGTAGATGAAACAAATCCCATAACCAAACCAATCGTATTATTATCCACGGATGGTACTTCCTGTTTGTCCGTCATCCAGGCATCAAAATGTAAACCATTGATCTTTGTAATCTGACCTCTGATTTCGCCATTTGGATTGGCATCAGTATGTATGTTGATATACAAATTACCATTTCGAAGATCATTAATATAACTTCCCGCTTTGATTTTCACCATGATGGTATTTTCTACCAGCTTTGCAGTGAGGTCTTCAACTACCGGGCCGGAAACACCAGCATCCCCTTTATGTATGTGAATGCCTTTGATTGGTCCGGATAAATTTGTAGCCAATAAGTTGATTTCCATTACATTGGTATTGGAAGTATAAATAATGCTTGCTATACCTTTTCCATCACTATTGACTGCAGGTACTTCTTTTGCACCTGTCAGTTCTGCGCCAAAAGATTCACCAGCTTCTAATCCCAGTTGACCTCTCAATTCTCCCCCCGGATTATTGGTAGTATGTACATTGATGTACAAGTCACCATTTATAAGTGATGCTACATCAGCTTTGGTGACCCCAAAAGTTTTGGTAAGACGTCCGCCTTTGTATCCATCCGTCAAATCAAATTTCACAGGTCCGTTAACTCCGGCTTTACCGGTATGTATATGGACGCCTTGAAACTGTGAAGACAAATTAGTCACAGACATGTTTATTGTGGCTTCTGTATAATCATCATTAAAGCTAACAGTAGCAACTCCAATAGCATCTGTAGCAACAGCAGGTACTTCGTTGCCGCCATTCATCCTGGATGCGATCAAAATATTTTTGCCAAAACCTGGATCAAAGATTATAACCTCAGGTTGATTAATGACCTGGTTGCCACTACAAGCTCCTGTTCCACTATGGGGCATAGCCAGATAAGGGAAGGAACTTGAAAATGATTTATCATTTTTCTCTACACCAGTTTTGTAGGTCAACACATTCAACAATTGTGGCGTCACAGGACTAGCTGTAGTACCCGGTATATAGTCATCATACCAAAGTCCGACTGCTGCAAGTACTACTCCGGCCACTGCTTGCAATTCTATTCTTGTTACGTCATCTTCCAGTCTTCTTCCATTGGGAAATCCATCCATATTTGGTATGAACTCCAAATTTTTAGTAGTATTGAACGGTGCCACTGTCAATCCAATAGCAGCCGCCTGTATCAATCCCAATGAGCTGAAGTTAGGGTCATTTCTCGGTGTCGGAGGGACGGCCATATTTAATCTCAACATATCACCACCATTGGGAAGGAAATTATTGACAAAAGGTTTTCCTGCTGCCAGTGGATTTCCACCTTTGCCCGTAGCCAATTGGTAAGGAATCACATTGGGTACGCCTGTATGGAAAGCAGGCCATAAATCTACTGATCTGGGCATTCCGGGGCCAGGCAATAATAATGTTCCAAACACCGCATCATCCAGGGCCGTACCAGCTAAAGCAGCATTGCCTTTCAAACCATATAGACCATCGGCTCCATTGGTAAAATCAAACGAACCCAATGAATTTTTCTGAATTCGTAAAGGTGCAAATGCTGGTACTGCACCACCAAATAAATCATCATCCATATATAAAGCCAACTCAGGATTATAAAAATACTTGTCCAAAGTGGTCTCACCAATTTCATCATATGGTGTGATACTGTTCCAGTAATCTTTATCACCAACAGGAATTACAGCTTCATTGGTCAAAGGCATACCTAATCTGGATACTTGAATCCAGTTTCCTGAATAACTTGGTTCGTTTTCTGTACTCAACGTAGTCACTGCTTTTCTGCTGGCTGAAGCCCATACGCCTATTACATAATCGCTATCTAAAATACTGGTAGGTACTGCAGGAGCTGATTTTTTTCGTAAAGTACTGATAGGTACCTGAATAGCAATCGCACTTACATTCATACAAGCCAATCCATCTACTGCTTTACCACCTTGTCTGGGTGCATCACCCAGATCAAAAATACCGCCTAAGTCCACAAAAAAAGGATCGTCTGTAGGTCCTGCGAATACTTTCTCACCGGTAGTAGCTGAGGTGATGGCTCCCTGAAACAACGCTTCATAAGTAGTATTCAAACCAGCTCCACCTTGTATAGATCTGTCTCCTATATGATTGGGAGGGACAATGCCGTTGGCAATAATTGTCTCAAACGTCGACCCACCATCCATACTTCTTTCCAGGATGTAAGTTGTTTTCTGATTTTGTTTTCCCAACCGGATATTAAAAAAAGTAGTGGGGTCCTCATTGATCACATTAAAGGTGAATCTATAAGTCACTTCATCACCTGGCCTTGAAGCATCGTTGTCCACATGGACCTCATACCTTATATTTTTACCAAAAGAATAATAATTAGGTCCTCCTTGGGGCAACTGCATAGGCACATACGTGGCTATTAATGTAATCATATCCGGATTATCAGGACTTCTGAAGGCGTATACATCAACATTATCTGCCAGTGGGTCACTGGAGATCAACGGCGCTTCTCTGTGACTGGAAGCAAGCAGCAAATTACTAATCAGCAGCATCAATGCCAGACTGAGTATAGAAATGAAATTATTTTTTTTATGTCTCATTATTTTATTTTTTTTTATTGATTGAGAATTATTGTCCTGATTCAGTTCCACGCCAGGGCATAGCAGCATATGGAAATGTTTTTTGGAATGGTTTATCATTTTTATCAACACCGGTAGAATAAGTCAGAACATTTAACAATTGTGGCGTCACCGGACTAGCTGTTGTTCCAGGTATATAGTCATCATACCAAAGACCAACTGCTGCCAATACGGCACCAGCAACAGCTTGCAATTCTATTCTTGTTACGTCATCTTCCAGTCTTCTTCCATTAGGAAATCCATCCATATTCGGTATGAACTCTAAATTTTTAGTAGTATTGAACGGTGCCACTGTCAATCCTATAGCTGCCGCCTGGATCAATCCCAGCGGACTAAAATTAGGATCATCACGCGGGGTTGGAGGAACTGCCATATTGAGTCTCAGCATATCACCGCCATTGGGCAAAAAGTTGTTAACAAAAGGTTTGCCAGCTGCCAGTGGATTTCCGTCTTTTCCCGTAGCCAATTGGTATGGAATCACATTCGGTACACCAGTATGGAAAGCCGGCCATAAATCTACAGACCTGGGCATTCCTGGGCCAGGCAATAATAAAGTACCAAATACAGCATCATCCAGTGCCGTACCTGCTAATGCAGGATTGCCTTTTAAACCGTATAAACCATCTGCTCCATTAGTAAAATCAAACGAACCCAATGATTTTTTCTGAATACGCAAAGGCGCAAACGCAGGTACAGCACCACCAAATAAATCGTCATCCATATACAGCGCCAATTCAGGATTGTAGAAATACTTGTCCAGAGTAGTTTCGCTTATCTCGTCATATGGGGTCAATCTGTTCCAATAATCTTTATCACCAACCGGAATGACTGCTTCATTGGTCAACGGCATACCTAATCTGGAAACCTGCACCCAGTTACCTGAATAATTGGCAGAATTTCCTGTACTGAGTGTTTTGATCGCTGGTCTGCTGGCAGATGCCCATACGCCAATGACATAATCACCATCTAAGATGTTCTTTGGGGTAATAGACGCTCCGGCTTTAAGCAAAGTCGCGATGGGCACCTGAATGGCTAAGGTGTGCACATTATACTTTGACAGCCCGTCTCTTGACTTTTCTCCCCCTTGTCTTGGTGCATTGCCCAAATCAAAGATACCACCCAGATCAACATAAAACGGATCATCCACTGGTCCTGCGAAAACTTTTTCACCTGTCATTGATGTAGTTATCGCACTTTTAAATAAAGATGCATAAGTGGTATTCATGCCTGCACCTGAATCGATTGACCTGGGTCCTATATTGGCTGGAGGAACAACGCCATTGGCTACTATAGTCTGAAAACTAACGCCTCGGTCAATACTTCTTTCCAGCTTGTAGCTTGTCTTTAGATTCTGTTTACCCAGTCTGATGTTAAAAAAAGTAGTAGGATCTTCATTTACTTTCGTAAAAGTAAACCTGTACACGATTTCATCACCAGGCTTTGAAGCATCATTATCGATGTGGATTTCATACCGGATGTTTTCTCCAAATGAATAATAATTAGGCCCGCCATAAGGCAACTCTCCCGGAATGTAATTTGCAATAATGGTAATTGTATTCGGATCATCCGGAGATCTGAATGCATATAAGTCTGTATTATCAGCGAGCGGATCGCTGGCAATAAGTGGCGCTTCTCTATGGCTGGATGCATTGCCCATTTGAACCATGAGAAACAAGGAACACATCATACCCAGGTACTTCCGGGCTGACATACCATGTTTTTTAAGTGAAATTGACTTCATTTTTAAGATAATTTAAAAAAGTTAAACCAACGTTTACACATTGGGAGCCCAATAAGGCAGTATTAAATTGAATGGTAAAAAATGTAAGGATAGATTTGATTGATGTGGAAACTACATTCCGAGAGTTTTTAATTCCGGATGTTTTGATTGTGTAGATGCGGCCACGGCCAGGTATTTTTCTTTCATATCAATATTTGAAGTAGCCGCATAAATTTTTGCAAGTGTTCGGTTGACATCAATGTTTTTAGGGCGTTTGAGGTATTCTTTTTGCGCATAATCCAACGCTTTTTTTGGATCATTGACAATCTTAAGATAAACGTCAGCATATTCCAGATTCATATTGTGGCCGGTTTTTTCATCATCAGCCAACATGGCAAATATCTCATCCATCAATGGAGTCAGGGCTTTTGTATTGCCCTGCTTTTTGTATATTTCAGCCAATTGTGTGTAAAAACCTACCTCAGGAATAATATTTATGGCATCTTTGGTCATCTTTTCGGCTTTGGCCAGATCATTTTTTTCCATGGCAATAGCACCTAATTCAGCAATAGCAAACGGATAATCAGCCCTCTGAGCAAGAATTTCATTATATAAAGCAGCAGCTTTATCTATCTGTCCGTAAAGTTTGTACAAATTTGCCAGGGTCAACATAGCCCAGGCTGTGTCTTCATATCCGGGTATCCCGGCTTCTACAGCCAGTTTCATGGCATCAACAGAGGCTTCCACCTGCCCATGAATCTCACGAATGTAGGAGATACGTGCATAAGATCTCAGGTCTGGTTTCATCGCTATCATGATATCAGCCATTTTGATGGCTTCAGAATAATTGCCCAACTCTACATTAGCATCTACCAGAACACCATAAATCTGAGGATTATTCGGATTCAGCATGATGGCTTTTTGACCAGTCTCCAACGCACCTGCAAAGTCGTGGTGAGATAACTGCACGCCCGCTTTGGTCAATAACGCCATAAAGGTCATGTCTTTTTTACCCACCTTGCCGTTCAGCACCTGGTCTGTCATCTTCAATGCAGCAGAATAATAATGCCCGTGCTCTCCTGTTACCCGCGCTTCTCTGATAAAAAGCTGTGCCAATCGGATTCTGCTTTCATTGTCTTCGTCATTTTTAATAATGGCGAGTTTTAATTTTTGGTATTGATTCATTACATCATCCCACTCTTTTCCATTTTGTAGTTTTTCATTTCTGTTCAGTAACTCAGGAATGGAAGATAAAGTGGTTTTGCCGGTGGACACATCGACACACGATGAAAACAAAATACCAATCAATACGGATAATATTATCATTTGATTTTTGAAAAAAGGGAGTTTCATAAGTAAAGATTTTTAAAAAGTGATACAAAAAATTAATCGATATCACTACTTACGGGTGGAATGGTAATGTTGGATTTATTTTTTAAAAAATATTTACAGATTTTTAATCAGTAGGTGCAGCAGCTTTATAATTAATAGAATTTTTGAGCTTTTAATGCTTTAAGTATGATTCCTCAAACCAAAATATTTCTTTTGTGCAAGAATTAATCCTTTTCAGCTATATGTTGTGTTAAAGAAAGGTGAGTTGTATTTTACTCGTGCATTTTTCAAAGTCCTAGCCTGTGTTAATAAACCTGAAACTGAGCCGTCAGAGAAAATTTGTTTAATATCAGGACCATCTGGTTTAGGCAATCTTTTTCTGGTTTTTTCTATATCAATAAGTTTTATACGTGTGCTTAAATGGTTTTCTGACCTTTCTGATCATTTAATTGTTTCTTTCAAAAAAGGAACCTTGGCGTCCTTCCATCTTTGGCTACAAATTTTCAACTCCATCTTAATGACCTCTATTACCTAATTCAAAGTGGCAATAATCGGATAAAAATACCTTAATGTATTAGGGGCGCAAATCATCCAGAGAGAGGGGACTTCAAGAAATGATCTTGCTTATTGTACCCTGATATAAAATTAAAGCATGCGGTGTAGGTAGCGTTTTTTGAAACGTGAATCGGGTTCGAAAGCAATTCCAAAAAGAAAGTAGTCTCCTGCTCATTAAGACTTGCTGCAATTTCTACTACTTTATAGTCAGGAGAGATACTTTCACTTGAAAAAGAACCGCACTTCACTCAATGATTTGTCCGGACAGAATACGAGTTACCTGTATCTTAAAGAAGACATTGTTTTGCTCTTTTTGATAAATTGAACGCAAGGTTTTATAATAAATTTACCAAATTTTTAATTTCTTAAATCCAAAGTTCGTACACGCCACGTATATAGTCCTGTAATCAATACCAATTGTGAATAAATAAAAAACAAAAGAGATGAATAGAACAGAGGTATACAAATAAATCTATCTTTGTTCTACAGATGTTAAAATTGAAACCATAGAAATACAGTCGGTCATATTATCTATCAGGAAAGGCGATGAGTCTGGTCTTAAAATTTTGTATCAGCAATATGCTGGCTCATTATTCACTATTGTGAAGCGGGTACTGAATTCGCAGGACGATGCAGAAGAAGTATTGCAGACTGTCTTCCTGAAAATATGGAACAATATAGACTCTTACAATGAAACCAAAGCCACCCTTTTTACATGGATGGCACAGATAGCCCGAAACACAGCAATTGACAGAAAAAGGTTGAAATCATTTGAAATGGTCTCGAAAACAGAATCGTTTGATGTTTCTGAAACCAACCTTCGTACTGACGCAAATAAATCAGATATAGATATAGAGAATCTGCTCAAAGATATGCCTGAAAAATATAGCCTTTTGATCTCAAAAATGTTTTTGGAAGGATACACGCAGCAAGAAATAGCGGATGAATTGGAAATGCCATTGGGAACCGTAAAAACAAGACTCCGCGAAGCTATAAAAATGCTCAGAGAGTTACTAAAAGATGAAAAACATTTGTTATACATGTTATTTATAATGTAAAATATAAATTGGACACAAAAAAATATATAGAATCCGGTATTTTAGAGCTTTATGTGCTCGGGCAACTTTCACCTGAAGAAGAGAAAGAAGTTCTGGACATGCAGGCAAAACATATTGAAATCCAAAGAGAAATTCATGAAATCGCTATGGGTTTGGAAAAATACGCCCGATTGAATGCGGTCAATCCACCTGCCCATGTTTCTGAAAAAATATTTGAAAATTTGCCTCCAAAATCCATTTCTCCTCCATCCGGAAATGGTTCAGATATGATACCGAAAAAAGCAGGACCGACCTGGAATTCTCTGACCACTTTGTTTGCTTTGCTTTCTGTTTTGGGATTTTCACTGTATTTTATATTGAAAACAGAACACAACCGTGCTGTCCGGGAATACGAGTCTGATAAAAAAGCATGTGACTCCATAGCCAATCAACAGCAACAACAGTTTGCATTGCTCAATCAAATCAACGATCCCAACAATATGATTATTGATATGACGCCTGCATCAGCTTATGCTGGTACATATGTTTACCTGCATCATAATATTGTTACAAAGAAAAACTTTCTGCAACTGGTGAATCTTCCTGAAATCACAGCAGCTCAATCATTCCAGCTATGGGCGCTTAAAGATGGTGCTGCCCCCATTCCACTAAATGTTTTTGTTGATAAAAACACCATTATTCCGGTAGATTTTATTGACCAAACTGCTACATATGCCATTACGATCGAGCCGAAAGGAGGAAGCAAAACACCTTCACTGGATAAGCTGATCGGAACAATGGGAGTGATTTAAGGCAGATAAAAGTAAATTTTCTGCTTTCATAAAGCGTTTTGATTCCTTCAGGTTTTAGTGCATTTTTAATGATGACATCGCTGGTATTATAAAAGGCAACACTTAAAGATTTAACAAGAGAATTGATGACAAAAGGTAAACTTGGTTGTTTTTCCTCATCACGAATGTCTGTAAATAATATTGAGAGCGCATGTCATATAAACACAAAAATAATTTGGTAGCAAGTATCCCAAAGACTATATCTTAACCAAGCTGCTTATGCTTGGTCTTGCTTTTTTTCGGGAAAGGAACTTATTAAGTTTTTGCATACTCAACCTTAACCTAAACTGTACCATCAACCGTAACCTTTCTTTTATTATACTCCATGATTATATATACTAAGAGAAGGAAATATTCCAGACCGATGAGCCACATACTTTCATAATATATTGCCCCACTATAATTGGCATAGGAAATAAAAATAAGATACGACCAGAAATATGGATAACACCATTGGTTAAATGTCGCAAAAAACAATACACTGATTAAATACCACGGATGAACAGTAGTGGCTAAAAAAAGATAAAAAGTCCATACATACAGGCCATACTTAAAAAATGTGGAAAAGGTATTATCTTTATATTGTTTTGCTTTCCGGAAATTATAAAACACAGTCAATATGCCCAATAATGGACCCAGGTATTTGATTAAATTATAACCACTAATTTGCTGCCCGATATAGCGGAAGAGATAATAAACACTGGCATTAAATTCAAATTTTCTGAAATACAGATCAAGACTATTTGCGAAGGAATGAATCGGAATTACCCCCATCATAGGTGAAAAAATTATAACAGAAAAAAATAAAAGCCCCATAAAAAATATCAATCTGTTTTTACCCTTTAAACTGAATAAAAAATAAGGCAATAACATCATCGGCAATAATTTGACCCCGATACTTATTGAAAACCAAAACGCAGAGGATATCATTTTATTTTGGTACAATTGGTAAAGTGCTATAATAATAAAAGAGATCATGATCACTTCAAAATGTAAGTTTCCCACACCTTCAATGATCACTAGGGGATTTAAAAAATAATAGCCGGCACGGGCCGTAGGCACGTTTTTATTCTTTAACAGTCGGATTAGAAAATAAAATCCAACACCCTCAGTCAAAAGCATCAGTGTTTTTAAAGTAAAGGCTGTCTGGGTTATATCCCCAAAATAACTGGAAACAGCGTAATAAAATTGGCTGACTGGAGGATATATCGTATAATAGAATGGGGAATTCAAGAGGTCAAATATAGGTTTATCCAGGTAAGGAATACCTTTGGCCAGGATGTCTTCCGGCAATATGCCATAAGGGGATTGACCGGAAAGTGTAATTTTCCCATCCCAAAAGAAGCGATATATATCATCAGACAGGGCTGGGAAGGAGAGAAGCAGACTAAGCCGTATACCCAATCCATATATCCATACTTGTTTGGTAGACAAGGGCTGGTTCATAACCAATATCCAGCCAATTGTTGCCAGTGTATATAAAGGGAAAAGCATATCAAACTGATGCTGTCCGGGATAGTAAACCGTAAAAAATATCGAAAAAAATAATAATGTAAAACTAAATGCCTGTCCGCTTTGATGGAATTTAAGTACTCTTTCCGGAGAATTTGCTCTGTATAGCATATTTAAATAAAATTAAATAGCCGGCGGCCAGTAAAAAATGTAAGATAAAAAATGATGTAATATGCTGAACCCAACCAACATACATGGCTGTCAAAAAGTAAAGGCAAAGTACGGCTTCTCCGATTGAAATCCAACTGATTCCATGTTTAAAATACGTTGCTCGGACAAAATGATCGGTCTTTTTGATGATCCCATATTTTGGGGTTCTGACAAAAGACGAGCGTTTCCCGCTGAAGCCCTGAAAAACGGCGATACTATTGTGAAAGGATAACGCCATGGATACCGCCAGAAACACAGGAAAGAGCAATAAAAACTTGACAACCATAAACATTTTATTGACTCTGGGCCAGGCTATCCCAACATTTGCTACAAAATATATAATTAAAATAGCAACTAAGGATATGGTAAATACGGAATAATTAGCCGCATCTATTCCAAAATAAACCAAATAAAGCATGAATGGAAAACTCAGAATACTCATGATAAATACAAAAATAAAGATCGAACTGGATAGCAAATGGGCACTGGCATGAAACTTTTTCCAAAGACTAAGATTTGATTTCCATACCATAGGCATTAATTTTCGGGCCGTTTCCGCGCCACCTTTCATCCACCGGTATTGCTGCGATTTAAGACCATTTATTTCTACAGGAAGTTCGGCAGGAGCAGTGATTTTTTCCAGATATACGATGTTCCAGCCCTTCATTTGCGCCCGGTAACTTAGATCCAGGTCCTCCGTTAAAGTGTCAGCCTCCCAGCCACCCGCATCCTGAATACATGATTTGCGCCAAATACCAGCCGTGCCATTAAATTGGAGCAGATATCCGGCATTATATCTCCCGGCCTGTTCTACGGTAAAGTGAACATTGAGTTGAAAAGCTTGTAATTCCGTTAGTAAAGAATAATGCTGATTGATATGCTCCCACCTGGTTTGTACTACCCCTGTTCTGGCATCTAGAAAACAAGGAATTGTTTTTTTAAGGAAATCGGCTTGCGGTAAAAAGTCCGCATCGAAAATAGCAATAAATTCACCTTTGGCCTCATTCATGGCTTCTTTGAGCGCTCCTGCCTTAAAACCAGTGCGATCGCTCCGATGAATACACTCGATTTGATATCCTTTGTTTTTATAATATTCGGCTTTTTTTATAGATATGGCGGTTGTTTCATCAGTGGAATCATCCAATATCTGTATCTCAAACCGGTCCTTTGGGTAATCTATAGCAGCGATACAATCAACCAATCGCTCTACTACATACCGTTCGTTGAATATGGGCAGTTGAATGGTAACAAAGGGCCATTCCAGAGACTTGTTGGATGCACTTGGGAAGTCTGGTGTTTCCACTTTTTTACCCAAAAAATAGTGATACAGCAAGTGAAATTGGAGCACACAGAAATACGTGACATACAATAAAGATATAGAATAGAGTACAATAATGAAATAGCCTGTGATTTCAATCCAATCCACTACCATATCAATTTAAATATAGTCCACAATATTTTATAACCTGCCAAAATTGTACCTTTTATAGTGCCGGAAACCTTAGATTCTCCTATTCTTTTGCGATAGCTGACAGGTACTTCAACAGTTTTCATTTTCATCTTGGAAGCTTTCACTTGCATTTCTACCGTCCAGCCGTATGTTTTATCCGCCATCTGCATCGCCACGAGTTGATCGTACTTGATAGCTCTGAATGGCCCCAGATCCGTAAAATGGTAGTTGTATATGATTTTTATCAATGTGGTAGCCAGCCAGTTACCAAATATCTGTTGCGGCATCATGGCGCCATTTTCTTTTACGCCCTTTTCCCTTGATCCAATGACCAGATCCATCGAATTTTCGTGGATGGGACGAATTAATTCACTCATTTCCTGAGGAAAGTCAGAATAATCGCCATCAATAAAAACAATAATATCCGGCTTTTCCTTTTGTAAAGCAATATATTCCATTCCTTTCAAACAGGCATTGCCATAACCTTTGTTTGGCTCATACACAACAATGGCCCCTTTTTTGGCTGCAACTTCTGCGGTGAGGTCTGTACTCCCATTGTTGCATACAATAACATGACGAATTGACTGCATCGGAATATCTTCAATGACCTTCCCAATGGACTCAGCCTCATTATACACCGGAATAATGACATCAACTACAGGATTCAAGTCAGGATTTTTATTAGTGGCTCAAAAATAATACTTTTGCCTTTTTATAATCGTAATGTTTTGTTAATGACTTGCCATTACTATTTTATTTAATTACCAATTGAAGGAATAATTTTGTCGCTTCAATCGTTTAAAATTGTAAAACAATCATTTTTGTGAAGAAAGATAACGCTTTGTATTTGCTTTTGTTATTCATAACGATTGGTATTTTCTCTTGCCGAAGGGATGATTATTACCAGGGTAATGATGTTGAAATTTCGTTTTCAGAGGATACGTTAAGGTTTGACACAGTTTTTACTGCTTTGGGCTCAGCAACAAGATTTATTAAGGTCTTTAACCCCAAATCACAGCCGGTATTGGTGGATGTTTTTTTGAAAAATGAAAAAAATTCGTTCTTCAGAATCAATGCCGATGGCACAAAGGGCCCCGTCGTAAAAAATATTGAGATCAATGGAAGAGATAGTATTTATATTTTTGTTGAAATTACCGTAAATCCCGATCAACCATTGTCCGTTTCTCCTTTTATTATTGAAGATCAGATTGAAGTGGTCGTAAACGGAACTTCGTTTGTTGCCTATCTTGAAGCCTGGGGACAGAATGCAAATTATATACCATCCACTTCAGGGAAAGGCAAAGGTGCTTTACTTACCTGTAATATGGGCGAAATTACATGGGATGACCCGAAACCCTATGTGATCTACGGTATTTTATATGTTGATAGTTGTACCTTGGTTCTGCCCGCAGGTACACGCATATATGTCCATGGTGGTATTGTCCGGGATACGACTACCATTTACAACGATGGATTACTTGTTTTTTTAAAAGATGGCAAAATAGATAGCCGCGGAACGCCCGATCAGCCTGTATTTTTTCAGGGAGATAGACTGGAAAAAGAATTCGACGAAGTTAAATCACAATGGGTAGGTTTGCTCTTCTGGCAGTTAAGCCGGGGTAATACGTTATCCCATACCACAATCAAAAATTCCATTATTGGAATCAGAGCGGATTCATTGGCAGGTGTTACCATGAAGGGCTGCCGGATATTCAATACCGGAGGACCTGCAGTAATAGGCCGGCATGCCAGCATATATGGTGAAAATTGCCTGTTTTATGACAATAGTACATATGGTTTGCAACTAACTTACGGAGGAAATTATCAGTTTAATTATTGTACCGTTGGCAATTACGAAGGACAGAATGAAGCACTTATTTTAACTGATTTTTACTGCAGCGACCCACTGTGCTCTGAAGGAGCAAAACTAAATAAACTAAATTCCAGTTTCACCAATTGTATTTTTGCAGGTTCGGATCGCGATGAAATTGGATTGGTTAGTATTTCCGAAAATAAGGACGATTTTAATTATAGCTTTAATAATTGCGCCTTCAGGGTGGATGAACTTTTACTCCCCAATAACCAGCCCGACTTTTTTCAGTTCTGTAAGGATTGCATCAACCTGAAATCAAACGATAAACTATTTCTGAATTCCAGGGAAAATGATTATCAATTGGACACAATGTCTGTTGTACTTGGAAAGGCTGTTTCTATGCCTTCGGTGACCAGAGACATTAATGGTAAAATGAGGCAAGATATGCCTGATATGGGGTGTTTTGAATTTTAATTTAATTTTTGATACATCCAATATGCCATATTTAGCAGATCAGATCTTAAACTTTTATGCAAAGGTGGATTTTAAGGGTAATTTGCCACCCAACATTGGAATGATGAACCCCTATCGGGAAAGTGAAGATATTAAACAGATTTGCAAGGCTTTTTACCACAAATATTATAATGACAATGCTTCCAGAACGTTGATTTTGGGCATTAACCCTGGCAGATTGGGTGCTGGTGCTACCGGAATTCCTTTTACAGACACAAAACGACTAAATGATAATTGTGGTATTCCATATCACGGATCTGTTACCCACGAACCTTCTTCTGTTTTTATGTATGAAATGATAGAGGCATATGGTGGTCCGGAATTGTTTTATAGCCACTTTTATATTAATTCGGTTTGCCCTTTGGGTTTTGTAAAAACGGACGGCCTTAGAACTGTAAACTACAATTATTATGACTCCCGTGAATTGGAGTCTTCCCTGTTCCAATTTATCTGCGATAATATTTGGACCCAAATTAATCTGGCTGGCAAAAATGAAATTTGCTATTGTTTGGGTACAGGCAAAAATTACCGGTACCTGAATCAATTGAACGAAAAATTTAAATTTTTTGAACAAGTTATTCCGTTGGAACACCCCCGGTATATTATGCAGTATAAAAGTAGTTTGAAAGATAAGTATATTGACGATTACCTTAAAAAACTAAAAAGCTATAAATAGCTTTTATACGCTTTAAAAATCCCGAAGTTTAATCCCTGATAAATGGGTATACCACCATTTAAGACAAACATAAACATTTACAAATAACAAAGGATTGATATAGATGATAAATTCTATAACCTGTTTCCCTGCTGTATTTACTTCACTAATAGATTAAACTTTGTATCCAGCGCTGGATTCGATTTCAATGCGAGTTCAAATAGGTTTTTACTGGCCAGAAACACGATCTTTTTTCCAAAACTGCCTTTAGCCTTTAAATGGAATGAAATGAGTTGAAGACTGCCTAGTGGTAAAATTTTAATGCGTTCTATGTCGTCGTAAAGCAACCTGTATGTTTTAAAATAATTGGAAACAACATAATAGTCTATTCCTAACTCTACCCGTTTAAGTTGCATGACTGTTTTATATAGCAACAAAAAAAATAAAACATACAAGGCTAAAAAGGGATACTTAAATACAGGGGAGGTTAAAAAAGGTAATGATTGCCGGTCTACTACAAAAAGGGCTACCGTAAAGGTCGTAAAAAAAACGATCCATGCAGTCGGCAGAAAAAGTTTAAAAAACAAAGTGGAATTGGAAGACACTCGTTGCATTAGCTGGTCAGTTGCTTTTGTTGCTCTTCTTCACCCTTAACCACATTTGCCGCTACAGAGATGGAAATTTCGTACAATATATACATGGGAATACCCACCAGTATCTGGGTAAGTGCATCCGGTGGCGTAATGATGGCAGCTACTATAAATATAATTAAAAAAGCTTCTCTTCTGTACTTTCGCATGATTTCAGGACCGATCATACCAATTTTGGCCAGAAAATAAACGACTATTGGCAATTCAAATGCTAATCCTGTAGGTACAGTGAACATCGTGAGGTAATTCACGTACGAAGATAGGGTAGGACTGTTTATCGCTTCTGTACCCACAGAGTAACTTCCAAGATAGGTGATCGCAAATGGAGCAATGACAAAATAACCGAAACTAACACCTAAAATAAACAGCAGTGAAGTAACAGCAATAAGCCTGTTTGCTATTTTGATTTCTTTTTCATATAAACCCGGTTTTATAAATTTCCAGAATTCATAAAAAATATAGGGGAAGGATATGATCAGCCCCAAATATAAGGAAACTGTAATACCCATAAAAAACTGTTCGCCCAACTCGCGGGTAATTAATGGCAGTTCAGGAGGACTAAAGCAGGTAGCCTCGGAAACAGCACAAAAAAACCTATATGTTACAAAGCCCGGCTTTTTAGGAGCATAAATGATATATTCAAAAACTTCATTCTGAAAAATTAATGCCAGACAGGCAAATACCATGACACTGATACCTGCCCGGATAACATGCCAGCGAAGTTCTTCCAGATGATCCAAAAACCCCATTTCACTGGAATCTTCCCCTTTACCTTCCGGACCAGATAGTATTTTCTTAAAAAAACCAGCCATACTGTTTTCAATAAATCGACGCAAAGATAATTAATTCGATCACATATGAATCTAAAATATTAAATATATAAAGTATGATAATGTTTTATAATACATTAAATTTGCTCCATGAATTTTTCATCCAAAATTTTAGAAGAGTCCGTTAATGCACTTTCTTCTTTGCCGGGAGTAGGTAAAAAATCTGCTTTGAGACTGGCACTGCACCTGGTTCAGGATAATACCCTGAAAGCACTTAAAATTTCAGCTGCACTTACAAAATTAAGCACCGACATTTGCAAATGCAAGATATGCTGCAACATTTCAGATAGTGACATTTGTAATATTTGCAATAACCCGTCGCGCAGTAATAATGGTGTTATTTGTATTGTGGAAACTGCCAGAGATGTGATGGCTATTGAGGATACGAATCAGTTTAAAGGCAAATATCATGTTTTAGGTGGTGTTATTTCACCTTTGGAAGGCATCGGACCGGGCGACCTGAGTATTGAGTTGTTGATCAATCGACTCAGAGAAGAAAAAACACAGGAGGTTATTATGGCCATCAGCCCCACAATAGAAGGAGAAACAACCATATATTACATTTCAAAACTACTAAAAGATATGGATGTCAGGGTATCTGTAATTGCCAGAGGCGTGTCTTTTGGCGGTGATCTTGAGTATGCCGATGAACTCACCTTAGGTCGTTCCATAGTGTCAAGAATACCCTACAACGTTCAATCATAGACATGGTCATGAATGACATAGGAATTGTAATCGTAAATTACAATGTCAGACACTTTCTGGTCCAGTGCCTGCAATCTATACGAAATTCACATACCCGGGGTCTTAAACTTGAGGTTTGGGTAGTTGATAATGCTTCTGTAGACGGTTCTTCCGGATTGCTCTCAAAAGATTTTCCGGAAGTAAAGTTGATTGTAAATAAAGAAAACAGGGGGTTTTCAGCCGCAAACAATCAGGCAATCAGCCAGTTGAACTCGAGGTATGTACTTTTATTAAATCCGGATACCGTTCTGGAAGAAGACACGCTTAGAAAGTGTTATGATTTTATGTGCGATCACCGGGAAGCCGGTGCACTTGGAGTCAGGATGATAGATGGTTCAGGAAAGTTTTTGCCCGAATCAAAAAGAAAAATACCGGACCTCTGGAATTCATTTTGTAAACTGAGTTTCCTTTCAGAAATTTTTCCCAGATCGCGTTGGTTCAGTGGTTATAATCTTGGATATTTGTCTGAATTCGAAACCCATGAAATTGAAATTTTATGTGGCGCTTTTATGTTCATGCCGGCGGAAGTGCTGAATAAAACAGGCCTGTTGGACGAAGCGTTTTTTATGTATGGCGAAGATATTGATTTGTCCTTTCGCATCTTAAAAGCTGGGTATAAAATTTATTATTATCCGGAAACAAGTATTATTCATTATAAAGGAGAAAGCACTAAAAAAAGTAGCCTCAATTACGTTAAAACGTTTTATGGGGCAATGCTCATTTATGTCAATAAACATTATGGACAGGGCAATGCAAAACTATTTGCCAGACTGATCAGAGTAGCTATTTTATTTAGAGCTTTACTCAGCAGTATTTTTCGCTTGGTAAAGATATGGGGACTGCCATTGACTGATATTTTAATCACGATTTCTTTAATGCATCTCATCAAACTATGGTGGGCAGCTTATTATTTCCACGATACAGATTATTACCAGACAACCAATATTACGGTAATATTGGGTATATACACTTTGATATGGGTATTTTTTCTTTGGATTGCAGGCCACTATGATCGAAAAAGCAATTGGATAAATACTATTTCAGGCATAGGGACCGGGACATTCTGTATTCTGATAACTTACGCTTTATTGCCGGAATACATGCGGACAAGCAGGGCTCTGATCCTGCTGGGTACAATGGTTTCATTGGGCATAACCCTGACCACAAGATTTTTGTGGAGAAGTGTAAATAAATCGGCTGATGAATCGGAAGCCCCCTTGAATATTGCCATTGTGGCTTTAAAACCCAATGCAGAAAAGTTGCTCTATTTGGTGAAAAATGTGAAGTCCAAAGTGGAAAATATTCATATCATTTCACCGAGACCTATGGACAATGATCCCTATTTTTCAAACAACATCAACGATTTGCCTGAAGTGGTCAAAAGCTTGAAAATTGATGAAATTATTTATAGTTCCGAAGATATGACGATGAAAGATATTATACATTCCATGACGACCATGGAACGCCAGGTATCTTTTAAAATTGGCGGGGATGACTCGCTGAGTATCATCGGTAGTAATCATAAAAACCAACAGGGTGAGTTATACAGCCTGGATGTTTCATACCGTTTGGCAAATGCCGAATCCGGAAGGTTTAAACGGTTGTTTGACCTGGGAGCTTCAGTCCTGATTATTCCCCTTTTGCCGTTTCTATGGCTGCTTAATGGCTTCAACACCGGCATTTTTAAAAACCTGATCACCACATTATTTGGAACGACAACCTGGGTGGGCTATGGTGGCGATTTGAGCGACTATAGCTTTTTACCCAAAATTCGACAGGGAATCATCAGCTATCCTTTAGCATTTAAAAAAGTGAAGTATGCTGAAGACTATTTCAAAAAAATGAATATCTTGTATGCAAAAGAATATACCGTATTCACCGATGCTACGGTGTTAATGCATAATCTTTACCGACTTTCAAAACGTAGCCGTAGTGTTCGTTGAAGACAAAATTTTTAATTAACTTTACCAATTATAAATGACCTTGTTTTGAATCAAAAATTGCTCCATGAAATAAAATCGGCTGCCAGTGAATTATTGCCCGGCATCATAAGAATCAGAAGGCAATTTCACATGTATCCTGAACTTTCATTTAATGAAGTGGAAACTTCAGGCCGCATAATGGCAATACTGGAGGAATACAATATTCCGTACTCCACAGGCTGGGCGGGGACAGGCATCGTTGCCGAAATTCAGGGGGGAAAGGGAAACAAAGTAATTGCGCTTCGTGCCGATATGGACGCACTGCCAATCAGCGAATCGAATCAAACAGAATATAAATCACAAAATGAGGGCATCATGCATGCCTGTGGTCATGATGTCCATATGGCTTCATTAATAGGAACAGCAATCATTTTACAACGTTTGAGATCTGATCTTACCAGCAATTTTCGCCTGATATTCCAGCCGGGTGAAGAAAAATTACCCGGTGGTGCCAGCTTAATGATCACCGAAGGTGTTTTAAAGAATCCTGTTCCGGAAGCCATCATTGGTCAACATGTTTTTCCGTCTTTACCCGCAGGAAAAGTTGGAATCAGACCTGCATTATATATGGCATCCTCCGATGAAATTTACATCACAGTGACTGGCAAAGGCGGACATGGTGGCATGCCACAGGATTGCACAGATGCTATTCTGGCCGCAAGTCATATGCTGGTTGCTTTGCAACAAATTACTTCACGGAAAAGTGATCCCTCCATTCCGACAGTGCTAAGTTTTGGTAAGATTAATTCTGAAGGTGGAGCTACCAATATTATTCCTGATAAGGTCCGTATAGAAGGCACTTTCAGAACTATGGACGAACAGTGGCGGGTCAAAGCCCATCAATGGATTATCAAAGTGGCGACGTCAACATGCGAAGCCTATGGGACGCATTGCGAAGTAAATATAGTAAAAGGTTATCCTTGCCTGGTTAATGATGTTCCATTAACTGAAAAGGTGAAAGATGCAATGGTTGCATATCTGGGTGAAGAAAATGTTGTAAACCTGCCATTGCGTATGACCTCCGAAGATTTTGCTTTTTATTCCCAGGTTATACCTGCATCTTTTTACAGATTGGGCACAGGGAATGAAGAAAAAGGCTTGACAGCGCCGGTGCACACTTCCGGTTTTGACATAGATGAATCATCTTTAGAAACGGGCATCGGACTAATGGCATGGATAGCGGTTTGTCAGTAGTCCGTTCTGCACCATTCTATTTTAAGAATTTTAGTAGTCCGTGCTTGGATTTTATATTTTTCCGAAACCCTGTAGCCTGGTATGGCTACAATTTCTTCATTTTGTTCCAGTACATAGATGTAACTTTTTTCAAAGCTGCTTATTTTATTGTTGATTAGAAAATCTTTTACTTTTTGGGATTTTCCCTCCATGCCCAATGGTTTGAAACGGTCTCCCGGCTTCCATTTTCTGAATAACAGCGGAAATGTTATTAGATCAGCGTCAACGTATTGGACATCTTTTTGATATGGTGTTGAATCATCATTTGTCCCTAAAGTCAATACCAAAGTAAAATTTGTATTACTAATTATAGTATCTGGCGTCAGATATAAAGGGGTGTTATTTTCCTCAGTTTCCGTATTTAATTGAAGTAAAAGTCTTTTACGATCTATGGTTGCCACATACTTTTCTGATAGATATTGATTCCCGGATTTACCGTGGTTCAGGAAAATATCGTTGGTTTGATGATAGTTAAAGCCATAATCTTTTAATATATAATACATCAAATCGGATCCGATTTCTGAGTCTTCGATTTCCTCCAGGTTGATGCTTATAAATTTTCCATTCCTTTGTATACATTTTTCAGCAAGGGGTTTTATCAGCTTTTCCAATAAGCTGCTGCTTTTTTTAAGGTTGCTGATGCTCAGTGAAATTCCATTTTTAGCCCGGCTGTCTGCTTCACATAGCTGGGGTAATATTTTATTTCTGAGTTGGTTCCTTAAATATTTGTCGGAAATATTACTGCTATCTTCCCGGTATTCAACCTGATGATGTCTGGCGTAAGCTTCTATTTCTTTTCTGGTGGCGAACAACAAGGGACGTATCACCTTTCCCAATTTTGGGTCCATGCCATCCAGACCACTTAAACCACTTCCCCGCATCAGGTGTAAAAAAAAAGATTCAATTTCGTCATCTTGGTGATGCGCTGTAGCAATAAAGTCAAAATGCTGTTCAGCTGCAATACGGCTCATCCAGGAATACCTGATATTTCGCGCTTGGTTTTGTATATTGGTTTGCTCAAAAACATTGGGGTCAATGTCATGCACGTAAAATGGAATTTGGTGTCTGGCACAAAATTCTTGGACAAATTTGGCATCCTGATCTGATTCTTCGCCACGGAGATGATGATTAACATGTGCTACCCCGAATCTGCTTTGGCTCTCAACCATCAGGGATAAAAGGACCATAGAATCCATTCCGCCGGATACAGCAACCAGTATCCGGTGATCACTGCTGAATAATTTTTTTTCGTGGTTATGTAATAAAAACCTGTCAAGCATTACATTTGTAACTTATTAAGTCCACAAATTAATTATAAATTTTATTTTTATGAAAATCAATTTGATTGTAATTGGGTTTTTAGTTTTTTTATTTACCTCCTGCGGCATGGATAATAAGTCCACAACACCTTCAGCTAAGGCGGCTCTGATGATTGAAAAAGTAGGGGATGCAAACGGCTTGCTCAATCAGGAAGACATGAAGGAAGGAGAAATTGTTTTGGACCGAAAAGAAGCCCTGGATATTCTTGAACACAGAATAAAAGAATCCGGCAAAAAATCCTTCACGATAATAGAGAAAGATTTGTGGGTATTTGACGGTATTGTTAAAAACAGTCAAATGTTAATTGGCGATTCATTACAGGGTAGATGGATCGATTTTAAGGAAGATTTGACGTATGATTACGGAAGAAAGGAAAACAAAGAAGGTTCCGGTAGGTATTTTTTCGATTTTGATAAATCAATATTGTTAATGCTGGATGATAACGAAGGTATTAAGCCCCAGGAATTTGAAGTGAAACTTCGTAATGATATGCTGGTCATCGTTGGAATGTTTACCTATGATGATAACAATATGCAGGCAAAACTGACCAGAGCAGAAAAAGCACCTGGTAAGTAATTTTTATACTGCCCGCAATACATTTTTATCAGTCGCCTTTTATTTTAATAAGGAAAAATTGGAACTGGACAAAAATATGTATTGCGGTCACTCTTTTTAGGTTAGGTTCAGAAAAGAGATTGGATGGAGTTCGTTTTTTTAATTACTTTTTTCAAAGTTTTTATTCATAATTTTATCATTATTTTTATCGGAACAACATAAGTAAATCGCCAATACGTATTTGAATTCATGTCACAAAAGAATAAGTTATGAGTGAAAACGATTTACCTCTTTGGGTAAAAAGTGCCAATATCTATGAAGTTAATATTCGACAGTATACACCCGAAGGTACATTTAATGCATTTAGAACCCACTTGCCGAGGTTGAAAAACATGGGTGTAAGCATTTTATGGTTCATGCCCATATTCCCCATCAGCGAAACCAAAAGGAAAGGGAAGTTGGGGAGCTATTATGCAGTTTCAGATTATAGGGCAACTAATCCGGATTTTGGAACTATCCATGACTTTAAGGCCATCATTGAGCAGGCCCATCTTTTGGGTATGAAAGTAATACTGGACTGGGTACCTAATCATACAGGCTGGGATCATCCTTGGATTAAAACCCATCCGGATTATTATACTAAAAATCACCAGGGCGAAATAACGGATCCGCTCAATGAACAGGGTCAATCCATGGGTTGGGAAGATGTCGCAGATCTGAATTACGACAATCAAAACATGAGGAAAGCCATGATAGCTGACATGAAATTTTGGTTGGAAGAATACAAAATTGACGGGTTCAGACAAGATATGGCTTTACTGGTGCCGCTCGACTTTTGGAAAGAGGCAATTGTAGAATTAAAGGCGGTCAATCCCGATGTTTTTATGATTGCTGAATCAGAGATACACGATCATTTGAATCAGAATTGTTTTCATGCTATCTATGGATGGTCGCTACATCATATACTCAACGATATAGCAATAGGAAAGAAGAAGGCTTCGGCCATTGACGATTGGTATTCCAATGAATTTGGAAAAGCAAAAAAAGGCATGTATATGCAATTTACTTCCAATCATGATGAAAATTCCTGGTCAGGATCAGAAATTGAAAGAATGGGAGAAGCACATAAAGCATTTGCTGTTTTGGTACATACCATTGATGGCATTCCGCTCACATACAGCGGACAGGAAGAACCTATGCCGAAACGCCTTGAGTTTTTTGAGAAAGATGATATTGGATTTAAAAATTACAGCTATGCAGACTTCTATACCAAATTGAATAGCTTAAAAAGGGATAATCCGGCGCTGTGGAATGGAAATGATGGAGGTCCTGTAAAACGAATTATGTTAGATGATCATGTTTTTGCGTTCGTTCGTGAAAAAGAGGATAATAAAATTATTGTGATCATCAATCTAAGTAAACAAAAACAAATTGTACTATTTGACCAGGATATCAATGGAAAAGATATCTTTGCAGGGAAGCAAATTGCTTTTGAAAAAGGGGCTGAATGCCACCTGCTGCCATGGGAATATCTGGTAATTAAATAATTTATAAAGCCATAAATCAAGCAAACATGAAAAAGCCCCAATTATCAAAAGCAGCCATATGGAATATGAGCGTGGGATTTCTTGGTATTCAGGCAGGTTTTGCCTTGCAAAATGCCAATGCCTCCAGAATACTGCAGACCCTGGGTGCGGATACCCACCAATTGGGTTGGTTTTGGCTGGTAGCGCCTATTACCGGTATGTTGGTTCAGCCCTTGATCGGACATTACAGCGACAGGACATGGACTAAACTGGGCAGAAGAAAACCATATTTTCTTGCCGGGGCAGTAATGGCATCAATTGGTTTGATCCTCATGCCAAATGCTGGACTTTTTACCGCTTTTCTGCCCGCCCTTTGGGTGGGAGCCGGAATGCTGATGATCATGGATGCTTCCTTTAATGTGGCTATGGAACCATTCCGGGCACTGGTGGCAGACAAACTTTCTACGGATCAGAGAACAGCAGGTTTTGCAATCCAGACCGTACTGATAGGCCTGGGTGCCGTTGTTGGCTCATGGCTGCCTACCATACTCGGAGAAGGATTTGGAATGGAATGGGTGCCTACACTGTTAGTCAATACGATTGGGGTAAATTGGGTACCTTCATTTATTTCCGATGGTATTGGTTTGGCAACGCAGTCCGTTTCAGGTGGTGTACCCGATAATGTTATTTATGCATTTCTGGCCGGGGCTATGCTTTTGTTAGGCGCTATATTGTGGACAATCATTACAACCAGAGAATACAGCCCCGAAGAACTTGGAAAATTTGAAGATGCACACGGAGAAGATGAAATCGATCACAAAACCAACGTAATAACAACCATTTTCAGAGATTTCGGAAAAATGCCGGACACCATGAAACAATTGGGACTGGTACAGTTTTGCTCCTGGTTTGCTCTTTTTGGTATGTGGGTATACAGCACACCGGCCATAGCAGAACATATTTATGGTCTGACAGCCAATGACACAACCTCTCCGGAATTTCAGATAGCAGGCAATAAGGTTGGTGTTTTATTTGGAATTTATAATTTTGTATCTGCCTTGTACGCCTTCGCACTTCCTTTTATTGCACGAAAAATTGGCAGAAAATATACGCACGCCATGTCATTACTTGCCGGAGGCATCGGGCTGATATCCATTTATTTTATGACCAGTCCCGATACCCTGGTGTATTCTATGGTGGGTGTCGGAATGGCTTGGGCCAGTATTCTGGCAATGCCGTACGCCATGCTGGCGGGCTCTATTCCAGCCAAAAAGATGGGTATCTATATGGGCATATTCAACTTTTTTATTACCGTTCCACAAATTACCAACGGATTGATCGGTGGGCCACTGCTTAAAAACGTATATGGCAATCATTCTATTTATGCGATTGTAGTGGCAGGCATCCTGATGCTGCTTGGCGCGGTGGCAGCAGTTTTTGTAAAAGACAAAGACGATTTGGTTTTAAAGCGCTCATAAATTTAGATTTATTTCGTAAATTTTTACCAGCCATTAGGTTTCAAAAAAACCTTTTAGCGATACCGTTTTTTTAAAAAAAAGTTTTAACTTTATATACTTAAGACAAAAAAAATAGGTGAGGCGAAACTTGCCTATTTTGAATTTGGCCTTGCAACTAACTTTGCATCTGGTGCTTCTGGAACTAAAAATATAGATGATTTTTAGTGTTCCCCACATCGTCGGTTTCTTTTTTTTCTGCCCAATTTTATTTATATTTTGCTAAAGACAAATCAAAGGCTGTCCCGACCTTGTCCCGAGGTTGTCCCGAGGTTGTTCCGACCATACGCCCTGGTAACCCTTAGTATACCCTATAGATACAAGTAGGATACTTAATGGGAAATATAGGAAGAGATGATGAATTGGGTTTGAATCTTCTTGTAATATTTTGATGCCCATTCAGGTAAAAACGACTGCCAAATGGCATTAATGTAAACTACCCATAATGAGGTTTATGACACCGTGTATTAGGTTTGTTGCCAGGTGCAAATACCTGTTCTGAAAAGGTATGTTAGCATTAAGTATATTGATAGAGCATAAGTAGTTTCATAATGGTGTATCAATATGGCTAGATCTGATTTAGGCTTATGCAACATCCATATATTGGATAGGACTTTTTTTTGGGGAGTAATTTGTTCTAATAGGGTAGAACCAGAGTTTGATCTACCATAACATACTTTTACAGAGCACGTGAATACAATAAAAACAGGTTTTGAAATAGAAGTGAAACCAAAATTATTGCCGTAAACTTCTGATTCGCAATTTGTGTTAAAGTGAACTTAAAAGGTAAGTTAGTGTCAATGATTCGGATTTCAATTGATGCCGGTCTGCCATTATTGTAATTATTCAAACCATTTTAGCTCGAATTAAAGCCATAGAACATGGATTTAATTACCTGCTTCCAAATATGGCACTTCCGATTCTGACCATAGTAGATCCTTCTTCAATGGCTATTTTATAATCTCCCGACATGCCCATAGATATTTCTTTGAAGTGAGGAGAATTTTTAAAGAACTGGGATTTAAGCGAAGTGTGTATTTTTTTTAGCGTTCTGAATTCGGCCCTGACAACGTTTGTATCCGAAGTAAAACTGGCCATACCCATGACGCCACAGATGCGGACATGGGGCAAAGGTTCTTTTTCCAGTGCCTCTAGCATTGCCACAGCTTCATCCGGATGCAGTCCAAATTTTGTTTCTTCCTTAGCAATGTGAAACTGCAAAAGAACATCGGTCACTCGGTTGATTTTTTTTGATTCTTTATTTATAACCTCCAGTAATTCCAAGCTATCAACCGATTGTATCATGGCAACAAACGGGGTGATATATTTTACTTTATTTTTTTGCAGGTGACCGATCAGATGCCATTGGATGTCTTTGGGCAGCTCCTCCTGTTTTGCTATCATTTCCTGCACTTTGTTTTCACCGAAAATACGCTGTCCTGCTTGATATAAAACCAGGATATCCTCAACGGGTTTGGTTTTTGAAACAGCAACTAAAGTGGCTTTATGAAGCTGAACGTAATCATTAATTTCTGTGTACATAGTGGTGTTTGTTTAAAACAAACCATTTATTTCTGCGTCAACTTTTTCAATGATGGTCCCAAAATCTTCCGGATTGTTTTTAAAATCCATATTATCATTATTAATGATCAGAAGATTTCCTTCTTTGTAACCACCAATCCAAGTTTCATACCGTTCATTTAGCTTTTTAAGATAATCCAGACTCATATTCCCCTCATAGTCTCTGCCCCTGGTATGTATGTGCTGCACCAGTTTGGGAATACTTGATCTGAGATATATGAGGAGATCCGGTGGCTCCACTTGGGAAGACATTAGCCGGAATAACTCGATATAGTTCGAATAATCACGGCTGGACATCAGATTCATATCGTGCAGATTGGGTGCAAAGATGTGCGCATCCTCATATATGGTGCGGTCCTGGACCACTGTTTTGGCACCTTGCCTTATATTTAATATTTGCTGATATCGGCTGTTGAGAAAATATATCTGCAGATTAAAGGACCACCTTTGCATGTCTTCATAAAAGTCTCCAAGGTATGGGTTTGTGGTCGTATCTTCATACTGCACCTCCCAGTTGTAATGTTTTGAAAGCAATTCAGTGAGCGTGGTTTTTCCTGCACCGATATTTCCGGCGATAGCTATGTGTTTTAGGGTGCGCATAGGTTCGTTTGAAGTTGGATTTCAGTTTCGGTTTATCTGTTGATATAACACACAGCAATATGGATAAATTCCTATTTTGCGGATATCAAATTGTTTGATTTTAAAAATTGTTCAAAATTACAATATTCAAACGATTTTTGTATTTTTGACGAGAGAAAACTCTTTATTGTCTATTAATTTAGATGTTTTCTTTGATTTGGTTATATCTTAGCGCTCTAAATAATCCGGATCTCACGAATGAATATAGATGATGCGCTGATACACAAACTGGAAACCTTATCCAGATTAAAGCTGGAGGAAGATGAAAAAATACATCTTAAAGCAGAATTGCAATCCATCGTGCAAATGTTTGCTAAAATAGGGGAGGTGGATACTACCGGCATCGAACCATTAAGACATATGACAGAGACCTCCAACATAATGCGGGATGATGTACCGCTTAATGAACTATCACAAGAACAAGGCTTGCTAAATGCACCGCTGACAAAGGAACCTTATTTTGCCATTCCAAAAGTAATTGAATAACAATATGACAGAACCAATCATCACAATTGAAAATATTTCAAAAGTGTACAAAATGGGAGATGAAATCATCAATGCACTTAAATCGGTGTCTTTGTCTATTGATAAAAATGAATACGTGGCACTCATGGGACCTTCAGGCTCCGGTAAATCGACTCTCATGAATATTTTGGGGTGTCTGGATAGCCCGTCAGCTGGTTCTTATGTATTAAACGGTATAGATGTGAGTAGTATGTCTGACGGCGAGCTGGCAGAAGTTAGAAATAAACAGATTGGGTTTGTTTTTCAGACATTTAATCTGTTACCCCGATTATCTGCTCTGGACAATGTGGCACTTCCTTTAGTGTACGCAGGCTTCAACAAACAACAACGGATCGAAAAAGCCACTGAAGCTTTAAATAAAGTTGGGCTGGGCGACAGGATGACCCACAAACCCAACGAACTTTCCGGAGGACAAAGACAAAGAGTAGCCATAGCAAGAGCATTGGTTAATGATCCGGCCATAATCCTGGCCGACGAACCTACCGGAAACCTGGACACCAAAACATCGGTAGAGATCATGGGCATTTTTGAACGCATACATAATGCAGGCAATACCATCATCGTTGTCACCCACGAACCGGATATTGCAGATCATGCCCACCGCATTATCAAACTTAGGGATGGCTTGGTGGAATCCAATTATATTAATGAAAAAATTATTCGGGTTGATGACCCTAATCACCACTATAAAGTAAAGGGAATATAAGGGGCAAATAAAGTGTATTTTTTGACACCCAATTATATGTCATCGCATTAAGGTTACATTTCCTTTAACTGTATGGTTGCAACCGTTGCCGATAAAATAGGTCATGGTGTAAAAATATACTTCTGCCGGGGCATTTTTGCCATCAATGTTGCCGTCCCAATCGTTATCAGACTTGTAGACTTCGTTACCCCATCTGTTGTAAATTTTAATTTGTTCAATCTCCAAAGGTAAGGACACTACATTTTTGATGACAGGACCAAATTTATCATTGACCTGATCATTATTTGGAGAGAAAAAGTTTGGAATTTCTATTTGTGCATTCTCAATGTGATAGAAATAAGTCCTTTGCAAACATTCATTTTCATTTGAAACAGTTGCTTTTAATTCGCCTTCTAATGGACGTACAATTAAAGGGTTATCACAAGTATCGCAAGATAAGTAACCCGAAGGTAAATTTCCGCCATTAAGACTCCAATCGATGGTTTCACCTGTTTTCAAACCTGGAATTAGATTTACTTTACTAAAATCATCACAAAGCACGTACTGCTCATTAAAATCCTTGTTTTTATAATCGCTATGTGAAATTGCCACTATCAAATAAGTAACGCAACCGTTTACCCCGGTTGCTGTAATTTGGAGTAAGTCACTTTTTTGAGCTGATATATGGATTTTATTTTGATCGATGAATGCGATTCCTGCAGGACTGAAGTTATAAGTATTTTGTGGATTTACAGAAAAGCTAAAGATTTCATCCGCACACAATTGTATCACATCCGGATGATTAACAATCGGCCGTGGTAAAAATGTAATGAGGTTTTCCGTTGTGTCTTTACATCCATTGCTATTGTTGCTAATGATGAGCTGTAGGGAATAGGAACCTGGTTTTCCAATGTTGATCCAGGGATTCGCATCTTCACTTAAGATTTTTCCATTGTATTTCCATAAATACTGATCTGCTCCAAATGATTGATTATTGATAAGCATCGAGTCATTGCAGGTAGTGTCAGAAAGAAAGGATGCATTGACCTGATGTATGGAAACAGGGACAGTCAACACGGTTTCGCAACCTGTTTCTGATGATTCCAACACTAAGGAAACAAACGTTTTTCCGGATTCAGGTACAAAATTGTATTGGTAAGAAGATGGGGAAATACCGTTATTGGTTTCCCCTTGTCCAAAATCCCAATAAAATGAAGTCACATCAATGGCATCCTTCAATTGAAATATCACGCTTTCTCCTTTGCACACAATATCTTTGTTTGCGATTAATTTACCTTCAGGTCCTACCAGTGTGATGGTTTTTTGCGTGGTGTGCTCACATCCGAATTTGGAGTTTGCTGTGAGGTAAATAGTATATACACCTTTTCCATAAGTTACGACCGGATTGCGTTTTGATGAGGATTTATTGTTTCCAAAATCCCATTTGTAGGTAAGTACATCCTCTGGATCTTTGGTGGATAGGTCAGCCAGCAATATAAATGATTTTGGATAACAAAATAATGAGTCTTCTAGCCCGCCTATGATAGCTACCGGATCATTTAAGACTTTTATTTTAAACATATATTCATTTTTGCACATAGTGGCTTTCTCTGTAATGTTGAGTTTTATATCGTGGATTCCTGGGCTTAAACCAACCAAATGAAGTACTTGCTGCGTATCAATGGGTTGATCATTTATTCTCCAGTGATAAGACAAAAATGATCCATACGTATTAAAATCACTTGCATGGATCTCTTTAAGATTGGAGACACACATGATAGAATCAAATGTGATTTCAGAAGATGGCTTGTAAACGTCATATATCTTTGTTATACTGCTTTCACAACCATAAATATCTTTGATGCTCAGGGAAATTTCAACAGCAGTATCATTTAATGTATGGAATAAATGAGTAATAACAGGCAAATTTTCATCAGGTTGAAGATTCCAGTTATATTGTGCGATGGGATTGTCATGTTGTGAATGGTCAGTACAAGTCATCAGGACAGAGTCACAAATAGCAGGTTTGTCTGTAACAAAATCGGCGTGCAGTGTATGTACTGTCACATCAATATAGCTGGTATCTCGGCACCCATTGACATCGCGAACCTCCAGACTTAGTCGGTGTTTTCCCTTAGGCAATTTTACTTCTATGGTGTCCTCATCCGTAACAATATGTTCTATATCCAGATATCTGGGAAAACTCCAGAAATAACCCATTTTACATCCTACTACTTCATCCTGTGAAAGGGAGCTGGAGAGAAAAGTAGGGATGTCTGCACACCAATTTAACGGAGTTGATATCCTTGATTTTACATCTCTGATTAAAATTACGACTTCAGCAGTATCCGGTTTGCATCCTTCAGTTTCGTTTTCTGCTACAAGTAAGACCTGATGTTCACGCTTGTCCGGGAAACGGTACGAAAAGGTATCCGCTGTAATTATCTCTCCATTAACCAACCAATGATGTGCTAAATCATTGATACTTTTATTTTCAAAAAAAACCAGGTTTTTGTCATGACAATTGGTATGATAGCTAATTTTTGCCTTAGCGCCATAAATATCAATATTACTACTGGCTTCGAATTCATAGAATACGCCCCCATTTTCCAATGTTGCACCTAAATTGTACGTTCCCGGGTCGTCCAGTGCTTTTACCGTTATCGAATGGTCAGATTCACAGTGAGATACGGTATTGCCCAGCTTAAAATGAAAAGCATCAAATTGCGGTGGCACATTATTAAGACTTAATTTAAAATTGCTTTTATAACATATGATTTCACCTGCACCACCACCACCACCACTACCATTACAGGTTGTTGGAACTACAAATTCTGGCTTCTCATGAACTGTTATCCAGGCGCCATAGTATTCGTCAGCACAACCAGATTCATTGATAATCATAAGATTTACATAATATTTACCCGGCTCTGTATAAATATGAGAGGCAGAAGAAATATCCGAAATGGTATATTCTGAACTTGTACCGTCGCCCCACCTGAATATCCATTTTACAATTGGAAAGTCTGATTCAGATTTATCCTCTACCTTAAGAAAAAAAGGTGCCTCACCTTCAAAATCATTTAATGAAAATTGAGCATTTGGAAGTTGATAATAAAATTTTATAGTGTCCGAAGCCTGACAGCCATCCAAAGCTGTTGCTTTCAAAATCATAGGAAGACTGTCTAATTTATTGTAGTAAAAACTGTCTCTGTTTATTGGGTCAATTTTAATTAAGATTTCGGAAGGGCCAGTAACCTGATTCCATTCATACTTAAATAATGTTTTATCATTTGCAGAAAACTTTACTTCCAGCGGCAACATACAGCCATCAGCAGGATCCATACTGAATGATGCATCAATTTTGTTTATCTTAATAGGGAACACAGTATCCTTTTTGCAACCAAATTCAGATTCCGCAGTTAAAATGATTTGATGATTTCCTTCGGTCAAATATTTTATTCCCATCGGATTTTTAGCCATAGATGATGATGGTTCTGCATTAGGACCGAAGTTCCATAAAAATGAATTGGCCGCCGTATGGTTCTTTATAATCAAAGACTGGCCTAAACAAACAGTATCTTTTAGTCCAACATCAATTTTGGGATAAAATTCTAACCGATTTAAATATGTAATATTAGATTGACACCCTTTATTGTTATCAACTTTTAGTACAACTGTATAATCTCCTGCTGATTCATATAACACAGGTTCAGGCTGTGCTTTGGTAGATGTAACACCATTTCCAAAATCCCATAAGTATTGATTTCCTGGTTCTGTGCTGCCGGTATTTTTATAAAACACGTAAGTCGGAAACGTACATAAAGGCTCAATTTTATCAATACTAAATTGTACATTTTGTTTGTTTTCAATACTTACCATATTTGAAAATGTCTTTGTGATATCACATTGTTCGATATTTGTATTTACTGTCAGTGTGACATCAAAATTACCGATATCAGTATACGTGTGTGTTGGATTGGACGATGTACTGCCTGTACCATCACCAAAATCCCACAAAAATTGTTGAGCCATCATCTCGCTTGGATAGGATGTAACATCGCTGAAAATTATACTGGTCGGAGCACAACCTTGATTGTTATCTACTGAGATATTCAAAATGAGTTCCGGTAAGATGACAATTTTAACTGTTGTCACCAATGTGTCCGCGTTTTTCAGAGTCACAAAATAAGTACCTGCTGTGATGAAAACATGGCTTGGATTTAAAAGATCGGATGAAGCTCCATCTTTAAAATCCCAGGTTGTTTGGGTCAAAGTTGAGTCCGGACTTTTAAAGGAAACCAGTAAAGGAATGCAGCCTAAAGTATCGCTTGCGATTTGGGCGTTCATAATGCTGCAGTTAAAAATTAATATGGTGAGTATGAGAGAAACATTGTTTTTCATGGTTACCACATTTTTATTGGTGAAGCCAAATAGTTTTCAACCATGCGTTCATATTGTTCTGTTGTGAAGAAACAATGAGCACAAAAGAAATGAGACATATAATTGCCGATTTCCGACCTGTAGAAATCGCCATTAATATCCTTGAGCTTAGAAATAAAGGTACAAGTTTCATTGGGTTTAACATCCGGCGCGGCCGGCGTGTCACAAATTAAGTCGCCACTTACAACACAATTGGATCCATCCGCTTTTTCAGCTCCGAAACTGGTTTCAAAAATATGGAATAGTCCAAAAGTGTGACCCAATTCATGAATCAGCCCTTTGCCACTAAATGGGACAATGATCACTCCCGAATTTTCAGTTAAAATACCACTTTGATAGGAATAGGAATTTAAATATTTATCAAAAACTGAACCGGTATAGTAAAGATTTATTCTTCTTTTCTTTTGAAACCGGGACATAAGTAGCTCTATTTCTTCTTCACCATTTATATGGAAAAAAGAATGGTCGTATACTGTATCTATTTTACAATAATCAAAAGATATACAAATGGGTTCGAAGGCTTTGTTTGCAATCTCTAATTGTTTTGATATGTCAGTTTCTGAAATATTGATATTTCCCAAAGAATCAGAAATTAAGTGGATGTAAAGATGAAATTTCCTTTCCACACAAGGTAAGTTTCTGTTTTTTATATGTAAAGGGTCCTGAGCCTTAATCTGGAGGTATATTAAAAATTGAAAGATAAGAATTGGAATGATTATTTTCATGACGTATTCAAATTGAAGAGATGTTCATAAAGATTATAGCTTAGGACAAAATATAGTGGGTTTAATTTTGTGCTTGATATTTTTATAAAAGATGTAGTATCCTCCAAGTTCTATTGCGCCCGGGTTGCGCAATACTCCTGCAGAAGTTGAAGAAAGTATATCAAAAGCCAGACTGATATATAGGTTTTCGGTTTTGTATCCTGTGATAAAATCCGTAGACTCATCCCATCTTTGAGCGATACCTATGGTCGCTTTCCAGTTATTGGTTTTTATAAATTTCCACTCAGAAAGAATTTGTAAATTAATATTGTTTTGATTTTCAGATTGAGAGAAGAAAATAGCAGGTTCTATTTGTATCATTTTATTTATGGTATGTTTATGTGAGACAAATACATTTAATCGTTTTCCCCAGTTAGCTTCATATTTATTTCCAAGCACGTTGAAAACCGGAGAGTTTAGTCTGATAATAGAAATTCCGGCTTTCAATAAATGCTTATGTAGTATCGTTGACTTAAAATATATACCCACATTACTGGAAAATATCTGTTCATTTAGGGTGCTTAATGCCAATTTGTCCGGATCAAAATTACCCAATATGGTATTTTCACTTTTATAGTTTTTAGTATCAACCCCTATTGATGCAAATCCAAAGCTTCCTCCAACACTAATGGTTTGATTTTGTTTTTTTCCTAAAGGGATGTGATAAGCCACAAGTAAATCTCCACCTGTAGCCTTCAGTGACAACGAACCGGAACGATCATAAACGAAATTAAAGCCTACACCTATCCAGTGCTTTTTACTGATTGGCGAAAAAGCATTAAATTGTGTACCCACCATTCCTTGTTCATATGTTCTTTCATATTGGGTTCTGGTAGATGCCTGTACTTTTACATGTCCTATGTAGTCACCTGTCTGTGCAGGGTTAAAAAAATTGGAAAAAGTCCGGTAGTCTGTTAAGTGTATATCCTGGCTATTACTCTGAACATGTATTATTAACACGAGAAAAATCCATAAGTATATAGTGGCCTTCATAGAGATTAGTAATAATTTTAAGTAAAGTTAGTTTGTTTAATTTATTTTCATCCAAACTTCCCACTTTTAATGTAAAAAGTAATTGAATGAGACACAATTATACTTTTTACATAAAATAATGAAGAGTATTTTTAAAGTTTCAGGTATGATTTGAAGAAATGAAATTCTATTTATACCGATTTTGAGCAGGTTAAATTGAATTTATACACTGGCTTTGATACCTGCTAATAGTTACTGAGGACATACGTTTGGATTTTTAACATAGTCTGCCACAGGTAATCGAATTAAATAGCCACCTTATTCCTTTTAATCAATAAGACTTAAAGACGTAATTTTCTACCGTAGCTGTCCTTATTTTATAAATCTACAATAATACTATGAATACTTTCCGTAAATAGCCGTAACAAAAGGCCCGTTCAGAAAATCTTTTGTAGATAACTGGCTTTGAAGTATAGTACCTTTCCATGGGTGTGTCAACAACATAAAAGCCACCTCGCAAAGGGGCGCCGCAGTCGTGGTTTGAATCGCCCGAAGCCTTTTTTTACCTACCATGGAAGGAAATATTTTGTACGACTTTTCTTTTCTTCGAAGCCGGCCTGTATTATCTTTTCCTTCAACAGACGCATAAACAACAACTACATCATCCTCAACACTTGGAATATTTTCCAACATAATGTTTTCCAGTGCTTTAATGCGGTCTTCACTATTGGCAATAGTGGACATGGTATTTTTAACCCACTGGTAATGCCCCGGATACCTGATGGTCTTGTAGTCCAGGTCCTTCACTTTTCCGGCAAATGCATCCGGAAAATCCGCAGCTCCGCCGGAAGTGAAATTATCTTCATACTCATCTCCGTCAATGATCAATCGTTCTAGACCGGATAGAGCAGGCACCTTTATTTTTTTAAAATTTCGCACAATTTCGGCGTCTTTAAGATATTCAGTGGCCACACCTATTGGACTCCAGGTAAAGGCATAATAATGAGGTGATGGCGCATTTTTGCTGATAGCCCCAACTTTCATATGCATGCTGTTGACTATTTCAACGCCAAAGTCCTGACAAAATTCTTCATATAATTTGTGAGCAAGTATATTTATAAATCCCGGCGCAAGCCCTGTTTGCAATACAAAAGCAGTATCTGCATCTTTCGAAATTTCGATTACATCCTTCGTCTCCTGAACATATTCCGTGAGATTGGCATAATGGCAGTGGTGTTGTTTTGCAAGAGCAGCCATTCTTGGTGCCTGATTTCCGGGAAGACAATCTAAAATAATATCGCACTTTTGTAATATGTCGTCAAGATATTCATTGGTCCCTTCTAAGGGCATCAGGACGCCATGTAAATGCACCGTTTGCGTACTTCCTTCCTGCACAAAACGTGTAGCAGCATCAATTGCCTGCTGATGAACATCTCCAAAATGAAGCGTAACTCCTAAAACTTTAGACTCAGACAAGATCAAGCCTACTGCCTGACCTATTCCTCCACTTCCGGCAATAAAAATGTTTGCGTTCATTTTAAAATTTTGATTAAATTTGAATAAAGTCAGAACTCAGTATTTGGGAGCGCTGTAAATTTTGCGCAAATATAGCTTATTTTATTTTTCTGCCTCAGAGGATGACTATTATCATCATGAAATTTGTATTATATCTCAAACACCGTTTTGAGCCTAAGTCAGTGAAACTGAAATAGTTTTAAATATTGCAATCTATAAAATGTTGTATGAACTTGATATGAAGTTAAAAATATATTATAAAATATTATAATATGATATTTATTCCATTTATCTTTGTCTTGTTAAAGCAATTCAACCCAGCGGGTATATTTAAATACTAAGAAGAGTATAAGGATATTTTTACAGCACCATCGTCATTAAACTTCGGAACTTTTAGTGTGTATTGTTGCTGTTCAAATTCTTTTTATTTTAATGGATTGAGGCAATAACAAGTGATCTAGGAGTATTTATTTTAAAAAACCGATTCTTTGTAGTATGGCTACCAAAAAGCAAAAACCGAAAGAAAGCACCAGGCCCCGTTTTAACTGGCGCGATGAAAGACTTCCCAAAATATTTGGAGTAATTTTAATCCTGGCCGCGATTTATCTGGCTATAGCATTTGTTTCATATCTGTATACATGGAAAATGGACCAGGACAAGGTTCTGCGTTTTTCATGGGGCATGTTATTACAGGGTGATTTGAGTGTGCAAAACTGGCTGGGAAGATTAGGGGCCATCATTTCAAATATGTTTTTTTATTGGGGCTTCGGATTGCCTTCCATGATGTTTGTTGTTTTGCTGATTCGATTGGGTATGGACCTTGTTCGAAGGAGAAACTTAATACCATTTTTGGTTTTTGCCAGAAATTCTTTTGTGATTATGGCGTTTTTCTCTTTATTGCTTGAGTTCATTTTCAGAAGATCAGAATTTACCTGGGGAGGTGCGTTTGGAGAAAGCACCTGTTTCTGGCTAACAAATTTTATGGGGCAGGTTGGTTTGTTTTTTCTCCTTTTATTTACAATGGGGGCTTACATCATGTGGCGATATAATCCAAATTTCGACAACCTGACCTTCAGCAACCCATTGGCTGGTATGAGCATGCCTTCGGTGAGCATGGATTTTTTTAAAGGGGTAGAAGAAAGCGAAATTAAACCCAGAAAAGAAAAGAGTACAGTTGAAAACTTAACGGACGATATAGAAGAATTATTTTTACAGACTTTAAGGCCCTCAGGCTCAAAGCAGCAGGAGAGAGCCATCCCACCGACCAAAGCCGCTGAAGATTTGGCAGGATCAAATCCCAATGAATTGGAATTTGATCTGCCTGCTACAGCATCTCTGACCAAATCGGCCATGTTTAATCCAAATCCGGACCTGGAACTGGAGATGGACGATTTTTTGGCAGAAACTGCGTCATTGGAGGAATCCCCTTCTTTACCCCCGGGATTAGCAAAAGTTCCTGTAGCTCCCGAAACGCAAATAGAAGCCATTAAATTGGAGGATGAGATGGAGCCTTATGACCCAACTGCTGATCTTTCCAGATTTAAAATGCCAACACCTGAACTTTTACTGGATTATGCAGATCAAAAAGTTGAAGTGGACAGGTCTGAGTTGGAAGCCAACAAAGATCAAATCATTGCGACCTTATTGAATTACAAAATTGAAATAACAAAAATTCGTGCTACCATAGGACCAACAGTGACCTTGTATGAAATTGTACCTGCACCCGGTGTTAAAATATCCAAAATTAAAAATCTCGAAGACGATATTGCCCTGAGCCTTTCTGCCTTGGGAATCCGGATCATAGCTCCGATTCCTGGTAAAGGAACAATCGGAATTGAAGTGCCGAATAAAAATAAACAAATTGTTTCCCTGAAGGAATTGCTAATGTCTGAAAAATTTACCCAGACCAAAATGGCACTTCCAATTGCCTTAGGCAAAACGATTTCCAATGAGGTATTTGTGGCTGATTTGGCAAAAATGCCCCATTTGTTGGTGGCAGGTGCTACTGGACAGGGAAAATCAGTGGGTATTAATGCTATCCTGATGTCTTTGTTATATAAAAAACACCCCTCTCAGGTGAAACTGGTATTGATCGACCCGAAAAAGGTGGAGTTATTTCCATATGGCCACTTGGATCAGCATTACCTGGCATTTCTTCCGGATCAGGATGAGCCCATCATAACTGAAACAAGTAAAGTCATTAATACATTGAATTCACTTTGTATTGAGATGGATAACCGGTATGACTTACTTAAAAAAGCAAGGGTTCGTAATTTGAATGAGTACAATGAGAAATTTACAGATCGCAAACTTAGTCCAAAAGAAGGCCATAAATTTTTACCTTATATCGTTTTAGTGATTGATGAGTTTGCAGATTTAATTATGACTGCCGGCAAAGAAGTAGAGCTACCTATAGCGCGTTTGGCTCAGCTGGCTAGAGCCATTGGAATTCACCTGATTATTGCCACTCAAAGACCTTCTGTGAATATAATAACAGGAATTATCAAAGCCAATTTCCCTGCAAGACTTGCCTTTAAAGTCACATCCAAAATTGACTCCAGAACGATTCTGGATGGTGGCGGGGCTGACCAGCTTATTGGTGCCGGCGATATGTTGCTTTCCATTGGTAGTAATAACATCAGATTGCAATGCGCTTTTGTGGATACACCGGAAGTAGAAAGCGTAATAAAACACATTGCTGATCAGCAGGGATTTGCTGAGCCTTTTTACCTGCCTGAATATAAAATCGATGACGAAAGTGGAGCAGGCAATTCTGATCTAAAGATATCTGATCTGGATGATAATTTTGATGATGCTGCCAGATTAATCGTATCTGCACAACACGGCTCAACTTCATTGATACAACGTAAAATGCAATTGGGTTATAATCGTGCCGGCAGAATTATGGACCAAATGGAACAATTGGGTATTGTCGGTCCTGCTCAGGGAAGTAAACCCAGAGAAGTATTATTTTATTCCATTGATGAATTGAATGGTTTCCTGACATCACTCAGGAACAGATAAGTATAATTTATAAAATAAAAACAGCCGGTCCATAATTATGGAACCGGCTGTTTTTATTTGAAGTAAAATGTAATTGTTGTTTCCTATTTATTTTTTCAAAAACAGTAACTTGGTTTTATATGCATACTAATCGCATTTAAAGCGCACGATCATGAACCAAATATTTCGAAAAATTCAGTTTACCACTTCCCTGTATAATCAACGCGTAACGGTTTACTAACCCATGGATTATTTTTAATATAAAATCGCCAGGGACGGTGAGCACAGCTGCCAACATGATGCGTCATACCTACCCTTGGGCCTGATATGATATCATTTTCGTCAATGTTTTTTTGAATGTCACTTATAAATATAACATTTTCATGATTGAACAATGTTGTGCCATCCAGGATTTTGGTTATTCCCAGTGCTTGTGCAAGTTTGCCGGGTCCATTGGTCAGTTCATAGGTTTTTGAATACATTTTTCTTCGTTGGCACATAATTGGTTGACCTTCAACTGGTGCAATTGCTCTGATAAGCACTGCATGCGCATATCCTTCAGGACCTGTTACGACATTTAACATGCCATGCATTCCATAACACAGGTATATATACGCAACACCTCCTTTTAAAAACATGGTTTTGGTTCTTTCGGTTTTTTTGTCGCCATAGGCATGACATCCTTTATCATCAGGGGCTCTGTAAGCTTCAGTTTCTACGATAATTCCGGAAGTTATTTCCCCATCTACAAATGTGGTTACTAATTTTCCCAATAGTAATTTGGCCAAAGAAACAACATCCTTGTCCTCATAGAAACTTTGTGGTATAATATCTGCCATCTGTTCCACTTTTAAAAAATAGTTGTATTTTTGACAAATCAATCTCATATGAAATGACTTCAAAACAACAGCACAAATATACACTACTAAAAGATATCTGGGGATTTACTTCTTTCAGGTCCCGGCAGGATGAAATAATTGATCATGTATTATCGGGCAAAGATGCCCTTGTTATAATGCCAACAGGAGGAGGTAAGTCCCTTTGTTTTCAATTACCTGCCCTCATCCTCGACGGACTTACAGTAGTGATTTCGCCACTTATAGCCCTAATGAACGACCAGGTTTCTGCACTGGCACTTTCCGGAGTAAATGTGGCATCCTTCCATTCTAACATGACGCGAAATGAACTTAGCGAAGTTGAAAGCCGTCTGCTTAGGGGAGAAATAAGATTATTATATGTTTCACCGGAAAGAGCAAATACAGCCGGTTTTATTGAATTAATAAAAAAGCTTCAGGTTTGTCTTTTTGCTATTGATGAAGCACACTGCGTTTCAGTTTGGGGTAATGATTTCAGACCTGATTATGTTTTACTGAATAAAATCAGAGATTTATTTGAAAAGGTTCCATTTATAGCTTTAACTGCTACAGCGGATGATTCTACACAGAAAGACATTTGTCTTCAGTTACATTTAAAGAAACCCCGTATTTTTGTTTCCAGTTTTGAAAGAGAAAATATTACTACCACAGCTCGCCCCGCTGAACAAAAATACAAACAGGTGATTGAGTTTTTATTAAAACATAAGAATCAAAGTGGCATAATATATTGTCTTAGTCGCAATGAAACTGAAAAATTGTCAGGAAAACTAAATCAGGCAGGTTTCAACTGTAATTTTTACCACGCCGGAATGAGTGCTGCGGATCGTTCGCGTGTTCAAAAAGATTTTCAGGACGATAAATTGTTGATGATTTGTGCAACAATTGCATTTGGAATGGGTATCGACAAAAGCAACATCAGATGGGTAATCCATTATTCAATGCCTAAGAATCTGGAGGGTTACTATCAGGAAATTGGTCGGGCAGGCAGAGACGGTTCTCCTGCACAAGCCTTGTTGTTTTATAGTTGGGGAGACTACATTATGCTTAAAAAATTTATAGATGATAGTCAGGCAAAAGAAGAATTTAGAAATGTGCAATACGCTAAACTGGACCGGATGTGGGAATATGCTTCCGCCAGTGAATGTAGAACTAATGTCGTTTTAAATTATTTTGGCGAGTTTAGAACCCAACCTTGCGGCCATTGTGACAATTGTTTGTTACCTCCCAAAAGTAAAGATGCAACCGTAATTGCACAAAAAGCATTGTCAGCGGTAGTGAGGTGTAATGAATCGGTAGCCATGAATTTGTTGATTGATGTATTAAGAGGTTCTTATCGGGCAGAAGTTAAAGAGGCTGGTTTTGATAAAATTAAAACCTTTGGTGCAGGAAAAGAAATCTCTTTTATAAATTGGAAATTTTACATTACCCAACTCATAAATCAGGGATATTTACGGGTTGACTATACAGATCATTTTAAATTAAAAACAACGCCTTTGACGAATGAGGTCTTGTTTCAGGGGCGTAGTGTAAAGATGGTTGACCTCAGTTCCACAAGCCTGGAAATAGAGAAGCCTAAACCAAAAACCAAAAAACTAATAGTTGAAGATGAGTTATTACAAAAATTAAAAGAATGGAGAACCGAACTGGCCCGACAAAATCAGGTGCCGGCTTATGTCATATTCAGCGATAAGGTTTTCGAAAATATTGTTACAATCAAACCGACAACACATGCCGACCTACTGAATGTAGAAGGTATAGGTAAAATTAAAATGGAAAAATATGGGAAGGACTTATTAGCCATCATTCAAGGATATTTACACAACCAGAGTCATTTAAAATCATTAAAGGGACATACTCATCTGGAGACATTGGTTTTATACAATCAGGGGCTGAGCCCTGTTCAGATTTCAAGACAACGCAAATTGTCCGAAACAACCATATATGCACATCTTGCATATCTGTATTCAAAAAACGAATCGGTAGACCTTTCTGCTTATGTAAGTGACAATGAAGTGGATAGGGTAGAAGAGGCCTGGTTCAAATCAAATAAAAACCTTGCCATTTCAGCTGTTGCGGAACATCTTTCTAATCCAATTGAATTTTATAAAATTGGATTAGCTTTGGCAATAATACTTAAACGAATTAAAAATGACGGCGAAATTTAGAATGCTACTTTTTTTTGTAGCCATGTTGATAAATCTACATTCAGGCGCTCAGTCAAAAAAAATTAAAGTAAAATTGGATAAACTTTTAGAGTGCGTATCTAACAAATATCAGTTGGTATTCCATGACGAATTTGATGGTCAATTTCTGGATACTTCTAAATGGTTTACTTATTATCCTTATGGGCCAGCTGCCAAACCAGATTCTTGTTCTTTTTGTAGAACACATGTGACAGCCAATATTTTCAGAGATGAGAATTGTACATTAAATGATGGTCTGCTATTTCTGAAATCTGATAAAATAAAAGGGAATTGGTTTGGAAACAGTTTTGACTATACTTCGGGAATGATTCATTCGAAACAACAGTTCACGACGTATGGTAAATATGAAATCAGATGTAAACTTCCTCCTGGCAAACAACAATGGCCGGCATTTTGGATCTTTGGCTGGAACACGGAAATAGATATTTTTGAGTTTATTTGCAAAGGACCGGAAAAACTTGAATTTTCAATACATAATTGGATGACCAAAGATTGTCCAAATAAAAATCCGTCAAAAGGGGCACCCTGTTATAGCAGCCAATCTGGTAAAATCGATTTTAACATTGATTTTTCCAAAGCATTTCATACTTTCAGCGTTGAATATGAGCCACATATGATCAAATTTTATATTGATGATATTATGGTTAGGTATGTCCCGAAATATTATGATCTGCAGGAAAGACCCATTAACTCGTGCAGAATATTACCAGGCGATTATCTTGCAGAACCTTCATTTCCTAACTATGGTGAGCCTGTTCAGGTAATTGCGAATCAATCTATATGTAAAAAACATAAAGAGAAAAAACCAAAATATCCGAATTATATGGAAGTGGATTATATTCGTGTTTATCAAAAGGAAATCCAGGATGGATTGACTAGCCTGGATAAAAAATTTAATGATGAGCAAGCTATTAAAAGATGAATAAAAGAACGTTTATTAAAAACAGTGTTGGAGCAACCCTTGCTTTACAGCCATTTATCCGCCATTTGGAATATCTGAATAATTTGTATATTGATATTTCAAATAATGAATTAATCAGGGACGAGCGCTTTTGGGCTGAGGTTCGAAAAGGCTACAAACTAAAACCTGATTACATTAACCTCGAAAATGGCTATTATTGTTTTACTCCGGAATCTACTTTGGAACATTTTATTGATCATGTCAGACATGTCAATTTTGAAGGTTCCAGATATATGCGTACCGTTCAGGAGGAAAATAAGAAAAAAGCAACACTTCGCCTGGCAGATATGTTGGGTTGCGGAACTGATGAACTAATTATTACAAGAAATACAACAGAATCATTGGATACAATAATCAATGGAATTGAATGGAAACCCGGCGATGAAGCCGTAATGGCAGAACAGGATTATGGATCTATTGTAGGACAATTTAAATTGATGGCAGCTAAGTTTGGTATAATCAATAAAATTATATCTGTCCCAAATCATCCGGAAACGGATGAAGAAATAGTCCGTTTATATGAAGCAGCAATAACTCCTGCAACAAAGTTGATTATGGTATGCCACATGATAAATATCACGGGTCAGATCCTTCCAATAAAAAAAATATGCGAAATGGCTCATAGTAAAGGTGTTGAAGTTATGGTTGATGGTGCACATGCAATAGCACACATCGATTTTAATATAAAAGCACTGGACTGTGATTATTATGGTGCGAGCCTGCATAAGTGGCTTAGTACTCCCTTGGGTGCCGGTATGTTATTCATCAAAAAAGAGAAAGTTAAGAAGCTTTGGCCAACCTTTGCTCCATGGCACGATGATCCTTCGGATATCAGAAAGTTAAACCACACAGGGACACATCCGGTACATACCGACCTCGCTATTCAGGACGCGATCGACTTTTATCTTACCCTCGGCAAGGAACGAAAGGAAGCTAGATTGCGATATTTGCAGAGGTATTGGTCTGATCAGGTTAGGAACGTATCCGGCATAGTGATCAATACGCCTGAAGATCCGCATCGCTCTTGTGGTATTGCAAATGTGGGAATTGAAAAAATAGCTCCGGGACCTATGGCCAAAATTTTATTTGAAAAATATAAAATTTGGACGGTAGCAATTGATGGTCAAGGCGTAAGAGGCTGCAGAATAACACCAAATGTCTATACAAGTACAAAGGAGTTGGACATTTTTATACAGGCATTACTCGAATTGAATAGGAAATAGCCGGCAAAGATACAATGGAATATGATGGTTTGAATGTTAAGATTTAACAGGAACGCTGTTGTAAAGCTGGCAACTCTGACCATTGTAATTCAATGAAAATATTGAAAAATAGCTTCAAAATTTCCTGTAGGACAAATTTAAAAAAAAACAATCTGGTTATAATAAACTATGTTGAGCGACACAAACTTGCATTGTTGGTTTATTTTGTTCAATGATAAAAAAGTAATACCTTTACCTTAATAAAAACGCTGTACACCCATGCCTACACCACATATTGAAGCAAAAGAGGGCGAAATTGCAGAATCCATTTTATTGCCCGGTGATCCTCTTAGGGCAAAATTTATTGCTGAAAATTTTCTTAGTGATATTGTTCAATTTAACAGAGTTCGCAACATGCTTGGCTATACTGGGTATTATAAAGGGAAGCGGGTTTCTGTTATGGGCACAGGAATGGGTATGCCTTCGATTGGTATTTATTCATACGAATTGATCAAATTTTATGGTGTTCGGAAACTTATTAGAGTTGGATCTGCTGGTTCAATTCAACCGGAGGTTAAAATCAAGGACATTGTTATTGCTCAGGCCGCTTCGACTAATTCGAATTTTAGCAAACAATTTCGTGTCAGAGGAGAAATATCTGCAATTTCAGATTACTATTTGCTTGCAGCAGCAGTTAACAGAGCCAAAGAGCTTGACCTTAGTTTCCACGTAGGAAATATCATGAGCTCAGATACTTTTTATGATTTTGAAAAGGGGAGTTGGAAAAAGTGGGCTAAAATGGGCGTTACGTGCCTCGAAATGGAAGCTTATGCACTGTTTCTTACCGCAATGTCCCTAAAAGCTTCCGCGTTGACAGTCTGTACTATTTCCGATTCATTGGTTACCGGAGAAAGTATGAACCATTCAGATAGAGAAACTGCATTGGGGGAAATGATTGGCCTTACCCTTGACATTATCTAAATCTGTTTCACACTTTGAATATTTTATTTGAATTGAAAACAGTTTTTAATAGATATTGGTCCGTCTCTCATTTGTATTGATAATTTTAAATATTTGTCGCCCTAAAGTCTTCTGTATAATAAACAATATAGTTCTTTATCTATTTCAATAGAATTATTTAAATTTACGTTTAATTTATTGATATATGAACCTTATTAAGAGTTTGCTTTTATTTACTTCGCTTTGCGTAGTTATTACTGTTCATGCCCAGAATTCCTTTTGGAAAAAGACAGATGAAAAAAGTCTTAGAAATATAAACGGTCCCAGGTATATTATACCGGATAAATTTGCAACATATAATTTTGATTTTGATAGTTTTACCCGTTTTGTGGAAGGAACTAGAAACCGACAAAGTTCCTTCATTTTAGAAGTTCCAAATCCTAATGGAACATTTGTGGAATTTACACTAAAAGAGACACCGGTATTTGAAGAAGGACTAATGTCAAAATATCAGGGATTTACGTCCTTTACAGGTATTTCTGCATCTGACCCAACTGCCATACTTAAAATGAGCCTTTCTCCTTTCGGAATTAATATGATGATTATTTCAGATCAGTCGGATCCAATTTTTATTGACCCGTTTTCACAGTTTAATCAAACAACCTATATTGTTTATTTCAAAAAAGATTTAAAGTCAAAAACGAATGCATTTTCTTGCACTGTACTGAATAACAACAGTCAGGTGGAATCAAGTGAAAAATATGTGCCAGGTCAAAATCCATTGACCAGCCAATTGGTGAGTGACTGTACGCTAAGATCCTACAGGCTCGCTCTATCATGTACGGGTGAATATGCAAAATTTCATGGAGGCACAATTGAAAAAGTGCTGGCCGCATATAATGCATCAATGACCAGGGTAAATGGCCTATACGAAAGAGATGCAGCAATAACCATGAAACTTATTCCTGAAACAGATAAACTAATTTTTCTGGAAGCAACAACCGATCCTTTTTCTAATAGTAACGGAGAAGCAATGCTCGATCAAAATCAGGAAACGATAGACCGTTTGGTAGGGATTTCTAAATATGATATTGGACATGTTTTCAGCACCGGGGGCGGTGGCATAGCGCAACTAAGGTCTCCATGCGGTAGCAGTAAAGCTATGGGAGTTACTGGACAACCTAATCCAATCGGAGATCCTTTTGATATCGATTATGTTGCACACGAAATGGGACATCAGTTTGGTGCCAATCATACTCAAAATAATAGTTGTCAAAGAAATAACTCTACAGCAGTTGAGCCTGGAAGTGCCAGTACCATTATGGGCTATGCCGGAATTTGTGACCCAAATGTTCAAAGCAATAGTGACGCCCATTTTCATGGGGTCAGTCTTGCTGAGATTGCAAATTTTGTGGTAGCAGGCTCAGGCAATACCTGTGCTGTTAAAATTGATATCAATAATCAGAAACCTGCAGTTTCTGTAACTAAATCAACTTACACCATTCCTGTTTCAACTTCGTTTTATCTTACTGCAAAGGCAATGGATGCAGATGGTGATGTATTAACTTATTGCTGGGAACAAACAGATAATGAGACTGCAACCATGCCTCCAAAATCAACAAATACAACTGGCCCTGCATTTAGGTCACTTCCGCCTACCACAAATCCAACAAGGTATTTTCCTGATTTACAAAGAAGATATGTCTCTTGGGAAGTATTACCCACGGTAAATAGAACAATGGATTTTCGTTGCACAGTGCGGGATAATAATATTTCAGGTGGCTGTACAGATGAAGCGAATGTGGAGGTCAATTTCAGCAATCTGGCTGGTCCGTTTGTTGTTACATATCCCAATACCACTACCGTAAACTGGTTGGTCGGCTCTTCTCAAATAGTGACCTGGGACGTGGCTAAAACCGACATCAGTCCTGTAAATTGTAGTAAAGTAAATATTTTTTTATCGGTTGATGGTGGAATCAGTTATCCGCATCTACTTGCTAAAGAGGTGCCAAATACAGGGTCATCTCAGGTTATTACCCCGTCCTTGTTGACTGCAAAAGCTAAAATAATGGTAGCAGGGGCAGATAATATCTTTTTTGATGTATCTAATGCTAATTTTAGAATTACTTCGACGTTTACATTAAATCTGGAAACTTATTCAGCCAATATTTGTAACCAGGACACTTTTCAAACCAGGATAAGTCTTGGTAAAGTTCAGGATATTACACAGCCGATACTTTTACAAATTGATGAAATTCCAAATGAATTAAATGCCCAGTTTAGTATTAATCCAATTGAAAATGTTCCGGCAGAATCGACGATAACTTTGACTGGATTAACATCTTTAAACCCCGGTGAACACAAAGTCATTCTATCAGCTAAATCAGGTACAGAAAAGCTTTCTACTGAAATTTCCTTTTTTGTTGGTTTACAAGAAGTGACTCAGGTAGCCTTGAATTCACCGGATAACCTTAGTTCAGATATTGAGGCAAAAAATAGAGTTTTTAGCTGGAATGCCATTCCGGGGGTCAAAGATTATACATTTGAAATCAGCTTGTCTCCGGGTTTTGAACCAATCCTACATTCGGCTTCGGTTAATGAGAGTAATTATACATTTTCATTGACGGACAGCAAAATTTATTTCTGGAGGGTTCGGGCAAATAGCCCTTGCGTTGAAAACCCGTTTAGCGAAGTATATACATTCAGAACGGCCGGTTTTAATACAGGAAACGCCGTTATTTTAAAAAATGAGGTTTTAATTTTGGATCGAAGCGCTACGTCAATTATTTCGGAGCAGAAATTAAAAATTTCCGGCCAGAATGAAAAGTTTATTACTATAACATTAACTGCAATCCCTGAACACGGTAAATTACGAAAGGGAACAGCAGAATTAGTTGTGGGCAGTACATTTACGATGGAGGATATTGTTCAGGGTGCTATTGCATATGTTCATTCAGGGACTGATGCACCTGATTCAGATTTCTTTAAATTTAATGTTTTGGATGATTTAAACAGATGGCTGCCTAATAATTTATTTTTAATTAAAATTCGACAGCTTACTTTGGGAGCTGCAGCTATTGTGTCACAAGGTTTGACTTGTTATGGTGAGACCGAAGGTATTATTAAAGGCGAGGGCTTTGGCGGAGTTCCCCCGTATGTCTATTCACTGGATAATATGGTGTTTCAGTCAGATAATGAATTTAAAGGTTTGACCTCAGGCCAATACAATTTATACATAAAAGACAATGCGGGCACTGTCAGTGTATCCAACGAGGTGGCAATTCTCTCCCCGGCTCAAATATCCATTCAGATTCAACAGGATAAATATAATATAAATGTATTCGCTACCGGCGGTACAGGTGTACTTAATTATGCATTAAATGATACTTTTTTTGACGGCGAATCACAATTTATAGACCCCGGAAATGGATCTTTTGTTGTTTTTGTTAAGGATGAAAACGGATGTGTCGAAAAGAGTGATTCGATTTTTATAGATATTCCGAAACTTAATTTAAGCGCTACATTGACAAATGAAATTTTATGTGCTTCTCAAAAATCGACTATTTTATGCGAAGCCTCAGGCGGGATTCCACCTTACACTTTTAGTTCCGATGGTCAAACATTTCAGCCAAATCCAAATTTCCAGCTCAATGCAGGCAAATATGCCTTTCAGGTAATGGATAGTGGAGGTAAAATAATTACTTCGGATTCTGTTTTTACAGCTAATCCGAAACCAATCGAAATTAGCTGGACACAGAAAAAATTAATAATTACTATAAATGCATCAGGTGGGGCCGGATTACTTATGTACAGCTCAAATGGTACAAATTATAGCGAAAATAATGTAATAGAATTTCCGGATAATGGGTCATATAAAATATATGTAAAGGATGAAAATTCATGTGTTAAAACATCAAACATCAGTTTAAATGTTTTAAAGGATGTCAGCAAAACGGTAAAAAACGTATCTTGTTTTGAAAAGAATGATGGCTCCATCAAACTTCAACCTCAAAACGGGGCATTCCCTTTTTTATATAGCCTCAATGATTCTCCATTCAGCAGTATCAAAGAATGGAATGGTCTTAAAGCAGGCATATATAATTTTGCAATAAAAGACAATAAGAATGATACTTTATTCGGAGAAATTCTAATCACACAACCCGATAGTCTGCACTTGGACTGGAGTGTTGATGGAAACGATCTTACATTATTGGCGAGTGGAGGTACACCCCCATATTTATACAGCATTGATGGCGGAATTACTTTTCTGGATGTATTTTTATTTGATGATTTACCTTCGGATTTGTATAAAGTTGCCGTTAAAGATAAAAACAATTGTGTTGTAAGTGGAGAAGCATCATTAACCGGACTGGCTGATGCCATAAGTGAAAATGAGTTTACAATTTTTCCGAATCCTTCTACTGACAAAGTTTTTATAAAGTCCAATATGACAAATACAACTTTGCAGGATGTTCAGATTTTTTCTGTAACTGGCAAAAAAATGTTTGGAGCTGAAAGTAAAATATTTAGCAAAGACTTTATGGAATTAGATATTGCCCATTTACTGCCTGGTATCTATCTTTTGGTAATTGAAACAAATGAAGGAAGAGGTATCAAAAAAATTGTTAAAAGATAGGGGTTTGATATTTCACTGTCTCACGAATATACGGCCTCAGGAAATTTTGCTTTGGTTAAAAAAATAAACTTAACAATATAATAGTATTTAAATATTAAGCGAAAAAAAGCAAAATAATTAAGTGATAATTAAAAATTAACAGGGGGTATAACGATTAAATTATAAAATATACCATCATGACCCTATGAAATATAGGGGTTGTTAAAAAATAATTATAAAAATATATAGATTAATTCTTATATAAATATACCTTTGCGATGAAAATCAATAAAAAGTATATTTATGGCAATTATCAGATTTGAAGCTTTAAAAGCAACCCTTGACAGACAGCCTCTTACAGTTACAGAGCCTACCGAAAGAAGATCAGAACTGTATGGAGTAAATGTGTTTAATACTGCATCACTGAATCATTTTATGCCTAAAGAAGCATTTAATGCCGTTATGGATGCGATCAACTTTGGAAAAAAAATTGATCGGAAAATTGCGGATCAGGTTGCATCCGCAATGAAATCCTGGGCTATATCTAAAGGCGCTACACATTACACGCATTGGTTTCAACCACTAACCGGGGGTACTGCCGAAAAACATGATGCATTTTTTGAACCTAAAGGAGATGGAACTGCAATAGATAAATTTGATGGTGGGCAATTGGTGCAGCAGGAGCCTGATGCTTCAAGTTTTCCTAGTGGAGGCATTAGAAATACATTTGAAGCCAGAGGTTATACTGCCTGGGACCCTACATCACCAGCTTTTATTATGGGAACTACCCTTTGTATTCCTACAATATTTGTTTCCTACACAGGCGAAGCGCTGGACAATAAAGTTCCGCTTCTTCGTGCATTACAAAGTATTGATCAGTCAGCAACAGAGGTTGTTCGATATTTTGATAAAAATGTTAATAAAGTAATTGCAACTTTAGGATGGGAGCAGGAGTACTTTTTGGTTGATAGTGCGCTGGCTGCATCAAGACCGGACTTAATGATGGCAGGAAGGGTGTTGCTGGGACATGAAGCAGCAAAAGGACAGCAATTGGAAGACCACTATTTTGGTTCAATTCCAGACCGCGCATTGGCATACATGAGAGAACTGGAGATCGAATGTATTAAATTAGGTGTACCGGTTAAAACTAGACATAATGAGGTCGCTCCAAATCAATTTGAACTGGCACCTCTTTTTGAAGAAGCTAATCTGGCAGTTGATCATAATTCTTTATTGATGGATGTGATGAGCAAAATAGCAGCAAAACACCATTTTAAAGTCTTATTTCATGAAAAACCATTTGCAGGTGTAAACGGATCCGGAAAGCATAATAACTGGTCTTTGGCTACCGATACTGGGGTAAATTTATTGAGTCCCGGCAAAACACCAAAAAGCAACCTTCAGTTTCTTACGTTCTTTATAAATACGATTAAAGCAGTACACGATTATGCTGATTTACTCAGAGCCTCCATTGCTTCTGCCAACAATGACCACAGACTGGGTGCAAATGAGGCTCCACCGGCAATTATATCCGTCTTTATTGGAAAACACCTCTCTGAAGTTCTCGATGAATTGGAACAAGTTTCAGACGGAAGTTTGTCTCCCGAAGAAAAAACAGAACTAAAACTTAACGTCGTTGGTAAGATACCAGAAATATTACTTGATAATACAGATAGAAATAGAACCTCTCCCTTTGCATTTACCGGAAATAAATTTGAATTTAGAGCAGTTGGATCGTCAGCAAACTGTGCTAAAGCTATGACAGTTCTAAATATGATTGTTTCCGAGCAATTAAGGAAATTTAAGCAGGAAGTGGACCATCTCATTGAACATAAAAATATGAAAAAGGATGATGCCATATTTAACGTACTTAGGGAACTAATTAAATCATCCAAGAAGATCAGATTCGAAGGTGATGGGTATAGTGATGATTGGGTAAAAGAAGCCAAAAAAAGAGGTCTGAATAATTTTAAAACTACACCGGAAGCATTGCAGGTTCAAGTCTCCAAAAGCACCTTTGATTTATATGAAAGTCATGGCATTATGAATAAAATAGAGGTTGAAGCCAGATATGAAATTGAATTGGAAGAATATATTAAAAAAGTACAGATAGAGGGCAGGATTCTTGGCGATATTGCCCGAAATCACGTAATTCCTACTTCGATTGCTTACCAAAACAAACTCATTGAAAATGTAACGGGATTAAAAGAAATATTTGCCAATGACTATACAAAATATGCAGCGGAGCAGATTAGTCTGATAAAGGAAATATCGGGCCATATGGGATCTATCATGTCTAATGTCGAAAAGATGACAGAGGAGCGAAAAAAAGCAAATAAAATTGAACATGCAAGCAAAAAAGCACAGGCATATTGTAACAATGTGAAGCCCTATTTCGATGAAATAAGGTATTCATGTGATAAACTCGAATTGCTGGTTGATGATGAATTGTGGCCTTTGACTAAATATAGAGAATTATTATTTACTCGATAAATCGATTCAAAATATTTTTATTGCGGATAGATTAAATTGCCCTTTTTATCATTTAAAAAGGGCAATTTTTTTCTGAAATCATCAAGAGCAGATTTATGTATTTCTATCGTACAATATTCAGTCGAATTACCTAACTCTGCGCAGGTGTCGCCATTAAAATTAATAACTGCAGATGCTCCGGAATAAATAAATCCATTTTTATCTGTTCCTGTGCGATTAACTCCAATTACATAACTTTGATTTTCAATGGCTCTTGCCCGTAAGAGACTATTCCAGTGATTTATTCTGGCTTCTGGCCAGTTGGCAACATAAATAATGATATCGGCATTCTCAGTCCCATAAGACACATAAGGAAATCTGAGATCAAAGCAAATTAACGGCTGTATTTTCCACCCATTTCTAATAAAACTGGAAGTGGCATTGCCAGGTTGATACACTTTCTTTTCGCCGGCAAGCGTGAATAGATGAATTTTATTATAGCTATGAATGAGACCATTTTCATCAACAGTGATAAAAGTATTAAAATAATGGTCTTCGTGAAAAGTCGGAATACTGCCACAAATACAAAGATGGTATTTTGCTGCAAGTGTGGTTAACTTATCAATAGTGAAATGTTCGAAATAGTCGGGAATCAGGGAAGGCTGCATGGTGTATCCTGTGTTAAACATTTCAGGCAAAACCAGCATATCTGAGGTACCACTTATTTGAATACAAATTTTCTCAATTTGATTTAAATTTTCCTCCGGACACATCCAGACCGTATCATATTGAAAAATGGTTATTCTCATTCACATTATTATACGTTTATTTAATACTCTTTTCTAAGCCAGGGAGGCAAAGATTTTTTATGTTTTTCAGACTTAAATTCTTTTTGGTTTTTTTTGGATGAAGCCGGTGAGGTTCTCTGTGGTTTCTGAAATTCTCCTTTAGGTAATGAAGGATTAACTACAAGTGCCCTTCCTTCCATTTCCAGGCCATGAAGTGAGGTGATAGCAGCCTGAGCAGCTTGGTCATCAGGCATGGTTACAAATCCAAAACCTTTGTTTTGACGCGTAATTTTATCTATAATAATTTTGGCAGAAGATACTACCCCAAATTGTTCAAATAATTCCTGCAGATTTTTGTCCTTCCATTTAAATGGAATACTACTAACATAAAGATCCATGTGATTTATTTTAAGGCAAGATAAGGAGAAATTGTGAATATTGGCATTAGCAAATTTTATTTTATAAAATTCTGTATAAGTTAAATTAGCGTTCCAATCAGGTGCAGTTAACATGTACAAAAAAAAAATATTCTTATTATTAATAAAGACAGAAATGAAAAAGATTTAATTCGGTTTTTTAAATTAAATTTATTTAAATGGAAATTATTTAAACGCTAAAAATGTTCTGGACTTTAACTCCCTGAAGATGATGTTGTGTAGCATAGCCCGATTTGCCTTTTTATTTCGTCCATAAGCCTGATCAACAAAATAGATTTTTCAAAAGTCATAATGTTACTTTCTGTTTTTCCATTTAAAAGACAGTCGTTCATATGCTCGATTTCATATAGATAGCCTTTACCTTTACGACCGCAATGAATTGTTGATGTGGGTTCATTATTTTTAGTAATCATAAAATACTCCTGCTCATGGAATCTGCCTGGAATTAGAATTTTTCCTTCTGTTCCGATAATTTCACATTTTGTGTCTGTGTGACATAATAAGGACGAATACAAACTGGCTGTTGCCCCATTTGCAAATCGCAGTAAAATTGTACAATCAATATCGACATCAGTGTTTGACTTATTACTGTAGGCTACAATGTTTTCGGGATAGCCCAGCATTAGTATGGAAATAAATAACGGATAGATTCCTATATCCAACAACGATCCGCCAGCCAGAGATTTATTAAATAGTCGACTCTTGGCATCGTATATACTCTTAAATCCAAAATCAGCAGAGAGATGCCGCACAAGACCAATTTGACCTTCCTTAACCATAGCTTCAACTTGCATTATTGCAGGAAGGAAGGCCGTCCACATAGCTTCCATCAGCAACAAGTGGTGTTCTTTTGCAGTTTGGATCATGATATTAACCTCAGGTTCAGATATCCCCATTGGTTTTTCACACAAAACAGCTTTTTTGTTTAGTAAGCTAAGTAAGGTATGATCGAAATGAAAAGAATGTGGAGTAGCAATATAAATGATATCCACATCAATACATTGGACAAGTTGTGTATAGTTATCAAAATAATAGGACAAATTGAATTTATTTGCAAATTCTTTTGCCTGTTGCAGATTTCTTGAGGCGCATGCAATCAATTCCCCGGATTGACTTAATTTTAAATCATCAGCAAACTTATTTGCAATTTTCCCGCATCCTAGAATTCCCCACCTAATTTTTTTACGCATGTTTAAAGTAAAAGATTATTGTTTTTCATTCATCAGCCATTGCAACATCGGTCCAAACTGTTGACCCCACAAAATTTCATTATGTTTTCCGCGATCCTTAATTACTACCCGCACATTTTCCTCCGGATATCCGGCCTCTTTCAATTCATGGTACGTTTTTTTTAGTGTGTGCGCCATACCCTTGCTTTCGGTCCGGCTGCCCATGATATATATTTTGCTGAATTGCGCAGGTTTAATGACTAATACAGGGGGGTATATCCAAAAAGAAGGAGAAAATACACCGGCCTTTCCAAAAATGTCGCTGCGACGGGTTGCAGCATAAAAAGAAAGGAGTCCCCCCATAGAACTACCGGCAATCATGGTGTTTGTATGGTCATTTATAGTCCTCAAATACTGGTCTACCTTTGGCTTTAATTCCTGAATTATAAAATCCAGAAAAATATCTGCTTCACCATGGTGATAATGTTTATGGTGATGATGAGGAAGGTATTCAGACCCTCTGAAATGTTCACCGTGATCAATACCCACAACTATACATTGATCTTTATAGGGTAAATTATCCATTGTTTGAATTATATTCCAGGGGCGTCCAAACGAGGTAGATACATCAAATAAGTTTTGACCATCCAACATATAAAGCACAGGAAATCTTTTTTCGGGATATCTGTAATAAGCTGCAGGTAATAAAATACGTGTAGTTCTCTGCCTTTTTAAGGCAGTAATTTCAACCTCCTGAATAAACAATTGTGAAGTAATGGAATTTATACTTTTTGACATTATTATAATAACAAAAATATTCTTTAAAAAGGTTGTAAAATATTTTATTTTAGTTCATTAATTTTTAAACCAATGACTGATTTGACCATGACATGTCGACTTTGCGGCTCAAAAGAAATTAAGCGACTCGAATTTACTTTTCAAAACCGTGCTTTTGATTTATGTGGTAATTGTAATCTTATCATGGTTAATAAATTATCTTTTCCTTCACCAATTTTAGAAAAAAAAAGGTATCTGAAACATCGGAATCAAATCACTGACTTAGGTTATATTCGATTTTTAGAACAAGCGCTGAATCCCGCAGTATCTTTTCTCGAAAAGGACATGAGTGGCCTGGACTACGGTTGTGGTCCCACTGCGGTTTTAGCTGAAGTATTGCGGTTAAGGGGCTGGAATTGCGACACATATGATCCGTTTTTTTATCCTGTTTTAAAAGATCAGGTCTATGATTATATTTTTGCCACAGAATGTTTTGAACATTTTTTTTATCCGGCAAATGACATGTTAAAAATAATGAATTTACTAAAGCCTGAAGGATTTCTCATTGTCATGACAGACACATGGGCATCCGTCGAACAATTTTATAATTGGTATTATATTAGGGATTTAACTCATGTCAGCTTTTTTAATGAAAATACGATGCACTATCTTTGTAGGACATATAATCTTAATTTATGTTATTCCGACAACTTAAGGGTGTTTATATTTAAGAAAGTTGCTTGATTTAGAATAATGATAAAATAATGTATTTTGGATTAGAGTATGACCATATCCGGATTCATTTTTTTAAAGACATTATTTATTTAACCATTGCTAAAACAATATAGCATTAATTGACTTATAAAGCCATATCAACGTAAGCAATGCAACGCAACCAAACGCCATAGGTAAAGAGGTAAGGTCAGAAATAAAGCCAATACAAACCGGTCCTAATAAAAAACCACCCATTGCATATGTGTTCATTAATGCTAATCCTCCGGCTTCAGGAAGATCTGGGTACCGGGATGCACTGGCATATAGTATTGGTGCACCACATGATACACCCAACCCAATGAGTGAAAAACCTAAAATTGCCGTCCAGGTATTGGGCAAAACTATCGTTAGTATTAAGCCTGTTGAGGCGAGGGTAGCCCCATAAACAAGCACTTTGTTTCTACCGTATACAGGTATAATTCCATCGCCAAAAAAACGACCAATAGCCATAAAAGCTGAATATCCGAATAATCCCCAGCCAATAAAATATGGACTTGTTTTCACTATTTCCTTCATATATAGAGACGCCCAATCTGTCATTGAACCCTCTGTCACATTAATACACATGCTGATTATAATGATAGTAAGAATCGGACCTCGGGGAAAATTTAACTTGAAATTTCCGGAAGTAGCTGCATCCGATTTTTGAAAGGAAGGTAAAGTAAGTATAGTTTTTCTGACAACAAATCCTAAAATTAATGTCAGAAAACACATAATTGCCATATGTGTTATTTCATTCACATTTGCCATAAGGGTGAAACTTCTCATTAAAGAACCAGCCATTAATCCCAAACTATACATGCCATGACATGTCGACATTATAGTAACATTTTCCACTTTTTCAAGCATTGTTGCGCTGGTGTTGACAGAAATATTTAAAAGAGTCATGCAGGTACCTACCAGAATAAGTGCTAAGGGAAGCAAATAGAAAGTGGGTACAATAAATGGAAAAAAAAATGCCAGACTGCTTAAAATTATTCCAAAAAAAGTCATCTTTTGCATGCTATATTTTCGTACTAGTTGTGCAGCAAACGGATTAAATGACATGGCGCCTAAGGGCAGGCATAAAAGTAACATGCCCAATACACTGTCGTTGATTTGATAACTGCTTTTAATAAATGGGATGAGTGTAGCCCAGTTCCCGAAAAGGAATCCAAGTACAAAAAATCCTGAACCTACTGAAAGACTTTTTTTATGTGTAAAAAATGACCTGAGATGGCTTAACATAGCATATACCTATAAAGCAATAATCATGTTTTTAAAATTACGCTGTTTAACTGTTATTTTTAATTGATGCATTTCATTTTTGATGAAATTAACTCATAAAAACTCGAAAATGATCAATTAAAATCAAAAATAAAAGGAAGTCTTGCGTTGGCTTCTTTACATCGAATTATCGACCTAAATTGATGGTACTGATCTAATAGTTTTCTTTCCTCCTTGGAACTGAACATTGTCATGACATCTTCACCTCCTTGACCCTTTTTAATTTCTCTGACAATAGTGGTGATGAAGTCTTCTTCAATAAATGGATATTCGACAATTTTGTAATCAGATATTCCTGCTTTTTCTCCGGCAATTCGAATGGCATCACTTAAGTCGCCTAATTCGTCTACAAGACCAATTTCTTTTGCTCTTTTACCTGTCCAGACTCTTCCTTGAGCGATTATTTTTGTACTGTCGATTGAAAGTTTCCTTCCTTTGGAAACTCGTTCAACAAACAGATCATAAATCTCTAATGTTGATTCCTGTAGTAACATTTTTTCACGTTCAGATAAATTGTTTGTGGGGCTAAACCCAGTTGCAAACTCGTGTGTTTTAATTGTATCAAAGTTAACCCCGATCTTTTCGTTCAATAGTTTTGTGGCATTGGGAAACATCATGAATACACCGATCGACCCGGTTAGTGTGTTGGGTTGAGCGACAATTTTATCAGCTCCGGCTGCAATATAATATCCTCCTGAAGCGGCATAATCGCCAAAAGAAGCAATAAGTGGTTTCCCCTCTTCTTTGATACGTTCTAGTTCCCGCCAGATCACGTCACTGGTAAATGCATTTCCACCGGGGGAATTTACCCTTAAAACAACAGCTTTGATGTTTTTATCTTTTCGAATTTTTGTAAGCATACTTAGGTATTTTTTTTCACTGATGATACCGGATTCATCTGAACCATAAATGATTTCACCTTCAGCGTGAATAATAGCAATTTTATCTTTACTTTTACTTTCATCCTCAATTTCTGCCAAACCATCATATTTGGACAATGAAATCATTTTAATCTTTTTGTCTTCTTTTACACCTAACTTTAATCTTAAAAAATCATCAAGCTGATCTTTATAAAATAAGGCGTCTACCAAACCATTGGCGAGAGCTCTTTTTGCTGTCCTTCCATCATAAGCTGAAATAATCTGATTTATTTTTTCAGGGCTTAATTTCCTGTTGGCTGAAATTTTTTCAACCATCAGATCTTTCATGTCATTTAGAAAGGCTCTGGTCTGTAATCTATTATATTCACTCATCTCAGTAAGTCTGAAAGGCTCAGTGGCGCTTTTAAAATTGCCGGCATAAAAAATATTCATTTCAATTCCCACTTTATCAAGCATGTTCTTGAAAAATGGGATAGCTACCCCATATCCTTTTAGGTCAACACCTCCTTGTGGGTTTATAAACATGGAATCAGCCACAGAACATAAAAGATAAGAGGACTGGCTATGATTGTCAGCATACGAATAAATAAATTTTCCACTTTCTTTAAATTTTTGTAAACCATTCATTAGGCTCAAAACACTTGCTTGACCAACGGAAACACTGTTATTTTCAATCAGAATTCCTTTAATTTTATCATCCTTCGCCGCCGCTTCAAGTAAAGTCAAAATTCTTCTTAAGCCAATAGTTTCATTTGAACCCTCTAATAAAATGGACTGTTGATTTACGTTACCCGACTTTTCAGGGATAAACTCTTCCAGTCTTAATTTTAATATCGAATTATCAGTATAGGATTCTTTATGTGTTATTCCGGATACACCAATGCCGACGAGCACAAGAACGCCTAAGAAAAGAGCCGCAAACACGCCCAAACATGATGCAAAAAAAGTAGGAAAGAAAGATTTCATCTTATTAATGTTTATTTTTCTGAAGTATTTAATCGAATAGGAAATGCAAAAGTAACAATTTGATATTCAAAAGGCCCATGATTATCGCCAAAATCGTATTATTACTATATTTGCACATTGTTTTGCCAGATGAATTATAAATGGTGATATTCATTTTTATACGTTAATAATTATTCTGTAAAGAGTTCTCAAAATTAAAAAGATTAATGTCATTGACGCTCTTTCATTTTGAAATTGATAAAAATCCAACTTTATTAAAAATTTTAAAGAAGTAATTAATTACATGATAATATGAATATATTGACTTTCTGTGCAGGCTTATGATTTATTTTTTACTTTTAGAGCTTAAAATAAAATATGGATTTTATTGTCTCTTCAATTGATAAATTTGTTAGATGGGTTGGATACCAAAGCGCATGGCTTAATCCTCTGCTGGTCGTTCTCATTTGTATAGATGTATTGCAAAGGTATATGTTCAATCAGTCATATAATTGGATTTTAGAAGCAGAGTGGCATATTTTTGGACTTATATTTCTATTAAGCAGCGCTTTTACCTTGCAGGTGGATAAACACGTTCGTGTTGATGTGTTTTATCAAAGATATTCTATTAAAAATAAAGCAATAACAGACATAATCTGTACTATTCTTTTAATGGTGCCATGGTGTTTAGTAGGAATTGTTACTTGCTATAATTATGCATCAAATTCTTTTTATATAAAAGAGTGCTCACCTAATCCGGGTGGACTGCCATATTGGTTTATTATCAAATATTTTATTGTAATTTGTTTTGTGCTTATGCTTTTGCAGGCATTTGCAACGACATACAAAAATATTAAAACACTATTGAAATGAACCACGAACTCATTATATTAATATTATTTGTAGCTATTTTTATTTTTTTAATGTCCGGGTATCCTGTGGCGTTTGTTTTAGGTGGGGTTTCGGCAATTGCAGGTATATTATTTGTTCCGGATTTTCTTGATTTTCTCCCATTGAGGATAATGGGTACAATACAGAATTATGTTTTATTGGCAGTGCCATTATTCGTGTTTATGGGGCTGATCTTGGAGAAGTCAGGAATTGCAGAGGAGCTTTTAAGATCAATGGGTGTACTTTTCGGGAGGGTGAGAGGAGGACTTGCACTTTCTGTTGTTATAGTTGGAACCCTGCTGGCTGCTTCGACAGGTATCGTTGGCGCCACCGTGATTGCTATGGGCTTGATTAGCCTTCCGATTATGATAAAAAAGAATTACTCCATCCCATTGGCCACAGGTGTTATTGCCAGCTCTGGCACACTTGGTCAAATCATACCACCATCGGTTGTTCTTGTTCTTCTGGGCAGTGTGTTAAATGTTCCGGTAGGTGATTTATTTAAAGCTGCAATCATACCTGGAATGCTACTTGTACTGGCATACATTCTGTACATCATTGCTTTTGCATTTATTTATCCGGAAAAAGCACCAGCACTGCCTGAGGAAGAAATAAGACTTTATAAATCAGATAATTATCATTCTAAACTGGCCAAATCTTTTTTGTACCCCATGCTACTCATAATTTCTGTGCTGGGAGTGATTTTTACGGGTATTGCGTCACCAACGGAAGCTGCTGCAGTCGGGGCGCTTGGAGCTATAATTCTTACCGCATTTCAAAAAAAATTGTCATTGTCTCTGATCAGAAGTGTGTCGGTTGAGAGCAGCCACCTGACAGCTATGGTTTTTATGATTTTGATTGGCGCAACAACATTTTCTCTGGTATTTAGAGGCTTGGGCGGTGATAAAATGCTGATAGATTTGATCGAAGGAAGCAATCTTAAAGCGCATCAGTTTTTATTTATGGTGATGTTAGTAGTGTTTATTGCTGGTTTTTTTATTGATTTTATTGAGATAATTTTTATAATTGTTCCTATAGTAGCCCCGGTTTTTGCTAGTTTTCATTTGGATCCGTTGTGGATAGGTATTTTACTTGCACTGAATTTGCAAACCTCATTTCTCACACCACCTTTTGGTTTTGCCTTATTTTATCTTAAAGGTGTTGCCCCGCCTGAGGTGAAGACATCAGACATGTATAAAGGCATTGTTCCATTTATTCTTATTCAATTGGCAGTACTTTTTTTAGTTGCAATTTTCCCTGAACTAATTTAATCAGTAGAACACCGAGAATATCAGCCAGCAAGCTTACATAGACAAGTTACAGGGTTTTTTCGTTTTCCTTTGTAAAAAATGTCTACCGTTTTTTTATTTTTTTTTGCCATAACATCATACACAAAATATTTGCCGGCCCAACGACACTTATATAATTCAACTTGTGACCCAAGGGGGTATTTGTACAACAAATCGGGAGATATGGCGAGGAATGGCTTTTTAATTTTAGTAGTAAATCGACCAGAGGCAGTCTTCCCCTTTAGTTTGTAGGTTATAGTGTTTACTGTATCTGCATTTAAAAAAGTGTTCTTGTTTTGGCAATATGAATTTGAAAGCGTACCAAAAAATAGAGGAAAAAACAAGAAAATGGGCAAGGAAATGCATCTCCGCTTTTTTGACCTCATAGGTAAAATAATTTTATTAGTGCTTAGCCGAAAAGGGTACCTACGATACCTGGAGGTATTTTACCTATATGTTGGTAAGCTTTGGCAGTAGCTTCCCTCCCTCTTGGTGTTCGCTGTAAATAGCCTTCCATAATAAGGAAAGGTTCATGCACTTCTTCAATAGTCCCTGCTTCTTCACCTACTGCCGTTGCAATGGTGCTGATACCTACCGGGCCACCTTTGAATTTTTCAATGATGGTGTTGAGAATTCTATTGTCCATCTCGTCCAGACCACTTTCGTCGACATTAAGAGCATCCAAACCAAAACGGGCAATTTCTATATCAATTTTGCCATTTCCCTTGATTTGTGCAAAATCACGGATGCGCCTGAGTAGAGCATTTGCAATTCGTGGCGTTCCTCGGCTGCGCCGGGCTATTTCATTAGCTCCTTGTTCATCAATAATCACTTCAAGTATTTCGGCACTCCTGAAAATAATCTTTTTAAGTGTCGGCACATCATAATAGTCTAGTAAAAAAGAAATGCCAAACCGTGCTCTCATTGGGGCAGTGAGCAGTCCCATTCTGGTAGTGGCTCCAACCAACGTAAAGGGATTTAAATTTATCTGTATACTACGGGCATTGGGGCCGGAATCAATTAATATATCAATCCTGTAATCTTCCATTGCAGAATAGAGATATTCTTCCACTACATTATTAAGCCGGTGAATTTCATCTATAAATAATACATCCCCTTCCTCCAGTCCGGTAAGAAGTCCTGCCAGGTCTCCGGGTTTTTCAAGGACTGGACCTGAAGTAATTTTCATATTTGACTCCAGCTCATTTGCAATAATAAAGGAAAGTGTGGTTTTTCCCAAACCGGGCGGACCATGTAAAAGGACATGGTCTAATGCTTCTTCACGCATTTTGGCTGCCTGAATAAAAACATTCAGGTTTTCAACAATTCGGGCCTGCCCATTGAAATCAATCAGACCTTTAGGCCTCAGTGCTTTTTCTACCTGCTTGTCTTCCGGTTTAAAATGTGCCTGAGTCGGGTCTGTATTTTGATTCATATTTTTTATTTGATATTAGGCTGAAAAAGAAGTCCCGCAACCACATGTTTCTTTTGCATTTGGGTTACTGAACGTGAACCCTCTGTTATTCAGTCCTTCTAACCAGTCAATTTCCATACCCAAAAGATAAATTGTATGTGCTTTTTCCATGAAAACCCTAAAGCCTCCAATCTCAAAAACCTCATCTTTTTCTTTCTGCAGGTCAAATCCTAAAACATAGCTGAATCCGGAACATCCTCCACCTTTTACACCGATTCTCAAGCCGTGTTCTTCTGTCAGATGCTGTTCAGTATGAATTCGCTTCAATTGATTCAACGCTCCTTCGGTGAGACTTATAGGTTTGGTATCTGTTAAAATATTCGATGACATAATCTAATCTTTGAAAAATTTATCACAAAAATAACCAGAATTTTTGCAAAATCTCTGATAATAATTCAATATTTGGACTTTAAACATTTTTGCAGTTTAATAAGTTCACTTATTTAAAATAATTCTAATTAGTAAACCAATAATCTCAAATATTTTATGGCTGATGATATAATGGATATCTTGAAATTTACAATTCCGGCAATAACTGTTTTTTTTATAGTGTATTATCTGTTCAGAAATTTTTTACAACAACAATATCAGATGGAAGTATTAAAAAACCGGCAGCTTATGGGAAAAGAAATAATTCCATTAAAGCTGCAGGCCTATGAACGTCTCATGATGTTATGCGAAAGAATGAGTGTGGAGAATCTTTCTTACAGACTGACACACCCGGATATGGGAGTAAGTGAATTAAAAAATGCAATGTTAATTGCTGTTCAGCAAGAATATGAACATAATATTACTCAACAGGTGTATGTAAGTGAAAGCCTTTGGAAGATAATTAAATTAGCAAAAGAGCAAATACAAGGGGTAATTGCAGAAACAGGTGGGGATACCCCTGCGAATTTTATGCTTCAGGTTAAAAATAAAATTGATGATGCACAGGCAGATCCTTTGGCCTATGCCCGGTCAGCGATAAAGAATGAAGCTCAATTATTAATGCAATAAATGTAAGATCGGTATGAAACACATGTTAATTTTAACATGCATTTGCCTGTTATTTCTCCTTTCCTGCACTAAACAATACTACGTTGCGGATATTAACTTCAAATCATATCGTATTGAAAAGGCATCCTATGCCGTTGATGTAAAAGTGGCCTCAATCATTGAACCGTATAAATTACAACTGGATCGAACTATGAATGAAATTATTGGGGAATGCGAAGTGGAAATGATTAAAAAGAGACCAGGATCGGATCTTACGAATTGGTTTGGGGATGTTTTACTCGACGAAACACAAAAGTTAGTTGTTGATACAATAGATTTTGCCATTCAGAACTATGGAGGAATACGAATTCCGGCTTTGGCAAAAGGACCTGTAACTGTGGGTAAAATATTTGAATTGATGCCTTTTGATAATATTATGTTTATTCAGCAATTGAAAGGGAATACAGTGCAACAATTATTTGATGCTATAGCAGAAAAAGGAGGTTGGCCCGTTAGCAGAAATGTGCGGTTTGATATAGTATACGGCAAAGCTAAAAACATCCGCATTAATGATATTCCACTTGATACAAGTGCAATCTATACTGCTGCGATTCCGGATTATATAGCTAATGGTGGAGATAACATGCTATTTTTGAAAGAACAAAAGACATACAATACAGGTGCTTTGATTAGAGACTTGCTAATTAGTCATGTAAGAACTATAACAGCATCAGGCCAAAAAATCAAATCAACTTCGGAACAAAGGATTAAGGAATAAAATATGGATAGACGTAAATTTATTAAAAACACAACTTTTTCCGGAGTTTTACTGACAACGGGCGCATTCCCGCTATATTCATATGCCTGCGAGCCGGAAATTTCCAGGATAACCATCTTACATACGAATGATGTACATAGTCGTATTGAACCATTTCCAATGGACGGAAGTAAAAACGAAGGGCTGGGAGGAGTAGCTAAAAGATCGACGCTGATCAACCAAATTCGAAAAGAAAACGAACATGTTTTATTGTTTGATGCGGGTGATATTTTTCAGGGTACTCCATATTTCAATTTTTTTGGAGGCGAGTTAGAAATGAAACTGATGTCCGAGATGGGATATGATGCTGCTACAATTGGTAATCATGATTTTGATGCAGGTATGGATAGCCTCGACCGACAACTTCAGTATGCCAACTTTCCTTTACTGATAACAAATTATGATTTTAAGAATACCATTTTGAATGGAAAGACCAAACCCTATTCAATTTTCAAAAAAGGGGGTATAACTATTGGTGTCTTTGGTATAGGTATAGAGCTAAAAGGACTCGTTCCGGAATCATTGTACAAAGACACAATCTATAGTGACCCAATACTGGCAGCGAACCATTGGGCAGCATTTCTCAAATTCGAAGAAAAATGCGATTATGTGATTTGTCTGAGCCATTTGGGATATAAATATGAAGAAAACAAAGTTTCTGATCAGGTTCTTGCGAAGTCTACATCAAATATAGATCTGATTATTGGTGGTCATACGCATACGTTTATGAAAGAACCTGAAAGAGTACTTAACTCCAAAGGACAGGTAGTGATGATAAATCAGGTAGGGTGGGCAGGCATTATGCTGGGCAGATTAGATGTGTTTTTTGAACGCAATAAAAAGGGAACATGCGTTACATGCAAGAATCTCTTAGTCAATACGACTAACTGATTTTTTTATTTTCAGATACTTATTCATGATTATATTGTATAAAATTTAAAATATTGATTTTCAATATTTTTTATATACTATTATTTTAAATTTTGATGGTTTTATGACAGTTACCAATAATGAAAAAAAATATATAAAAATTATATTCTGTAAGTTTTTTTATAAGATAAAAATGTATCACTTTTGCAGCATTCCCAAAATAACGATCCTGTAGTGAAGAAGGATTTTGAAGGGCTAATCTTAACACCTGAATTCCGATTAGCTGGGTAGAACTGAATTTAATGATATATTAGTATTAAAGAATGATAAAGGATCAAATACTTGTCTGGAAAAACTGTCTCAATATAATAAGGAAAAGTATAGATGCACAACCGTTTAAAACTTGGTTTGAACCTATCAAACCTGTTAAATTAGTTAATGAGGTTTTAACAATCCAGGTCCCAAACAAATTTTTTTATGAGTGGCTTGAGGAACATTATGTGGATGTATTAAAAAAAGCGGTTAAAAATGAATTGGGGTTTAATGGAAGACTTGAATACCAGATCATGGTTGACAATCATCGTCAGATTACTCCGGAAAAAGATGCCATCAGAGCATCAGTAAAAAACGATATTGATGAAGTAAAATTTCTCAATCCCTTTGTTATTCCCGGTATTCGAAAAATGAAAATTGAATCCCAACTGAATTCTAATTATATATTTGATAATTTTGTGGAGGGAGAATGTAATCGTTTTCCCGGTTCGGCGGGTCTGGCCATTGCTAAAAAGCCTGGAGGTACAGCCTTTAATCCATTGGTTATTTATGGTGATGTGGGGCTGGGTAAAACCCACCTAGCACAAGCTATTGGAAATGAAATAATTGCTAGATTTGCGGAAAAGCAAGTACTTTATGTCACTACTGAAAAGTTCACAAACCAGGTGATTCAAGCCATAAAGTCAAGTAGTGTTAATGATTTCATGAATTTTTACCAAATGATTGATGTATTGATCATTGATGATATTCAGTTTTTGTCCAACCGACCTAAAACGCAGGAAATATTTTTTAATATTTTTAATCAATTGCATCAGTCAGGTAAGCAGATCATATTAACTTCAGACCGGCCGCCAAAAGATCTTGTTGAAGTTGAGGCGAGACTGATTTCCAGATTTAAATGGGGTTTAGTGGCAGATCTTAAAGTGCCGGATTTTGAAACACGGGTAAGGATTCTGAATAAAAAGTTGGAGAAAGAAAACTTAACATTGTCTGAAGACATTAAAGAATATATCTGTCACCATATCAAAAATAATATTCGTGAATTGGAAGGGGTTATTATCTCTTTGGTGGCCCAGTCATCTCTCAACAGAAGGACAATAGATATTAAACTCGTTAAGGAAGTGATTAAACAGTTTGTATCAAATGTAGACAAGGAAATATCAGTAGATAATATTAAGTTGTTGGTAGCAAAACATTTTGATGTTCCTGTTGAAAAACTTCATTCAAAAACAAGGATGAGGGAAATTGTAATGGCCAGACAACTATCCATGTATCTTGCAAAAAATTATACAAATAGCTCTTTAAAAACAATCGGAGATTCGTTTGGCGGAAGAGATCATAGTACTGTAATTCATTCTTTAAAGGCAGTTCAGGACTTAATGGACACTGATTTGCTTTTTAAAGACAGTGTAAATGCCCTCGTAAAAAAAGTAAAGACAACTTTGGTTAATTTATAAGCATTATTTAAAAAAGTGCTATATTTGCCTCGCAAAAATGTTTTTTGAAATGTGGAGATATAATGTTATTTTGATTTTCTTTTTTATTTTTTCCTTCAGTTGTAAGAATAAGAGCGAATTTATCGCAAAAGAAGGCGAACTCACGTGGCTGACCATAGAGCAGGCAAGTGAATTAGGAGTAAAAGGTAATAAGAAGAAATTTTTAGTCGATGTATATACAGATTGGTGCGGATGGTGTAAGGTTATGGATAAAAAAACATTTACTGATCCGGCATTAATTAAATACCTGAACGAACATTTTTATGTCGTGAAGTTTAATGCAGAGCAAAAAGAAGCTGTAAAATATAGAGGCAAAATCTATGAATGGCAAGCAGCAGGTCGTAATGGGGTTAATGCCCTCGGAATAGAACTGCTACAAGGCAGGTTGAGTTATCCGACATTGGTATACCTGGATGAAAATCTGGATCCCATCACTGTTTCACCTGGTTATAAAGAACCTGAAAGGTTACTAATGGAATTACAATCTTTATAATTTTATTGAGATATTAGCTCAGTTGGTTTAGAGCACTACCTTGACAGGGTAGGGGTCACTGGTTCGAGTCCAGTATGTCTCACTACTTATATTTTTTAAAATAATATGTTAGAATTATTTATAAATTATTTTTGATATTTCTTTTGTATTATGGTACAGAATAATATCTTTGCGTCGCTTTTGAAGAAAGGCACGTTTTGTCAAATCAGGGAAGAGTACCAAGGACGTTGTTATGTTCAATTTTCCCTTTAATTGGTAATATAAAATCTCCACGGTGGGGTGGGTGAGTGGCTTAAACCAACAGTTTGCTAAACTGTCGTACTGGAAACGGTACCGGGGGTTCGAATCCCCCCTCCACCGCTCTCCGGTTGATAAGTAGATATATTTTCGGGGCGTAGCGCAGTCCGGTTAGCGCACCTGGTTTGGGACCAGGGGGTCGCAGGTTCGAATCCTGCCGCCCCGACTTTAAAGGAGTTTAAATGTTTATTTAAGCTCCTTTTTTAGTTTATTTACTTCATGTTCTTCTCTCTGAACTTTTTACTTCAACCCGATTACAGGATAAAATCTTTTAATAAAGCAGTAAATTTCTTCCATCTGTTTTGAGTTTTACCTATTTTTTATCTCACATATAAACTTAAATTAACCCTCATATCGAATCATAAAATCCGCCGTTTAAACTGCCAAAAAAAGGGGTTGTCCCGACGTTGTCCCGACGTTGTGCCGACCTTACCTTATAGATAAGCTATGGATACCTTATAGCAACCATATGGATACTTTATGAATAAGCACAGACGACATACTACAATGTATTAAAGCATATTGCTGCTCAAAAGAGGAATGATTCACAGAATATTTAATTCATGCATACAGTATTCCCCGCATTGAGGTTAACTGACTCGTGGCGCATTAAATTGGGTCAACGATTTCACTCGATAAGGAGGGCAACCTGCGGCTTTCGGCCGCTTTGTCATTAAAAAGTGTATAATGATTGATCTTCCCCGTAAAGGAATAATCCCCAACAAACATTACACAACTGGGTAAATAGAGCAGATATAAAGTCAGATGTATTTGTAGTAATTTTCAGTAGCGGGGCTGACGCTGAAGTTTAAGAAATAAAAAGAACCTGTCCATGGGAAGACAAGTTCTTTTTATCTTAAACAAATGTATTTTCTATTTAAAGATTTCAGTACCTGAAAAATGGAATGCTGATTCTATGGCTGCATTTTCATCACTATCAGACCCGTGAACTGCATTTTCACCAATATTTTTTGCGAATCGGGCTCTGATCGTCCCAGGTGCTGCATCAGCTGGATTCGTGGCACCAATCAATGTTCTGAAGTCTTCAACTGCATTATCTTTTTCAAGAATTGCCGCAACTATCGGACCTGAAGACATAAATTCAACCAACTCACCATAAAAAGGCCTTGAACTATGAACTGCGTAAAACTCTCCGGCCTTTTCACTTGAAAGTTTGGTGAATTTCATGGCAACAATTTTAAATCCGGCTTCATTGATTTGAGCTAAAATGGCACCAATATGACCCGATCCTACCGCATCCGGTTTGATCATGGTAAAAGTTCTGTTTCCTGACATATTTTTATAATTTTATATTCTGAATTCTGAAAAACGACACAAAAGTATAAAATCATATTTCATTACCAGAGAAAAAACAAAAATTAATTTTGACATCTGCGATTTTATTCAGACTTTTGCGGCTTGTATGACAGAAGAGATCCATCAGTTAAAACAATTACTTTCGTTCCCGAGGGAAATTACGATAATAACACACAGAAATCCTGATGGCGACGCTATTGGATCATCTATGGGGATGGCGGGATATCTTCGAAAACTGCATCATTCCGTAAGCGTAATTTTCCCAAGTGAGTATCCTGTCAGTTATGGCTTTATTTCCGGAATTCAGCAAGCAGTCATTTTTGACCTGGACCAAAATGGCAGCAGAAGTTTAATAGATAAAAGTGATGTCATTTTCTGCCTTGATTTTAATGGACTTGACAGGGTAGACAAATTAGGAGAAAGCATTCAGTTTAGCAAAGCAAAAAAAGTCCTGATTGATCATCATCTGGACCCGGAACCATTTACTGATATTGAATTTTCGGATACCTCGGCAAGCAGTACGTGTGAATTGGTGTTTAAAGTCATTGATGAAATGGGGCACCGGGACAAAATTGATACTGCCACAGGTGAATGTTTGTTTACTGGCCTTATTACCGACACCGGTTCATTCCGATATGGCACCAGACCGTATACTTATGAAGTAGCCGCAGCACTGAAACAATTAGGTGTAGATGATTACAGACTGGCAGATAAGATATTCAATTCACAAAAGGAAAAACACCTTCGGTTATTGGGTCATTGTTTGGCAAATCGGATGGAGATAATGCAGGATTATGGGGTTGGCATTATGTGGTTGACCCGTAAAGATTATGCTGATTTTGACATTCAGCGAGGTGATACTGAAGGTATCGTCAATTATATGCTGATGATGGAAAATATAAAAGTTGCAGCATTTGTTCTGGAACAACCAAGTATAATAAAAATTTCACTTCGAAGCAAAGGGGATATTTCAGTGCAGGAAATTGCTCAGAAATATTTTAATGGAGGTGGACACAAAAATGCATCTGGAGGTGGGGTTTATGCCAGTCTGACCGATATCATTGAAAAAGTGAAAAAGGTTATGCCATTATACCTTCCTAAAATAATATAAAAATAATCAGTTCATTTTAATTCATTTAATAAATCTAGAATCATGAAATTTAATTTATTTGCTGTATTATCAGCTATTTTATTAATCGTATCTTGTAAGGATAGCGAAACAGTGACTCCGAGTGGATATGCGTATACGGCGATTACGGAAGGCACAGGGGAATTGGCCAAAGCTGGTGATTATGTTTTATTTACTATAAAAATTTCTGGCGATGACGGAAAAGTATTACAAGAAATGGCGGAAGGTCCACAAATGCCGGTGATACAAATACCTGCTGAAATGCCTAAGGGGAAAGAAGCAAATCCAGTAATGGAAATTCTGGCTGTTGGAAAAGTTGGAGGGGTTTACAACCTGATCATGCCTGTGGACTCTATACCAAATGCGCCCTTGGATGTGCAGAGTATGAAACACATTGAATATGAAATAGGAATTAAACATATTAAAAACGAAGCAGATTACAAAACATACATGGAAGAGCAGCAGGCTGTGATGCAGGGTAAAATTGCTGAAAGTATGGAAAAAGTACCTGCAATTGAGCAATTAGTCAAAACGACCATAGCTGATTATACCTCCGGAAAACTGGAAACAAAATCAACTGCGTCAGGTCTGAAATATTATATCGTAAAACAGGGAGAAGGAGCAAATGCAGCGAATGGAAGTAAGGTGAAAGTAAATTATTATGGAGCATTGATGGACGGTACACGATTTGATGACTCATTCAGCAGGGGAGAAGCATTTTCTTTTACTCTCGGTGTTGGACAGGTTATTAAAGGCTGGGATGAGGGTGTTGCTTTATTAAATAAAGGATCAAAAGCATTTTTATTTGTCCCTTATGCTATGGCATATGGAGAGCAAGGTAGCCAACCTACAATCCCGGCTAAGGCGGATTTGGTTTTTTATGTAGAGCTGGAAGACTTTACCACAAATTAATTACTTGAAATTACTTTAGGTATTTTCCGGATTTTCATAAAATATTTATGAAAATCCGGAATTTTATTCACAATTTAAACATGCAGGGCAATGACCATTGAACAGTTAGCTGATATCAGGGTGCGTTTGACATCGGTAAGGAGGTATCTTTGACGTCGATCGCAGGAAATTAGAAATTGAAGACAAAGAACAGATGTCACTGGACCCTACTTTTTGGCAGGATCCGGATAAAGCCGAAACTATTCTAAAGGAATTAAAAGACAACAAAAAATGGGTTGAAAAATATGATATGCTGCAATCACTTACAGATGATCTGGAAGTATTGCTTGAGTTCCAGAGAGAAGGAGAGGCTACTGAAGCGGAGGTAGATGAAAAATATAAGGAAATGCTCGGCTTTTTGGATGATATCGAATTCAGAACTACACTTGATCAGCCCGAAGATGTTTTAAATTGTACGCTTGAGATTAATGCCGGAGCAGGAGGTACAGAAGCATGTGACTGGACATCTATGCTTTTCCGTATGTTTGTGATGTGGGCAGATAAAAATGGCTATAAAACTACAGAATTAGACCGTATTGACGGCGATGTGGCAGGTATAAAATCTATTTCATTGGAGATTGAAGGAGAATACGCTTATGGCATGCTTAAAGGCGAAAATGGCGTCCACCGGCTGGTTAGAGTCAGCCCTTTCAATTCACAAGGCAAAAGAATGACTTCCTTTGCATCAGTCTTTGTACATCCCATGATTGATGATACTATTGAAATTGATATTAGTCCTTCAGATTTGGAATGGGATACTTTTCGGGCTCAGGGTGCTGGGGGACAAAACGTAAATAAAGTTGAAACAGCAGTCAGAGTAAAACACTTACCTACAGGAATTGCAATCGCATGTCAGGAAGCTCGTTCTCAGCATGCTAACAGGGAAAAGGCAATGCAGATGTTGAAGTCAAGATTGTACGAAATTGAACTTGAAAAACAACGGGCTGAAAGAAGTAAAATAGAGGCCCAGAAGATGAAAAACGAATGGGGCTCACAAATTCGGTCTTACGTACTGGATGACAGACGGGTTAAAGATCATCGAACAGGCTATGAAACCCGAAACACAGATGCAGTACTGGACGGAGGTCTGGATGGTTTTCTAAAGGCTTTTTTGATGTGGGATGGAAGCTGATTGGCTGTTTTATTTAAATACAACTGCTCTTACTTGTCTTGGCAAATAAATCAGGTTTTTACGGAAAATTAAGGATTAAAACACTTTGAATTGACCTGATTTTAACTTTGAAGGCGTAACTTTTTGAAGGAAACGACCAGCACTTTTATCCGATTGAATATTTTCTGGTAATGATAAATTTATTGGAAAGTAGGGCGCTAAATTTCACTTTTACTATTAGAAATATCAACGTTTTTCCGAAGCCATATAATGCTAGTGAATATTAAAATCCATCGTAATGACCATATTAGATTAGAAGGAGACATGCGGCTGATGATTGATGACCACAAAAGTTATTATATGGAGTTAAATCCGCGTACTTTATGATTTGCGTCAAATTGTCAGAAAATAAATTTTATTTGGTAAAACTGTCAAAAATACATCGGATAAAAATGAATAAATGGCAGATTTTTGCCTTTGGCATATTTAATGATAATAGTAGGTAGAATTCAAAAATTTATTTTTTAACATATTAAATTAAATACAATTATTATATGAAACCAATCAATGACAGGGTAGTTGTTAAGCCTGCACCTGCGGAAGAGAAAACAATAGGAGGTATTATTATTCCGGATACTGCTAAAGAAAAACCACAAAGAGGTGAAGTAGTTGCAGTTGGACCAGGAAAGGAAGGAAACAAAATGACTGTGAAAAAGGGCGATGTGGTGTTGTATGGAAAGTATGCAGGACAAGAAATCAACCATAAAGGAGAAGATTTTTTGATCATGAGGGAAGATGACATTCTTGTTATTCTTTAATTGAACACATTTATTTAATCATTTAAAAACTTAAATTTATCATATGGCTAAGATAGTTAGCTTTGATTCAGAAGCGAGAACAAAATTAAAATCAGGAATTGACCAATTGGCCAATGCTGTTAAAGTGACATTAGGACCTAAGGGGAGAAATGTGGTTATTCAAAAAAGTTTTGGCGCACCTGTAATTACTAAAGACGGTGTTACAGTGGCTAAAGAAATTGAATTGGAAGATGCAGTAGAAAACATGGGCGCTCAGATGGTGAAGGAGGTAGCTTCAAAAACAGCAGATGCTGCAGGCGATGGAACTACAACGGCCACGGTACTTGCACAGGCAATGGTGAATGCTGGCATGAAATATGTAACTGCAGGAGCAAATCCGATGGATCTTAAAAGAGGTATTGACAAAGCAGTTGCTGCTGTGATTGCCGATCTTAAAAAGCAAAGTGAAGTCGTTGGTTCTGATTTCAGTAAGATCAAACAGGTAGCTTCTATATCAGCAAACAATGATGACGAAATCGGTTCGCTTATAGCTGATGCAATGAAAAGAGTGACTAAAGACGGGGTAATCACGGTTGAAGAAGCCAAAGGAACAGATACATATGTGGATGAAGTTATAGGTATGCAGTTTGACAGAGGATATTTGTCTCCTTACTTCATTACCAATACCGAAAATATGACTACAGAGTATGAAAACCCTTTGATACTTATTCACGATAAAAAAATATCTAATGTTCAGGAGATCGTTCCGGTATTAGAAAAAGCAGTTCAGACAGGACGTCCGTTATTGATAATTGCTGAAGATGTGGACAGCCAGGCTTTGGGTACTTTAGTAGTGAACAGGTTGAGAGCGGGCCTTAAAATTGTAGCTGTAAAGGCACCGGGATTTGGTGATAGAAGAAAAGCAATGCTGGAAGATATTGCCATACTAACAGGTGGCGTAGTTATATCTGACGAAAAAGGGTATAAACTTGAAAATGCAACTGTGGCCGAATTGGGTCAGGCAGAAAAAATCACAGTAGATAAGGATAATACTACGATCGTTAACGGTAAAGGTCAGCAGGCTGATATTAATTCCAGAATATCTCAAATTAAAGCCCAAATAGAAACTACCACATCGGATTACGATAAAGAAAAACTCCAGGAAAGATTGGCCAAATTGGCTGGTGGGGTTGCTGTACTTTATGTTGGTGCCGCTACTGAGGTGGAAATGAAGGAGAAAAAAGACAGAGTAGACGATGCATTGCACGCCACAAGGGCTGCAGTTGAAGAAGGTATTGTTGCTGGAGGAGGTGTTGCTTTAGTTAGAAGTATTGCCAGTATTCAGAATTTGAAAGGAGTGAATGAAGATGAAAACCTGGGTATTCAGATCGTTAAAAAAGCCCTGGAAGCTCCATTAAGAATCATTGCTGAAAATGCTGGTGTGGACGGTTCTGTAGTATTTCAGGAAGTCGCCAAAGCAAAAGGCGCTAACGGTTATAATGCAAGAACGAATGAATATGAAGATCTTAAAAAAGCTGGTGTAATCGACCCAACTAAAGTAACAAGAGTAGCATTGGAAAATGCTGGTTCAATTGCGAGTATGGTGTTAACTACCGAATGTGTGATTTCTGATAAAAAAGAAGAAGGTGGTGGACATGCTCATCCCCCTATGGGTGGTGGCATGGGCGGCATGATGTAAAAACTTAAGATGCTGAACATCAACTTAAAAGTCACTGCAATAACTTTTTATTGCAGTGACTTTTTTTTTGTTTGATAATTTTATCGTCTTCAACGTCCAAATATCTTTTGGTAACAATCAATTTTAATTTTGATAGACCTGATTTAACAACTTTATTTTTGAAATTAGTTACTATTATTTATAGGCTCAAATGTTTTTTATCACGCATTTTTTCTACACACAACAGTGGACATAGCTTTGATTTAAAAAGAATCCCATATTAATGGTATTTTGAACGAATTAATCTGGGTTCAAATTAAAAACTGTTACTTATTTTAAATAAAATTTTATAGGTTCACTACGTATACAAACACTTGGTTAATCTCTATTAACACAATATTAAATTTTGAAGTAGCTGAATATAACATAATAGTGATATCTTTGTATCATGAAATTTGGAGTACCGGTTATTTTATTGTTCATATACCTATTTTCCTTTACCCCTCTGAAGGAGTTAAACCGGATTCCAATACTTATTTTTCATTACTATCAGCATAAGGGAGAGAATCAGACTATGTCATTGGTCGAATTTTTTGATATGCACTATTTTCATGGTATTGTACTGGACGAAGACCTTTTTCAGGATATGCAGTTACCATTTAAAAATGCACAGGATTTTTCTGTATTCCCGGATTGTTTATATAATGCAACACATGAACTACAGTTCAGGTTCTGTGAGTGCAGGGGTGCACTTACCCAAAAAGTTAACCAATATACCTATTCTTACTTCCAGAAGCCGGAGCTATCTGGCATTTTCCACCCTCCTCGGCAAGCCTGAACCTTGCATTTCTGTTGTTTTCCAATTAATTTGATTAAAAACCTGAGGCAATAAAAATTCCATTTTGTTCCCATTTAATTTAAATTTAGGTACAAAATATTTTGTTGCTTTATGGTAATTACATAAAATCAAGTTGTTTTTATGTAGATTGAGGAATGATTTGACTTCATTCTATATTTTTAATTGGAATAGTGACATTTAAGATACACAACATGCCTGTAGTTTCCTTTTAGGGAAAACAGTCGTATTATTTCATTTTAATATTTGATAAAACATGTTAAATCGAATTATTGAGTTTTCAATAAACAATAAACTGATTATTGCTCTGATGACGATCGCTTTGGTGACAATAGGAGCGTATGAAGCCACTAAACTCCCAATTGATGCAGTGCCGGATATAACCAACAATCAGGTTCTGGTCATTACTCAGGCACCATCTTTTGGTGCCACTGATATTGAACGGTTGGTCACCTTCCCAATTGAACAGGCAAATAGCAATATTTCAGGATTGAAGGAAATTAGGAGCTTTTCCCGGTTTGGACTTTCCCTGGTCACTATGGTTTTTAATGATGACATTGATGTGTATTGGGCGCGGCAACAGGTAGCGGAAAGGCTTCAAAAAGTGCAGGCAGAAATACCCAATGGTATAGGTATACCAGAACTTGGGCCGGTTGCAACAGGTTTGGGCGAAATATATCAATACGTGGTAAAACCTAAACCGGGATATGAATTAAAATTTGACGCTACCTCGTTGCGAACCATTCAGGATTGGGTGGTCAGACGGCAGTTACTCGGCGTTAAAGGCATTGCAGAAATTTCGTCGTTCGGTGGTAAGTTAATGCAATACCAGGTGGTAGTGGACCCCAATCGCCTGCATGCATCCGGACTTACCATATATGATGTATTTAATGCATTGGAGGCAAATAATCAGAATACCGGTGGCGGTTATATTGAAAAAAATGCAACTGCTTTATACGTGAGAACAGAAGGATTGATAGGTGCAAAAGATGATATAGGTTTGATACCTGTAAAATCAGTGTCAGGTACACCTATACTCATTCGGGATGTGGCAGAAGTCATGGAGGGGCACGCCACGAGGTATGGTGCGGTGACCTACAATGATAAGGGTGAGGTGGCTGGTGGCGTAGTCATGATGCTGAAAGGAGAAAACAGCAGTGAAGTGATCAAAAATGTTAAGAAAAGAATTGACCAGGTGCGTAAAACATTGCCTGAGGGAGTAGAAATTGAACCATTTTTAGATCGTACAAAAATGGTCAATAATGCCATCACAACAGTGGAGACCAATCTTATGGAAGGCGCTTTAATTGTCATTTTTGTCCTTGTTTTATTTTTGGGTAATTTAAGAGCTGGCTTGCTTGTGGCTTCAGTTATACCACTGGCAATGTTATTTGCTATTATTATGATGAATATTTTTGGTGTAAGTGGCAATTTGATGAGCTTGGGTGCCCTTGACTTTGGATTGATTGTAGATGGCGCTGTGATCATTGTAGAGGCAGTGATGCACCAGCTTGGTCACAGCAAACATTATCAGGGAATTCAGAGACTTACGCCACACCAAATGGATACTGAAGTTAAATATTCTGCTGGAAAAATGATGAATAGTGCTGTATTTGGACAGGTTATCATTCTGATTGTCTACTTACCTATTTTTACATTGGAAGGAATTGAAGGTAAAATGTTTAAACCGATGGCACAGACGGTAGCATTTGCTTTGATAGGTGCATTTATTCTTTCACTCACATATATTCCAATGATGAGCACTGTTTTTTTAAGTAAAAAACTTAAGCACGATCTGAATATATCTGATCGGCTAATGATCAGACTTGAAAAAATATTTCAGCGAAGCCTTGAATTTTTTATTAAAATTCCAAAATTGACAATTTCAGCAGTCATCATTCTTTTTTTATGTTCTGTTTTTATTATGTCTAGGTTAGGAGGAGAATTTATTCCTGCCCTCGAAGAAGGTGATTTTGCCGTTGATACCCGGGTACTCACTGGAAGCAACCTTAACACTACAGTTGAATTTACGCAGAAAGCCGCTCATATTTTACTTACTAGGTTTCCTGAAGTGGAAAAAGTTGTTACCAAAATCGGAAGTGGTGAAGTTCCTACTGATCCGATGCCCATGGAAGCCAGCGATATGATGGTGATTATGAAGGACAAAAAGGAATGGAAATCTGCAAAAACATTCGATGAAATGGCCGCTAAGATGGGTAAAGAACTGGAAGATGTACCCGGAATTACTGCGGGGTTTCAATACCCGGTGCAGATGCGGTTTAATGAACTCATGACAGGGGCAAGGCAGGATGTGGTTTGTAAGATTTATGGAGAAAATCTCGATACCCTGGCACATTATGCAAATAAAATAGGAAACCTCATAAAGACTGTGGAAGGAGCTCAAAACCTGTATGTTGAGGCAGTCACCGGCGTTCCACAGGTAATTATTGAATATAATAGAGCAGCCTTAGCCCAGTACAATGTTTCCATATCTGAACTGAATAAGGCAGTAAATATGGCTTTTGCAGGTCAAAGCGCCGGGATGATATTTGAGGGTGAAAAAAGATTTGATTTGGTAATCAGATTAAAATCAGAGGTAAGGCAAAGCCTTGATGATGCCAAAAATCTGCTTGTTCCGATTGGTAACGGACAGCAGGTTCCTTTATCCAGGCTAGCAGATGTGTCAATAAAAGATGGCCCCAATCAGATTCAAAGGGAAGACGCTAAGCGTCGGATTGTTGTTGGCTTTAATGTCAGGGGAAGAGATGTTCAAAGTATCGTGCAGGAATTACAGGAAAAAGTTCAAAAAGGTATAAAATTTCCGGCTGCTTATTACATAACATACGGAGGTGCATTCGAAAACTTAAATCAGGCAAAAAACAGATTGATGATTGCAGTTCCGGTGTCACTGATATTAATTTTTATATTGTTGTTTTTTGCCTTTAATTCAATAAAGCAAGGATTACTAATTTATTCAGCTATTCCACTATCGGCCATCGGAGGTATTTTGTTCCTGGCATTGAGGGGCCTGCCTTTCAGTATAAGTGCAGGTGTAGGTTTTATTGCTCTTTTTGGTGTGGCAGTATTAAATGGTATCGTGTTAATAGCCGAATTTAACAGACTCAAGTCAGAAGGTTGGAAAGACCTTAGAAAAATTGTGCTTATGGGTACAAAAGTCAGACTTCGTCCTGTATTGATGACAGCATTTGTTGCATCCCTGGGATTTTTACCTATGGCGCTCAGTAATGGGGCAGGAGCTGAAGTTCAAAGACCACTTGCCACTGTTGTCATTGGTGGATTAATGGTTGCTACTTTTCTAACCCTGGTAGTTCTTCCAATTTTGTACATATTTTTTGAAAAAAGTAAGACTGAAAAAGAAGACTTGACTGAGTTGCCTTACCATGCTCATGATTAAATCTGAACATATACCATAGAAATGGTATACAAAATTTAATTCACTATAAACAAAAATAATATGATTTTTAAAATATTTAAATTCTGGGCTCCTTTTGTGCTTTTGACCCTGATTGCTGGCAGTGTTGCTTATTCCCAGAAACAGATAAGTTTGGGCAAAGCTTTTGAATTGTCTAGAATGAACAACCTGAAGTTACGTTCTGATGCTATGCTGGTCAGGTACCAAAATGCTTTGGTGAATACTGCAAATCTCATGAGTCCAACACAACTTTTACTGGAAGGTGGACAATTCAACAGTACTTTTTTTGATACTGGATTTGGTATTTCCCAGGCTTTTAATATGCCTCAGGTTTATCAAAGACGGAAAGAAGTTAATCATCAAATGGTCCGTACGTCGGAGTATTACCATAAACTGAGTGAAACAGAAATTAGAAAACAACTGGAATTGGTATTTATGGAGTTTAGTTATCTGAAAGCTAAAGAAAAAATTATACTTTTTCAGGACAGCCTTTATTCCTCATTTTTGGAAAAAGCCACTTTACGATGGAGAAACGGTGATACGGATATACTTGAAAAAGCTACTGCATCACAGCAAAAAATGAATGTAGTAATGCAGTTAGCGACCATCCAAAAAATGCAGGAAATGATTGTACTGGAGCTCGGACTTCTTATCAATGATGATTCAGGATATGTACCACTTTTAGAAGATTTTAAAATTTTGCCTTATAATATTTTTTACGATAGTATTTCTGTGCTGAAACATCCTGCACTCCGGTTGGCCTTGCAGGAAGTGGAAACTGCAGGTTCAATTATCAATTCAGAAAAAACAGCCCTGTTACCCGGATTCAATGTTGGATACAGAAATGTAAGTATTAGAGGAACTGGGGCTGATAATCTGGTGTATAAGGGAAGTGACAGATTTAGCAGCTTTCAGATAGGCATAAGCATTCCGATTTTCAGACAGGGCACTAATGCTCTTATTCAGGCGGCAAGGGTAATGCAGGACGTAAAACGAACTGCTTTCGAATCTAAAAAGGCGGAGATCTCTAATGAAATACAACAAAAGTATCTTTGGTACACGCAAAGTATGGCACAAGTCCGGCAATACGAAACAAATGCATTGCCTAATGCAGCACTGATCCGGAATTTAAGTGAAAAACAATTCGCCTCTGGCCAGATCAATTATTTAGAATATGTTATGCTCCTAAACCAAACAATTGCTATTGAAAGTGAATACCTTGAATTGGTTAAGAATACCAATAAACATATTATTGACCTGTTTTATCTTACTTCCAATTATTAAATAAATTAAAATTAAAATGAACACAATAAATCAAAATAGAATACTTAATTTCGGGATGATTATCCTGATAACAGTGATGAATGCTTGTAAAAGTGATGAAAGCCAGGTTAAAGAAACACCTGGTTCAGCCTTGGAAAAAGCATCAGTTCAACTGACTGATGCCCAGTACAAAAACGCCTCATTGACCTTAGGAAAGCCCGAAATTATGGAAATAGGGAATCTTATAAGCTTGCATGGAAAAATTGAAGTAATGCCGGAAAATAGCATTTCTATCAGTAGCCCGGTTTCAGGCTTTGTGCGTAGTATTAAATGGATGCCAGGAATGGATGTGGCAAAAGGGCAGGTTTTACTGAGGTTGGAGGATCAGGAATTTGTTCAGCTTCAACAAGACTACTTATCTGCTAAAAATGCATTTTCCTTTGCAAAACTCGATTTTGAGCGACAAAAAGAATTGAGTAAAAATCAGGCTGCAAGTGAAAAAGTACTACAGCAGGCAGAAGAAAAGCTAAGGCAATATCAGATTACGATCAATTCATTGTCAGAAAAGTTGAAGCTAATTCACTTGAATCCATCTAATATTACTGCAGAAAATATGACATCTCAAATAATTTTGACATCCCCTGTTAATGGGGCTATTACTTCGGTTTCGGCAAACAATGGGAAATATGTTCAGAAAGGGGAGGAAGTGTTTAGAATAATTGATCAGTCGGGAAGCAGATTGGTATTAAAAGCTTTTGAAAAGGATTGGAATGCACTAGTTGTTGGCCAAAAACTGATGGCTTATTCAAATAACAGACCGGAATTTAAAATTCCGGGAAAAATCGATTATATTGTCAAGGATATTAATGACGAAGGTTTTGCCCGGATTATCTGCTCTCTAAATAAAACTAAGGATGTAATTACACCAGGTTCCTATATGAACGCAATGATAGATGCACAAAGCACAAGTGCTTGGGTTTTGCCTGAATCAGCAATTGTAGGTTTTGAAGGCAAAGAATACTTATTTGTTGAGTCTGGAGATAAAATGTATGAAATGATAGAAGTGACTCCCGGTTTGAAAGAGAATGGGAAAATACAGATCATCAATTTTAATGTAATTAAGGATAAGCAAGTAGTAGTAAAAGGGGCATATACATTATTAATGAAAATGAAAAATGTTGCTGAATAAATCTAAAAAATTTTATCAGTAAATTTTTAAAAAATAATCTTTCTTAAAAGAATAAAGAATGTGGGGGTTTTATTCTTCCTGCTTGAATGATAAAAATTGTTCCACTTATTATTTATATTTTATCAGCAAGAACAATACTTGGCAATAAAGAAGGAACATTTCGAAATAATATTTGATATTTTGTAATCAGTAAAACAATGTTAAAATGACTAAAAATAACATACAAACAGAAATTGACGCCTGTTATCTTTACAGCGAACTGGCAGAACATGAAAAGGACCCTAATGTTGCTGAAATTTTCAGACAAATGAGTGAAATTGAAAGGAGTCACGCCATTGCATTCCTCCTAAAAAATAATGAGCCGTATGAACCATTACCCGCACCTTCGGCCAAAGCAAAAACTTTAACTTTTATTGGTAAAATTTTTGGATATGATTATGTTCTGGGCGTTTTGATGGATACTGAAAAAAGTCTGTCATCCGCTATAGCCAAAGGAAGAACATTGACAGGACAAACTACGCCGTCTATTTCGGATACAGCACATGTGACGATTCTCAAAAACATACTCGAAAATCAAACCCTGGTATCTGGAGGAAATTTGGCAAGATTTGAAAAAAGGCACAGATCGGTGGGGGGGAATGCACTTCGGGCTGCGGTTCTTGGTGGTAATGATGGTCTGGTATCCAATTTTAGTTTGGTAATGGGAATAGCTGGGGCTACTTCAGGTAATCAGGAAGTGCTGCTGGCAGGCATTGCAGGTTTACTCGCAGGGGCGCTTTCAATGGCTCTGGGCGAGTGGATTTCAGTTAAAAGTTCTCAGGAGTTGTATGAAAATCAGATGAATCTGGAAATGGAAGAATTAGAAGTTAATCCCGAAGGAGAGAAAAAAGAATTGACATTGATTTATATGTCCAAAGGAGTACCGGCAAATCAGGCAACATTAATGGCTTCGGAGATAATTCAAAATAAAGATAAGGCACATGAAATGCTGGTTAAGGAAGAATTGGGGATTAATGCAGAAGACCTTCAGGGTTCAGCTATGGAAGCGGCAATTACTTCCTTTATATTATTTGGAATTGGGGCTATAATACCTGTATTCCCGTTTTTTTTTCTGGCAGGAAAAACAGCTTTATTTGTGAGCACTGCAGTTAGTGCTTTTGGTCTGTTTTTTATTGGGGCAGCAATAACGTTATTTACTGGAAAAAGTGTTTGGTTCTCAGGATTTCGTCAGGTATTATTTGGCCTGACTGCAGCAGCCATCACATATGGTATTGGTAGCCTGATCGGAATTACTTTAGCAGGTTAGTTTATTTCACTTTTAAAAATTAATATTATGAATGGCGCACATTGGCATTTAGCTTTAAATCATTTACCAATTATTATTCCTTTTGTTGGAATATGCATACTTATCGGAGGTTTTATTTTTAAATCCGATATAGTAAAACGTACAGCTTTCGCTGTTTTTATATTGGGTGCTCTAACAGCACTACCTGCATTTTTAACGGGAGAAGGAGCAGAAGAAATTGCAGAGAATCTTTCTGGGGTTACAAAAAGCATCATACATGATCATGAAGAATTGGCGGAAACATTCGCGATTCTGTCCTATTTATTAGGTGGTTTGTCAATAGTTGGTCTCTGGTCTAACTTGAAGCAGAAATCTTTTGCAAACATAATGGCTGCCCTGGTAATTATAGCTTCCCTTGCAGTTTTATATTTTGGGAAGCAAACAGGTACTTCAGGAGGTGAAATTCGCCACACAGAGATCAGAGCAGATTTTAATGCAACACAAAATTCCAATTCTGAAATCAATGGCGTAGAAGAAAAAGAAGAGGATTAATTTAAAAAATTTCATTTATTCCGGTACTGGTCTATTGTAATAAAAAAACAGGTGCCTCCTTCAATTGAAACTTTTTTTTGGAGGTACCTGTTTGAACTTTAAAATACGATTTTCAAAAACCAAAGCTGAAATTGTCAACTGCATTTAAAATCCTGTGTTAAATTTTATTTTTAATTTTGCGTACTGAACGAATTTAAATAATGATATTTAATAAATATTTAATTATAATTTTATAATATAAAATAAATTTTAATATTTGTACTTTATTCCAATAGTCAGAAATTGGCTGAAGTATCTAATTCAATAACTAATTAAAGTTTTATATGTCATTTTTTAAATATAACCAGGTGTTTTATGTAAGTTTTATTGCAATTGCTGTAATCTTTGTAACATTACCTTCCATGAAACTGGATCCTAAGAACCCGCCAACAGGACAGACGGGGGCACCGAATGAAACTACTTGTAGCACCGCTTCTGGCTGTCATTCAGGGGGTAATTATTCCGGGTCAGTAGCATTATCAGGTTTGCCCGATCAAATATTGCCCACAACTTCGTACAATATTACTGTAACCCTGAATTCAACTTGTATCAGAACTGGTTTTGAGTTAACTGTTCTGGATAAAGCAAATACTAAATGTGGAACTTTAGTAGCTGGTACGAATAATAACGTAAAAACAATTAACGGTCGTCAGTATATTAGGCAGACCAATGCTAATACGATGTCAGGCGGTTCATCTTCATATGCTTTCAAATGGACTTCTCCGGCAAGTATTTCTGGGGATTCGGCAATATTTTATTACGTTATGCTGCAAGCCAATGGAAATGGAAATACCTCAGGCGACAATGTAGCTAAGGGTAAAAAAACAGTTGGCTTGCCTGCTCCATCTTCTACGCAGGAAAGCGAATTAGCGAAGTTGGTAAAGATATTCCCTAATCCATGTTCTGATTATTTGCAGCTTGTTATGCCCGATTCAGAAAAATTTCAAGTGCAATTGACCAGCTCTTCAGGTCAGAATATCATGCAGTTTGAAGTCAATGGAAACAAAACTTTGGATATTAAAAACCTTTCTGCCGGAACCTATATTCTAAACTTTAAAGGGGTAAAGTCAAATTTGATCAGGAAGATTGAAATTGTTCATTAATTTGAAGGTGTAGTAAACAACAACTAATTATCAAATAAATCGTCTAGTTTACCTGTTTTTTTAAGTTTTATAAAACACCTTGCTGCAGCTATAACGTCAGCCCTTGCATTACCCGAAGGACCATATGTTTGACCAAAGCAAGTCCCGTGTAATTCAGGGAGTGTTGGGTATTTATAACCACCTCCTTTTGAAGGAATTTTACAATAGTAAGTACCTTCTTCCATCAGACAATGCCTTTTTTTAGAAAACATACTGATACTCTTTTTGCTTCTTACATATTCAGCTCCAAGTACATTTTCATTGTAGTTGAGATTGTGGGCAAAAATATACTCGCTTTTATCAGCACTGGCTGTAAATTTATCAAGGATGGTCTCTAAAGGAACACTTTTTTTAATGATATCCTCATCATCTATATGCGCTTTTGTTTTTGACTTTTCGTCAATAGTATATCCATTTGGAACGGGGATACAATCATAATCCTCAATTGGTTTTAGGTCTTCGCCCAAAAGTATCCAGCTGATGTGAAGTAATCTGGGCCATGACTGTATATCTGTAAAATTGGCTTTAAAATCCGTATAGGTTGCCATAGCTGAACAATCAAAAATAAGATACATGATTAAAACTATTAATTGGAATTATAAAGTAACTGATATATTTTTTCAGGCATGTCAGCTGAAATGCTTTGGGAAAGTTGTACTTTTTTACCTGTATCTCCTCTGACCGCCGTTACATGAAAATAACCCTTAAGGTCTTTTTGAGCATAAATTCCAATATTCGTCCTTTCGTGAGCACTTGCAAGTTGAACAAGTTTTCGTTCTGTATTATTGACAATAACCCATTCTGTTTGATGTATTTTTTTAAGTAACTGACGGGTTTCTATGTCAGCCTTAGCTGCAAGTATTCCGGTAATTCCATTTCCCGGAGCAGGCAACATTTCTTTGGGATGAAGGGCTATAAAGGAATAATCAGAAAATTTTTCACTGTTACATTTGTATTCGATTTTTGTAATAACTAAACCATTTACTTCCGTAGAGCCCAGATGATCATAGGATGATTTCGACTCATCTGCCAAAATGATAGTTTTTAAAGCAGGGTTTAACAATCTAAGCTGGCTTTCTTGCCTTCTGTTGGATGTGCCTATAATGGCATCTGAGTGAATATTCAGAATACTGTTTTTTTCAATAAAATTTTCTGATATTAATATTCCTTCTCCTTCCAGTTGTCTGGCAAGCAAAGCGCCTATAATTACTTCATGATTTTCCTTTGTATTGAAAGGCGGCACCCAGGACATATCAATACCTGCGATGTCAATAATATTGTTGCATATTGAATCACTAAATAAGGATAAAGCGCCCGACCTTTCATTCGGCGTGTCCATGAAAATTAACGTCGATTGTATTCCCGCGTCGGATAATAAAGTGGAAATTCGCTCAGACAGGTATAGTTCAACATTGCTTTTTCCAGTGCCAATTCTTAATATTTTGTTCAAATTTGTTTCCTGAATGATTTAATGTTTATTGATTTGTTGCTTTTATTTTAAGCATTCTTTAAACGCAAAGATATAGATAAAAATAAGTTGTTTATCTTTTCTTATTATTTCTTCATATATTTCTCCATAGCAAAACAAAGTTTTGTGTTAACTTTGCCGCATGCAAATTACAGCCAGACAAATAGCAGATTTATTAAATGGTACAGTTACAGGGAACGAGGATGTGATTGTCACAGGGGCAAGCAAAATTGAAGAGGGACTTCCCGGTACCATTTCTTTTCTGGCAAACCCTAAATATGCAGAATATATTTATTCAACACTTGCTTCGGTAGTATTGGTGGATAAGTCATTTCACTCAGATAATAATATAAATGCAACCCTTATTTTTGTAGAAAACGTGTATGCAGCACTCGCGGTGCTAATGGAAAAATTTAATTCTGGAATTACACTTGATCAAGGGATTGCCGCTTCAGCCATTGTACATTCCAGTGCTATTTTGGGCCAGGGAGTCTCTATTGACGATCATGTTATTATAAAGCCAAATGTAAAAATTGGGAACAATACCAGGATTTTTGGACAGGTATTTATTGGAGACAATGTGACAATTGGAGACAATGTAACCATTTATCCTGGTGTTAAGGTGTATCATAATTGTATCATTGGCAACAATTGTGTAATTCATTCTAATACGGTAATTGGCAGTGATGGTTTTGGATTTGCCAAAGATGAGGATGGACAGTATAAAAAAATACCTCAAACTGGAAATGTGGTTTTGGAAGATAATGTTGAAATTGGGAGTAATACCGTAATTGATCGGGCTTCCTTGGGTTCTACCATTATAAAAAAAGGAGTAAAACTTGACAATTTAATTCAAATAGCACACAATGTTACGGTAGGAGCTAATACCGCCATTGCGGCCCAGTCTGGGGTAGCAGGCAGTACACGAATCGGTGAACAATGTTTAATAGGTGGTCAGGTTGGAATTGTAGGCCATATTCAAATAGCAAATGGGACTATGATACAGGCGCAGTCTGGTATTCCTTCTTCTGTAAAAGGTCCAAATGCCAGATTATACGGTTCACCTGCAATTGATTATCAACAATATCTCAAGGCATATGCAATATTTCGGAGACTCCCGGAAATGGCAAATCAACTTAGAACAATTGAATTAACACTGAAAAAATTAGAAAAAAATAATTTGTAAAATACCCTTTGACCCTGTTATTTTTTATGAAGATAAAACGTATATTAAATAAACCCATTTCTTTTTCCGGAGTCGGTCTGCATACAGGCAGTCTGGTGGAAATACTGGTGGCACCAGGAGAAGAAGGGAGTGGAATCAGATTTGTTCGGGCCGACCTCTCACCGGAAGTCACAATCATGGCTGATGCTTCTAATGTCTATACCACCAATCGTGGTACAACACTTAAATCTGGAGAAGCCACAATTTCTACAATTGAACACCTCCTTTCTGCTTTGAATGCGTTGGACATTGAAGATGTTGTGATTAAAGTCAATGGCCCGGAAATTCCCATTTTAGATGGAAGTGCAGCAATTTTTATGAACAAATTGAGAGAGTCAGGGTTAACGGATTCTGAAAGTTCAAGAGATGTTTTTGTAGTTACAGAGGCTTTTAGTTTTATTGATGAAGAAACAGGATCAGAGTATGCTGTTTATCCTTCTGAACAGCTTGAACTTAATGTAATCCTAATTTTCAAGGAAGAAATGCTTGGAGATATGGTAGCAGTAATGAAAGATAAAAAGACTTTTGAAGATGAATTTTCTGATTCGCGTACTTTTGTTTTTTTATCTGAAGTGGAACCATTATTTGACGCGGGCTTGATTAAGGGCGGAGACATTGATAATGCCATTGTCATTATTGATAAAGAAATGTCGGCGGGCGAAAAAAATAAACTGCGGAATAAGCTTGGGAAGCCGGAGGCATCTATCGAAGACGGTGTTATTAGCAGTACACCATTGAGGCATAAAAATGAACCCGCCAGACATAAGTTACTCGATTTACTTGGCGATCTTACTTTATTGGGCCGGGATGTACAAGCAAAAATTGTTGCTACCAGACCAGGACATAAATCGAATGTGGCACTGGCTAAATTGCTAAAGTCTAAATACCTTGAATATCGGAAAAATATGGGCAGGCCGATATACGATCCAAATGCTGTTCCTGTAATGAATACAGAAGATATAAAAGGGTACTTGCCACATAGATATCCTTTCCTTTTGGTGGATAAAGTAATAGAAATTTCGGCTACTCATATTGTCGGCGTTAAAAATATTACACTGAATGAGGGCTTTTTTCAGGGACATTTTCCAGGTAATCCTGTTTTTCCCGGTGTATTACAAATGGAAGCCCTGGCACAGACCGGGGGTATTTTAGCGCTGACTTCTGTGAGCGATGGTGAAGGCCAATGGGATACTTATTTTCTTAAAATGGATAATGTTAAATTTAAAGCAAAAGTATTACCCGGAGACACTCTTATATTGAAGATGGAACTAATGAGTCCGATCAGGAGGGGAATTATTCAAATGATGGGCACAGCATACGTAGGCAATAAACTGGTTTCAGAAGGAGAATTAACAGCCCAGATAGTAAAACGACAACATGATCAGTAATTTAAGTTATATTCATCCCTCTGCTAAAATTGGGGACAATGCTGTTGTAGAGCCATTTGCCTACATTGGCGAAAATGTAGAAATTGGCGATAATACTTGGGTCGGCCCGCATGCAACATTATTAGAGGGGGCCTTTGTGGGTAAAAATTGCAGAATTTTTCCAGGTGCAGTGGTTGGAGCCGTGCCTCAGGACCTCAAGTTTAAAGGAGAAAAATCAACACTGGTTATTGAAGACAACGTTACAATCAGGGAGTGTTGTACCCTCAACCGTGGAACAGAAGCCAGTATGACCACCAGGATAGGGCAGGGAAGCCTGCTAATGGCTTATGTGCATGTGGCGCATGATTGTTTTATTGGACGAAATTGTATATTGGCAAATAATGTAAACCTTGCCGGTCATATCGAAATTGGAAATCAGGTTATAATAGGGGGAATGTCTGCTGTGCATCAGTTTGTAAAAATTGGTGACCATGTTATGATAGGCGGCGGCTCATTGGTTAGAAAAGACGTGCCACCATATGTTAAAGCAGCAAGAGAACCACTTTCATATGTCGGAGTGAATTCTATAGGACTTAAAAGAAGAGGATTTACAAATGATCAGGTAAATCATATTCAGGATATTTATAGAATTCTTTTTGTAAAAGGGAATAACGTGAAAAAGGCGATTGAAACTATAGAGGCTACCATACATGAGTCAGTGGAAAAAGAATACATCCTTCAGTTTCTCTTGCAAGCTGACCGCGGCTTGATGAAAGGCTTTAAACAATAATGACTTCTATCATTACCGAAAAACTAACTAAGCGTTACGGGTATAATTGGGTTATCCGAGATTTCGACCATACATTTTTATCAAATACAGTATGTGGTATTTCAGGCAATAACGGAAGTGGGAAATCTACGCTTATCAAAATGCTCTGTGGATTTCTAACCCCATCATCAGGTACCATAAATTATTGGGTTTCTGATCATTCAGTGTCCAATACCCAGATTTTTAAACACATGGCTCTGGCTGGGCCTTATACCGACTTGATCAATGAATTTACTTTGCCGGAAATGCTCACTTTTCATCAAAAATTTAAACCATTTAAAGCCCGGTTGGATTACAAAGAATTTGAGGAAATCATTCAACTTTCAGGGCATAAAAATAAATCGCTACAACATTTTTCATCTGGTATGAAACAAAAAATCCAATTAGCGCTGACACTTCTGAGCGATACCCCATATTTATTGCTGGACGAACCAACTTCCTTTCTGGATAAAAGTGCTAAAAAATGGTTTGAAAATCTTTTAAATGCTTGTTCGAAAGACAGGGTCGTCATTATTGCTTCCAATGATACATTTGACATCAACTTATGCAACCAGGTAACTTACCTTGGTTAGTTTTGTTGGTGACCCAACTTATAGAGAAGCTTTTAAATTTTCAATTTTTTTTCGAAGCGCCTTAAGGGATTTTAACAGATTATCTTTTTCTTTTTTGTCCTGTTTTTGATTATTTAATTCCTTTTTGGCGCCATCTATGGTAAACCCGCGTTCTTTTAACAAATGGTAAATTTGATTAAGTAACGTGATTTCTTTTATTGTGTATTTTCGTTCTCCTTTACTGTTTTTGGCCGGTTTTAAAGTTGTGAATTCAGTTTCCCAATATCTGATTAGGGAGGGCGTTACTCCAAAAAGTTCTGAAACTTCACCAATGGAGTAATAGAGTTTCGTTAGCGAAGTAAGATCCATATGGAATAATTTAAATTTCTAAATTACTGAATTAAAAACAAAATATTACATAAATTAGTTTTAAAGTCTGGGAAATTGTAATAATATTTAAATCAAAACTGCTACTTGTTTGTACTGAAAAAATTGAAAAGCTATTAAATTTCACGTATAATCGTCATTTCAAATAAGATTATAAACCCCATGATGAATCTTTTAATTGTTTTAATGAGTTTAATCTCAATGGAATAATTAAGATAATAAGATATATCTGAAATTGACTGAGATTAAAAATTAAAGGACTATTTACTTGTAAATTTTTATTTATTAAAAGTATGTTTAGTATTAGTTAAGGTAATCTTCTATCTTTTTTTGTAATATTTTGGGGTCAGCTTTTCCCCCTGATTTTTGCATCACTTGCCCCATAAAAAAGCTGATTAGTCCTTTTTTCCCTTTTTTATACTCCAGAATTTTTTCAGGAAATTTTGAAATTACATCCCCTATTATCTCATCTAGGAAGTTTTGGTTATCACTTTTAATTAACTGAAGTTGTTCAGCAATGTTTTTTGGATTTTGTGTGATATCTTTTAGCCATATTGGAAGTATGTATTGGTAAATAGCAGATTTTGCAACCCGCTTACCTGAAATAAGATCCATTAGGGGAATGAAGTTTTCTATTGCACCAAGTCCTTCCAAACTTGTTTTGTTCGCTTTTACATGGGGAATGATTTTATTAATTAATAATTCGCCCCACTCTTTTATATCCGGAACATGTTCAGCCAGATTCATAAAACATGTCGAGTATGAGATATTTTCCGTAAGGAATTCAGCATCGGAGTGATTGAGATTATATTTATCTTTAAGTAATAAATATCTGTCTACAGGTAGCATTCCCACAGAAGAGGTCACATCATTGAGCCATTCATCCGAAATATTAACTGGCGGCAGGTCTGGGTCAGGAAAATAGCGGTAATCGTTTTCAGATTCTTTATGGCGCATTGCTAAAGTTTTATTCAAAACCGGATTGTATAGCATCGTGGTTTTATGAATAACCCCGCCTTCTTCAATTACTTTTATCTGTCTCAATGCTTCGCATTCAATAGCATTTTTTGCATTGCGTCTGGAGTTCATATTTTTTATTTCACACCGCTCACCTAATTGTGCTGACCTTTGAAGCCGTACCGAAACGTTACAATCACAGCGAAATGACCCTTCCTCCATGTTGGCATCCGAAATGTTGAGATGTTGTACAACTTTTTGGAGCTCGGATAAAAAATCACTCACTTCCTGACCGGTCCTGAAATCTGGCTCTGTGACTACCTCCAGTAAGGGAACACCTGCTCTGTTAAAATCAACAAACGACAATTGAGGATGCTGATCGTGAATAAGTTTACCTGCGTCCTCTTCCATATGAATATGATGTAAACGAATGACTCGTAACTTTCCTTCTGAAATGAATCTGATATTCCCATTTTTACAAATGGGTTCTTTATCTTGTGTAATCTGGTATCCTTTGGGAAGATCAGGATAAAAGTAGTTTTTTCTGTCAAAGAAATTAACACGGTTTATTTCACATCCAAAGGCAACACCTAAAAGAAGTGCTTTTTCTATCTGGGCTTTATTCATTCGCGGTAATGCACCCGGATGTGCCAGTGAAATTTGACTGATATTCGAATTAGGTATAGCATTAGGAGAATTAAAATCTCTACAGAATGCTTTACTTAAAGTGTTGAGTTGTATATGAACTTCAAGTCCGATTACAGTTTCATATTTTAATATATTCATAATTCTAAAAAAATATCAGACTACCAAGACTAACTAAAAGAATAATTGATAAACCTGCGATAAGGTAAAAAACAGCTGTAAGCATAAATTTTACTAGGGTTTTGACCAGCCCTTGTTTGTAATTCATTTTCATCGAAACAAATAGAAAAGTCGGTGAAAATACGGTAAAAGCCGCGGCTGCAAATCCTTCATAATTTTCTTGTATTCCCGTATTGTATAAAAGGAAAAGAATAATCGTGTTGAAAATAAAACAAAATGAATGAACATTCATCAGAAATACCAAATGTTCAACATAATGCAATTTTTTTCGCATATAAAGTAACTTAAAGAATAAAGCTAAAAAACTGATGACCACCAATACTCCCCAAGCTGCATTTCCAATGGCATATTTAATCATGCCGGCCCTGTCCAGATTTAATCTGATCATTTGTTTGACCATTATTTTATCAATAAATGATGAAATATGGTACTTACTATAAACCGTATCTATAGGAAGTTCAATGGCATCTTTTATAGTGATCGGATATTGCTTCATGTTAAAGACGTTTCCTATATTGAAAGTATCCTTTTCAGGTATTCGCGTGTCTGTAAATATATTTTTTTCCAGGCTGTCCGCAAATACCATAATACTTTTATCCGCGGGCATCTGTTTTTTAATATCCAGATATTTTTTAAAAATCGTAGATCTTTCTAATTGTTTGTAATCTTCATTGGAACGGGTTGAGTTATTATTGATATCAGTGACCGAAACAATATAACCAAAATGAAAAAGCAATGTGATTAAAAACAACCTCATTGGATTTAAAAAAGATTTTCGTTTGCCTTCTACATAAAAAGAAGTGAGTTTCCAGGGAGCCCAGACATACTTTAGCGTTTTGAATACAGTATTGTCAAGATTAAATAAAGAATTCCAAAAGCTGCTTAGAAGTTCAGAAACACTAAGCACGTGCGAATCTGTTTTCTGACCGCATGAAACACAATAATTATCTTTTTCTTGATATAAATGTCCGCAATTCAGACATGACATATTTGATTGATCAGGGTCCATACAATATAATATGAGAAAAACAAAGGTAATCAAATATCATGATTGACCAATCTTAAGCAGAATTTATTCATGGCGGCAAAGACTGGAATTGGCCTTGTTTTAAGATAAACTGCTGCATTACCTAAATTAGGGTAATTGATATATTACTTTTTGGTATAATGTTTGCACCTGTATACTACAAATATTGATAAATACAGATATAAGTTTGAAATTGTCAATAAGTAATTTAAAATCAGCAACTTATAAAATATAAATATTTACATTAAAAATTTTAATAAAGTTTATTGTGATACCATTTCAATCTTGTTCATTCTTAAAACACAAAAAAATGAAAAATATTTTTACTATCTGTACGCTGTTGTTTGCAGTTGCTTTAATGCCGGATAGTAGATTGTTTGCCTTGCAACAGTCTGCTGGCCATACGTTAAATCAAACAAACAAATGCTATGTAATGCATCCGGATCGTACTTTTGGAGATTTGTTTCCATGGGAGGCCGATTTGCTGAGTGCTGCAGTTATGATGCCTTGCCCGTCTACCATTGATGTAGACCTTGGGCCGGGAGAATGTGGCAGTTTGGTGAATTTTAACTTTGGTTTTCCCGATATTTCGGTATCAAATCTGAGTTATAATTTAAACGCAGATCCAAACACAGTCAATAGCACTATTTATTGTGGTACCGGACAAACGAGTTATACCCGGCTTTTTAACCATGCCGGACCAACGGATTTACAAATTACAAGTATTAGACTTGGCGTTTATCAGTCACTCAATAGTCCTTCTGTGACAGTTAACTTTTATAACTTTTCAGGACAGTTGCTTGGAAGTGAGTCTGCAGTGATTCCTAATTTAAATACGGCAATTTATACAATAAATGTAGTTCCGGGAAATATTATTAAAATTCCTGCAACTTCACAGTTTTACGTAGAAATTGTTGCAAATGCACCATATATAAGCGTATTCAAAATTGGTAGGAATAATTCAGGTCATGTTCTTGGTGGGACAGATGCCATAATCCAGTCGAATTGTTTGGCACCCGACCTTATTGTAGAGGGGCCGGTGGGTACACCATTGACTAACTCCATAGTTTTTGGAGTTTCAGGAACACCGGATGACTATCTTTTTGATAATCTCAACAATAATTTTGCATCGGGGGACTTTTTCCCGATAGGTGATCACGTGATGAGCTACCTGGTAACAGATGCAAATGGTTCCAGCACGGGATGTGCTTTTAATATCAATATTAACGAGTATGATGAAATAACCGGAGCGCTGGCTTGCGATGATTTTGTACAGGTATCACTTGATGCAAATTGTGAGACAATTGTTACGCCGGAAATGTTGCTGGAAGGAGGGGAATATGGGTGTTATGATAAATATAAGGTTCAAATCATCGGGGTAAATGGAATCATTTTAGGCAATAAAGTGACTAAAGCCAATATTGGCCAAAGGTTAAAAGTTCAGATTATCGGACCTAATGGTAACAGCTGTTGGGGTGAGATCCTGGTAGAAGATAAATTTGGACCGGAACTCATTTGTGAAGACATCTATGCAACTTGCTCTACAGACCTCAGACCAGGTTCTCCCTTGTCTGAAAGAGTCCCGGTTGTCGCTGATATTGAAGACGGAACTATCGGAACTGCTCCTTTTTTAATAAATACTATAACAATACCTGTTGCACATTTGCAGGGAACAACAATTACCGACCTGAATGTATATGTGGATATCAAACACAGCAGAGTGTCTGATCTGGCAGCAAACATTACCTCTCCGGATGGCGTAACTGTACCACTGTTTTTTAACCTGAATTGTACAGGTCAGGATTTAATGGTTACCCTGGATGATGAGGCAAATAATTTAAACAGCACATTACAAACTACTTGCGAGCCGGCCGATCCTGCCGTAGCTGGCGTATTCCAGCCATATAACCCATTGTCTGCGTTTATTGGTAAACCGTTGCAGGGAGACTGGAAAGTGACCATTTATGATTTAGTCGCTGGCGAAAGTGGAGTAATTAATAATGTTCATTTAATATTTTCACAGAACGGAGGAAAAGTTCCTTTCCCAACTCCTAAACCCGTTACGTTTGCTCAGGTTTCTGATAAAATTTATATAGTGAAAGGAATTGATGAATGTTTTGATGCTACCTTGGCTTATACGGACGAAATAGTGGAAGAAGATTGCTCCAGTATATATTCCAAAATCATCAGAAGGTGCTGGACAGGATTTGATACAAAAGGAAATCAATCAATCCCATGCTGTCAACTTATTTATGTCTATAGAAATAGCCTTTCAACCCTTCAGTTTCCACCTAACTTTGATGGATTGAATGGTAATCCTGCTCCTTTGTCATGCAGAGATTATGGAACAACCATTCCGCCTGTTAGTGTAACCGGGCTTCCTGACGGAGATCTTTGTGATAATGTTCAAATAGCAGCTCCTGTAGATACAAAAATTGAACTTTGCGAAAAATCTTATAAACTCCTCCGAACACACAAGGTGGTAGAATGGTGTAGTGGACAAGTGATTATTCACAACCAAATTATCAAAGTACTGGACGAAGAAGGACCTGAATTGGACTGTCCGGCAGATGTGACCTTGTCAACGGATGATTATGATTGCGCCGCTACATATACTGTTCCAAGGCCAATTGTGAGCAATGAATGTTCCGATGACTTAATCTACAGGTTGTCATATTCATACGATATTAATAACGAAGAAGACTTTCTGACATCTGGAGTGAATCAGGCGACATCAACCATAACAGGATTGCCTTTAGGTAGTACATGGGTAAAATGGACAGTTACAGATGAATGTGGAAATTATTCAGAGTGCCTGTTCTTAGTTACCGTAGTTGACCGTGTTCTGCCAAGTGCTGTGTGCGATCAGTTTACTGTAGCATCCATTACCGGAAATGGGAAAGCGATAGTCGATGCCTTTACTTTTGATGATGGCAGCACAGATAATTGTGGTATTTTTAAATTTGAAGCTCGTAAAATGACAGATAAATGCAATTTTGGCACAACTGTATTTACCCCTGCTGTAGAATTTTGTTGCGAAGAAGTAAATACATCTGTTATGGTAGAAATGAGAGTAACGGATGTGCACGGAAATACCAATACCTGTATGGTAGAAGTGAGGGTACAGGATAAACTGCCGCCATATATCACAAAATGCCCTGCAGATATAACACTTGATTGTCAGGCAGATTATAAAGACCTTAAAATTACCGGAGAACCAACTTATGTTGATAATTGTGAAGTTATTAGTGTGAAAAGCCAGGATGTAGTTAGAATAACACAATGTGGCGTGGGTACTGTAACCAGAACATGGACAGTGGAGGACAAACAGGGTTACAAAAATTCATGTGTTCAGGTGATCACACTCATCGATAAAAATCCATTCAAAGCCAGTGAAATTATATGGCCTAAAAATTATGAAACTAAAAAATGCCACTCCAACCTGGATCCCGAAGATTTGCCGGAAGGCTTTAATAAACCTACCTTCAGCGACGATAATTGCAGTCTTGTAGCGGCACATTATAAAGATCAGGTTTTCAAATTTGTGGATGGGGCTTGCGAAAAAGTAATCCGAACCTGGACAGTAATAGACTGGTGCACTTATAATGACGCAAATCCGGTATTTGGTCAGGGATGGTATGAACATATTCAAATTATAAAATTACAGAATGACATACCACCAATTTTTGAATTTGCTTGTGTGGACAGAACATTTGCTTCTTATGGTAATTGCGAGGATGTAGTAGATTTTACAATGACCGCTGTTGATGATTGTCCCGAAAATAACACGAATCTGGTGTGGAAGTATGAGCTATATACAGAAAACGGTTTAGTGCCTATTGCCGTTGTAAATTCTGACAGGTTTTTCCGAACTCTTGCGAATGGTAAATACAGGGTTAAATGGACAGTTGAAGACAGATGTGGAAATAGAGCATTCTGTACGCATTATGTAAATGTAATCGAAAGTAAAAAGCCGACACCGTATTGTATATCATCACTGACAACAGCAGTAATGAATTCCAACGGAACTATTTCCATTTGGGCTAAAGACTATGATAAAGGGGCATTTGATAACTGTACACCGCAAAATCAACTGATATTTACATTCTACGGGGCAACTCCTGTTGATACCCTGATCAATAAAGAACATTATTTCAAAGGCGAAGGCATATTGGCAACAAAAGCAGAATACGAAGCAGGAAATGCACAGATTTGGATACCTTTAAACAGAACTTCTGGAATTAGATTTGACTGTGCTGATATTCCTAATGGGGTATCTCAGGAAATTTCAGTCGAGGTTTGGGTCACAGATCTGGCAGGTAATCAGGATTATTGTACTGTTACACTTGATTTGCAGGATAACGCTAATGTATGTCCTAATGGTACATCTACTTTTATAGCAATCAATGGTAAAGTATCTTTAGGTGCTAATTCAATGAATAACGTGGATGTAACGATTGAAAGTAACGTGACAGAACAAAACAAAACCATTAAGTCTGATGCCTATGGTAGTTTTAGCTTCGCAAATCTGCCAAAAGCCAATAATTACGTAGTAAGTATTTCTGATAATCGGAACATTCTCAATGGGGTTTCAACACTGGATCTGGTGATGATCCAAAGACATATTCTTGGCATGGATGTGTTGAACGATCCAAAGAAAATTATTGCGGCAGATGTAGACAACAATGCTAAAGTTACCGCTTCTGACCTCGTAAATCTTAGAAAAAACATTTTAGGAATTACGACTGAGTTTCCGAATGGACAAAAATCATGGAGATTTGTTACTTCGAATCATATATTTTCTGATCCTGCCAATCCGTTCCCTTTTACTGAGAAGTATGTTTATAACCAGTTAATTGAGAATAAAGTGAATCAAAACTTTTACGGCATAAAGATTGGCGACGTAAATAATTCTGCTGTAGCGAATGTAACTGACACACATCTTGAACCAAGAAGTAATCAAAACCTGATTCTGAGTACAGAACCGATTTCAGTGATTAAAGGGCAGGAAATTCAAATCCCTGTTTATGCGGAGAGTTTCGATAATATAGTAGGATATCAGTTTACTTTAAATTATGACGCTTCAATGTATACTTTTGTTGATGTACAAGGTGAGGCAATTCATGTAAGTGAATCCAACTTTGGACTTAATCGGACTGAAAGTGGAATAATTACAACCAGCTGGAACAGTGAGGAACCGGTTACAGTTAAAAAAGGAGAAGTGCTGTTTACCCTGACCTTTAAAGTCAATAAAAATGCAACTAATGAAAATGTTGTCACTATAAGTTCGGATATTACACCGGCAATAGCTTATGATGATGCCTACCAGGCAATGAAAATTAAGCTTGAAAACAGAAGTAATTCTTCCGACGCGGCTTTTGAGTTGTTGCAAAATACGCCAAACCCTTTCCACGACGTAACCTCAGTGTCTTTCAGATTACCGGAAGACGGAGTAGCTCTACTGACAGTGACAGATATTTCGGGAAAAGTACTGAAAGTTATTTCTAACAATTACTCTAAAGGAAGCCATACCCTTCAGTTGAGTAAAGCAGAACTTGGTAATACGGGTGTTTTATTATACAAAATTGAAAGTGGTAAATTTACCGATACTAAAAAGATGATTATCATTGATTAAAAGTATAAAGTGAAATTGTGTTTAGATTGAAATAGTTTAAAAAGCTGTTGCCGGCATCTGTTGGCAACAGCTTTTGCTTTTTCTAATTAAGTAAAATATAGTTACAGGATGAAGATTGCCATAATTGGTGCAGGTTGTTCAGGCATTGCCGCCATCAAACAATTACAGGATGCTGGAATACACAGCATGGTGTGTTTTGAACAAAACAGTTTGGTGGGTGGCAATTGGATTTATTCTGAAGAATCTTCACACAGCAGTGTTGCTGCAACCACGCATATTATTAGTTCTAAAAAGTTGTCTGAATTCAGTGATTTTCCAATGCCGGAAAATTACCCTGACTATCCATCTCATGAGCAGATTTTAAACTACTTTAAAAGTTATGCTGATCATTTTGGATTAAAAAAATATATAAGATTTAATACTACTGTTAAAAAAGTGATCCGAAACGAAGATGGACGCTGGTATGTGTATTCCGGGATTGATGACCAGGCTGAAATTTTTGATTATTTACTGGTATGCAACGGACATCATTCCGTACCAAGACATCCAGTAATTTCAGGGAATTTTACAGGAAGTTATATACATGCCCATGATTTTAAGAAACGGGATAAATTTGTGGATCAAAGGGTCTTAGTGATAGGAGGCGGAAATTCAGCATGCGATTGTGCCGTGGAATGTAGTAGAGTGGCATCTTATGTAGCGATCAGTATGAGGAGACCACACTACATTGTCCCCAAATTTATGATGGGAAGACCTACTGACACGTTTAATGGGGCTTTAAAGTATATGCCACATTTCCTTGCTGAAAAATTAAGAAAGATGAGCCTGAGGTTGCAAATAGGAAAATATGAAGACTATGGACTAAAAACACCTGATTTCCCGATCACTAAAGATCACCCGACAGTTAATTCAGAATTACTTTATATGCTTAGGCATGGAAAAGTTATACCTAAAACAGGAATTAAAAATGTCAATAATAAATGGGTAAGCTTTGATGATGGTACTTCCGAAGAATTCGATACAATTATTGCAGCTACTGGGTATAAATTGGCTACACCATTTTTCGACACGGATTTTCTCGATTATAGCGAAGCTGATTCTGTTGAACTATATCTTCGAATGTTCCATCCTCAATATCACAATCTTATTTTTATTGGTTTAGTCCAACCTCAGGGTGCTGTTTGGCCATTATCTGAAGTTCAGGCACAATTGGCATCGGAATATATTAATGGCAAATGGCATTTGCCCTCTAATATTGCCCGGCTCTCCAAACTGGAAGCGCAGGAAATATCAAAAGATTTTATAAAAAACAAACGACATGTTGTCGAAGTACATTTCCTTTCTTATCTGCATAGCCTTAAGGCCGAATTAAAAAAGTGTAATGCCGGATGACCTAATTTCTGATCTTGAATTGTATATTAATAACTCGTAATTTTTTTCCTGTACCTTTTGGGAAAGTAGATAAAATGATTAAAAAGGTAAAATTACAGGTATTCAAATCAAAATCAGGTGAAGTCGTGGTATAAAGTATTATAACTTGTTTGTTGGCTATAATTTTTCCCATACATTTTACCTTCTTGCTTAATTAAAACCTTCATTGTATAAGTTTTGATTTTGTAGGTACTACAATTTTATTTTGTGATTTAATTTAAAATAAAAAGGGCCAGCATCGAGACAAAAAAATTTATTTATTTAGATTATTACTAAACCACTCAGGGAAGAACAGGTGTTTTAATAATACATATTGAGACAGTGGATATCCCTCTTATTTTGCTGAACGCTTTAATTTCAATAATTTTCATAGCTGTTTATATTTTTTAGATTAACTTTGTTTTGAGTAAAGTGAATAATTTTAATTAAGCTAAATGTAATAAAATGAAAATTGTGCTTTTCTATTTGTCCTTTTTTATGGCGATTATAAATTTGTCGGCTCAAAAACTGAATCTTGTCAATATTGAAGAAACAAGATCAATGTCCGGTACGTGGGATTTTTGTAAACTTGAAGTTCAGCTCTACGGGGATGAAGTCAGAAATTATACATATTATAGAATTGGGGAAATTATAAGTGCTAAGGATAATAAAGGATTAAATCTTATTCCTGAAACGCCATCATTGAGTGAATACAAACCGGTTAATGAACATACCACAATTCAATTACTCAAAACTGCCAGATCGGCGACCACATTATCCATAGATGGAATGATTAACCTGTATAAACCGACGGAAGCAAATGGTGGTATTGTGAAAATTTCGGGATATAGAACAAAACCGGATATAAACCTGGCACCAAAAGGCGCGGCATATTCTGTTTACTATTTTGACCAGGCAACATTGCGAAAAAAAAGTGAGGTCGATTATATGAAAAGGCAGGAAGTAATCGATAATTTACCGGAAAAGGATCGTTCCCTGGCTTCAAATATAAATGGCCTGGTAAATAGCCTCAGCTATTACAATGCAGATGACCTGACTAAAACGTTGTTTTTTGTAATAGGTGGAGAGTATACTTCGATTCTTGGTTTTGAATTTGAAGATGCAAAAGGCAAAAAAATAAGTCCCGTATCTACATCCTCGACAGGGGGAGCATATACATTTTATTTTGAACAGCAACCGGATCCTGGGATGAAAGTGGTTTTAAATATCGAAAGTTTTAAAGCAGTAAAATCGGTTCCATTCAGCTTGCGTAATATCGATCTTCCTTAATTTGTGTTTATTTTTTAACATAAACCAATGGCAATAGATTTTATTTTTTGAAGCCATAGGTTCAAATATGCTCCTGGATCCAATTTGTTATAGCAACTAATACACTTTCTTTCTCTTGTTCATGCATAATTTCATGGAAAAGTCCATCAAAAAGGACTAGTTTTTTGTCCGAAGAAGCTATATTTTCATACAATTTTTTGCTACCTTCAGGATCTGCAAGTTTGTCCAGACTTCCATGTAATATTAACACAGGAAGAGTAATATTTCCAAATTTGGATTGAATATATTTCATTTGTTGCAGCATGCCATGACCTAATCTGGCTTTTGTTCCGCTATGGTAAATGAGTGGGTCATTTTTGTATTTATCAACCTGCTCTATATCTTTTGACAAGAGTTTTGGGTCAAGTTTTATAGTAGGAAGAGACGGCGTGAGTACACTTAATACCCAGGAAATCCTGCGTAGCATTGGGGAAATATCTTGATCTACTTGTAATGCACCTGCAGAAGAAATGAATCCTTTAAATTGATCTTGACCATATTCAACCAGATAGGAAGCAGCGATCAGACTTCCCATGCTATGCCCCATAACAAAAACAGGTTTGTCAAAAGCGGGCAGGGTGGACATATATTCCCGCATATCCCGAATAAATAATTTAAAATCAGCGACATATGCACGCGCTCCTTCAGACCGACCGTGTCCTCGGTGATCATAAGAATACACTCGAATTCCTGCTTCGTTTAATTTTTGAAACACCCAGTTATATCGGCCCGAATATTCGGCATATCCGTGAATAAAAACAAGATTTGCTGAATATAAATTTGACGGGGAAACCGACACAGTAAACAATTTTATAGTGTCTTTCAGTTCGATAAATTTATTTGCGGTGTCCATAAATTTGGGGCTAAATTATAGTAAAGATAACAAAAGAAGTCCATAATACGCAGTATTTTTATTATCTTTGATCAGGAAATTTAAAATTATCAAAGATGAAAGAACAAACCCCGACTTGGGCTATTATCGTTGGCATATTGATGATGCTAATTGGTGGTTGCGGCATTAAAAACGATATTCAGTCTATTAATATTAAAGATATTATTGCGATGAAAGACAAGGTGTTGGACAATATAGTTTCTGAATCTAAGGATTCTTTGTCCAAAGATACCGGTGAATTAAAGGAAAATATACAAGACCCTGATTTACCGGCAGATACATTAATTTCTGAAAATTCAGTTTCAGCTGATGTGGATTCGATTGACTCCGATGTTCCTCAGGATTCATTGACAGAGAAAAATTCAGGTAAGATGTTCGGTGATATTTTTAATGTGCCTGAAAAGACGATCATTTGGACAATTCGGCTGGGTTATGTTGGCCTTGTTTTTTCATTTTTGTATATTATTGGCGGCCTGTTTTTATTTATCAGGAAAACTTTTTCATTGAAACTTGCTTACGTCGCATTGGGTGCAAATATGGTATTTAATATATTTAAATGGATTGTTATGTCAGGCCAGGATGCAGGCTTGCTGAAAATGGCAAGCAGCGTAGGCTCTGCTTTTAGTTTATTCACATGCATCATTTTGTTGATTATCATTATTTCCAGTGACAAAGCATATTTTCTGGATCAAGCGGAGATTTAATGCCTAATATTCAGATGTATAGCCAGATTAAATCATTTTGCGCTGAAAACCAAAATCCGGCAAGGGCTGTAGCCATGGAGGCGTACATGAAAAATAAATTTGTTTTTTATGGTATCAATGCCCCGCAGCGCAAAGAAATGGTTAGGTTGATGAGAAAGCGCTATCAATTTGTTATCAATGAAGATTTATGGCAACTTATATCATCTTTGTGGGAAGAGGATCAACGGGAGTGCCAGTATATTGCACTTGATTTTCTGGCCCCATTGGCAAAAAAACTACAGCCTGCACATATCCCGTTTCTCGAGAAACTGATTACCACGAAATCCTGGTGGGATACCGTCGATGGCATTGCACCGACTTTGATTGGTCCAATTTTACAGTTTGACCCGGAACTAAGATTCAAGTGGGCACAACAATGTATGAAAAGTGAAAATATCTGGCTTCAGCGTACAGCGATCATATTCCAGTTAAAATATGGCAGGAATACGGATTGGAATTTATTGGTCGAAGCCATTTTGGAAAATGATACATCAAAAGAATTTTTTGTAAGGAAAGGGCAGGGTTGGGCTTTAAGACAATTCAGCAAGTTCGATCCAAAAGCGGTATTCCAATTTGTTGAAGCCAACCCTCAGTTGTCAGGATTGACTAAAAAAGAAGCACTAAGGAATATTAAAACATAATTTTTATAAAAAGATAAAAATTATTTAATGGCATCAAGACATTCTTTTAATGCCGAAAACCAGTGTGGAATTTCAATTTTATACCTTTCCTTGATTTTATGTTTCGACAAGACACTCCAATTGGGTCGTTGAGCCGGAGTAGGGTATTCCGTGGTGGGCACAGGGTTCACTAAACAAGGTGATCCTGAAACGAGCATTATTTTTTGTGCCAGATCAAACCATGTCAGAATACCTTCATTGGAATAATTATAGGTATCGTTAAAGTCACTGATGGATTCAGGATGGTCTGCAGTTTTTAGAATTATTTCCATTACGGCCTTTACCAAATGCCTGGCATAAGTTGGAGCACCATATTGGTCATCTACTACGTTTAATACTGCTTTTTCTGTCCCCAACCGGAGCATTGTTTTTACAAAGTTGTTCCCGAATGAAGAGATGACCCAGGACGTTCTGATGATCAGGGTAGGAACACCGGAATTCCTTAAAATCTTTTCTCCCTCAAGTTTTGATTGGGCATAAACTCCATTTGGACAAGTGGGGTCTGATTCTTTGAGTGGGAAGCCATTGTAGGTGTTATAAATATAATCAGAAGAGAAATGGATGAGTTTTATCTCTGAACCTGACAGCACTTCCGAAATTACTTTACAGGCATATGTGTTAACTTTAAAACAAGCCTCTTTATCAGACTCCGCCTTATCGACACCCGTATAAGCAGCACAATTTATTATAAAATCTGGCTGAGTTTTTTCTATCATTGATTTTAGAGCAGCTGCATCAGTGATATCAAGCGCATTTTTACTGAAAAAATTAAAAGAACAGTATTCATAGGTAGATGCAATGGCCAAAAATTCTTGTCCTACCTGACCATTTGATCCGACTACGGAAATTTTAATTTTTTTTAGAGTTTTAGTCTCCATTATAATGTTACCTGAACGGGATGTGTTTAGCAAAAATTGGATGTAGTGAATCTTTGTCTGAAACAATTAACTGGGTTGAGGGTAATATCCATTTGATCTGCAATTCAGGGTCGTCAAACCGAATACCTCCCTCTGCAGAAGGGGCGTAGTAATTGTCGCATTTGTAAGCAAAAATAGCCACATCTGAAAGGACCAGGTATCCATGAGCAAAACCTGCAGGGACAAATAGCTGCTTTTTGTTAATTTCATTGAGAATAACAGATAAATGTTTGCCATAGGTTTTAGATTCGGGCCGTATGTCTACAATTACATCCAGCACTTCACCCAAAATACATCGTACAAGTTTTGATTGGGCAAACGGTGGAAGTTGGTAGTGCAATCCGCGTAATACGCCTCTGCTGGATTTTGATTCATTATCCTGTACAAAATGAATTTTTTTTAACGCTTCAGGCACACCGGATTCGTTGTACGTTTCTACGAAATAGCCCCGTTGATCCTCCCATATTTTAGGTTCAAAAACCCAGACACCTTCAAAATTTGTTTTAATCCAAGCCATCTAAAACCTATTTTTCTCTAAAGTATACATTGATTGAAACTCCTGTAAGCGGAAAGTGTTTACGAAGTTGATTTTCTAAAAAATTCCGGTAACTTGGTTTAACATGGTCCGGATAATTACAATAGAAAACAAAAGATGGATAGTATACGGGTAGTTGAGTGACATATTTAATTTTAATATACTTTCCGCGATGCGCTGGAGGTGGATTTTTTTCAATAATGTCCAGCATAATATCATTCAGAACAGAAGTTTTTATTTTTTGTCTTCTGTTATCATACACCTGAAGCGCTGTTTCTACTGTCCTGAATATCCGTTGTTTCTCATGTACCGATGTAAAAAGTATGGGCACATCATTAAACGGTGCAATTTTCTCTTTTAGTTTTTTTTCAAAATCTCGGGCGGTATTGGTTTCTTTTTCAATCAAATCCCATTTATTTACCAGAATTACCAAACCTTTTTTGCGTTTCTGTATCAAACCAAGAATACTGAGATCCTGAGATTCAATACCCACCGTGGCATCCAGCATCAACAAACAAACATCTGCTTCTTCAATGGCTTTAATGGCTCGTATTACAGAATAGAACTCCAGATCTTCATGCACCTTGGCTTTTTTCCTTATTCCTGCAGTATCAATAAGATAAAATTGTTTATCAAATTTATTATAAAGGGTATAAATGGCATCTCTGGTTGTTCCCGGTATATCAGTAACAATATTTCGCTCTTCACCTATTAAGGCGTTTGTCATCGAAGACTTACCGACATTGGGTTGGCCGACAATGGCTATTTTAGGTATCTCCTGATCAAGTTGATCCGAAAATTCACTTTTATTCTCTGGAAGCACTTCAGCAACTAAATCTAAAAGTTCACCAGTCCCTCCTCCCGAAATACCGGAAATAAAAACGGTATCATCAAAGCCCAGACTCCAAAACTCGTTGGCTAACATCTGTCGTTGGGCATTATCTACCTTATTTACAGCAAGAATTACCTTTTTCGGATTTTTGCGAAGCATTCGCGCTATTTCTTCATCTAGATCTGTAATACCTGTGGTGACATCGGTAATAAAAACGATCACAGTGGCTTCTTCTATCGCAATTTGAACCTGAGTTCTGATTTCTGCTTCAAAAATATCGTTCGACCCTTTGACAAATCCACCGGTATCAACTACAGTAAAGTTTTTTCCATTCCAATCAGAAAATCCATAAATTCTGTCTCGGGTTACTCCACTAATATTATCTATAATGGCTTTTCGTTCTCCAACAAGTCGATTGAATAGAGTCGATTTTCCAACATTTGGTCTGCCTACAATGGCTACTATCTGAGACATGATTTCATTTTCTGGCCACAAAGGTAAGAAAAAATGCCTTATTTATGGAGAAGCTTTTATTATATTCAATTAAGCTTATCTTATATGGCATAAATTTCCTTATTTTGTAATAAATATATTTATCATGGGAATTAGACTTGGATCTCATAAATTTCAAATCCATCCAAATACAATCAGACAGATTTTTTTTCTTTCTATTCTGATTTTTCTGGGAATTATTATTCTGAAAGAACTCTACTTTATGGTAGGTGCTTTTTTTGGTTCAGTTACGTTGTATGTGATCCTGATGTACCCAATGAAATATATGGTAGTAATTTGGCGATGGAAAGCATGGATTGCCGCACTGACTTTGATGGTGCTGTCTTTGGTAATCATGGTTATCCCACTGGTTTATATGACATCAGTGGCCATTGATAGGATCATGCCGGTGATTGAAAATCCGGCAATTATCAATGAAGTATTTAGTCAGGTCAATCAATACCTGATGACAAATTTTCAAATAGACATCCTTAAAACTGAAAATGTTGAAAAAATAAGCAGCCAGGTTATTCCTTTTGCACAAAGAACCCTGGGGGGGACTTTTTCTGCCCTGGGTAATATATTTCTGATGTATCTGGTGCTTTATTTTCTTTTAGTTGAAACTAAATCCGTTGAAAAGTGGCTAAGACAAAATGTTCCATTCAAAACGGCGAATGTTAAAAAAATAATCACTGAAATTCGAAGTCTGGTATATAGTAATGCGCTTGGAATACCTATTGTAGCAGTAATTCAGGGCGTTGTCGGACTTATTGGTTATTGGATATTTGGAGTAGAAGAGTTTTTATTGATGGGAATTTTAACTGCAATCAGTTCCGTGATTCCGATTATCGGGACACTAGCCATTTATTTGCCCTTGGCCATCTACCAATTTGCAGTAGTAAGTTCATGGCAAGGCATTGGTGTGGCTCTTTGGGGATTTATTATCATTGGTTCTGTGGATAACATTGCCAGATTTCTTGTTCAGAAAAAACTGGCAGATGTCCATCCTTTGATTACCTTGCTGGGTGTCTTAATTGGAATAAATATGTTTGGGTTCATTGGCGTAATCTTTGGCCCCCTGATCTTGTCAGTGTTTTTTATTCTGGCAAAAATATACATTGATGAATTTGGAAAAGTTGATGCCAACAGACCCGAAGCCATCGAATAAGTATTATATTTAAACTAAAACTGACATACAGCATTTGATTAATTTTTTTGGCCCTGTATGTTGGATTTTATTAACCTTGGATAGCATTAAATCCGAATTCAACATCAAACTTTAATACAGGATAAGTTAATTTTTTTTGGCAGTAAATTTCTAAAGAGTAATTCGGCTTAAACTGTATGCAAAAACCAGGCTTTTAAAAATGGTGTATTAAGCTGCAATTTACCCATTTACAGCTCCCATCTTTTTTGTTTTATTCCGCAAAGATAGGTAGACACACTTTATTGAACAGTCTTATCTCAACTGTCAACTGTTCCCCCATTTAGGTAGGTTGTCCCGAGGTTGTCCCGAGGTTGTCCCGACCTATCCTTATGGATAACTTATAGATACCCTATGGATAACCTATGGAAACCTTATGAATAATTGTGCATTGTAAATTGAATATAATCGTTGTGAAGAACAGAATTTTTTAATATGCAGATGAGGTTTATCCTGTACAGAGAATGACTGAATGCGCGCTTAGCAATTAAAGTTAGAGAAAGTAGCTTTAATTTGATGGAACCAAATCAACCACGGATTGGGACTGGGTAGACCAGGCAAATATGAATTCAGAATTTTCACGTAAATTTCTAATTCCTGATTTATGGCTAATTGATAACTAAGCATTCTTAATTACCTGGCTCTGTCAATAAAAAAAAGTGATAGCTTAATATGTATTAAACTATCACTTTTTATGTTTTATGCTTGATCAGTCTGGACTGATTAGGCGAAAAAGTTTACTTATTTGCAGGAATCCTTTAATGCTTTAAGCTCTTCCTTTGAATTTACTGTAACCAACGTGCCATCTTCCAATTGAACTGTTATTGGGAATACCAGTTCAGGATGAACTTTTACACCTGGGTTAGCTGCCATATAAGCTTTAACGGCATCGTGAAGTACTTTTTTGTCGTCTTTACTGTTCAGAGTAATAATTGTTCCATCAGGCAGTGAAACACTGAATGGGAAAGTTGGTCTGAAGCAAAGTTTAGGTCTGTCGTTATGACCATTAGGTCCATGATTTCCAAAAAAGTCCTTTCCGCATGCGATTCTTAATTCCTTTTGCTTAGCAAGATCAGTCACTGTAATGATAGCTCCTTCTGAATCAATCACGTCATAAGGGAAAGCAATAGAAGGTCTTGTTTTAACTTTTGGATTAGCCTGTCTCCATGCCTTAACTGCTTCTTTAAGTGCATCGTAGGAATCTACTTCAACATTTGTACCGTCTGAAAAACTAAGAGTAACCGGGAAAACTAACTCGTAACATCCAAATCTACCCATGTTTACAGCTTCCTGAGTTCTGAAAACAGTTTCTTCTGCATACGATTCTGCGGTAGCATCATCAGTACTGTCGGAATTGTCATTACATGATGCCATGAACATTCCCATCAAAAGAATCATTAACCATTGAAATTTTACTAAATGCGTTTTCATAAATATAAATTTTAAAATTATTGAATAAAATGTTTTACAATGATAAAAGTGGATCTTACCATCTTTGTACTCTAAAATCAGCAAATTTTTTTAAAAAATTAATTACAAATTGTATAACGTCCTGTTATACAAGAGCTTGGTGCCGATCAAAAAGTCAAATTTAAAGGCACGGGATTTTAATCATTTACAAAAAAGTGCCTATCCCGGTTATTTATTTTTGCAATTTGTAAATTATAAAATGCACCTGGGTGAAAATACTTCCAAATACAATCCATTGTGAAGTAAAATATGTCATTTGGTTAAATGATTTTGACAAGGGCAATTATGGCAACTTTAAGTATAATGGAATGGCATATGCTCTATTACTTCAAACGCAGGTTTAGCTATTATTTTCTTGGTTTTATTTGCTTCTTTCTTCAAAAATGCCATTTTGCTCTTTCTACTTTTTTTTATCAATGTGCTACAGGCGTCCTAAATTAAAAGTATTATAGAAAGTCTTTTAAGTTTAGCTTTTTGAATCTGATTCTAAGCCCAATGATACTAATATACAACACCGGTGATATATACGATTTTTAAAGTACAAAAGCCTAATTTCCGTGCAGAAGTCCTTGGTTTTAACAAATAGGGTTGAACGAATAAAATTTGCAATTCAAATGTTGTAAATCGGTGAAATAGAGCGTTTGCTGATTAGCCGGATGTAAATTTATAGTTCCCTAAATTACATCAAAAAAGGTCAGGTATGCCTGATGGTCCTTTTAAAAACAATTCAATGAATATGAATTAGGATTAATGATCACATCTGACCATCAGATGAGTGTCTGATTTATGGCCTGTTATTATTCTTTGGGAATCAATTAAAAAGGGAGTACGGAATGTTCATATTTTATTGTTTTAAACAAATTCAGAGCAAAATTATTTATATCATATGTTTCATTCTGTCGCTTACATCGAAACCGGAAGTATAATCAAACTATAAAAAATAATAAATATATCTTAAGGTTTGTAACTGAGGGGACTTTTGGATATTCCCTGCGTTTTATATTTTATAAAATTTAACGAATAGCTATGACCGTCTTTTTACTAAAATTAAAGAGTTTCCTCATTTTTTTATTTTTATGTCATAATATAGCAACTGGACAGGAAGAGTGGAAGCGGTTTACGCCTCCGGGGCAGTCTTTTGAAATTTTAACCCCTGGAGAAATGAAAAACGGGGAAAAAAGAATTCTGACGGATTTGGGTCATATTCAACCCGTTACTTGGTTGTTTAATGATCCTGCTGGCGTTCCCAATTATCTGTATTTGCTTTCTTATATTGATTATCCGGATGGTACTTTTAACTTAGATAGTCTTGACTTGATCAGGGAGTTCTTTGATGTAACAATTGAAACTCAGGTAAAAGAACTTGCCGGTCAACTGGTCTATCAATCTGATTCCCCATTTGGTTTTTATCCTGGACGCATATTTCGGGCATCCTACAACCAAAATAAGACAGTGGTGAAAGGACGGTTAATTTTGATTGACGATCGTTGTTATATATTGCAGGTCTATACTTTTTCAGAAAAAAGTTTAAATCCTGAAATGGATAAATTTCTGAATTCATTTCGACAAACCAATAAATAATATATCAGCTACATCTGGAGTATTTTAACTTCAACACGCTGATTTCTTTGCCTTCCCTGAGCCGATGTACTGTCTGTTAAAGGTTCTCTTTTACCATATCCTTTGTAGGAAACCCTACTGGAGGGTATACCTCTGTTGTATAGAAATTCAGCTACTTTTTTTGCTCTTGCATTAGATAACTGATCACAATATTCATGAGGAGGAATGGTATTGGTATGACCACCTATTTCCACAACAACAGTAGGATTAGCCACTAAGAAATCATAGACTTCTTCTAGAATATCATAATTTTCCTGAGTTATTGTCGAACTATCAGCAGCAAAATTGAGCTCATTAATTCGCAGCTTCTGACCTACAGTCACTTTGTTAATAACCAGATCAGGAATAAATTTCTCTCGTTTAACATTAAAAGTGGCGCCGGCCATACAGCCATTTTTATCCTTTACATTAAGGCTGTACTGTCCCGATCTTGCTGCTGTCAGATTTTGGGTTGTCATTCCGTTTGACCAAAGGTAGGTATAATGTCCTGCACCACCTCCAATTTTTACATAGACCGACCCATCCGGTTTCTCAGGATTGGTTACTCTGTTATTGGAAACTAATTCAATAGTTATTGGTTCCGGTGCATCCAGTTGTATCGATGCAACCGCTGTGTTTTGAAGTTTATCTGTAACGGTTACTTCATAACTGCCTGCAGCCAAATTGCTTACAGAACTGCCAGAGGCTCCTTTTATGCTCCATTGGTATGTATACGGTCGTGTACCCCCGGAGGCACTGACTTTAATACTGCCATTGCTGTTGCCGGTACACTTAATACCCGTTTCAACAAGACAAATGGCATTCAGCTGTTCTTTGGCCACATCCCCAAAAAGTAACTTGTAAAATCCGGCACCATCTGTACCAATCCATATGTTATCATTTTTATCACAACCCAGACTAAGAGCAGCTTTGCTTAAAGAAGCGGCGTCTTCAGAATAGTTTTCTATTGTTTCTTTATAAGGGTCATATCTTACCAAAATATCAGAAGCAATATATATTCTGCCTTTAGAATCTAAGACAAAACTATTGATTTTACCCCGGTATTGAGAAGGATCGAGTTTTACCGGAAATAGCCTGTTGTATTTATTGACCAGAAACATATCTTTATCACTAATTATCCATTGTCCCTCACTATTTTCACATGTGGCCAGCATTTTATATTTTTTGTCCTCCAATTCCCACTTTTGGCCATCGATACGCAAATAACCATTATCAGTACCTACCCATAATATCCTGTTTTTATCCGCATGGACAAAATTGATGTTATTATTGGCAAGCTTAGAGTTTTCATTGTCGTATACTTTAAATTTAAAGGTCGTCGTATTGAACTCGTACAAACCATTGTTTGTCCCAATCCAGATGGTACCATCCAGGTAACTGATTTCCGATATCACAATGCCATCATCCGGTAAGGCATAGGAATTTTTTGTTTTCAGATTAAATATAGCATTGGAGGAAGCCGCCCAAATATTGTCCTTACGATCAGAGGTCACATCTTTCATCTCTGTATTTTGAAAGAAAGTATTGAATTTACTGCCATCTCCGGTTGTTTCGGTCAACCCTTTGGAGTTGGCTAGCCATATCACATTTTTATCATCAATGAAAATACCATTAACTCTTGCATCGGTGCTCACTTTTTCAAAGCGTGTAATGGCCACTTTACTTGAATCAATTTGTCCGGTTAGCCCTGTTGACATAATAAGTATCGCGTATAAGAATACGTTCAGATGGGAATATTTAATTTTCATTGCTGTTTACTTTATATATATTATAAACTTTTCAATTCACAAAATTATTATGTTTTTAAGGCATAAAAAGATAAGTTATGCAAAATTATATTTCCTTAACCAGGTATAAGTAACTTGGAAAGTGGTCACTGTAACCCGATTGGTAATGATCTCCGGAAAATGTTCGGAAAGGGTATCCTTTGTATTGCCCTGTAGGCTGAACCAGAAACTGTTTGTTAAAAATATTTGCTTTAAAATAATAGTATCCTGTTGTCTTTTTATCTGTTAGCCCTTTAGATATGATAATCTGGTCAAACAAACTCCATGCATCTCTGTAAGCATTTGATCCTTGCCCCCTCCTGAAAAAGTCTTCAAAAGGGTTAAACATGCCGGTTTTTCGAACATCCTTAATATTACCAACAGCCCTGAGATAGGATTTTAGGCTTTCATTTGTCGGATCATCATTCAGGTCACCCATCACAAATATCTTGGACTGAGGATTCACATTAAACAAGGAATCTACCACATTTCTGCATAGCTTTGCGCCATTATTCCGGAAGGGTGCTGTCCTTGCCTCTCCGCCGCCCCTGGATGGCCAGTGATTAACCATGATATGAATGGTGTCGGTTTCAAGAAGTCCTTTCACATATAATACATCCCTGGTATATTGCCGTCGCCCATCTTCAAAATTAAGGAGCGGTATCGGCCTGCTGTATAGCGGTGTAAAATGGTTTGGATTATAAAGGAATCCAACATCGACACCTCTGCCATCCGGTGAGTTGTAATGGATAATTTGATAGTTCCTGTCTTTAATCGAAGGCTGAATAACCAGATCTTCAAGTACTTTCCTGTTTTCAATCTCCGAAACACCCAGACAGGATAGACCCGATTTTGCATCTTGAATGCCAATTTGAGAGATTACATAGGCCATATTTGTAAGCTTCTCTTTGTAACGCTCTTCTGTCCAGGCTCGTGCACCGTTTGGAAGAAATTCCTCATCATTTATCAATGTATCATCTACGGTATCAAAGAGGTTTTCAAGATTGTAAAATCCTATACTCGCTATTTTAAATTTTTTTTCAGAACCGGATTTTTTATTTTGAGCACTAAGGCAGAAAAAACTACTGATGAATAGGGAGGTGAATATTATTTTTTTTGTCATAAAAGTTTGGATATTTCAACAAAGATAGAAGTATTAAAAGCTTAATATCTAAAAAAAATAAAATTTAATTTTTGCTTAATACACATCGTAATAAATATTCATACCTTTACGAACTATTTTACAACCTAATCGCCAAATGATAAAACGAATCTCAATTTCATTCATATTGTTTTTCTTGATGTTTAATATTACTTCAAGCATCGGACAAGAAATTAAAGGAAAACTGGTTGACCCTGTCTCAAAGCAAGAAGTAGCAGCAGTTCAGGTATCGCTCAAAGGAACGGATTACCTTGTTTTTACAAATGGCTCCGGACATTTCATGTTTAATGATGTGAAGAATGGAAAATATACACTTGTAGCTTCAATAAATCAGGTAGTTAAGGAATTAGCAAATTTTGAAGTATTAGGCAAAGATATTGACTTGGGTGTTTTGGATTTTGAATCCCCGCAGCCTGCCCTTGTTAATGACATTTCAATTATTGATATATCTGATTTATCCGGAATTGAAAATGAAAATGATAATTATTCCAGCGCTTTGGGAGCAGGCAGAGATCAATTTGTAAATGCTGCTGCTTACAACCTCAGTTCAGGTAGATTCAGACCACGAGGCTATTTCAATGAAGACTCTGAAATGATGATGAATGGAATGGTTATGAATGACCAGGATGATGGAAGAGTACAATGGAATGAGTGGAGCGGATTAAATGATGTGCTTCGAAATCAGACGCAAATTTTAAATCTTCAGTCTAATGATTACACCTTTGGCGGTATTGGAGGTGGAACCTTTGTAGATCTTAGAGCTGCAAGTCAGCGTGAAGGTACAAAAGCGGTTTATACTTTATCCAACAGGTCGTACCAGCACAGATTGATGATTACGCACAGCACAGGTTTAATGAAAAATGGTTGGGCATTCAGTGGTTCATTGTCCCATCGGTATGGCACACAGGGCTATATTAAAGGAACTTATTTTCAAGGTACCAGTTTTTTTGCTTCAATTGACCGAAAAATTAATGACCATCATAACTTAAATCTTGTCGTGTTTGGTGCTCCAATGCGACGGGGTCGTTCTACAGGAAGCATCCAGGAAATGAATGACTTATCAGGTTCAAATTTTTATAATGGAAATTGGGGCTACCAAAATGGTGAAATCCGAAATTCCAGAGAGTACAGAATAAATCAGCCCGTTGCAATGATTAGGCATGACTGGAAGATATCACACAAGACTAATGTATTGACAAATGTAGGATTTCAATGGGGTACTTATGCGTCTACCCGCATAAATCAGTATAACGCTCCGGATCCAAGGCCGGATTATTACAGACGATTACCAAGTTATGCTACAGATCCGGCAACCAAAGAACTGATTACCAATTATTTGAAAGCAGATGAAAATAACAGGCAGGTTGACTGGCAAAACCTTTATGAAGCCAATTCGACTAATTTTGCCACAATAGCTAATGCAGATGGCATTTCCGGCAATAATTTGAGTGGCAAACTTGCCGCTTATATGTTGGAAGAAGAGCATTCAGACAATCAAAAATTGAGTTTTAATTCCATCATAAATTCTCAGGTGACTGATAACCTTAACCTTACCGGTGGCATCCAATATTTGAAAGAAAACGTGCATTATTACCGACAATTAGATGATCTTTTAGGGGCTGACTTTTTTGTCGATTATAACACTTTTGCAATCAGAGATTATCCTAACGACCCGAACGCCCAACAAAACGATTTAAACCGGCCAAATAGAATAATCAGAGAAGGCGATAAATATGGTCATGATTATAATGTCAATACTGCAAGGGCTTCAGCCTGGACACAGGCAATTTTAAAAACTTCCAAGTTTGATTATTTTGCCGCCATTAATGTAATAAATCAGTCCTTTTACCGGGAAGGTTTTGTTAAAAACGGATTGTTTCCTGAGTCATCATTGGGTAAATCTGAAACACAAAGTTTTTTTAATTATGGTGTAAAAGGAGGAATTACTTATAAGCTCAATGGACGAAACTATTTTCTTGTAAATGGTTCATACAGGACAAGAGCACCTTTTGCTAATGAATCGTTTGTTTCTCCACGAAACAGAGATCAGGTAGTAAATGGTCTGACAAATGAAAAAATAACAGCTGGTGAAGTATCTTATCTGGCCAGGTACACCCGATTCAAAGGTAGAATAACAGGTTTTTATTCTGAGTTTAAAGACAAATTAAACAACGATGTGTATTATCATGAAGAATTTCAGACTTTTGTAAATTATATACAGACCGGCATCAATAGAAGACATATGGGGGTTGAACTTGGCTTTGAATATAATTTGAATACCAGAATTTCATTTACTGCTGCCGGTTCTTTGGGACAATATATCTATACAAGCCGTCCTTCTGCAACGATATCTAGAGATAATAGCGCTGAAGGCTTTGTGGAAGGAAGAACTATTTATATCAACAACTATTATGTTCCGGGTATGCCTCAGCAGGCGGGCACCATAGGAATCCGATACAACAGCTCAAAATTCTGGTTCTTTAATGTAAATGTTAATGCATTTGCAAATAATTATTTATCATTTAATCCGGATCGCCGTACTGCGGAAGCTGTTTCCGGAATAAATCCCGTCGAACAAAGTGCCTTGTATCAATCCATTATTGCTGAAGAAAAACTTCCCAATGCATATACGGTTGATATATTTTGTGGTAAATCTTTCAGATTCAAAGATAGAAGCACGCTTAATATAAATCTTAACGTAAGCAATGTGCTGAACAATCAGAATTTTAAAACCGGTGGATTTGAACAACTGCGTTTTGATATCGAATCCAGAGATGTAAATAAGTTTCCGCCAAGATATTTTTATGCCTTTGGTACAAACTACAGCTTAAATTTTAGTTATGTTTTTGCGAGATAATTTTCTAAATTGTAATAAATTAAATTGGATAAAATGAGTTCAATCAATCTCAGAAATTTTTTATTTGTAACCGGCATTGCCGTATTATTTAGTATTTTAGGTTGTGTAAAAGGTGATTTTGATGCTCCTCCTACGGGTTTTCCTGAAATTTCAGAGGACCAGGTTATCACTTTTGACAAACTTTTTGAAAAATTAAAGACCACGTCTGTAACTCCTATTCTGGAAGAAAAATATATAGAAGCAGTGGTAGTGGCAGACGACCGTTCAGGCAATTTTTATAAAACACTAATTATTGAAGACATTAACGGAGATTTGGGTTTGTCTGTCAGTATTGATGACTACAGCTTGTTCGCAAATTATCCGGTGGGTCAAAAAATATATATATTTCTTAAAGACTTAACCATCGGATATTATGAAGGATTACCAACTTTGGGAATAAATGAGGCAAATAAGGTCGGCAGGATACCTGCCGGATTTTATAAGTCAATAATTTTTAAAGGAGAGACAGGTTTGACTGTCACCCCCTTAAAAATCAATATTGCTGATCTGACCTCAAAACATTATAACCGATTGATCGAATTGGAAGGAATGCAGTTTAAAGTAGCCAATGCTACGACCACCTATGCAGATGCGAATCCTACTGATCCACAATCTGTTAATCATACTTTGACTAACTGTCAAAATAAAGAGATTGTCCTCAGAAACAGTGGATTTGCAGACTTTGCAGGGCTGACAGTGCCAGCTGGAAACGGAAATATAAAATGTGTTTATAGCTATTATAGAAATGCGGCACAATTATTTATAAGAGATACCACTGACCTGAGTTTTTATGGAGAAAGATGTGGTGGCGGAGGTCCTACAGGTGATCAGATCAGTATTCAGAACCTTCGGGCACAATATACTGGTAGCCCCAAAACGCTATCATCTGGATTTGTTAAAGGTATTGTGATTTCAGACGCAGTAAATAAAAATATAAACAGCCAGAACATTGTAGTTCAGGACGGAGAATATGGGATTTTACTCAGATTTAAATCTTCTGTCAGCATCCCTTTAGGTACGGAAGTTAAAGTTGGATTATCAGGTGGAGAATTGTCGGAATACAACAATTTATTACAGGTTCAAAATCTTGAAAATACCAACGTGGAAGTGCTGGCTGCTAATAAATTGGTAACACCCAAAATATTAACTGTTGGCCAGATAGATATTAATAAACATGAATCTACACTGGTTAAAATTGAAAACGCAACATTAACAAGTGGTTCAAAATATAGTGATAAACTAAAAGTGAAAGATGCCAGCGGCGAAATTGATCTGTTTACTTTGAGTGCTGCGACTTTTGCTTCCTCTGCAATAAAATCCGGAACTGTCACTATAACAGCCATTGTTTCCGAATTTACTTCCGGAAAACAGTTGACTATTCGTAATTTGAATGATGTAGAAGGGGGCGGACCATGCGATGTTAATGTAACAACTGCTGATTGCGATGGTGATGGTGTCGCCAATGGTGACGACTGTTCCCCGCTTAATAAGGATATATATCCGGGTGGTCCTTGCGATGATGGCAATGCCTCTACAGTTAATGATAAATATAATGCACAGTGTACTTGTGCTGGAAGTGTGCCAGGAAATGGTTTTGAAGAGAATTTTAGTACACAGACTAACAATCAGGATATCAATTTGCAGGGATGGGCTAATGTAGCTGTAAAAGGTACCAGAAAATGGCAGGGTAAATTATTTAGCGGTAATCTTTATGCTCAAGCTACTGCATTTAATGATGTGGCTCCCGCAATGGAAACCTGGCTTATTACACCAGATATAAACACAGTCAATTCATCGAATTTAACTTTTGAAAGTGCCAAGGCGTTTTGGGTACATGATGGATTAAGTGTTTGGGCTACAACAAATTATACCGGTGATCCGGCTACTACAAACTGGACAAAAATAAACTGTAAAGTTGCTGTTAAGGAGGATGCAGATAATACATTCATTTCTTCCGGAAATATAGATTTAAAATCCTTTGGAAACAATATTAGGGTAGGGTTTAAGTACGAAGGAGTAGGCGGCACCAATACATCCACATTCAGAGTGGATAATGTTAAAGTCAATTGATTTAAATTTATATTGATTCAATTAAAATAAAAAAGTATAAACAGGCAACTGTTTATACTTTTTTATTTTAGTGTTTAAGTATCGTTAAAAAGCAAATAAATTAACGCTGAATTTCGAACATAGGGGCAAAATATATTTTGATTAATGCAGGCTAAGGATTAGTTTTTCAGATCTTTCAGGGCTTCTCGGATTTCACTCTGTACCTTGTTTACCCTCTGAATTGTCAGTCCTTCGCGTTCAAGCATCTGGTCAAATTCAACAAAATTGGATTCAATTTTATATTTAATTCGGGAAGTATAATCTGTCAGTTTTTCTGAAACTTCGCTTCTCATTTTTTCCCTTCCCTTAACAATTTCTTCTTCAAATTTACTGATGACTTTACTCCGGTTTAATCCCAGTGTTACACCTGCAAACAATACACCCACAGCAGTAAGAACACCACCAGTTATATCAAATACCGCACCCTGAGCCAATGCGGCAAGAATAACACCTACAATGGCTACTCCTCCTCCGGCCGCTAAGTTTGGAGTCATTTTGGAGGATTCGGACACCATGTGTTCATCATAAAAATTTTCTGCAGTATTCATGAACTGACCAAAACTCTGTTGCAGGTCTTTAAGGACATTTATACGGCGTTCTGCGATGTCTGCAAATATTTCATCATTGTTTTTTAGGATAGTTTCTGAATATCTGAGTTTATTATCTACTAATTTACCCATAATTTGAATATTTTCAGCTACATCAATGATTCCATTTTGAAGTTTATCCCTTAATGAAGTATTTAATTTAAGCTCAAAATCTTTTGCCTGTGTTAAAAGCCATTCTTTAAGACTACTTTCCTTACCAAAAATAGAACTGAACGATCTCTTAACAACATTAATAAATGATAATCCGTTTTCAAGATCACTTAGTTTTTGTCTGGTGATATTGTCATAACTATCCAATAAATTATCCGTGAGTACCAGAATTTGTTTTTTTGTTTTTAAATGTTGTGTGTCAATTAGCTCCCTGATCTCAGACCTGAATTTTAAGTCCACTTCAAATTGGTGAACCCTGGTTTTCATACTTTCATCCAATTTTGTTGAAATCGTCATTAACGTACTCACATTGTTCTGGAACTTGAGTTCAGGCGCCTTACCACCTGTAATATTTTGATCTATGTAGGAGCGAATTTCTTTAAATCCGCTTATATCGTGAAAATCTGCGATCTCCAGTTTAGCAGACACAGCAAATACCTTAGGATCTTTAATGCCTTTGTTTATTGCATTTTCTTTCACTCCGTTTATATTAATGATAAGATCAGATTCAGGAAGGAGATCTTTTTGTTGTAGTACAAAAATGACTTTGCGCAACCATTCGGCGTTTATATAATTAAAAAATTCCCATGAAGATTGCCGGTAAGGATTTTTTGCTTCAAAAACAAAAACGACCAGATCAGAATAGGGTATAAATTTTTCAGTAATTTCCTGATGATGTTCAATTATTGTATTTGTACCTGGTGTATCGACGATGGCTATTTCCTTCAGAATATCCACCGGTTGATATAACTTTTTTAAATATGGATTTATAACCTCAATGCGCTCTTCCTCACCGTATACGATCAATTGGATGGTGTCAGTCATTGGCATTGGAGCCACTTTACATATCTCTTTATCCGTGTCCAAAAGTGCATTAATAAAACTGCTTTTACCAGACTTAACTTCCCCAACAATAACAAAAGTAAATGGGGCTTCAAGCTGTGATCTAAGTTCAGCAAGTGTTTCTTCCAGTTTTTCATGACCAACTTCTCTTGTTACATCCATGAGATTATCTACGGCAATAGCCAGCTTTGCTAGTCTTATATTCAGTTCTCTATTGATTTCCTTCATCTTCTTTTATTTATTTAAATTCAAAATGTGGGTTTTGTTCATTTGAGCCAGAATTATGGAGGCGGACGGACCCTCACAGAACAGTAAATCCAGAATACTTAGCCCAGGTGTAAAATTAAACTTTCCTTCCCAAACCTGGGCATATTTGGTTTGACCCGCTAAACTGGTTATATCGTAATGTCTGATATCTAAAATATCCGGGTAAATATTTTGGTACGTTTCAGTGAAGCTGACTGACAGGTTAAATTTGAGTTTCTTTAAAATGAATATCAAAATATCAGTATTGAGCGTAATAAGGTATTTATGCTTCTTTAGTAAAATCTCTCGGATATCTTCAAAATAGTATTCAAAATATGGACTCCGACCATATGCAGATCGGATACTTTGTAAATGCTTTTCATACCATTTTTCATCATATGAAATTGTAACATCCGAAATTAACTGCCGTTCATTTTTACCTTTGGTCAAAGGTATACTTAGGTGCATTACACCATTCGAGGTAAGAATATTATACCTGTTTCTTGCCGAACGCTTTTGATAATGTTCTTGTTTTTCAATGACAATTTCTTTAAAGCTGGTATAAAGACTGTACACGTTTACCGAGCCAAAGATTTGGGTTTCATGAAGAATTTTATCCATATTCAAATGTACAAATGTAACATGAATTAGATATTTAATGTTGTTAATTTATTATAGTAGTGACAAATGTCATTTTTTTTAATCCTTTTAAGCTTTTAATAAAATTGATAAACACCTTATTTCATAGGTTTGGTTGTCTTGATTGTAAAATAGAATATATTGGGGTGTGTTAAAAAGATTTGTGAGGTGGGTCATTTTCTGCTTATCGCCCATTTGATTAGTTCACCTTTGCTGTTTATATTTAGCGATCGGTATATCTGCATGATATGTGTTCTGACCGTGTCTAAAGAAATATCCAATTTTGAGGCTACCATTTTATAACTCAGTCCATCTACGATACAGGATACTATTTCTTTTTGGCGCTGCGAAAGGGGATTGGTAGTATCTGATTTTGAATTAAAAAATGCAATTACTTTTCGGGCTATCGCAGGAGACATATATGAACCACCATTGGAAACTGTTATTATACACTCATAAATACTGCTTAGCGTGCTTTGTTTTGTCAAATACGAACAGGCTCCGGCACTTAGTGCCATAAATATTTTTTCGCTCTCCTCAAATGTAGTCAGCATAATTATATTGACATCCGGCATGATTTTTTTTATTTCCGGTATTCCTTCAATTCCTGATTTTCCGGGTAATTGAATGTCCAGCAATAAAATTTCAGGAAATGGTTTATCTTCATGGACAGCATTTTGAACCTGTTCAAAAAAACTTTCCATTGAAGAACTGACAAAAACTAATTCAATATCAGATTTGAGTTTAAAAAAGGAAACAAGACTGTCTGACACAATCAGATCATCTTCAATAATTCCTAATCTTAACTTACTCATAAAGCAAAGATAAGACATAGTTGGATACAAAGTCAATCACATGTTAATGTGGTCATAATTTTTGCCTCATAAATATTTTTATTAACCTTGATTATTACAAAATTTCAGTTATACTTGCAGGGTGTTAAAATAAAACAATGATTTAGTGATGCATTCAACAGGTCTGAAATCTATCAGGCACATCTGCTGCGGTTTTTTTTTTATACTTCTGATCTCTTCAGTAAATCCTTCTACTGCTCAAAATTTACCAAAGGCTTCAGTTATCACTACGGATAATGGCTTGTCTTTCCGTGATGTTACTGCATTAACTATGGATAGCAGGGGCTTAATGTGGTTTGGCTCAACACAGGGAATAGAGCGATTTGACGGCGCCGATTTTTTAATCTTTAACAGTAAAAAAAACGCAGATATCAACTTTCAGGGTGAAAAAATCCTTAAATCAGGAATGGTTCTTTTGGATAAGTTAACCATGCTGATCGTTGCAGACGAAAAACTTTATACATTAGATCTCAGATCGAATAAGTTTGAAAGAATATTTCTACCTGATGCATTTGGTTTAAAAGTATTAACGTTGCATAAATCACTGAATGCTTCCACATTTATCGTTACTGAAAATGAAACAACTTTATTCCTCTTAAAATATAATAAATCCGGAGTTAAATTAATTACAAAATCCCGGAAAGCCAGACTTAATTTAAGTTGTGTTGGTGCTGAAACTTCCGGAACCATTTGGTGGAGTACTCCTTCAGACGGTTTACTTAAAATTAGTTCAGATGGTAAATTACTGGCAACATTTAAACCGGATTCAATAAATTGGTATGGATCAAAATTATACACAACGCCATTTTTTATCGACAAGTATGACCAGATGTATTTATTTCCAAAAAGTGTTAATGAGGTTTGGAAATATGACCCGGGAAATAACACTAAAGAAATACTTGCTGCAGGCCTTGAGACCCCTGTTTACTTCGCCCTTGAAGATAGCCAGGGATACATCTGGTTTGCCGGTAAAAAACAACTTTTAAAATATGCCCGCTTTTTCAAAAGTAATAATGTTGTAAATATTTCTGATCATTTAATTCAAAGATTAAATTACACCCTAATAAATGATCTTTTTGAGGATAATACACATATTTTATGGATAGCTACAAATAATGGAATTATTAAGTTGCCGCTGGGAAACCAATCAATTCAAAATTTTCTGGTTGTCAAAAACCAGGAGTGGGGCAATGAGATGAGGAGTATTTTTGAGACAAAAGATAAATCAATTTATTCTTTTTGCGAAAATGGTAATATTGGGCTTTATAAGCTCAATCCCATCCGCAATGAATTTGATAAAGTTAAATTGATGGATGATGAAAAGAAGGATCATAACATTCTGGAACATGCCAAGCACTTCATTTATTTGGAAAAAAAGGACAGGGTGTATTTTTTAACCGATCACCTTTATAGTATCGATTTAAATAAAAATCTGATAAAAGCTGAATTTGATTTTACTGATATAACTGAAAGACTGAACCATAATCCCCTCGCTATGCTGGATGAGCATACCTTTATACTGGGTGCAAAACTTCCTGACCTTCATTTATTTGATGTGGAAAATAAAAGGAAAACGAAGGTGTTTCACGATTTTAAAGGTGGAAAGCAGATCGTTAACGAGTGTTTTATTGTAGACAATTTTGGTGCGATATGGGTAGGCACTTCTGAGGGCATATTTATTATAAACAGAAATGGTGAAATTTTACATCAGCTGAATATTTCTTCAACTCCAGCTTTAAATAATAACCATATTTTGTGTTTTCTCAAGGATATGAATGGAAATATTTGGGCAGGAACGTTTGGAGGAGGCCTTCATTTAATAAAATTTTCAAATACCACAGCAAAATCCGGGATACCAGAAAAAAATAAATACCAGAATTTAAAAGTAATTTATTTTAGTAAAGAACAGGGTTTATGTGATGAAAATATAACCTCTATACTCGAGGATAACAACGGACGTATTTGGGCAGCTACCTATAACGGACTGTCTTCCTATAGCCCTGAACAAAACATTTTTCAAACATATATAGAATCCGATGGAATAAGTGCAAATGAATTTAATTATACTTCGGCTCTAAAAGATAGTGACCATTTACTTTGGTTTGGAGGTATGAATGGCGTAAACAGGATTGACCCTTCACAGGCTACTATAAATCAACATACACCTGCCTTGGTATTAACTTCTTTTTTGAAGTATAATAGAAAAAAACAAAACCCTGAGCGGACTATAATTTTTGAAAATAGCCAAATAAAGGCCTTTGAAATTTCACCTTATGACAGTTGGTTTCAATTCAACTGGGCACTGCCAAGTTATCTTAAAAGTGATAAAAATAACTATTACGTCAGGTTGGAAGGACTGAATGATGAATGGATTTACAATGGTCATGCGTCATTTATCAGGTACAATAGTCTGCCTCATGGAAAATATATTTTACATGTTAAAGGCGCTGACAGCAAAGGAAACTGGAGTCCTGTTCAAATATCGGTTCCCATCATCGTTCATCCCTTTTTTTACCAAACCTGGCTATTTATGTTTATCGTTCTTTTAGTTGCCGGTGGAGTAATTTATATTTTATTTCAATACAATCTTCAAAAAAGACTTGAAATAGAACAAATGAGGACACAAATTGCAAGTGATCTCCACGATGAATTGGGTTCTATGTTGTCAGGTTTAGCCATGCAAAGCGAATTGCTTCAATCTGAAGATGGAAGTAAAAACTTAATCAGACTAGAATATATTTCCAAGATAAGCAGGGATATTATTGGTAAGATGAGAGATCTGGTTTGGAGCATTGACAGCAGGAGGGACAGTATCGAAGCTTTGATTGAACGCATGAAAGAGCAGGCAGATGACATATTTCAGGGCAAGGAGGTAGAATATATTTTTGAAATTGGTGACATTGGTTTCAGAAATCCTTTTTCCATAAAAATGAGGCAGCATTTGTTTTTGATCTATAATGAAGCGCTTACAAATATCATCCGACATACGGAGGCAACCAGAGTTCTTATCAGGATTGGGAATTTTGGTTCCAATTTTGAACTGTCGATATTTAATGACGGGCTGATTGAAGGTAAATCCACGCATATCACAGGTATGGGTAAAGTTAATATGGAGATGCGAGCCAAAAAATTGGGTGCTGAAATACTTTTTGAGCAATCGGAGGGCTTTCTAGTCAAACTCTGGATGAAAAAATTGTAATTCGAAATCAATCCTTTCGGCTTTGTAGTATAGAATAGGGCAATAAAATTTTGATTTAACCCCATTTTTACGCATTTTGGTTTGATTACAATTTAGTATAATTAATTGAATTTAATGCAATTTTATCTGACTCTCCGGTTAAAAAGGAGTAAAAAGAAATGGAGATTTTATTCTGGACCCGCTGGAATTTGTGAATAAATTTTTAAGTCCAATGATAATAAAACCCAATTGTCTCAGCTCATACGGATTCAGGGAACCGCTGATACTCTTTTCTAATGTTAGGTCTGATACTAAAAAACTCTACTATAGCCGTTAATTAAGTCTATTGATATTTTTGAATGAATTAAAAATGATTTAAGGGTTTACAATTTTGTGATTATAGAAAACATATTTTGGCATGGAAAATTTATATAAAAACATCAGCTATTTTTTTATAATGATTTTTGTAATCATAGTGGCTGGTTTTTACAAAACCTATTTTGGTTTATTTCCGACTTTTGAAAAGGTGACAATTGCTCAGCACATCCACAGCGTTTTATTTTTGATCTGGTTTATTATGCTTATTATACAACCGGTTTTAATCAGAAAAGGTAAATACGAGCTCCACCGGACTATAGGCAAGTTTTCATACATATTAGTTCCGATGCTTATCATAACCATTTTTTATATTTCTAAAGGATTTTATGAAAAGGAAATTGCACTAAATACCGATGAACGCGTAAATGCGATGCTTTTTGTACCATTTTACCAGATATTTGACTTTACTTTACTATATCTCATGGCGATATACTATAAAAAAACTACTCCGTTTCATATGCGTTATATAATTGGTTGCTCCCTGGCAATATCCGGAGCTGCATTACGACGAATTTGTACAAAACTAATAGGCTTAAACAGTAGTGATGCGTTTGCCATTGGATTTGCTCTTACTGACCTTTGCCTAATATTGTTAATCATTTTTGATTTAAAAAATAATAAGAATCCAAAACCTTATTTAGTTTCTTTAGCTGTAGTAGGATTATCCCAAATGGCATTTTATTATGTACCGGAAACCCAGATTTGGCAAAAATGGTGCGGATGGTTTGTTCATTCTTTTTTTAATTAAAGTAACTCAGACCAATAAATTTAATTCTATTCTTAATTGATAATAGGTATACTTACAGACTTTACTGATTTACTTATAACTTTTATTAAAGAATATTAACCAGATTTCTTTTATTCAATATTTTGCATCAGATAAGATTTTAATTGCATCCGAATAAATCTTTGTCCAACAGCCGTTCATTTATGTTGATTTGTATTCAAAGTGTCCTTTAAACCACATTTTGCGCTATTGGGGAAAATTCGACGTGGTTAATTTAAACGGGTGTGCAAATCTATTCTTTTAATATTTTTTATAGGTATTAATTGATCTTACAAGAGCATGATTTTATCCAAATAATAATAATATATTAAAATAAATTTTGGTCAAATTAATAAAGTAATATCTTTGTGTAGGATGAGCAGGAGGGTGTAATCCGATAAAGGCATTAAGAACGTTAATCGGATTTAACAAATAACAATTTTATTATCTTAATTTTTAGAAACCATAAGGCACAACTATAGGAGTAATTATATTAATATCACGGTTTAACCTGGTTGGCAAATAACAAAATATAAATAAAGAAAGAAATGAAAATCAATATGAAGTTTAATATACTATTAGTCGTTTTTTTTATTATCGCTTCAAAATCTTCAGTACTTGCGCAAAATCCATTGATGGCCAATTGGCAGATTACTTTATCGGCATCAGAAAGAGATTGGGCAGGTACCTTAAATCTTGAAAATGGTACCAGCGGTTACAAAGGAGACATCATGACGTTTATGGGAGGAAACACACTGCGCAATATTGTTATCACCAGTAATGTATTTAGCGCTGCTGTAACACTCCAGGTTGAAGGACAAATCAAGGAGGGTACAATCACCGGTAAGTTAGAAAATGGTGTTATTAGCGGGGAATTGAATTTGCAAACACTTGGTGTTTATCCTTTTACAGGTAAAAAAGGGTAAAGGAAAATTTAAGAGCAATTCAAAATAACATTTAACTGCTTATAACAAATCCGGTTTTCAAAATAGGATGGTGCCAACCACTTATGATATTTTTTCATAAACGTTTCCAAAAAATTTATGAAATAAATAGTTTTTGTTGGTTAAAATTTGTCAACAATAGAGTAACAATCCTGACGTTTTTGCGATGGTTCGATATTAATAGAGGTATCTTAATAGTGTACATCTAAAGCTGCCTAAAGGAAGTTTAAATTAAACATTTATTTTTTCCCTGATTATTTATTTTTGTTTCATTTCAGAAATTCAGTATGGTGATTCATTTATTATGCTTTCTTTTTCGTATGATGTGAACTGGAGTTAATGATCTCATTTCATTCCTATGGTCCTGAACTTGATTTGTACGTTTTGTACTTATAAGAATTGCGAACTTTTTTACCTTAAACATGCAGAAGCCGACAAAGTGCTGATTTTGACATTCTGGAATATTTAGCTTTCAATCCATTGGGTAAGGCTACTTCGCCAGCTTTTGCGTCAATGGACATAATCATGCTTTTGTTTACTAAAAATGATTTGTGAAGCCTGATTAATTCATTGGAATTACATTCAGTTGCCCAATGTTTTAGGGTTTTAGATGTAAAAACCGTATCTCCATTTTTCAAAAATATGGTTGAATAATTGCTATAGGCTGATATCATAATAATGTCAGCTATATTAACCAACCTATTTTGACCGGATGCAAATACGCTGAGTTGTTTTTTACCCGAATATTTATGAAAATGCTGAAGTCTATATTCTACATCACGTAGTTGCTGCTTCAACCTGATCAACTCAGACATTAACATCAATTCGGTATTGGGATGCTGTACTATTTGTGCCGTATTCATTGCAATTAGTTTTGAATGATGATTTGATTTGTTGAGTTGCATTCGAATGAGCTTCCCGGTTCATTTTGAATGGTACTTCCATTGCCAATTAAATTTTGGAGTCTTTCCACTACCTTCGTATTTGACATTTGGAGGTTGCCATTGTTCATTAATGCCCTGCCTGCGATATTCAGGCTGGAGGGATTAAGAAAGATATCAACATAATTCAGGTTCAAAGTTTTTCCTGTTTGGATATTAAAAATGGAATGTGCACCATTAGCCTTAATTTTCAGGACCGAAGAGGGTGTTTGATTGATCGATATCGATTTATTGATCTGAATTGGTCCTGAGCTGATGGTCAGCGTATCCGAAATGCCCAATACGCCGGAATCAAATGTAAGTTCATCGCCTTCACTGGCACAGTTGATTACTGCTCTTAATGAGCCGGAACCGGAATCAGATGTGTTTGTGACAATACTTCCTGTTACACCCACAGTTGCATTAACCGATGAAGCACAGCCATTTATTGTGGAAGTTGCTGTGTAGATGGTTGAAGCAGCTGGATTGGCAATTACCGAAGCACCAGTAGTCATATCCAGTCCTGTAGCAGGGGACCAGCTGTAGGAAGCAGGCAATGAAGTTGTATAGGCTATTTTAATAGACCAGTTGATTAGCGTTCCTGGGGCCACACTCTCGTCATCGTAGGCTGAAATTGTCCAATTCCCATTTATAGTACTAAACAGATCGCTAAATAAAGAAGTAGAAACTGAGGGATTACCTATTAAAGTAGCCTGACTGGTTGCATCAGCCTTGAATGTCCCTGAAAATGGAGCTCCGCCTGTAGATGTTGAAGGTTTGTTTATGTCTGAACTAATTCTGGTGTTTGTAAAATTATCAAACGACCCCCCTTTGTCTGCAATTAAATTAATTTTTTGCCCATTAGGGGCCTGGATACTGACTTCTACATCCTCATCATAAGTGTGTGTGATATTGAAAATAACGATCACACTGTCAATGGTCGAACCTGCTGGTACATTATTAACGTTGAGTGTATGGCTTACTCCTGTAGCATTGTTATCCGGAATAGCCAGGTTAATATTGCCTGATGTGCCATTAAAGATTCCTGTTGAAGAAACAGCCCCACCGCTTGCAGTCAGCATAATCTGAGCGCCATTACAAATATACGATGCAGGAGGTGTCACTGTTACAGCCATTGGGGTCGGTTTAACCACAATTGTTTTGGAAGCTGTAGCTGTACAACCGTTTAAAGTAACGGTAACGGTATAAATGGTCGTACCCGCAGGAATCAGCGTAATTTGCTGTGATGTTAAGCCACCTTCAGACCAGGACCATGAAGTAGCATTTCCTCCGTTTTCAGAAAGCTGAATGCTGGTACCTGAGCAAATGGTATCAGATGGTGTGGCAATGATTGCTGCCAAAGGTATATTTACTGTAAGCATAACAGCATTGCTGGTTACCGGACTACCACATGCTGCGGAGACAACTACGTCATACATTGCGGCGTCCCCTGCCATGACGTTGCTGATCGACAGCACAGGTGTGCCAGCAGTTGGATTGAGGCCAACCGAAATATCAACCCCATTTTTTCTCCATTGGTAATTCAGGCCAGGTCCTGAAGCTGCAACCGTAAAAGTCGCTGTTTGCCCAAGACATTTTGACTGGGCCAGAGGTTGGGTATTAACAGATGGACCTGTACCAATATTAATGGTGGTCGTTTGGGTGACTGTGCAGCCAGCATTGGAAACTGAAAGTGTATACGTTTGATTGTCGACAAGACTTGTAGTTGGAGTAACAGGTGAGGTAGGGTCCACAACAAGGTTGGATGGTGACCAAACAAATGTTGTATTAGCAGGAGGAAGAAACGTGTAGACTCTGTTTGCTTCGGGAGACGTGGTATTTAAATTATTTGCGGTAGTTGTACTGGAGGTATTGTTTGAAAATGTGATACTTTGAAATAAGGTGGAAGTTGGACCTGTCAATCCGGAAGATGAAGAAGATGCAGTACCCACCACGCCATATTTATATTCTATTTTCCCTGTTGTTTCATAAAGCCATACCTGAAAAGTTGAGTTTGCACTGCCAGTGATATTTCTGGGGATGGTTACAAACCATTGGACAATAAATTTTCTAAATGGTGCAGTACCTGTCACCAATACTTTTACATTTCCATTAGTCCCTGTACATAGATCATCCCAAAGTGCATAAATTTTCGGCAAATTTGCAGTACTTGTGACAGAATTTGTAAACTCTGCCGTGGCCGATGCTTCACCCAGACGCAGCCAACCATCCGGCGAGATGGTACATTGTGTATAGTTAACGCCTGCAAAATTAAAATTGAATCCCAATGATTGCAGACTGCTGGGTGAATCATCTCCAGTTCCACTATCTACAGCTGGTGATGAAATAATGGTGCTGGCTCCGGTCATGGCATCCAGTACTGCATCTGATGCTGTGCTGAATGTATATTGATTGGCAGAAAATGGAATGTACCCTGTTCCTATTAGTGATGATGAACCGCCACTGCAAATAATTGCCGGGTCGGCGTTGGCGGTGACTCCTTGTGGATTGACCCCTAAAGTAATTTCTGATATGGCAGTATTTGTACATCCATTTAAGTTAACACCTGTCACTACATAGGACTGGTTGGCTGTTGGTGTAGCGGTGACGGTGTTACCGGAAGTTGCAGATAACCCTGTTGCAGGAGACCATAAATACGATTGAGCACCTCCGGCAGTCAAGGTAACAGGAGTGGCACCCGGTGTGCAATAGACTGCATTGGATGGTGAAACGGTTACAATAGGTAAGGGATTGACAATAATTTGTTTTTCAACAGTTGTATACGTCATACCGCTATTTGTGCAGCTTATTTCACAGATATAGTACATGGTATCCGTCAATGTACCCAATACCTGTGTCGAGTCGGTGCCCATGGTATTTGTATAAGGCCCTCCCTGTATGTCGGATGACTTCCATTGATAGGTAATTCCCAGATCAAGATAAAAAGCACTTAGTTTTAATGGCGGGGGTATTGCACCAGCACATACTGAAATTGCTCCTCCAGTGATGGTGCTGGCATTTGGAGTGGCATCACAGTTCATTTGAGGCAGACCGACAAATTCGTCTGCTCCGATATCCGGAGTTGAACTATCGCGGTCACTACAATCTTTATCATTCAATACAGACAGTACTGCAGCCTTATTGTTGATGCTGTCTATATTCACCTGATTATATGGAATTAAATGCAAATTTGAAGCGCTATAATAGCCTGGAAGTGCGTTATTTGACAAAAGATCAAACCCTGTTGATTGCCATTGAGGCAATGTTGTATGTGAGTTAACCAACCTATATGTTCCTGGCCCGGTACCAGCAGAAAATAAATTATTGTTGTCACACACCAGGTTTGGGAAAGTACTTCCCCCCAGTACCATTGTATTAAATAACGTAGTTGACCCCGGGCTGCCGGATTGGGTATTGGTTAATATATTGTTTTTAATATTTAAATTATGGTTTTCTGCATCGGAAACGTACAGACAGCTGCTAATTTGATTTCCGGGTGATCCAGAAAATGTTCCTTGCATAGCTATGGTGTTATAATAAATATTTGTAACGGATCCAAGACCGCCTCCCAAAAAAATGCCGGCAGAAAACCCATTTGGGTTTGTCCCGTTTGAAGCAACCCCTGAAATCATATTGTTGGCTATCAACGTGTTTCCTGAACCGGCTCCACAAACAGCTATACCCACTGCTGTATTTGTGGTGTTATCAATTATACTTCCAATAGTGTTATTTAGAATAGAGGCATTTGTCACTTCCCGCCCTGTTATCGTACCATTCCATAAAGCATTAGGTGAAAATCCGCATGAGATACCAAAAACATTACGTCCTATAAAATTGGAAATAGTATTTGAACTAATTTGTATGTTGTCTTCAAAACCAGCAATTATTCCCCCTTTAATGCCTGAGGTGGTATTGATCTGATTCTGGTTGACTTTTGTTCCATTATTTTTTAAAGTAATACTGCTACCGTGACAAGAAATACCGTATTTGACATTATACATATTGTTGTTAACAAAACTGTTATTGTGGTTTCCAAATCCTAAAAAGAATGGAAATCCATCCGCATCATTTGACGTAGAAAAATTATTTCCGGATAAAATTCCAAAATAGGTAAATACAGCCGGTGAATTTCCTGAAAGATTGCAGTTCTTTACCGTATTTGAATTAGCCCCATCTCCATTATTTGTATTGGCTACCCATATTACTGCTGCTGAACCACTTGCATTATTGATAATATTGAGGTTACGGGAGGCGGAGAATTGAGGGCAAAGTGTATTACTGTTATTACTTACAGACCCATCAATGGTAATAAAATCAGCCCCCAATAATACGATCGTTGCCGAACTACTATTTCCAATGATGGTTGTATTTGAAATGGCAGGTTTGATGGTTAATGTATTTATTGCACTTGCTAAAGGATGCACTTTGATGGTATCAGAAGTAGTATTATATACCGGATCCATCAGTAAAAATGAGACGGGACCATCCAAACAGGATTCATTGTACGCTTTTATCGCTTCTGATAAAGTAGTATATGGAGGGTACGATGCACCGACATTATACACTCCGGATAAAGCAGGTTTTACGATAAATTTCAAGGGGTTGGCAGGCGGGACAGAAGCCATCGGCGGGTCAGCACTAAAACCTGAAGCCCCGGCAGGATATGACCCAATAACCGGAACAGGCAAATTATCTCTGAGAACAATATAATAGGAAACTGTATCCCCAATTAAAGAATTAGCACCAAATGAAAAGGAATATTGGTCATTGCCCTGATAATTTGCTGTTGCGGCCTGATATGTTCCTGAATTTATTTTCCAATAGAGTACAGGCAGGCCTGCACCCGACTGCGGTACCCCACTACCATCCTTAATTGTTGCTGTAAGTACCCGGTTTATAGCAGGGCACAATTGAAGGTTTATATTTGAAATTTGTGGTGCAGTAACGTCCACCGCAATTTCGTAAGCACCAATAGATGGGTTCATTATGTTTCTTCCTATATCCAAAAAGTCTGCGCTGGTGCCTGTCCCTGACGCCCCTGCTTGTATGACCGGGGAATTAAAGTTGTGACGAAGGTCTGTTTCACTCTGAAATAAAGGATCAGCAATCATTGAATTTATGTTTTGACCAAAACCGGATTGTATGGCAGCTAAATCAAGCCGGTTGGTGCCAATATATCCGGGAATAGCGGAGAGTGGATAAAAGGTGTTCTGCACATAATAGACATTATTGTTGATTGTGGAAAAAGCTGAATTTGATGCTGCTGAATAAATGGAATAATTTTTTTGAGCATAGAAGTTACTTTTCTGTATGTTTGAAAATATATTGTTGCGGATATCCAAATTGGAAGCACCATTTTCGATGTACAGGGCACTTGAATAGGACTCCCTCCCCGGACCAATGTTTCCATTCAGCAAAATGGTATTATGGTACATTTTAATTCCTCCGGTATTGGAAGAAATACTTATCCCTTTAGTTGCATTATTATCATTAAACAATGTGCCTTCCACTACATTGACATTATAAATCAAATTGTTTTCCAGAATCAATTCGCTCTGATTGTTTCCTGTAGCCACCTTGATACCCACCGCTTCAATGTTGTTAGTGGAATAATCATTATTATCTACATAATGCACTTTTTCTATCTGATTGCTGGAAATTAATGAAGAAGTACATCCTGATTCCAATGATATGCCTGCTGAAGTAAATGCATTGAATTCTGTTGGAGACAGGGATGCAATGCTGACTTTATTTTTACTAATACAGCTATTAATGGCGTTTCCAACCCGGATACCTGTTGTAAGGTATGTTGATTGTGAACTTAAAATATTGCCAATTATTTTCAGACTGTCCAATCCACCCAAGGATGTTGAAGCAATTCCACTGGCGTAAATCGCAGTCTTTGCATTGGTTATGAGGTTGTTTTGTATTGTTATATTGTCGTTGTCTGCTCCGCTGCTTCCCGGCAAGTATATGCCGATTGAAATTCCATGAGATAATCCATTTATGGGAGTAGTGATAATACAGTTTTTAACCGTATTGAATGAAGCACCAGCACCCGTACCTAAGCTGGCGATCACAATTCCTGCAGATCCCGTGATTGAAAGGTTACTAATGTTTAGGCTCCTATTGGAACCTAAACCTCCCAGGGCACCATTTATGGTTACCCGATCTGCTCCATTTAATTGTATCAGACCTGCAAGATTGATTGAACCTGAAATAGTTCGACTGGTGCCTGTTGGATATATTGACAAGGTGTAAGGGGCAGTAAAAGCATTTAAACTATTTGCTCCTGTTTCAGAGGTCAGATTGCCAGCGATTTCGAGATTGATATTTCCGGTAACGACGCTGTTGTTGATTGTTGCAAAAGCACCCGCTGTGTTTGTTAATGAACTAAAATCGCAACCTGACGGGCAGATGGTTTTGGTTCCGGAAATGGCTGGTAAAATCGTGTATGTATTCAATGTGCCGCCAATAGGGAAAACGCCTGCAGTTAAATCCACGCTCGCTGGTAAGGCATTAAACACTCCCGAATTTATACCAATATTTGGAGGTGTAGCCATGTCCTGAGCCACAACGAAATACTGAATGACATTATTTGCTGACACCCCGCCGCTGATGAGTGCTAAATTGAGTGTAAAATCAAAAGGGGCTACGGAGCCATTTGATTCAACATATTTCCAACCATCTGTGGCGTTTGTATTATCATTAAAAGTGTTTGTATTGGTCGTTTTTTTAAAGTATACCCTTGGCCGAGTTCCTGGTGATGTGTTTACTCCACTGATGTCTGAAATATTAACATTGGTAAAGCTGAGCGTAGTTGTATTAAGATTATTGGGGATCAACGAATAGGTTATCATCGGACCAGATAAATCCAGGCCGGTGAAATTACCTGCATCGGCGCCCATATCTGTAGGCGTGAGCCCAACACGCAGTTGATTGTCAAAATCATCTGTCACACCAACATCTGCGCCACTGGCTTCTGCTGCAGTTACATTTGTTGGGTGAATATGTAAATCCGGAATGGCATTGCCCGGGTCAATAAATTGAGGATTTGCATTATAACTGTTCAAATCCTGGCCTGTTGCCGTTTGCCAGTTTCCCAGGGTGTTTCTTGTAATTGCATTAAACCGGCCTATTGCTCCACCTGTTCCATTTGCAAATAAAATGTTGTTGTTCGTCGTAAGACCGGCCGGGTTGGAGGTCGTACCTCCTACTTGTATCGCAAAGTGGGTACCAGTTCCTGAGGTGTTGCTTCGGGCATTATAAAAAATGTTATTTCTGAAATTTCGTGTATTTGTTATTACCAGGCTATTAAAAGCAAACGTATTTATCGTTCCGCTCAAAACTCCTGATCCCCCAATAAATACACTGTTATGGTAAAAATTGTCTGTTCCGGTGGATGGTTGGTTGATGCCATTAATTTGAGCGCTATTGGTAAGTCCTTCACCCAGTGCAATCATATTATTTCTATAGGTGCAAACACCTCCACCGGCATGAATACCGGTGATGATTGAAGTGACAGAAGGGGAGGTCAGATTGTAGATTGCGTTTTTTGCTATAATGTTGGTACCCGTTGAAGGACCACTATTCATTATTCCTAACACCTGAACTGCTGCTGAATTATGATTGTTTGCCAGGTTATTTATTGTATTACCAGAAATGGTTAGCGGGGAAGATGTGGATGTATTCAGGATGCCAATTACGGATGCCAATGAGGTACTGCCTGTCGCGTTTGCAGCCGCCGCCATATTTTTTATCACATTTCCTAAAATTGTTACTGTACCGAAGGAAGTCGAAATGCCCCTCAGGATGTTGCTTGTGTTTGCTGCAGATGGCACATATGCATTAGCTACATTGGCAATGGTATTATTATTTATTGTCATTGTAGCCCCACCTGTGGAGTTGATACCGGCAATAATCTGTGCTGTTGTGCCGGTACTTGCATTTGATGCATTGAGACTGGCTAAAGTGGTGTTGCTACCCACCGTGTTGTTGCTAATGGTCAATGTACCAGATGCAGATGACTGAATGCCTATGATCCCTGTAGAAACAGCACTTGCTGATCCTGTTGTCGTGATAGAACCAATATTGTTGTTGCTTACTACCAAAGTTCCAGTACCGGCAATGCCAATACCATTTACTGTTCCGCCGGAAAGCTGCCCTGTAACGGTAATGGCGCCTGTTCCGGTAGATGCTCCCACTGTATTGCCACTAACAGTACCAACATTAACACTTCCTGCACCTACCATGATACCGCCCCAGATGCCTGTGCCAAGTGGTGCACTGGTGCTGTTTGCTGTTGCGGTGCTTGTAGTAGTATAATTAAAATTTGTAATGACATTTCCCTGTACTGACGAGGGTAGGGTGGTCCCTACCGATAGCCCAATACCGTTAAAACGCTGGCTAAAGGCACCTGTCACAGTCCAGGGTGTACTTGCGGCGTTTGGCGCTGAACCACCAATAAAGTTGTTTTGTATAATAAAATTATTTCCACTGGTGGTGTTGGCGATGGTAATTCCATATTGAAAAACACTATTTGCCGTTGTTGTCCTGGTAGCTGTCTGGTAAAAACTATTTCCGGTAATGGTCCAATCTGTATTACCTCCTTGTAAATTTATTCCGGAGGAAGTGACTGTTGCACTGAAAAAATTAAATATGTTGCAGTTTGAAATCGTATTTCCACTATTATTAAGTGTTGCAGTCGTTGTTCCCAATGCAAAAATGCCATTTGCAGGGGTAGAGGAGCCATCCCGGAGGTCGCAGAAGTCCAGGAGATTATTGTCATTACCAGTACTACCTGTAGTGGTTCTGAATTCCACAATACCGGCTGTTGCAGATGAGGATACACCTTTGAATATTACATATTTTAAAGTGTTCACTGATGCGTCATTTATAAATCTCAAGGCATATCCGGTTGTATTTGTGTTTTCGATGATTAAATCTTTGATGCTTCCTGTAGCATTCAATCTACCGTCTATGGTTATTTTATTTGCATTATCAAAAACAAGGGTTCCAACGCTGTTATTTCCGGATATTGATAAACCTGAAACTGTAGGATAAATTTTTACAGAATAAGGACCAACACTGTAGGTATTGGAAGAAACGATCGGAAATGTTTCTGCTGCTGCAGGATATCCGGCTATCAATTGAAGTTCTATGTGGCCAGCCAAGCCTAAATTGTTAATATCCATAAAGGCGGAAGTGAGGTTGAGATAATCACCACCCGTACCGACCGTTTTAATGCCGCTTAAGAAGGCGGGATTTGTTGCCATTGTTCCTGTTACCGGTAGGCTTAAACCTTCCTTGATGGCAAATACTTTCCAATAATATGTAGTGCCAAAGTTTAGTGCATTTTGCACGGATACACTTGTATTAGCAGGGGTTGTGGTGCTATGAATAAAATTAATATTGTCTGTTGACCTGTAAATTGCATATCCCGTTTCATCGGTAGCGTTATCGGTCCAGTTTAAAGTTACCGCCGAACCTGAAATGCTTGTAAAATTTAGGCCTGATGGTGGCGCCGGCGATGCGGGGCTGAAGTTGTATACCCTTCGCGATCCATTTGCTGCAGAATGGAGGGGTGTAAGTTCACCCGTAGCACTCACCAGAGGGTTTACGGCGTAAGGAACTGTTGTAGATACTGTGTGTGCCGCATACGTAACTGATGCAAAACTTCCTGTTGTTGCACCCATATAAAAGCCAATTGATGGGGCCTTGTTTGCAGATGTAATATCTGAGACAGATATTGATCCATACACATATTCTATGATATTGGACGATTCGTAAAACCGCATTTGCCAGGTAGCTCCACCTGGGACCGAGGTGGAGGTATAAAACAGCTGCATTTCGAAAAATTCCAGGACCAACACCCTGTTTGGTGATGACCCAAATAATTTACTATGAACTTTGCCAGTAGATGCCCCAACTCTAAGATCGGCATTAAATGCCGCTAGATGTGGATTGGCAGTTGTTCCACCGGTCATTACATACCCAGTATTTGGTGCCACGGTTGCACCTAATGCTACAATTCCATTTGAATTGGCGGAAAACTGTGTAAATCTGACGCCATTCAACCAGAAGTCAAAGCCAATATTTACAACCGAGGAAGCGGCATCATCTGTACCTGCCGAAATCAAGGTCGTTGTGCCCGAATTCATATCTAAAGGATTGTTGTTCATATCGAGAACAAGTGACCCTGTATTATTGGTGTTAAAGGTGTAATTGGATATACTTTGTGCAAACGTATTTAAACCTGTAACCAGGAAAAATAAGACAACCAGGATAAAACAAGGTAAAAGTTTAGTGCAGATAGACTGAGGTTTTTTTTTCTGATTCATCATCATTAAAATTAGGATACTGAAATTAATCTGTAAAGATGATTTATCACTGCTGCCCTTGCAATATCTAAATATAGCTATATGTATTTTGAATATAATTTTATTAAGCGGACTTAAGTCGTTAACAGTCCGACATGAGGCTGGCCATCCTTTATGGTGATGTCTATGATCATTTTGCTGATAGACGGATCAGAAACTGCTTCCTTCATTCCTTTTTTTATGGTTTTGAGTGCGGATTTTAAAAACTCTTCCTGCAGTGTTACCTCATAATACTGCGGGGCAATCTGAAAGTCCAGGGCAACTTGTCGGGGCATGAGGATCTCGTGGCTGTAATTTTTAATCCGGGTCAGGAAGGCATGGTGAATGTCATCTTCCATCATGTTTGCCATCCAGATGATGTCTCCGATATCATCCATAATGGTTTGTCCGGAAAGAGCGATTCGCTGTAGATATTCTTTGCTTTTTTTCGGATTTGATTCCAGTACTTTTACGGCCAGATCTGCAAATACATGGATGCTGCTGAGGCTGGCGCCCACTTCGTCCTGCAATTGTTTGTTCATGGCGTTCAGTGATTGTTTGCGCTGGTTTTCTTTTTGCAGGATGTTGTGTTGTTGTTGTAGCAGTGCTTTATTTTTTTCACTTTCCAACATCAGTAAATGTTGGGTATCTATTTTTTCCTGATTTATCAGATGACTTCGATAGCCCAGTGCTGTAGAAAACAAAAGAATATCGAGCAAACAACCTGTAAAGTAGAGATCATATTCTTTAAGTCCAAAGATTGGTTTTACTGTAAATATGGAAAAAATAGTGAGTAAACTAAAAAAAGCATATACCAATCCGCCTGAAATTATGATTCTTACAAAGGTTGTTTTACGAATCTTTAATGCCCCAAAAAGCCCAACAAAAGCAAAAAAAAGCAAGGTGAGTTTCGTGACTAAAAAATAGGTACGTGTCATCGCCGTTTCATCGGTGAAACAAATTTTAAAAAGGTGTATTAAAAACAGTAAGGCTGTACTAAAATAAAAACCAAAAACTGCAAATTTAATGACCGGTGCATTGTTGTTGATTTCGAGGACACTTGAAATAAACAGTACGTAGCTGAAAAGCATATAAAGTATCAGCGGATGATCTGCTATCCAGGCAAAAGAAAAGGTCGTATTTTCAAAAGTGTCGTAATTCGTATATCTACGGAATATTAAATACACTACAAGCGAGAGTAGATAATTTGCATACAACAGAATATACTTATCCTTTTGCTGAAGATAAAGAATAGTGTGATAAATCAGCATAATCGTTGATGCCCCCAGGACAAACCACTCGATGATATGGGGATGGTCAGTGTTCAAACATTTCTGATATGGTTGTTTTTTAAAGCATACGAAACGGCTTCACCCAACGAATGCACCTGTAGTTTTTCGTATATTTTTTTAATATGATTATTTACGGTTCCATAACTAATTTTTAATTTGTCAGCAATCATTTTATAGCTGTCGCCTTCTGCGAGGCATTTTAACACTTCATTTTCTCTTGGAGAGAGGCTTTCCATGCGGCTGTCGGTTTGTTCCGGCTGCTTGATGAAGTTCATTACCTGCATGGCTACACTGGGCGTCATAAATGCTCCACCGTTGTAGACTTCTGTGATGCTTTCAATGATGTGGCTGATTGATGCTTTTTTCAGGATATATCCTTCGGCACCAAAACGCAAGGCATTAAAAATTTTATCGCTGTCTTCATATACGGTTTGCATTATAATTTTGATGTGTGGGAATTTATTTTTAATACGGCGCACGCCTTCGATGCCGCCGGTGCCGGGCATTTCAATATCCATCAGGACTACATCCGGTTTGCATTGCTCCATGTCTGCTTCGGCATCGGAACATTCTGACGCGCTGCCTGCGTATAACATAGAATCTGTTAACTCCAGCAAAGCAATGAGGCTGTCGCGCCGGGCTTCATTGTCATCATATATAAATACCCTTATCATTATACAAAGTTACGAGAATTAATTGGTATCAAAATGTCTAATACTAGCTATTGGAATATGGACCATAACGGTTGTTCCCTGCCCCGGTGTAGAAATTATTTCTGCCATACCTTTTAATTCAGACGTTCTTTTTTTAATATTCTGTAAGCCATTCCCTGACCTGGATTCAGAAAGATCAAAACCCTGTCCGTTATCCCGGATATACAGAACATATTCATTTTTGCTGATATCCATGTGTATCCATGCCTGTCCAGCGTTGCTGTATTTGCCCAGGTTATTCATACTTTCTTTGATGATTAACAAAATATTCCTTACTGCCTTTTCGTCCGTGCTTAGTTTATTTATATCGGGGTGGAGTTCGATGTGGTATTTAATATTGCGGGGCACCAACATTTCGATGGCAAAAGATTCTATTTGATTTTCGAAAGTCAGGTTTTCGTTTTTAACTGATTTCAGGCTCCATATGATATCTTCCATTTTATCCATCATATTGCGGGTTTGCTTTGAGATTTTCTGTATCATTTCCCTGCTTTTTTCCGGTCTTACAGACAGCAATTGGTCAGCGAGTTCGCTGTACACTGAAATACTGCTCAATGTCGATCCGATATCATCATGTAAATCTGCACTGATTCTGTCCTGTTCTGCTTTAACGGCCAATTCCTGTGCCATTCGTTTTTTTCTGATAATTCTGTTTCTGATTAATACAAAAGCGATTATTAGCAGCACAATCCATAAGCCTAACAGGTATTGAATTATTTTATTCTGCCGATATAGCTGATCCATCATTTGTTTTTCGGATTCGAGCAGGTCGATTCTGGCTTCTTTTTGTTTTACATTATTGGCTATATCCAGTTTGTTTGTCAGTTCCGTTACATCTTTGCGGTTGAGGCTATCGATTATTTTTTCTTTATTCCATAAAGCCAGGTACGCATTTTTATAGTCTTTGTTGGCCAGGTCTATTTTTGATTTAATGTCATAGGCCAATACTTTATTGCTGAGATTTCCCGATGTGTGCTTCAGGCTGGAATCAATATACAATGCAGCTTTAGGGAGCATGTTTGCTGCCAGATATGTTTTTGCCAGATCTTTATAAAACACATCCAGCATATACCATTCTTTAGTTTCTTCTGCAATACGCAGGGCGGTTTCGTAATGGCGCAAAGCTGCCGTATAGTTTTTTAGAACATATTCAATATCTCCCAAACCGTGGTAAGTATAGAGTAATGCTGATCTGCGACTGTTTTTCTGAATCTGAGCCAGATAAATCTTTTTCGCCTCAGCATATGCTTCTGACAAAAAATGCCATCGTGCCAGTGCCTGTAAACACAGGTTTTGCTGTCTTTCGTTTTTATAATTGATGGATGATGCGTAGGCTGCATCCAGGTAGGATTTCGCTTTGGTCTGCTGGTTCTGATCCTGGAAACATTCGGCCAGGACTAACTTTACATAGACCCCCAACTCGTTTATTTCCCGGTGGGCAGATGTACTGTAGATGCTATCTGCTTTTACAAAAAAACCGAATCGATTCTTCGCTTTTTCCCAAAGAATGACTGATTCTGCCCTTGAGTTCAAAAATGTTTCCCAATAATTTTTTATTGGTTTGCAAGGTTATTTTTGTGTATGCCAGGTCAGCATATCTGATGGCACTTTCAAAGTTGCCGATGTGGTGATACAAATTGCCCAGCAGAATACAGGCATTGACCACCTGATTGTCGTTTGCCGGTATTGAATCTGTTGCCAAAGAAATTTTAAACCAGTGTTCGGCATTATTTATATCCCGCTGAAACCAGAAATGTTCGCCCAACGTAAATGCAATTATAGCGGCTTCCACAGTGTTTTTTTCTGCTTTAAATTGTTTTATTAATTGAGTTTGTTTATCAGTTGGTTGTGGAGATTCCGGGGATTGATTGTTTTTAGACTGGCCGCTTACGTTACCTATGAACAGCATGATCCAGAAGAGCAGGGTGATACATTGTTTTATAGCCCCGTGTTTTATAAAACCTTTGGCGTGGTGCTTAAAAGTAATATAGATAGGTATTGTAGTATATTGTTTTATGCTCATGTTACAACGGAGAATCGGATTTGGAAAAAGGAATGGCAGCCTTTATTTCTGTGCCTGCGTTAGGTGCGGATCTGATATCAAAGTATCCATTCAGGTCGGTGGTTCTTTTTTTCATATTCTCCAGGCCATGACCTGATTTGAGATGGTTCATGTCAAATCCAATGCCATTGTCTTTTATATTAATATTGATGTGTGTGTGGTTGAGGTGCACGGTAATATGAGCGGAAGTTGCTTTGCTGTATTTGGTTATATTATGAATGGCTTCTTTTATGATCAGCAGGATATTTTTGCGCATGTCCGGACTGGTCCTATCCCAAGCGTGTCCTTCATAAATATCCACATTAAAGTCGATGAAACTGATATCGTGTGATTCCCGAACAAATTCCATCACCTTTTTTTTAACGGACATCAGGTCAGACTGGCGGGGTTTGAGGCTCCAGATGATCACTTCAATGCGCGACATCAACTCCAGGGCCTGTTTAGAAATATTCCGAACCATTTCCAGGCTTGTATCCGGCATGGAGGAATGATACTTGTTTGCCAGTTCGCTGTAAATGGAAATGCTGCTCAGGGTAGAGCCAATATCATCATGCAAGTCGGCACTGATTCTTTCCTGTTCTCTCAGAATGGCCAGTTGTTTTTCCATTTGTAGTTTTTCAGCATGTAGTTTTTGTCTGAACCACAGGTAAATGATGAGCACTATGGTGGCAAGAACGGCTAACACCCCTGCTATTTTAAACCAGATTGTCTGCCACCAGAACCGATCTATTTCGAAATAAAATATTTTTGCCTCTTTGGTCCAGTTACCGTTCTCATCAGACGCCAACACTTCAAACATATATTTTCCGGGACTGAGGTTTACATAACGGGCGTTACCCGGGTTTTTAGCTGATCTCCAAGTATCATCCACATTAGAAAGCTTATATTTTAACCGGCATTCGCTGCTGCTGAAAAAGTCAATTGCTATAAAATGGAATTCGATAAAGGTGGTCCCTGCCGGTAATCGTTTTTGTCCGGCAACATTTTGGTGCCCAAATGGATTGATTTCCACGTCGGCTTGGATCGTGGTAAACTGGATTGTTGGCTGCGTTACAGAGGTATTCGAAACTTCCGGGTGTACTGCTGTAATACCATTGATGCCACCAAACAGGATTCTGCCATCCCGGGCCACACACACTGCGTGCCGGTTGTATTCTCTCCCTTGCTGGTCAAAACTGATGGTGTATTTTTTTATTTTCTCTGTGGCCAAATGGAAGGAAGCCAACCCTTTATTGGTACTTATCCACAATTTGCCGAATTTATCGGGTGCAATAGCATAGATCGTATTGTCGGGTAAACCATTTTTTGTGGTAAACCATTTTTCGTAAGTTGCATTGATATTAAATTTTAATAATCCAGAAGTAGTGCCAAACCAAAGGATACTATCATTTTGCGGGTAGACGTGTCTGGGAATAAATTCAGTTTTAAAGGCGTATTTTTTTTTATACATTCCCTGTACAAAAGAATAGATGTTTAAGCCATAATTTCCCGAATAAACATACATATTATTTTTGCTGTCGGTAAATACAAATTGCTGGATATTAGGAAGCAAGGTATCTATTCGCAGTGTATTTATTAATCGTTCATTTGTCGTATCTATTTCATAAATACCTAACATAGAAGCTGTCCATAGCTTTCCGGATTTATCCCGGTGAAAATAATGAAAATCATTCGATAAATATTCTGTATTCAAATTTGGCTGGGCATAGAAAAACCTATGCCTCTTTTTATTTCTGACATTATACCGAAGCAGCCCTTTGCTTCCAAAAAAGATATTATCGTTACCATCGATAAAAAGTGATGGATGTTCGTCTTTATTCGTAAAATCCAGGGTCTGCACATAGTGGAGATCGTTATCCAATTGAACTATTCCATGTTTTAACGTATTGCACCAAAAGTTCCCTTTTGAATCTTCTACAATGCCCCTAATAAAATTATCCGACTTATTGGCAAGTGCCTGCTGTGCAGAAAAATGGGTACTAAAAAGCGGAGCGCTCAGCGAGGTGTAGTCCACGCCTTCTCCCCATGCTGAGATCCATAACTGATTGTCAAAAACGGATACAAAAGCTGCATTGTCGGACATGATACCGGCGGGATTATTGGCCTGGTATCTGATATTGGCTTTTTCTTTACCTGAGCCGACGTCTAAAATGTGCACACCACTTTGTTCGGAGCCAAGATAGAGGTTGTCGTTGTGGAAACAGAAACTATTCACTGAATAATTTGTGCTGTACTCTGCAAGGATCTTATTGTTTTTCAGATCGTAGGTTATAAGGTTTGCCGTACTTGAATTTCCAACAGTGGAAACCGCAGGAAACTTTCTAAAATTTACATGAATAATATCGCCTGTTTTTATTGTTTGTATATATTTACCAAACCATCTGTCTGTGAAACAGGAAACCCACTGATAACCACCCGTGCTGTTATTTGAACTGATGTAGCTGAAAGTAGTGCCTACCGATTTATCTTCCCAAACAAAAACAAACATATCCCTGAACAAAGCCATATCAGCCGGAATTTCTGCCAGACTGAACCTGTCATTTTTATACTCCGGATTTATATCATACAGGGTGAAAGTTTCAGTTTTTAAGTCAAAGATATAATATTCATTAAGTCCGATGGCGGTGCTTAAAACTTTACCCTGGCGCTCGGCGATCGGGTAATAAAATCCTTTGGTGCTGATGACATTTGAATTCGAACTGTCGTTCCTGCTGTACTTAAAAAATTTGTTGGTGGCATAATCAAATTTGATCAAACCTTCCATAGAACCAAACCATATATTGTTGTTTGCATCTTCAATGATGTTGGGACAGAGTGATATTGTTCCTCCACCCGGGGCAATTTCTTCATTGCTGATGACATTTACGCCGTCATATCTGCTGATGCCGCCATATGTTGAAAACCACATGAAGCCATGACTGTCTTTAAATATAGCATTTACGACTGACTGTGCCAAACCGTCTTCAACGGTGATGTGTCTGAACTGCAGGTTTTCGAACTGAGCTAAAGAAACGGCCGGAAAGATCAAGACCGAAAGGATAAACTTCAGAAAAAAGCGCGCCGGTATCTCGGTAAAACATGGTATCACAATGCTTTTAACTTATTTGTGATCCAAATATATCAATATTGGGTATTAAATCCACACCGAAAGCTATAAATTGTTTAAAAAATATCAATTGGCCGCATAGCTGACCTGAAGCCAGAGGGAACCATTCCACAATAATTGTAAAACATGGCCACCCAGCATGGTTATCGTGCCAGTGGTGTTGGTATTGCTGCCTGCGCCATCCAATATTTCAAAAGCATTGGTGCCAATGGAAGTGGATTCAAGGTACAATATCTGACCTGTCGTCAGGCCATCCGCCAAAACAACTGTTCTTGCTGTAGCGGTTGCACTGTTTGAAGTCAATTTCAGGTAACTGCCACTGCCTGCATTGACCACCTGATTGTCTGTGGTCAGGCTTACTGCTCCAGAATTTACAGAGAGTCCCCCTGCATTAACATTTCCTGTCACCAGCAGGTCGCCATTATCCAGGAGTCGCATACGGGTGTTGTTGGCGCTGTTTCGCCATTGGTATTCATCTCCAGCACCGAAGTTTCTGAATTTCATATTTCCATCGTACAAAATATTTCCATAATCGGTGTCGGCAGCACTTTCAAGGCGGATGTGGGCATCAAATGTAGGTTCAAGCCCTTTAATGTGCAAGCCTGCCAAGGGTGCAGGCTGGTTAATTCCAACTTTACCATCATCCTGCACAAAAAAGGCACTGGTACCATTGTCCTGGATTTCAAAATCGCCTGTTGATGACAGGTTGACGGTGGTGTTTTGGGTGCCGTTGTTGGCGATGGCGAGTGCATTGCTTCCTTGAGTCAGTGTACGTGCTGATGTCAATGTCCCATTGCTGTTATATATATTGTTTGTGGTCAGTGTGCCTGCATTCACCCAGGTTGCGTTGCCTGTGGCGTCGGATTGCATGACCAGGCCACTGGCTGCACCAGAAGTCACTTGTAAATTGGTGGTTGTGGTTTTTCCGCCGACTGTCAGTTTTTGATTCAGGACAGGGGTGGTACCAATTCCGACGTTGGTGGCATCGTCCTGAATTGTGCCATCGGCAAGCGCTGTGCCGTTCCATCGAGGTATTTTAGAGGTAGTGACAGCACTGATTTTTGGATCTGTTTCCGTAATAGTTAAGGTGGTTGAATTTACCCAAGTGGCGTTGCCACTGGCGTCGGACTGCAATACCCGGCCGATGGCAGCCCCAGTGGTCATCTGGAAACCGGATGTTGTGGTTTTACCATTGACGGTTAGCTTTTGATTCAGGACAGGAGCTGTGCCGATACCAACATTCGTGGCATCGTCCTGAATCGTACCGTCGGCCAGTGCGGTACCATTCCAGCGAGGAATCAGGTTAGTCACTGACGAAGATACCTGGGGATCGGCTTCGGTTACAGAAAGGGTGGTTGAACTGACCCAGGAGGCGTTGCCACTGGCGTCGGACTGCAAGACACGGCCATTGGCTGCGCCAGTTGTCATCTGCAGGTTGGTGGTGGTGGTTTTGCCCGACACGGTTAGTTTTTGGTTGATCACCGGAGCGGTTCCAATACCTACGTTTGTTGCATCGTCCTGGATGGTACCATCGGTGAGGCTGGTTCCGTTCCATCTTGGTATCTTTCCTACGGATGTGGAGGCTACCTGTGGGTCTGATTCAGTAACTGGCAATGTAGTTGGATTCACCCAAAAACCATTGCCACTGGCATCGGATTGGAGTACAAAGCCATTGGTGGCGCCTGATGTCACACGCAGGCTTGTGGTGGTAGTATTTCCAGCCACTGTGAGTTTCTGATCCAAAACGGGGGATGTGCCTACACCAATGTTCACTCCATCATCCTGTAGTGTGCCGTTGGACAGATTGCTGCCATTCCACCTTGGTATCGTGTTGTTGATTGTCGTCGTTATTTTGGGGTCTACTTCCGAAAAAACGAGGCTGGGGCTCACCCAGGAAGCATTGCCGCTGGCGTCAGATTCCAGAATTTTTCCTGCTCCTGCGCCTGTTGTCATTCTCAGGTTGGATGAGGCTGAAGTCACAGCACTGATGTTGCCTTCTACTATAACTTCATTACCCACCTGTCCCATAACAGCATCTACCAATGCGGTACCGTTCCACACCGGGAAATAGTTGGTATTTGTCATATTCACCTGCGGGTCTGTTTCAATACTTGCCGGGTCAATCCAGGATGCATTTCCAAGAAAATCGGAGCGCAATAATTTGTTGTTTCCGGCTCCGTTAATGATTTGGAGCCCATCTGTTGTTGTTTTGCCTGCTACGGTCAGCTTCTGATTAGCCACAGGAGCAATACCAATACCAATGTTGGTATTGTCGTCTCTGATGACACCATCTACCAAGGTGGTTCCATTCCATCTGGGCACAGCCTGCGTGATGGCGTTGGAAACCTGGGGGTCTATTTCAGCAACGGATATGGTATTGGGATTGGACCAGGCAGCATTTCCCATGTTATCGGAAGTTAAAATAAAGCCGGTGGATGCGCCGCTGGTGACCTGCAGGTCTGAGGTAGTTGTTTTGCCGTTGACAGTGAGTTTCTGGCCCAATACCGGTGCTGTAAAGATGCCCACGTCCTGGCCATCGTCCTGTATAACCCCATCTGTAAGTACGGAGCCATTCCATCTGGCTACTCTTTTGTTATTGAGTACATTCACCTTCGGGTCGCTTTCCGGCGCCCATGTACCGACTCCATTGATGTCTGATTTCAGGACATGATTGGTTGCAGCTCCTGTTGGGATCTTAAATCTTGTGGTACTTAATAAGCCGGTCACATTAAAAATCGGAGACGGACTGTTTGGTACTATTTCGGTTACCTGTACGCCATTGCCCACGTCCAGCATGGAACCCGGCTGTAATTTGGAGCCATCCCAACGTATTGTCCGCGCCACATCTGCCGGTGTTAAATTTACTTTTGGGTCTTTTTCAGAGGCTTCAATATTGGACCAGATGATATTTCCGGATTCGTTTTCAGAGACTAAAATCTTACCTGTAGCTGCATTTTCCGTCATTTTGAATCTTTGGGCAATAATATCTCCCTGTACTTCAATGCTGTTGTTTCCGGCATCCAGAATGCTGCCATCGGTGAGGGTGGCATTTATGGCATTGTATCTCGGCACACGATTATGAAAAATGGTGGACACCTGCGGGTCTGTTTCGAGGGTGCTGAGGTCTTTCCACTGGACAAAACCGTCCGGGGAGTTGGAACTCAGGATAAATCCGTTTTGCCAGCCTACCGGCAGTCTGAGTCCATCTGCTTTGATGATGCCACCGACGGAGAGTTTATTTCCAGCATCGGGTGCGGTATTGATGCCAATGGCTCCATTCTGATCCGCAATCGTACCATCTTCCAGGGAGGTTCCATTCCATCGCGGCACGCGATTGGTTACCGAAGAAGATACCTGAGGATCTGTTTCTGAAATGGCAATGGAAGCGGGGTCAACCCAGGAAGCATTGCCAATGGCGTCGGACTGCAAGAGCCGATTCGGTGCCGCTCCATCTTCCAGTCGCATTGAAAATGATCTTATTTTGCCCTGGATGTGCAGCTTTTCCTGAGGTAAAAAATTTAAAGCAAGTCCTGCATCTGTAATTCCGATGGAATCATTTTTTATAATCATGGGACCAATTCTGACACCCAACGTACTGTGGTTTGTAATTCTGGAAGAGACAAAGGCCCCGTTGTCGCCCATGGCAGGCACCTGTCCCGGGAGCAAAATTTCACTACCATTCAAACTTTTCCATTGTCCGTTCAGATAAATATAAAGCTTGTTTTCGGCCCCGGAGTGGGCCATAAGGCCGTTTATGGGGTTTGTGATGTTAGACAAGACATTTACTGTGGGTAGTTTAAATCCTTTTGTACCAGAGCTCAGCTCCAGCACGGCACTTTCGTGTGGATTGGCAGTGCCTATGCCTACGTTTCCACTTTGTGCATTCAGGAGGACAGTAATTACGGAAAAGAGCAGTACAAAACCGATAATTTTCATGAAAGAGGGTTTTATTTATTAATAAAAGTGTAAACTTATCACCATGCTGCTTTTCTCACAATGCCTAATTCTAGCTATATTTTCATTTTCGAAGTTTGGACGCATTACATATTTACAGCCCCTTTATTGGTAAACAAGCTGGTTGCGCCGTCCAACAAAATGGCGCTGCCTCCAATATTGGCCATGTTTACTATTCCAGTAATATTATTCTGGAACAAGCCGCTGCTATAAATATTGAAACCATGCCGGGTAATCGCGTTGGTATTTCCGATGTTGATGGTGGCATTATTGATCATTTTACTGGAAGCGTCAGCAATTTCTATGGCGTCGAAAAGGGAAATGCGGTTTACGGAGAGGGTGCTGCCGGCGTTATTATTAAATTCAGATGCGGTATAGATGCCAATACCTCCGGAATTAATGGCAGCAATATTGCCCATGGACAACTGGCCATTGTTGAATATTTTGGCAGAAGTCTGCAATGTGATGCCGTAGAAACCTGAAATTCTGTTGATCTGAATATTTCCTGCCGCCTGATTGGTGAGGGTGGCCGATGAACTGAGTACCATTCCAAACCTGCTGATCGAAGCCAGGTTTCCGATCTGAATGACGTTGCTGTTGGTCAGGGTGGCATTGCTGATGCGGATAGCCGTGCCTTCACTGGCGGTTGTACTTAAAATATTATTGATGGTGATGGTTCCTGTGGCCCCGTTGGTGAGGGAGGCAGACGGATTCAGCAGGATGCCAAATCGGTAAATGCCTGCTGTGTTGCCAATGTTTATGGTGCCGTTATTGGTCATAGCCGCACCTGTGCCTGATGCAAAGATTCCGTCTACGGCGGGTACGTTATTGATTTCCAGCAAGCTGCCAGCGAGATTGTTGTATTGGCCACCGGTATTAATAAACAGGCCAATGCGGTTCAGGGGACCGGCTTCGCCCAATTTTATCTGGCCTGAATTGTTCAATACTGCGCCGGCTACGTCAATTACAATGGCGTCTACTGTTACTATTCTGCTGATTTTAAGCACACCATTTGCCTGATTGGTGAAGGTGGCAGGTCCGGCAATATAGATGCCGTATCGGCTGATGTTCGACAAGTTGCCCATATTAAAAACGGTATTGTTTGTAAAGGTACTGCTGCCAGATACATACAAACCATAACCCTGGCCGGATGTGGTACTGGTGATGGTATTAATTTCGAGGGAGCCGCTGTTGTTGGAGAAGACACTGGAAGAAAACATCGATATACCGATACGTTTTACGCTATTCAGGTTGCCTATTCTGATTGTACCGGCATTGGTTATGGTGGTGCCTGTGCCATTGCATTGCATGCCATCCAGGTTGGTTATGTTGTTGATCTGGATGTTGCCGGAAGATTGATTGTTGAGGGTGCCCGCTGCCACGTAGATGCCGATATTGCTGATGGGTGCCGTATTTCCGATCTGTATGGATCCATTATTGGTGTATGTGCTGCTGCCGATATAAATACCAAAGCCTTCATTTGACAAGGTGCCGGTGATGTTGTTGATGCTGATGGATGCACTGGTGCTGTTGGTAAAAAAGGAGGAAGAAAGCAGGGTTATACCGATGCCTTTCACGGGGTTTAAATTGCCAATCTGTATGGAGCCATTATTCGTACAAGCGGATGACGTTCCAGAAACAAAAATGGCGTCAAAGTTGGTGATTTTATTGATCTGGATAGTACCGTTGCTTTGATTCTGCAAGGTGCCTGCTGCTGAAACATTGATGCCATATCTTGAGATGCTGAATAAGCTGCCAATCTGGATGCTGCCTGAATTGGTCATTGCACCATTGCCGATGTATAAACCGTATCCATCGGAGGACGACAGGCCGGTGATGTTGTCCACTTTTAGTATACTGCCAAAATTATTAAAGAAGTCTGCCAGGTTTGATATGATGATTCCGATTCTTTTTACAGGTGCGTTGTTGCCGATATTGACCAAACCGCTGTTCAGGAAGGCGGTGAAATCATCTTTCAGTGCGATGCCATCGAGGTTGGTGATGTTGTTTATTTCGGTGAGGCCAAGGCTGGTGTTGGTGTAGGTTGCCTCAAAATACATGTCTAAACCTATGTTTTTGATGGCGCCCAGGTTGCCGATCAATACATCGCCGCTGTTGGTGAAATCGGAATTATTTAAGTAAATGCCGATGCCTTCATTCAGGGTGCTATTGGTGATATTGTTGATGGTAACAGTGCCGGAAGCGCCATTGGAGAACTGGCTGCTCAATTCCATCGAAATGCCGCGATTTAAAATGGGGCTGAGGTTGCCGCAGTGAATGGTTCCATCATTGATTATGGTAGAATTCTGGACATAAAAGCCATCGCCTGCCGGAATGTTATTGACCTGGATGATGCCTGTGGTCTGATTTTCGAGCTGGGTGAGGTTGTCCATGGCAAAACCGCCTCCGCAGGCAGCAACAGAGCCAATGTTGATATTGCCGGCATTGATCACTTTGGCGAGCAGGTTGAGTGCAAAAGCCAGTCCGGTGACGTTGTTGATATTGATGGTTGCGGTCGATTCGTTGGTAAGTTGCGACAAGGAGTTCAGCATGGCTATGGCATGACCTGCCACAGCACCAGCACTACCAATATTGAGGAAGCCTTTGTTGGTGACTTTGCCAGAGGCGGTGATCGTCAGCGCGTCGGATGTGGAGTTGCTGATGTTGAGGATGCCGGCGGGGTCGATTTTGAGGGTAGCCAGACCCTGTACTGACACGCTCATGGCATTGGCGGTGATGCCATCGGGAATGGTTACATTGCCGGGTACGCCAATAATGACATCCGTCGTGCCGTCGGGTACCAAACCTGTAGACCAGTTGGAAGGATCCTGCCAGTTGCCTGTGCCGCCAATCCATGTTGAAGCGACCATGACACTGTGTCTGCGCATTTCCTGATTGTTGCAGGTGGATATTCGGGACCGATCTTTTGTGTTTATGGTATTAGCAAAAATGGCCGGGTTGATGCCAGCATTGGACAAATAAAAAAATATACACAAAGACCAGGTACACAGGGTGGATAAGCTATTCATAGGTGACTGGATGGTTTTTATTTTAACCCGGAAATAAAGCGGGTATATTTGGTTAATAAATACGATGTACCATTCGTAAAGTGCGATTGCTGAAAGCATTGCCTTCCCGTCGTATTTTTGGGGTGGTTCAGAATGGGGATTTGTACCATGCTTTGAGATGTATTCACTTTATGGGTTCAAAGGTAGACTGAAAGGGTGGGGGTGTCAATATCTAATATTAGCTATGGTATGGGCGGGGCAAGACGATTTTTATTAAAGGAAAAAGGGTTTTGATTTTTATAGGTATTGGGATGGGAAAATATGTTCATACTCATCCGAAGGACGTAGTCGCAAGCCGTGGTTATTCTACGTTCATCATGGATAATATTGGGTTGTATCGCAGTAATAAACTGCCAATTGGGGTAGTAAATAATTAATGTATGGGGTCGAAGTTTGGAGATATCGAGCAAATCAAAAGTGGGGGATAAACTGTGGGAGATCGAAGTCAGAGACTTCGACCATCTGGGATATTACGTGGGATCGAAGTCAGAGACTTCGAAAATTAAAAGTGGGGATGTACTGTGTGAGATCGAAGTCGGAGACTTCGACCATCCCTTAGATTTATGTTTTTTGTCTTTGACGGTGCCTTTGCCCTTCAAGCGGTTGTTTTTCCGTGTGGGCTGGTGTGATTTTTATTCCAGCGGGTTTATTTCTATGCATGGTGAAACGCCTTTTTGTTTCCTGTACTTCTTCGTATTCCAACATGTTGTCTACTACGTCGAGGACGGACATAAAAAGCAGGCGGGCGGGCTCGTAGATGTCGCTTTCGCGCCATACCTGGACAATGATCATGGTCCAGGGTGTGGGTATCGCGTTGGACATGGGCAGGGTGTGGGTGGTACACTGTTCCTTGTCGGATCGGGAGCAGGAGATGGATAAAGCCGGTTCGTAATGGGCTATGTTTGCGTCGAAATCGAGGTGGAGGTAGCCGATGCGTACCGTCTTTTTATCGCCGCTTTTCGCTTTTTCCCAGAGGATGCCTCGGTTTAGTTTGAAGGCATTTGGTGCCGAAGCGTGCTGAATCAGGGCTTCTTTATAGTGTTTTGTTTTTTTGGAATATATATTTAGTCTTCGGAATGCCATTTGGGACTCCGGGTTTTTGAGTCCGTTGTTGAGTTGTTTCAAGCCTTTGGGTTTGGTGTTGTCGGCGCGCAGGGTGTTGATCATGGCGGACATCACTTCGGGTGGATAATTGTAGTTGGTATAACCTTTAGTGAAGGCCAT